>Ga0134128_10006977_pt1 | contig 13671 bp, 14 predicted proteins | sample KB31754_FD_96462 | JGI IMG/M metagenome (GOLD analysis project Ga0134128, IMG submission 96462) | Terrestrial soil microbial communities with excess Nitrogen fertilizer from Kellogg Biological Station, Michigan, USA - KB3-175-4 | ecosystem: Environmental > Terrestrial > Soil > Unclassified ... | reverse complement strand
CTGTCCGGCAGGGTTACAGGTGTGATGGGAGCCCCGGCGCGCTCAAGCTGTTCTGCGGCATTCTCCACGGCTGCCACGGTTTCGGGCTGAGCCTTTTCCCACATGGGCGTCCGGCAGAGCCCGATCCGCGGGCGCCGGTCGAGGCCTGCCGCCGGGCTTTCTGCGCCCAATTCGAGCACCGTACTCAGGATTTCAATATCGGCGATGGAGCGGGCAAAGACACCGATCGTGTCGAGGCTCTCTGCCGCCGGAAACATCCCCCGTCGATTGAAGGCCCCGAAGGTTGGTTTGAAACCGAATACGCCGCAGAAGGAGGCAGGCCGCAGCACCGACCCGCCGGTCTGAGTTCCTAAGGCTAGTGGGACCATGAAATCGGCTACGGCAGCGGCTGAGCCGCTCGATGAGCCCCCGGGTGTATGGGCTTTATTGTGAGGGTTAGTGGTGGGGCCCGGGCTCATGCCGGCGAATTCACACGTCACGGTCTTGCCAAGAATCACGGCACCGGCGGCGCGCGCGAGCGCAACACATGCAGCATCGCTCCCAGACCTGTGGCCCTGGTAGAGGGAAGAACCCATTTGCGTGGGCATGTCGGCCGTGTCGATCACGTCCTTCACACCAATCGGGATGCCAAAAAGGGGTTGACCCCGCGGGCCACTACGATCCAGCGCCCGCGCCTGCTTCAGAGCGTGTTCGCGATCCAGAAAGGCCCAGGCATGGACATGCTTTTCTCGATCATCGATGCGCTCAAGACAGGCGCGCACCACGTCCTCGGATTTTGTGCCGCGAGCAATCGATTGCGTGAGCTCGGCCGCCGTTAGCCGGTTCAGCGGCACCCTAGTTGAGGGTTTTGCTTTAACTGACGAAGCGCGCATGGGTCCGCCTGAGCTGATTTTGCGGACAGGCTGAGCACAATGTCCTGCAGCAGACAAGCACAAACAGGCGAGTCAGCGGCTTCCTTTTATGCAGTAGGTTGTAACGGACGCGAGCAGCTACGGACCCGCGTTCGGCGCGTGCGCGCCTCCCCTTAGGTTGATCGCAGATAAGAATTCGTGCCGCGTTTCAGCTCGCGTGCGGAACGAGCCGAGCATGTAGCTGGTCACCATAGTGACATCTGGCTTGTGCACGCCGCGCGTGGTCATGCATTGATGCGCTGCTTCGACCACGACGCCCACGCCGAATGGCCGCAGGACGCTATTGAGGCATTTGGCGATCTCAGCGGTCATTTTTTCCTGTACCTGCAGCCGTTTTGCGTAGACCTCCACCAGCCGCACGAGCTTGGAAATTCCGACCACGCGATCGCGCGGGAGATATCCGATATGAGCGCGCCCGATGATTGGCGCGATGTGGTGCTCGCAATGGGAGACGAACCGGATGTCGCGCAGTAGGACAATCTCGTCGTATCCCGCAACTTCCTCGAAGGTTCGCTTCAGATATTCTCTTGGATCCTCGAAATTCCCTGCAAACCACTCCTCATACGCGCGCACAACGCGCGCAGGCGTACCCTGGAGACCTTCACGGCTCGGGTTGTCGCCCGCCCAACGGATAAGGGTGCGGACCGCTTCTTCGGCCTCCTCGCGTCCCGGTCTCGGTGCAGGCGAGGTGCGTTGCGCGGAATTCCGCCGCAGCTTCACAACCTTTTCATTCATTGTGGCCCATCCAGCCGCGTAGCGGTTTCCGGTCACGAACCGAGCGGTCTCGACCGAAAGCGGGATGTATGAGCTTAGCTGCGCCGACGCAAATTGGCGGGCTGGTAAGCGATTCTCGAATGGTGGGCGCAATACGGCAGGCTGGTGATCGTCTGCCCGCCGCAGAAGAAGAACTCCGGAGTGCCCGGGTCGCCAATCGGCCAGCGGCAGGTCTCCTCGGTGAGTTCCAGGAGCGTGCGCCGCTGGCCGAGCGGGATCACATTGTCCGCGAGGTCCGGCTGCGGGTCGAGCTCCGTCTCGTAGAGTTGCGCAAGGGCGGTGTTTCCCCGCACGGCTGGTCGCGAAATACGCAGCATGGGGGAGGTCGCGCGCGCTTTGCGCGGCCGCGGTGCAGCTGTTCCCGGTGATTTCGCCCGGCCCGCAAGGCCCAAACGGTGCACCTTGCCGATGACCGCATTGCGGGTCACGCCTCCTAGCTCTGAGGCAATTTGACTCGCCGAAAGCCCTTCGGCCCAGAGCTTCTTCAGCATCTCGACACGATCATCAGTCCAGCTCATGCGTCGCTTTCCCCGGCAGTGCTGCGGCAGCGAAAGTCTGGACAGAATCCTACTACGGGTCTGGGCAACGACCGGTTGGCCCGACGCAAACGCCTGATACCGATTTACGCTGACTTGTCCGCCGCACGGAATGTCGTGAAGACAATTCAGAAACTATAATATGGCGAGAGTCGGGCGCAAGCGGAGCTCGCCTTAGCGTCCACATCTTACGCCGTTGTACGCATCATGCGTCCACACCTATTCTGCCGATGAGGTGCCCTCGTCGGTGCAGCATCGGCTCGCGGCCAAATTGGCCGCTGTTGACAGCTGATTGTGCGGCAATAGAATGCGATGTGGTGCCGCCCCCATGGAGGCGGCACATTTCATTTGCACACGTGATGGTCCTGCCGAACGGCAACAAACCTTCGGGGCATCTGCTCCCGACTTATGCGCGCGTCGATCTCGCGTTCGAGCGCGGCGAGGGCGCGTGGCTGATCGCGGACAATGGCGACCGGTACCTGGATTTCACATCCGGCGTCGCGGTCAATGCGCTTGGGCATGCACATCCCGACCTCGTCCGCGCCATTGGCGAGCAGGCTACCAAGCTTTGGCATGTTTCAAATCTTTACCGCATACCCGAGGCCGAGCGGCTCGCACAGCGGCTATGCGCGCTCAGCTTTGCGGATGTTTGCTTCTTTTGCAATTCCGGGGCTGAGGCGATTGAGTGCGCGATCAAGATGGCGCGGAAGTATCATTCCGCAGGCGGGGAACCCGGGCGATATCGAATTATAACTTTCGAGGGCGCGTTCCACGGCCGGACGCTGGCGACGCTCGCTGCGGGGGGACAAAAAAAGCATCTCGACGGCTTCGGTCCTGTCGTTGACGGTTTCGACCAGGTGCCGTTTGCGGATTTGCAAGCGACGAGAGCCGCCGTAGGCCCACAGACGGCAGCGATTTTGATCGAGCCGATCATGGGAGAGGGCGGAGTGCGCGTGGTGCCGCCGGAATTCCTGCGCGCCCTTCGGCGATTGTGCAACGACAAGGGACTCCTGCTCATTTTCGACGAAGTGCAAACGGGCATCGGCCGAACCGGCGAGCTTTTTGCCTATCAGCGTTGCGGTGTTGCTCCCGACATCATGGGTTTGGCAAAGGCACTGGGCGGCGGCTTCCCGTTGGGGGCGTGTTTGGCGACGGCGGAAGCAGGAAAAGGAATGATTGCGGGATCCCATGGTTCAACCTTCGGAGGCAATCCGTTGGCGATGACCGTGGCTAGCGCAGTTTTGGATGTGGTGCTTGCTCCGGGGTTTCTCGACCGGGTTCGCCGCAACGCGTTGGTGTTAAAACAAAAGCTTGCGGCCATCCAGGATCGCTATCCAAGCGTGATTGCGGAGATCCGCGGTGAAGGCTTGCTCATCGGGTTGCGCGCTGTTGCACCGAGCAGCGAGCTGGTCGACGAGTTTCGCGCGCAGAAATTGATCACGGTCGCGGCTGGCGACAATGTTGTTCGCTTGTTACCGCCGCTCATCATTACAGAGGCGGAAGTCGCGGAGGCGGCACGGCGTATCGAATCAGCATGCGATCGGCTGGCCCGCAAGTTGCCGCAACCAAGTAAGCAGGCGACAGGATAAATGTCGTTGCCGCGCCATTTTCTGGATCTGATTGACGTGCCTGCGCGTGAGCTGCGCGGCATGCTTTCTATCGGGCTCACCATGAAGGCACGCAGGGCTGCGGGCGTGAACGCGCTCGAGGGCAAGACGCTGGCGATGATCTTCGACAAGCCCTCCACTCGCACCCGCGTTTCGTTCGATGTAGCCATGCGTCAGCTCGGTGGTGGAACTATTATGCTGACCGGCCAGGAAATGCAGCTCGGCCGGGGCGAAACCATCGCCGACACTGCAAAGGTGCTTTCGCGCTACGTGGATGCGATCGTCATCCGGACCCTCGATCACGATGCTCTGATCGAGCTGGCGCGCCATGCCAGCGTGCCGGTGATAAATGGATTAACGCGTCGTTCGCATCCCTGTCAGGTGCTGGCGGATGTTATGACATTCGAGGAGCATCGCGGGACTATTCAGGGCAAGACGGTTGCATGGACCGGGGACGCAACCAATGTCCTCGCTTCGTGGATGCACGCTGCGGATCGGTTCGAGTTTCGCCTGCGCGTAGCGACGCCTCCCGAGCTCGCCCCCAGCAACGGCTTAATGCAGTGGGTCGCGCACTCGGCCGCAACCGTGCAGGTCGGCTCGGATCCGGAGGAGGCAGTGACCGGTGCCGACTGCGTCCTCACCGATACTTGGATTTCGATGGGCGCCAAAGACGGTCAGCGCCGCCACAATCTCCTGCGGCCGTACCAGGTCAATACCGAATTGATGAGACGGGCGAAGCGTGATGCGATTTTCATGCATTGTCTGCCGGCACATCGCGGACACGAGGTCACTGCGGAGGTGATTGACGGGCCGCAATCGCTGGTCTTCGAAGAAGCTGAAAACCGGCTGCACGCACAAAAAGGCATTCTCGCTTGGTGCCTCCAGGCCCGCCTCGAGCGCTGAAGTTTTGACATACCAAGCGGTTCTCGGCGCCTCAGCCGGGACATAGGCGCGAGCGGAGCCAACCGGCTCACGTTTGGCAACGTTGGGTATTATATAACGCATCATGGCCACTCCCGAGACTGCAATCCCCACCCGTGCGCCGGCGAGCACGTCCGAGGATGACACCATTCTGCCATTCAGTGTGGAAGCCCTGGAGCTGCGCGGGCGCGTCGTCCGCTTCGGCCCGGCCATCGATACCATTCTTTCCCAAGACCGCTATCCGGCACCCGTGGCAAAGCTTTTGGGCGAGGCGATTGTTCTCACGGTTCTACTGGGCTCTACGCTTAAGTTCGACGGCAGATTCATCCTGCAGACGCAGACCGATGGGCCGGTACGCATGCTGGTCATCGACTACAGTACGCCCGGCCGTGTTCGGGGATGCGCTCGCTTCGATGCCAACCGCCTCAGCGCTGCGCTGGCAGCAGGGCACGGCGGTGCTGGTGCCTTGCTCGGGAAGGGGCACCTTGCGATGACCATCGATCAGGGACCCGACACGGCGCGGTATCAGGGCATTGTTGCGCTCGAGGGCAAAGACCTCGAACACGCTGCGCGTGAGTATTTTCTGCGCTCTGAACAAATTCCGACGCAGGTGCGTTTGGCTGTGGCCGAGGAAATGCGCGCTGATGCGGGCGGTGCGCGGCATCGCTGGCGTGCAGGGGGCCTTTTATTACAGTTTCTCCCGCGCAGCGAGGAACGCGCGCGTCAGCCCGATCTCGATCCGGGCGATGTGCCCGCTGGGTTTGAGGTCGAGAGGCCGCACGAGGATGATGCCTGGGTGGAAGCAAGATCGCTCGTCGCCACTGTGCAAGATGTAGAACTGCTCGATCCGGACATCTCAACCGAACAACTGTTGTACCGCCTGTTTCATGAGCGCGGCGTGCGCGTTTTTCGCAGCAGGGATTTGCATGCGCAATGTTCGTGCTCGCGAAAAAATGTCGAGCAGATGCTGCAAAGTTTCTCGCCGCATGATCGTGACGACATGGTGCAGGATGGGAAGATTACGGTCACCTGCGAGTTCTGCAACGCAACCTACGTGTTCGAACCCGCGGAACTCACGCCTCAGTGAGACAGTCCTCGACCAAACGAGATGGCGGGGTTAGTTGATCGTGCGTCCGCGCTGAGGCGTATCCAGCGAGAACGCCGGGACCTCGATTTCGAACTCCTCTCCACTCGCGTTGATCATTCCATAGGTTCCACTCATGAACCCCGAGGCTGTGGGTAGTGGTACGCCGCTCGTATACTCGAAATTCTCGCCCGGTTTGAGTACCGGTTCCTCGCCCACAACACCTGCGCCGCGCACTTCCTGAAGACGGCCGTGCGCGTCCGTGATGCGCCAATGGCGCCTCTTCAACTGAACCGTCTCGCGCCCCAGATTGGTAAGAGTTATGGTATACGCCCAGAAATAGTAGCCGTTCTCGGGCGAGGAGCGCTCGGCCAGAAACTGCGGCTCGACACGCACTTCGATTTGGCGCGTCACCGCACGGTATGGGCGCTTTTCGTCGCGCATGAGCGACTTCCATCAAGCTCGGCGACCAGTGTGACTTTAGCCTGCTTTGCTGGAGAATGGATACAGTTGGGGGAATTGCTGGCAGGTAGTTCGTGAGCCACAGAGAACAATCTCTAGCACAAGAATTAGGTGATGGCGAAACGCCACGCCAGATTGCTCCCACGATTCGGCCTGCGACAACGACCACCCGCGATCTGAGGCTCGATCTGTTTCGCGGCATCGCGCTTTGGCTGATCTTCCTGGACCACATCCCCTCGAACATCGTGGCCTGGATCACGATCCGCAATTACGGGTTCAGCGACGCGACCGACATATTTGTTTTCGTCTCGGGCTACACGGCCGCATTCGTCTATGGAAAGGAGATGCGTGAACGCGGATTCATCGTTTCTGGCGCCCACATCTTGCGGCGCGCCTGGCAGATCTACGTGGCCCATGTCTTCCTATTTGCAATCTACCTCGCCGAAATAGTTTATGTGGCGACCCGCTTCGAGAACCCGCTTTATGCCGAGGAGATGAACATACTTGACTTCTTGAAGCAGCCCGATGTCACAATCATCCAGGCGCTGCTGCTCAAGTTCAAGCCTGCGAACATGGATGTGCTGCCGCTGTACATTATTCTGCTGCTGTTATTCCCGCCTATTCTTTGGCTGCTGCAAGCGCGACCGACAATTGCACTAGGCGCTTCGGTGTTGCTGTACGCGCTGACATGGCGTTTCAACTGGAATTTGCCGAGCTATCCAAGCGGTCACTGGTTCTTTAATCCCTTTGCCTGGCAGCTCCTATTCGTATTTGGCGCCTGGTGCGCGCTCGGCGGCGCGCAGCGACTCTCGTCCGTGCTGCGTTCGCGGCTGACCTTGGCGATTGCGATGGCATATCTGGCCTTCGCGTTTTTCATCTCCTTCACCTGGTATGTGCCCTATGCGGGGCAATTTGTTCCATCCTGGCTGGAAGAGATTATCTATCCCATCGACAAGGTAAACCTCGATGTATTGCGCTTTGCACATTTTCTCGCGCTCGCGGTAGTCGTGATGCGATTTATTCCTCGGGATTGGCCGCCGCTCAAAAGCAGGCTTCTTTGGGCGCCGATCGCCTGCGGCCAACATTCACTCGAAATCTTTTGTTTGGGCATATTCCTCTCGTTTGCCGCACACTTTGCCATGACCGAGATCTCCGGCGCGTTCTGGATGCAGATCGTCGCCAGTGCATTAGGGATTTTTATCATGACCGCCGCGGCGGGACTGTTAACGTGGTATAAGAGGGCAGAAGCACGCAATCCCGGCTCGCGTCCAAAGAAGACGCCCGACGCCGATCTCGCCGGAGGGGAGGTATGACGAGAGTAATTGCGGCGGCGCTCCTGCTGTGGGTGTGCTCTGCTGTCGCCTTTGCGCAGTCCCCCAGCTGCGAAATCCCGGGCTATTTGCTCGAGTCCCCATATGAGCTCAAACGCGTCAATGCGAGCGTTTTGCAAGACCACCGGTTGAGGATCGCAGTTCTGGGTACTGGATCGTCCATCCTGGCCGGCCCGGAAGGGCCCCGCTCCGCTTATCCAGCGCGGCTCGAAGCCGTCCTGACGAAGCGGCTTCCGTCCGCATCTGTGAAAGTGGTGACCGTCGTGAGAAGCCGCGAAACCGCGGAAGATCTGGCAATTGGCATGTCGAAATTGTTAGCGGACGAGAAACCTGACCTGATGATATGGCAGTGCGGTACCGTTGATGCGATGCGGAATGTCGATCTCGACGAGTTTCGCGAGGCGCTCGATAAGGGCCTGGAAACGTTGCAGAAAAGCGGCGTCGACGCCATATTGATGAATATGCAGTACAGCCCTCGTACCGAGACCATGATAGCGCTTGGACCTTATGCCGATACGATGCGGGTTGTTGCCCAGCAGCATGAGGTCCCCTTGTTCGATCGGCTCAGCATCATGCATCACTGGTCAGATACGGGGCAGTTCGACCTTTATGCGACAGGCAAGGACAACGTGCTTGCGGCCCAGGTTCACGATTGCCTTGGGCGCGGAATTGCGACAATGATCATAGATACGGCTCGGTTAGGCGCAATCGAGCAAAAGCCCTCTCAGTAAAGCAGCGCGATTTTGGAGAAAGGGATACGAGTGATACCGACGCGACGAGTTGCCGTGTTCGCGCTTGCGCTTGGTACAATGATCAGTGCCTGCGGCGCACATGCAGAACCGGCGGACGGAGTTGCTGTTCCGGTACGAACTACTCCGACATTCGACACAACTGGGCCGATGTGCACCATCTCGCCCGACCAGACTCAGCTGACTTTTCGTTTGCCGCAGGTGGCACGCCGCCTGGCCGCGGGGGCCCCAATCAAGATCGTGGCGCTCGGGTCGTCATCGACCTACGGGGCTGGGGCCAGCACGTCGGCAGCAAGCTACCCAAGCAGGCTGGCGGAAGAGTTGTCGCGGCAGTTCCCCGGCCATGAGTTCGCCGTGCTCAACCGTGGGGTCAACGGCGAAGAAATCACGGATATGTTGGCGCGGCTTGACAGCGCGGTGATTGCCGAGAAGCCCGATTTAGTCCTGTGGCAGCTCGGGACAAATTCGGTGTTGCATGACAAGGCCGTACCGCCGCATGCGCGCTATCTGCACGAAGGCTTGCAACGGCTGAAGAGTGCAGGTGCTGACGTCGTTCTGATAGATCCGCAGTACGCTCCGAAGGTTCTGGCGCATGCCGCATGTAACGGCATGGTGTCGCTCATTGCAGCGACGGCGAAGAGCGAACATGTCGCTGTCTTTCGTCGCTTCGACCTCATGCGGCACTGGTATTCCGTTGAGCATCTCCCATTCCAGGCGTTCCTCTCGGCTGACGGCCTGCACATGAACGATTGGAGCTATGCCTGCCTGGCCAGGGCGCTGGCTATTGCGATCGGACAAGCGGCAACTCAGCCAACCGCCACGGCTGCCGGCCCGACCATGCCGGCGCAATGGTGAGGACCACCTCAGAACATTGTCAGCTTTAGCTCAAACCGCCTCCAGCGCGGAGAGGACATCGTCGACAATATCGTCGGGATGTTCGAGCGCGCACGAGAGGCGCAGCAATCCGTCGCTGATACGACGCTGCGCGCGCGCTGCAGGGGTAAGTCGCTGGTGTGTTGTCGTAGCCGGATGTGTGATGAGACTCTTTGCGTCTCCAAGATTATTGCTGATACGAACCAGCCTCAGCGCGTTCTGAAATCGAAAGGCGGCCGCCTTCCCGCCTTTCACCTCGAAAGCAACCAGCGTGGATCCGGCGTGCATCTGGCGCCGCACGACATCGGCTTGCGGATGATCGGGCCGCCCCGGATAGATCAGGCGGTTTATCTTCGGGTGCTCCGCAAGCGCGACGGCCACTGCAGCGGCCGTGTCGGTCTGCTGGCGCACACGCACGCTGAGGGTTTCCAGGCCCTTCAGCAGTACCCAGGCATTGAACGGAGAGAGCGAAGGTCCAGTCTGGCGAATGAGCATCTGCACGTGCTCCTCGATGAATTTGCGCGATGCGAGAATGACGCCGCCGAGGCAACGGCCCTGGCCATCAACATGCTTGGTTGCCGAATACACCACGCAGTCCGCACCGAGCTGCAGTGGTCTTTGGAATAGTGGCGTGGAAAAGACGTTATCGACCACAAGGGTTGCGTTTGCGGCATGGGCTATTTCCGCAACGCCCTTGATGTCGATCACGTCGAGGGTCGGATTCGTAGGGGTTTCGAGAAAGAAAGTCTTTGTATTGGGGCGCACCGCGTTGCGCCATGCGTCCATATCCGTGCCATCCACGAGGGTCGAAGCCACTCCGTAGCGTGGCAGGTGCTCTTCTACGATGTACTGACACGAGCCGAACAGCGCCTGCGAGGCGATTACGTGATCGCCGGCTCTGACTTGGCCCATCAGGGCTGTTGTGACGGCGGCCATTCCGGTAGCCGTAGCGCGCGCCGCTTCTGCGCCTTCGAGGGCGGCCATGCGCTCCTCGAACATGGTGACGGTCGGATTTGACAGCCGGGAATATTGGTACCCAGGTTCTTCGTTTTTGAAGCGTTTTTCTGCGCTGGCCGCGTTCTCGTACACATAGCCCTGCGTGAGAAAGAGCGCTTCCGAGGTCTCGCCAAAGGCGGAACGCATTGTGCCGGCATGAATCAGGTTCGTCTCAGGGCGGTAGCGCTTTCTTGCGGACATGGACGCGGGCATGGGCATCTCCTGCGCAGCAAAAAACCCGGCCGGAAAAGCGTCCGCCGGGCTCATTACGCGCCCGGCCTTTTAGCGAGTTCTTTTACGTGGCTGCAAGCCGGCCGGCTCAAATGACCACGGGATAACCATGCTGTACTTGAGGGAGCATCTTTTCGTCAAGAGAGCCATCGATTAAGGGTTTTCAAACGCCTCGAGGATTGCCTTGTCGGTTGCCTTTGCTGCAGGTCAAAACGGCATATTGCCCGACAGCATGATTGCCGCCTTGGTGCAGCAGGGCGCCATTCAGCCGTCGGCCGACTTGGCAAAGGATCAGATTCAACCCGCGAGTCTCGATCTGCGTCTGGGCGATATCGCCTATCGGGTGCGCGCGAGCTTCCTGCCAGGGCCGCGCACAACCGTGGCTCAAAGAATAGACGAGTGGAAGCTTCACGAAATCTCCTTGGCGCACGGAGCTGTGCTGGAAACGAGTTGCGTCTACATTGTTCCGCTGATTGAAGCGCTCGCGCTGCCGGACGACATTGAGGCAGTCACCAATCCGAAAAGTTCGACTGGCCGGCTCGACGTATTTACGCGTGTGATCGCCGATGCGACGCGTGGCTTCGACCGCGTAGGGGCCGGCTACCATGGCCCGCTCTATGCCGAAATCAGCCCACGTACCTTTCCCATACTGGTGCGGAGAGGCTCGCGGTTGTCGCAAATTCGCTTTCGCCGCGGCAGCGCAGGACTCGACGTTGCGAGCCTGCGCACGCTGCACGGGGTTGAACAGCCGGTCGATGCCACAGCCGATGTTTCTGGAGGAATAGTGGTGAGCGTCGATCTTTCCGGGTTTCCTGCAGGGTCGCAGCCGCCGATGGGGCAAACCGCGCCGACTGTAGGCTTTCGCGCCAAGCGTCACACGGCTGTGGTGGATGTAGAAAGCCGAGCGCGCTACCATGTGCTCGATTTTTGGGAACCAATCCAGGCGCGCAAAGAAAAGACGCTAATCCTCGACCCCGACGAGTTCTACATCTTGGCCTCGAAAGAGGCGGTGCAGGTGCCGCCCGACTATGCCGCCGAAATGGTTCCGTTCGACCCCTTGATGGGTGAATTCCGCGTGCACTACGCCGGGTTCTTTGATCCGGGATTTGGCTATGCCGCGGCGGGCGGGAGTGGTGCTCGGGCAGTGCTGGAGGTGCGCTCGCGCGAGGTGCCGTTTATCCTTGAGCACGGACAGATCGTCGGGCGACTGGTGTTTGAAAAAATGCTAAAGCGCCCCGCCACATTGTACGGTCAGGGCATCGGTTCCAACTACCAGGCACAAGGTCTGAAACTTTCCAAGCACTTCAAATACGAGCAATAGTCGCGGGGCCGAAATCCTTAAGGAGCAGCAGTGCGAACGAGCGCCATGGTTGCTCGTGCGGTGCGCTCCTGCCACAGAAATGCAATCAGCATCGTGAGCCCACCGATAAAGCCGGCCAGCAATCCTACGGCGATCTCGCGATCCGTCAGCGTCATGGCATTCGCAGTAATGAAGAATCCGAACAGAAAAAAAGCCACACCTATGACGATGCGCACACAGTGTCTTTGTATCTGCTCCAGCATGAGGCATGTAGCGAGGGCCTAATTGGGCTTTAAGGTATTTACCGCAATTATCGCGATTGGCTGAGAACATTGAATACTTCCCACCCTTCGGCATCGATCCCTGACCGAATCTACGTCGTGGGCGATGTTCACGGCCGCTCTGATCTGCTCGATCGAATGGCAGAGGCGATTAGCCAGGATTTAAGAGAAACTCCCGGCCAGAAGGCCTTGGCCGTAACAGTGGGCGACTATATCGATCGTGGCCATGACTCACGCGGGGTGCTCGAACGTCTGATTAACAATCCTTTTCCATGCGACTACATCCCGCTGAAAGGGAACCATGAGGCTTTATTTGAAACCTTTTTGAATGATCCGTTGGTGGCGGAGCACTGGCGCCGGCTGGGAGGACTGGAGACACTGGTCTCCTACGGAGTGCCCGTCCGCGGCTTGATGATAGGAAAAGACTACGAGCAGGCAGCTCGGTCACTCCACTCTGCCGTTCCCCCAGAGCACCTGAGCTTCATTTCTTCGCTTCGAATATCCCTGCTTGTGGGTCGCTATTTCATCTGCCATGCGGGTGTGCGTCCGGGCATTCCGCTTGAGCGTCAGACGGAGGAAGATCTTCTCTGGATTCGCGACCAATTTCTGCAGAGTAGGGCCGATTTCGGCAAGATCGTCGTGCATGGTCATACGCCGGCTGAAAGGCCCGAACTGCTGCCAAACCGCATCAATGTAGATACCGGCGCTTACATGACCGGCTGTCTCACTTGTGCCGTCCTCGATGGAGAATTGGTGCGTTTTCTGTCGACGCAGCCATGACTCGCGAATTCTGGGCTGGCACGAGAGGGGCAACGGCATCAGCGGCATTGAAAGCCCATCGTGCCACCCCCACCGTCCGCCGGTTGCATCTGCGTAATCTGCGCCTTCTTTCCGAACTGGCTGCAATGCGCGCGCGCGGCATCGCCTGCAGCTTGCACGCCGCCCTCGGTATACGGAACTCTACCTCCCTGTTCATTGCCCGTAACACCAGGAGCGCTGCCGCTCTGGTTAGCGCCCGCGCATGCGAGCGGGAGCGTTGCGAGCGCGACAACGAAGCTGAGCCGCAGCGAACGAGTGGTCCGTTGGCGGCATACTGGAGTAGAATTCACCGGATCGAATAGCGTTCTTCGAAGCATGAACATGGCGGCGTTTATGCGCGCCATAGCCGCCGTGAGATGGCGATGCAACGGGCTAACAAATTTGTGGGCATCCCGATGCACTGCCATTTCGGGCACTTTATTCCTTCGTCTAAACGGGACCCGGCCGAGCTACGCCGCGCAAGCGCGCGCTGTCGAGAGCACGTGTTCGCTGGGATATGCGCCCGCTGTCCAGTCCATTCGCGTCTGCCGGCCGCCCTCTTCATTGATGAACGCAAGCTCCCACTGTTTCATCCAGGCCGTGCCCGCCGAGATGCGTACAATCCCGCTCTCTTCTGAGCGGGACAACCCGCTGTGATCGCGTGCGAGATGGGCAAACGCGCAGGACGCAATAGTCCGGTAATTGCCGTCGAGAGTATCGAGCGTCACCGGATTTTGGAAAAGCCACTGCGCTACCCCTCTGCCACAAGGCATCAGGGTTAACACGAGAAGCAGCATTATGCGCGTGGTCTTCATGG
>Ga0134128_10006975_pt1 | contig 13676 bp, 12 predicted proteins | sample KB31754_FD_96462 | JGI IMG/M metagenome (GOLD analysis project Ga0134128, IMG submission 96462) | Terrestrial soil microbial communities with excess Nitrogen fertilizer from Kellogg Biological Station, Michigan, USA - KB3-175-4 | ecosystem: Environmental > Terrestrial > Soil > Unclassified ... | reverse complement strand
TCATATCGACCACGTACCGTGTGAGCTCCGCTTTGCCCGCATAGGCCGCATCGGCGAGGCCGCCGCCGGCACGCAGCAGGTCAGCCACGGTCATTCCGGGCTCCAGCGGATATTGTCCCGGCACGTTGACTCTGCCGAGCACGTTGACCACCTGTTCCGGTTGTTGCGCCGTCGACTGGGCGCTCAGCTCGTCCAGGATGGGCTGGATGAGACGGTCACGGCTCGAAGAGAGATCGAACACCATGATCTGATCTCGGGGCATGAGTACGGGATCGGAATCGCTTCCCGGATGCGCCCAGGCTGCCACCAGGTTGGCGGACAGTGCCGCGATGCGCCGGTTAGGCGGCATCTCCCGGCGGATGAGCACATAGTGGAGATCGGAGCCCGGCTTGACCTCGCTCACTGAGTGAATTACGTCGGTGAGCCGTATCCCCGGGTGGTACTCATATTCCCCGGTCGTGTAGAGATTGCCCTGCAGCACGATATCGGAATCCAGCGCCGACTTCAGCCGCGGGATGTAGACGTAATCCCCGCTTTGCAGACCCTGGGCCCGTCCCCCCGCAGTGAGGTCGAGGGGTAGGACAACTTTCCGCCCGTCCGGCTCGATTCGCGTCACCGTAGCCCTGGACGTATCCGCCTCCGGGGTCAGGCCGCCCGCCAGCGCGATGGCCTGCGCGGGAGTCTCCTCGTCCTTGATCTCATAGATGGCGGCCCGCTTGACCTCTCCGTCGACCGCGACGGTCGGACCGACAGGAGGCACGAAAACGACATCGCCCTGCAGCAGCTTGTCGTCGTTGGCCGTGCTGCCGTGAATGAGCAGGTCGTACAGGTCGAGCTTGTCGACTACCACTCCGTTGCGCTTCAATTCGATCTTGCGCAGTGAGCCAGTGCTGCTCAGGCCACCGGCGGCATAGAGCGCTGAGGTAATCGTTCCCAGGCCGCTGATCGTATAGCTGCCCGGATAGAAGGCATCACCCATCACGAATACCTGAATCGAGCGTGTTTGCTCCATGGTGGTACTGGCACGCACACCGATCATCTGGTGCTGAACCTTGGAGGCGATCTCTGACTGAACCGAGCTGAAGAGCTGCCCGCCGACTGTAATCGGGCCGAGCTCCGGAAAATTGATGCGGCCGTCCCTGCCGACGACCATTTGATACGCATGGTTCTGGCTGCCGTACAGCAGCACGTTGATCACATCGCCAGGCCCCACGAGATAGTTGGACGGCACGGGGATATTGCTGAGCGGCTCGAAGTTCATCGGCGACTCGGAGAAGATGTCATAGCCGAAGCCCTTCAAGGCTTCCTCTCCGGTCTTCTTCAAAGGCAGACGGGTAACGCGGATTTCGAGACTCTGAAAGGCCGGCACGACGGAAAGTCGCAGCGTCGCCTGATCCTCTGTCAACCCAAGGAGCGGAATCGGCGACAGTCCCGGAAGCATCAGCTCACCGTCGGCGGAAAGCTGGTAGGGGTTGCGGTCGCGGATTGCGCCCATGAGCGCCGTCAGTTGCCGTCTTTCCGTCGGGCTCAGGTCTGCCTGCGGCATTTCCGGAATCGCCGCCTGGCTGCCACCCGCGGGCGAGGCACCGCTCGAGCCTCCCTGAAGCGACTGCACGGCTTGTAGAGTCTGGGGCGACAGCGCTTGTGCCTGATCCGTCAATGATCCTTGCTGCATCGGCGATCCACCCTGGGCAGCTGATCCCTGCTGCGCGGCGAGCGCCTGCTGCAGCGCCGTGCTCGGCTGGGTCGCGCGCCGTGCCGGCAGGCGAAAGCCGATCTCGACTATGACCCAGTCGCCGCCCTGCAGCAGCGGAATGAGAGCTTCCTGCTCCTGCATGGCCCGCCTCTGTTGCACAAACATCTGTTGCTGAGCCTGCTGCCCCTGAATAGAGTTGCCAGGCTGTTCGAAGCCCAGTGGAGAGGAAGTGGTTCCGCTCCCCAAAGCTCCGCCGGACCCGAGCTGGTTCATTATCGCCTGCTGCTGATCAGGCGTGAGCCCTTGGAAGAGCTGCAGCAAGCCACCGCCGCCCCCTCCTCCCGATAAAGAAGCACTTTGGCCGTATGCCAAGCCGGCAACGATGCAGAGGCCGAGGAGCGCAAAGACCCACCGGGCAAGTGGCCTAAACGGACGTCGCAATGAACGCATTACCAACCTTTACCGGAAGTCCATGACGCAACGCACCCTCGAGCCCCCAGACTTTTCCCCCCGGAATCTCGACCAGGATGCCTTGGCTCAGCTGCGCGAAGGCGCGATTGTAGCGGGAGCCGCACGGCTTTGGAGCCCTATCGAGTCCATCGACGGTGCGCCGCCACCCTTGGTTCTCCAGGTCCCGCTGGAAAGGGTCGCGTACGCCGGACTCGAGAGTAGCCTGCGCTCGATTTTGCCGCGGTCGATCGCGTAACGGCGAGCGTGCCCGGGCGGTCTCCAATGAGGCTCGCCAGCTCATGCCGCCACGCCCAGCCGAGCAGCTGAGAAACCGCGACCCGAGTCCCCGCCCGGTCCGGGAGTCCGACTCCCCCACCTCACATAGCGGCTCCACGAGCAACGGTCTACCGCGCCGAAGGTTGACCATCATCTGCGCGAGAGGCCCGGCGCGCCATCCGCTCAATCCGGCTCCGATTCCTGGCCGCGTCGCGCATATGGTCGCTGGGCTTGCAGAACTGAGATCTTTCGCAGGCCGCGCACGATGCACAGCCGGGTCTCTCTGCCTGCGAGCCTTCCCATGGAACGGCTCTCGAAGGCCAGCGTATTATGGATGGGGCATTTCGGATGGCCCAGGCTCCATCATCTGGAGAACTCACTTGTCATCGATACAAATACCTGCTCGCAGACTGGGTAGATCATGACCCGCCCCGGGATTGGGCGCGCGGATATTTGTGCCGTCGTCGTAACGTACTTTCCGCCACCGGATTTTCCTGAAAATCTGCAGGCGCTAGCTTCGCAAGTGTCCGCGATATTGCTGATTGATAACGCCTCAGCGGAAGCCTCGTATTGCCGAATCACAGCCGTCGCGGCGAAGCTGGGAGTCACCGTCCGGCGCAATCCGGTAAACGAAGGGATCGCAGCCGCACTCAACACAGCGCTGTCGTTTGCTCGTGAACACGGTTACGAATGGATCGCAACCTTCGATCAGGACAGCCTCGCAAGTCCTGACATGATGGAACGAATGGTTGAGCTGCTTGGCAGTTATGAGGACACGGCACGCCTGGCGCTCATAACGCCCGTACACAAGGCCCGTCATCTCGGCGTCAGTTATTCCGGTTCGCACTGCTTGGCGCGGGGAAGCAATTGGCGCCGGCTTGCCATTGCGATGACCTCCGGCAACCTGGTGAACGTGAACATCGCAATTTCACTCGGCGGGTTTGATTCTGGATTCTTCATCGACTACGTCGATAATGACTTTTGCCTGCGGCTTCGCCGAAATGGCTACCATGTGGTGGAAGCAAGCACTGCGGTTTTGTGGCATTCCCTCGGGACGACGACAGTCCATAGGTTTCTCTGGAAACGCCTACGGACCACCAATCATCCTCCTACTCGCCGCTACTACATAACGCGCAACCGATTGATATCCTGGAAGAGACACTGGAGATTTGATGCGAGATGGGCGCTGTGGGACATGAAGAAATTCCTTCAGTCCTGCGCTTACATCCTGCTGTTCGAAGAGCAAAAATCGGCGAAGCTCGTCGCGGTAGCTCATGGTCTTTGGGACGGCGTGCGAAACGTGCACGGGCCGATGAAGCTCGGCACTCCCGGGGCCGCAGATGCGAAGACCATGGAGCCGGCCGAATAGCCGGGAAGCTGCGTATGGAGCGTAACCTCGGGCAGCTGCTATCGGACGCCGCACTGATCGCGTCTCAGCCGGGGTACAGCTTGAGTTGAGATCATGGAGAAGCGGCCCGTACAGCCTGGGTCGTTGGCGCAGCCCTGAGCAGCCCCCGTGAAATCGCGTCGCCGGCCGAGGCGCTCGGCTTTCGGGCGACGATCGTGATGAATTCGCGCTTCGTCAATGCGGGCCTCAAGTCTGCCCGCCAGGCCTGCCAACGAACGCGAACCGGTATGCTTGCGAGCGCGTTCGGATCCTTGTCTCTCCTGATTGCGTCGCTCGCGGGAAAGGTGAATGAGGCCATTGGATGAGCCGGAAGCGGTGTCGCGGCCAGGAAACCGGCTTTGCTCAACAGAGAGTGGAGCGAAGCCCAGGTGAACAGCACCAAGTGCCTCGGCGGCTCCAAACCCCGCCAGTCCCGCCCATAGCGCAAGTGGCCTGCCGCTTCCAGATTCGGCGTCTCCAACCAAATGCGCCCACCCGGCTTGAGGAGTCGAAAGCACGCTGCCATCAGATCGTGCGGATCGTGCACGTGCTCAATGACATGGCTGAGCGTGATCACATCGAAGACTTCCCCGCGGTCACGAAGACATTCGATGGACCCCTGGTGGATGGTCAGTCCTTGCTTGCGTGCAGCCTCGGCTGCCTGCGGGTCCGGCTCAACGCCCTCGACCTTCCAACCCATCTCGGCGGCGAACGCCAGGAAGAGACCGTCGCCGCACCCTACATCCAGAAGCACCTCCCCCGGTTGCGCACGGTCGAGATTCCTGGCGTACGCATCGATGCTCGCGCGCCGGCGCGGGAACAGATGCGCCAACCAGGCGCCCCCCCGAATGTAAGGCCGCCGCTTGATGCCAAAACGCGCGTTGCAGTAGCCGTTTGCCAATGCGAGCCGTAGGCGCCGGAAAGCGCTCATCGCCCGAGCCTCGTGGCGATGCGTGAAATAGCGGCTGTATGCCATTCCAATGGTTTCCGCCGTCGGCCGGGGATCCAGATATCCAGACCCGCAACTCGTGCAGCGATACAGCCGCCACTCACCGGGGGCGCAGAAGAAGATCCGATCGCGCAGCCCCTCGTGCAGCAACGTGCGCGACGACTTGCCGCACACGGGACAACCGGCAACGCGCTCGAGACCCTCGGCAGGCCAGGGAGTCCCTACACCGAGGGGGTTCATCCGACCCCTCCGCTGTTTACGGCAGGCCCCCCCATGCGTCGGCCGCGGGACATCGATGAGAGCTCCTTGAGCATCCATCCCGCCCCGCCCGCCACGATCACGAAAGCGATCACGCTTTTGAGCCACAAAGCCTGAGGCAGAGCCAGGGCGGCAAGGAATGAAGCAACACCTACCGTCAGCACTACCGTGTACAGCTGGGCGTGCCGCACTTCCGGCACGTGTATCACCCCCAACACGAACAAGGCTGCGGTGTCGATGACTACACGAATGGTCCAGGAGGCTGCGGCTCCCACCACTCCGAAGTCCTTCACCAGACTCCAGAGTATCAGAGCATAGAATGGCAGCTCGATCATGTGCAGCTTGCCGGTGATATCGGGGCGTCCCTTTCCCTGCAACAGAGCGTAAGGAAGGAGGGCCAGGCTATTGATCAATACGCCTACCGCCAACCATCGCAGAACGGGCGAGCTGGCGAGAGCGAAAGCCGGGTTCAGCCAGAGTCTCAATGCTTCGGGTGCAAACAACATGATCAATGCGAGGGGCACAAACATGACCACCAACACGATGCGGGCCGCCGTAGCGAAAATGAGACGGGTCCGCTCCCGATTGCCGGTGAGTGCCATGGTGAACGCAGGAAAGAGCACACTCACCAACGCTCCAGAGATGACTGAAAGCCGCGAAACGACGTCATAGGGCGTGGTGTAGTACGCCACTGCGGTCATGGTCAGCATCGCGCCGATCACGAAGCGATCGCAATACACCATCAGTGGACCGATGATATTTGAGACCGTCACCCAACCGCCGAAACTCAACAGTTCACGTATGGCCGCCCGAGTGGCGACGATGCCGGTTGAGGATGGAGGACGGAGTTGCCTGGAAAGCCAGAGGTAGGCGATCCAGGCCGCAAGGCGGATGCCCGCCAGAACGACGGTGGTCGCAATCAATGAAGGAGTAACGACAAGAGCCAGCACGGGCCCGAGAAAATTCATGATGCCCGTGGGGACTCGCACCAGGGCGATCCCGGCGAAGCGCTGATGCGCCTGCAGGATGCCGATCAGGCCGGCGGTGGAGACAACGAACGGCAGGGTCGCGGCCAGGATCCAGAAGCTCCATGCGGCCTCATGAGCGAGTTTGGGAGGAATATGGAGCACGCTACCGGTAAGCCACGGCGTACCGGCCGCGACGACCAGGGCGGCGATCAATCCCAAGGCGAACATCAGCTTCAGGCCGATGGCGATCAAAGGCGGTAACTCGGCCTCACGGCCTTCGCCCAGCCGCTCCGCGACCAGCTTGGTTAGCGCGCGTCCGGTCCCAAGGTCGAACAGACTGAAGTAGCCGATACCCATCCACACCATGGCGAGTAGTCCGAAGCGATCGGTCCCCATGCCTCGGATGAGCCTGGGAACAGCCCATAGAGCCACGAGCAGCGGCACGACATTGCCAAACAGGCTCCAGGCAGCGTTACGGGCTAACAGGCGACCGGAAAGCAGGTGGTTCTGACGAGCGACACCTGCGTCCGCTCCGGACCTCATGTGGCCGCTGCCGTATTCGCGACGGTGAGATGACTCAAGCACAGACTAGAGAGCGCAAGCGGCAAGCGGGCCGCGGGCCCGAACGGATATCGCAACAGGCGCATTACCAACCTTTACCCCAAGTCCATGACGCAATGCACGCTCGAGCCCCCCAGCCCTTCATTCCTGGGATCCCGGCCAGGATGCCTTGGCTCTGTAGCGCAAAGGCGCGATTGTAGCGGGAGCCGCACTGCTTTGGAGTCCTATCGCAGGGCACTCAAGACCGATAATGCGTCTCGATCCAGCGCTGATAGCTCCCGTCCATGACGGCACGCCACCACCATTCGTTCTCGAGGTACCACTGAAAAGTGTGGCGCAGGCCCGCCTCGAGAGTCACCTGCGCCCGGTACCCGAGCTCATGCTCGATTTTGCCGCAATCGATCGCGTAACGACGATCGTGTCCCGGGCGGTCCTTCACGAACTGAATGAGGCTCGCGCTCGTGCCGCCACGCGCAGCCGGGCAGCCGGGAAACCGCGACCCGAGATCCCGTTCCGTCCGGAAGGCCTCGTCCGCCACCGAGCATAGCGTCCCGACGAGCTTCAGGTTCTCGCTCTCCGCCCCGCCCCCGATGTTGTAGACCTCGCCGGGTCGGCCTTTCTGAAGGATGAGGTCGATGCCGCGGCAATGATCGGTCACGTGCAGCCAGTCTCTTACGTTGCGCCCATCACCATAAATGGGCAGCGGTCGGCCGTGCAGCAGGTTGACGATCATCAGCGGGATCAGCTTCTCCGGGAAATGGTACGGGCCGTAATTATTGGAGCAATTGCTGGTGGTGACCTCGAGTCCGTACGTATGGTGGTAAGCCCGCACGAGGTGATCCGAGGCCGCCTTGCTGGCTGAATAGGGCGAGTTCGGGGCGTAGGCAGTGCGCTCATGAAACGCGGGATCCTCGGGTCCCAAAGATCCAAACACCTCGTCGGTCGAGACGTGATGGAAGCGATGCCGCTGAACCGTCCGTTCCCCGAGCCAGACCTTGCGCGCGGCCTTGAGCATGGAGTGGGTGCCGTTGACGTTCGTTTCGAGGAAGGCATCCGGGCCATGAATCGAGCGGTCGACGTGCGACTCCGCAGCGAAGTGCACGATCGTGTCGATGCCTTCGTCCCGCAGCAGTTGCTCGACACGCGGCGTATCGCAGATATTCCCGCGCATGAACTCGAGATCCGGATGGCCCTTGACAGGCTCCAGGTTGGCCAGATTGCCCGCGTAGGTCAGCGCGTCGAGCACGACGAGGCGTTCCCCCGGATGCGTCTCCAGCCAGTAGTGCACGAAATTGGCCCCGATGAAACCGGCGCCGCCGGTGACGAGCAGCCGCGATTTCCTCGGGAACGTGCCGGTGAGTTCGTCAGGCCGCGCGAGCGCGGATTTGTCAGTGCTAGACATCGGGAGGGATCTCCCCGAGCACACCACGCAGGCGCTTGCGCCAGTGCATGGGAGTCAGGCCGAACCCGGCCAAGGAGCTCTTATCGAGCACGCTGTACGGCGGCCGACGCGCGGGCGTCGGGTAGTCAGCGGTAGCAATCGGGGTCACGCCGACCCCGGCCGGCAAAAGTCCGAGGTGCGCGCTCTCCTCAGCAATGGCCACCGCAAAGTCGTACCAGCTCGCAACGCCCGCGTCGGTCCAGTGATGGACACCTCGAATCTCGGGCTTTCCGACGATCTGCCAGAGGGTTTCCGCGAGCGAGCGCGCCGCCGTCGGGGTCCCCACTTGGTCGGCGACCACTCGGACGGACCCGTTCGCCCGCATGACGCGCAACATCGTGCGTACGAAATTGCCGCCGATTGCCGCGTAGACCCATGATGTTCGTACGATCGTGGAGCTCTGCGGGAGCGTCTCGAGAACGGCTCGCTCGCCATCCCGCTTCGTCCTCCCATAGACGCTGAGAGGCCGCGTCGCGGAATCTGGCTGGTAGGGCACGGAGGCGCTGCCGTCGAACACAAAATCCGTTGAGAGGTGGATCAGTCGCGCACCCCATTCCCGGGCCGCATCAGCCAGGTATGCAGGACCCTCGGTGTTGATCCGATGTGCAGCAGCCGGCTCCGATTCGGCCTTGTCGACTGCAGTGTACGCCGCCGCATTGATGATCACGGCCGGCCGATGCCGGCTGACACAGTCGCGTACGGCTTCTCGCGCACCGATATCGAGATCTGCATGCGCACAGGCAATCGCCTGGATGTTGTCGGGCTGCATCTCGAGCAGCATCCGTCCAACCTGCCCGCCCGCCCCCGTGATCAGGACCCTCGTTGCCGACGGTGCCGCGGTCAAGGATAGACCTCCGCGTCGCGCAAAGCGACCGCTGCGGAGTCTTTGTCCGAGAGGACGGGCGCGGTACCCGTCGGCAGCGGCCATTGCACACCGATGTCAGGATCGTCCCACCTGATCGCCCGCTCATATGCCGGCGCCCAGCCATTGTTGACCTTATAGAGAAAGTCGGCGTACTCGCTCAGCACCAGATAACCATGCGCGAAACCGGGAGGAACCCAGAGCATGTGATGATTTTCGGCCGAGAGCACCACGCCCACCCACTTGCCGAAAGTACGCGAGCTGCGGCGGATATCTACGGCCACATCGTAGACCGTGCCCGTCACGACGCGCACCAGCTTTCCCTGAGGCTGCCGTATCTGGTAGTGCAGGCCTCGCAGGATGTGCCTGGCGGAGTGACTGTGGTTGTCCTGCACGAACTGCAGGTCGAGTCCGGCAGCGGCGAACTTGCGCGCCTCCCAGGATTCCATGAAGTAGCCGCGCGCGTCGCCGAAGACCTTGGGCCGGATCAGCACGACCTCCGGGAGCTCGGTTGGCGTGAATTCCATGTCAGGCCCGCCCCTTGAGGATCTCGAGGAGATAGGTGCCATAACCCGTCTTGGCGAGCGGCCGCGCCAGCGACTCCAGCTGGTCGGCGGAAATGTAGTGCTTGCGATAGGCGATCTCCTCCGGGCAGCAGACCTTCAGCCCCTGCCGCGTCTCGATCGCCTCGATGAACATGGAGGCCTGGAGCAGCGACTCGTGGGTGCCCGTATCGAGCCAGGCAACCCCGCGACCGAGCTGTTCCACCCGCAGCGCGCCGAGCTCGAGATACCTGCGGTTGACATCGGTGATCTCGAGCTCTCCACGCGCCGAAGGCGTGAGCTCCGCGGCGATGTCGAGCACCCGGTTGTCGTAGAAGTAGAGGCCGGTCACCGCGAAGTAGGACTTGGGTTTCGCAGGCTTCTCCTCGATGTCGAGCGCCCGCCCCGCCCCGTCGAACTGCACGACGCCATACCGCTCCGGATCCCGCACGCGGTAGGCGAACACGGTCGCTCCGTCGCCGCGCTGGGCGGCAGCCTCGAGCTGCTCCGGCAGACCGTGCCCATAAAAGATGTTGTCCCCGAGAACGAGCGCAACGCGCTCGCTACCCACGAACTGCCGTCCGATGATGAACGCCTGCGCGAGTCCCTCGGGCCTGGGCTGCTCCGCATAAGATAGTGAGATCCCCCACTTGCCGCCATCGCCCAGCAGCCGCCGGAACAGCGGCAGGTCCTCGGGTGTGGAAATCAGCAGAATGTCGCGAATTCCCGCCAGCATCAGCGCTGCAAGCGGGTAGTAGACCATCGGCTTGTCATAGATCGGCAAGAGCTGCTTGCTGATGCTGAGGGTCACCGGATGCAGGCGAGTGCCCGCGCCGCCGGCCAGAACGATACCTTTCAAGCTCTTGAATCCTCTGAAGGGCCTGAGCGAAAGCTTGCCACGACTGTGGCGCCGGCGTCATGGGTCATGTGAGAACCGATCTCGCGCAGGCGAACAGGTCCTCGTACACGGCATCCGCTCGCAGAACGGCCTCATTGGACAGAGGGCACCCCGTCCTTACCAGGAAGCACCGCCCGATTCCCGCCGCCCGGCCAGCCTCGAGGTCCGACAGCCGGTCCCCCACCAGGAGGGACTCATCTGGCGCGATATCGAGCGCCCGGACGGCCCGCTTCAACATGCCGGCCTTCGGCTTGCGGCAGTCACAGTCGAGCCGATAACGCTCCAGTGGCGCATCGGGCAGGTGCGGACAGTACTCGACCGCATCCAAAGTGGCTCCCGCGGCCGCAAGGTGCTCACGCATGTGCTCGGTGAGCGCGAGATAATCGGTTTCCGAGTACAGACCGCGCGCGATTCCGGACTGATTGGTGATCACGACCAGGAGATAGCCGGCAGCCTTCAGCAGGCGCAGTGCCTCGACGGCGCCCGGCAGATAAGTGAAGTCCTCGATACGGTGGACGAAGGCACGCTCCTCGTTGAGCACCCCGTCGCGGTCGATGAACGCCGCCTTGCGGCTCATGAGCCGCGGATGCGCTGCACGAGTGCGCTGGTCGAGTAACCGTTCACAAAGGGAATGGCGACCGACCGGCCGCCCCAGCTTCGCATCAGGCGCGTCTCCTCCAGCATCTCCATGTCGTAATCGCCGCCCTTGACGTAGGTGTCAGGCCTGCAGCGCTGCAGCAATTCGCACGGAGTCGGCTCGTCGAACAGAGTGACGAAGGAAGCGCTCTCGAGCGCCGCCACGACGGTCAGCCTGTCCCACTCGCCATTCAGAGGCCGATCCGGTCCCTTCCCCAGCTGCCGCGCAGAAGAGTCACTGTTGATCGCAACGAGCAGTGCCGCGCCCAGATCATGAGCCGCAGCAAGATACTCGACGTGCCCGCGATGGATGACGTCGAATACACCGTTCGTGAACACCAGCGGACGCGGCCAGTTCCACGCACGGACCTGAGCAGCCGGGACCAACTTGTGGCTCACTGATGCGGGAAGATCGTTCACGAGCTTCCCGCCAACCACTCCGCGTAGCGCTGCACCCCAGTTGCAACATCCGCAAACTGGACGTCACACCCGGAGGCACGAAGCGATGTCAGATCCGCCTGGGTGTGGCATTGGTATTTGCCGATCAGAGCCTCCGGGAAGGGCACGTACTCGATGAGCCCCCGCGAGACCTGCTGCTCGAGACTGAGTGGCGCCTCCCCACGAAGCATCCGCGATGCGTTGATGGTCGCGTGAGCCACATCGTTGAACGGCTGCGCTCTGCCGGTGCCGACATTGAAAATCCCGCTCCTCTCCGGATTTCGCAGGAACCATAGATTGACCGCGACGACATCGTCGATGAAAACGAAATCGCGCACCTGCTGCCCCGGACCGTAGCCGCCGTACTCGCCGAAGAGCTTGACCTTGCCTGCCTCTTTGAGCTGCTCGAAGTGATGGAAGGCCACCGATGCCATCCGTCCCTTGTGCTGCTCCCGCTGCCCGTAGACGTTGAAGTAGCGGAAACCCGCGATCTGCGACCGCGACGTTGGCAGCACCCGCCGCACCACGTTGTCGAAGAGGAGCTTCGAGTAGCCGTAGACGTTGAGCGGCCGCTCGTGCTCGGCCGTCTCGCGGCAGACCGTGCCCGTGCCGTAGATGGCGGCAGACGAGGCATAGAGGAGGCGTGTCCCCCGGCTCTGGCAGATATCGAGCAGGTCCCTGGAGCAACGGTAATTGGTGTCCAGCATGTAGCGCCCGTCATGCTGCATGGTGTCGGAGCAGGCGCCCTCGTGGAGGACCACATCGATGCGTCCCAGCTCTCCCAGCGCGAAGCGATCGTAGAACTCGCTGCGGTCGAAGTAGTCGCTAATCCTCGCACCAAGGAGGTTGCGGAACTTGCCGCCGTCGGTCAGGTCATCGACCGCGATGATATCGTCGAGGCCGATCGCATTGAGTGCATGCACCAGGTTGCTGCCCACCATCCCGGCAGCGCCCGTCACGACCACTCTCATCCGAACAGCTCCTCGCAGCTCGCCGTCGCGGTGCCGAACTTGCCGACGACGATGCCGCCCGCGCGATTGGCGATGGGCATTGCCTCGCGCAAGCTCATACCGCAGGCCAGCATCGCCGCCAATGTTGCGATGACCGTGTCGCCCGCGCCTGTGACATCGAACACCTCGCGAGCCTCGGCCGGTACCCGCACGTGCCCGGCAGCGTCGAACAGCGACATGCCGTCCTCGCTCCGCGTCAACAGAACGCCGTCGAAGTGGTTGCTCTCGCGCAGCCGCTGCACGCGCTCCTCGAGCTGCTCCTCCGTCTTCCAGCTGCCGATCACCTGCGCCAGCTCCGAGCGATTCGGCGTAATGACGGTCGCTCCCTCATAGCGGCTGTAGTCGTCCCCCTTTGGGTCCACCAGCACCGGCTTGCCCGCCGCCCGCGCCGACTCGATCATGCGCGGAATGTGTGTCAGCCCACCCTTGCCATAGTCTGAAAATAGCACCGCGTGATGTTGCGGCACCACCTGAGCGAAATCCGACAACATATCGGCCAGTACCTCATGGTCCGGCTGGTTCTCGAAATCGACGCGCACCAGCTGCTGCGCCCGCCCGATGACCCGCAGCTTCACACATGTGAAGAGCTTCGGGTCTCTCCCCAAAATGACTTCCACGGCGTGCGTCTTGAGCAGACTCTCGAGCGTGCGCGCAGGCTCATCATCTCCAACGACCGTAATCAGCGTCGCTGCCGGTCCGAGCGCCTTGACGTTCAACGCCACATTCGCTGCGCCGCCGAGCCGATGCTCCTCCCTGATCACCCGCACCACCGGCACGGGCGCTTCGGGGGAGATCCTCTCCACCTCTCCAAAGAGATAGCGGTCGAGCATGGCGTCCCCCACAACGAGCACGCGGGCCTTGCGCAGCCGGGCCCTGAGCTCCAGCCCCGCCTTGATCTCGGGCGCGCGCGCGTTCGGGATCCTGCCGCCGCTCATGTGAGCCCCAGAGCATCCTCGACGAGCGCGCAGAGCGTATGCCCGAGGAATATGTGCGCCTCCTGGATGCGCGCTGTGGTCTGACTCGGCACGACGAGCGCTACGTCACAAAGCCCTCTCAGCGCGCCCCCGTCCCTACCCAACAGCCCGACCACCTGTATGCCGCCAGCCCGCGCGACCTCCGCCGCCCGAACTACGTTGCGCGAGTTGCCCGAGGTCGAGATGGCAAGCAGACAATCCCCGGCTCGCCCCAATCCCAGCACCTGTCGGGAGAACACCTCGTCGAAGGTGTAATCGTTGGCGATGCACGTCATCGTCGAGGTGTCGGTGGACAATGCCACGGCAGCGAGCGGCCTGCGATCCTTGATG
>Ga0134128_10006974_pt1 | contig 13676 bp, 10 predicted proteins | sample KB31754_FD_96462 | JGI IMG/M metagenome (GOLD analysis project Ga0134128, IMG submission 96462) | Terrestrial soil microbial communities with excess Nitrogen fertilizer from Kellogg Biological Station, Michigan, USA - KB3-175-4 | ecosystem: Environmental > Terrestrial > Soil > Unclassified ... | reverse complement strand
GGTGCCGGAAGGCTTCAGCTATTCCAGCGACAGCAATCCCGAAAAGTTGGACGCGCGCGGGCTTCAGACCTTGCTGCAGCTGGCCTATGCCTGACCAGGATATCAGCGACGCCGAAGCCCCGGACTTCCTGCCTTATGGCCGGCAGGAAATCGGCGATGCCGACATCAAGGCGGTAGTCGAGGCGCTGGTTTCCGGCTGGTTCACCACCGGTCCGCGTGTCCAGGAGTTCGAACAGGCCTTCGCGGCCCATGTCGGCGTGCGCGAAGGCGTGGCCGTCAATTCCGGCACGGCGGCACTTCATTGCGCCATGCGCGCGCTGGGACTGGGGCAGGGTGATGAAGTCATCGTTCCCGCCATAACCTTCGCCGCCTCGGCCAACGCCGCGCTTTTCGAAGGTGCCAAACCGGTCTTTGCCGATGTCGAACCGGATACGCTTCTGATTGATCCCCGGTCGGTCGCGAAATCCATCACGCCGCGCACCCGCGCCATCGTCGCGGTGGATTATGCAGGCCAGCCCGCCGACTATGACGCCTTGAAAGCGCTGGCGGCGTCCCGCGGCATCCCTATCGTCGCCGACGCTTGCCATGCGCCTGGCGCAGCCTACAAAGGTCGCGCTGCTGGAACTTTGGCCGATATTTCCTGTTTCTCCTTTCATCCGGTGAAACATTTGACCACCTGCGAAGGTGGCATGACGGTGACCGATGATCCGGCGATGGCCGCGCATATGCGCCGCTTCCGCAACCATGGCATCGACAGTGACCATCGCTCGCGCCAGGCCGCGGGTTCGCATGCCTATGACATGGTCGAGCTTGGCTACAATTATCGCTTGCCGGATGTTCAATGCGCCCTGGGATTGGCCCAGCTCAAGCGCCTGGATGGCTGGGTGGCGGCGCGTCAGCGCATCGCACGCTTCTATGATGCGGCGCTCGCCAATATTGCCGAGGTGGTGCCGCTCAAGACCCATGCCGAGCGTGTGCATTCCTACCATCTCTATGTCGTGCGCTTGATGGACAGCATCGACCGCGACAGCGTTTTTGCCCGGCTGCGCGCTGACGGAATCGGCGCGAATGTCCATTATGCGCCGGTCTATGTGCACTCCCATTATGCCAGGCTGGGCTATAAGCCTGGACTGTGCCCGGCGGCCGAGGCGGCAGCCGGTCAGATCCTGTCGCTGCCCATGTTCCCCGCCATGACCGAGGCCGATGTCCGCCGGGTGGTGGGTGCGCTTACCAGAGCGACGGCGTAAGCACGATCTCGTCTGAAAGCGCGAACGATGCCCAATCGAGTTCGGGCAGTCGGACTTCCGCCGCTGCGATGATGCCCTGCAATTCATCGGCGCTGGTGAGGCCAACCAGACCGAAAGCGATTTCCGGCCGCGCCAGCACAAAAGCCAATGCGGCTGCAAGAGGTGAGACACCCGCCTCGCGCAATTGTGTCTTGATCTTCACCAGATGCGCTGTGGCGCCTCTTAGCTTTTCCGGCAGTTCATCCAGAAACAGCAATCCCTGGAGGAAGAGTGAGCGCGCGTGAATCTCGACACCGAGATTGTCCAATGCGGTCAGCGTTCCATCCGCCAGCAGCCGCTGATCGAGCAGGCTGAAGGGAAGTTGCATCACATCGGGCCGGAAACGCTCCGCCAGGTTCGTGGGATTGTCTGCCACATAGACCGAGATGCCGATCTTCCGGAATGTGCCGCCATCGCGCAGCCCGAGCAGGGCGCGCCACAAGGCATCGCCATCCGACCCGGCAAGGTCCGATGCCGCATGCACCAGCAGCGTGTCTGCCCTCAACATGGCCGCCGATTGCCGGGCCCGCGCCACCACCGCGTCCACGCCATGCTTGACGCCGATGGTTTTGGTGACGATCCGAAATGGTCTTGTGTCGCGCTTGGCCAACACCGTCTCAGCCTCGCCATAATTGGCTGCTGTGTCCAGCAAGCGGATACCCTTATCAGCCGCCAGCGCCAGGATGCGCGCCGCTTCCGAAGCCGTGATCTGCCCCTGGCGGTTGGAGATGCCATAGACCTGACCGAACTGAACGGTGCCCAATCCCAATTTCTCAACCATCGCGCAACATTCCTTCGACCTTCTCCGCGATCGCCAGAGATGCGGTAAGACCGGGACTTTCTATCCCAAAAAGATTGACGAGGCCGGAATGGCTGTGTGTTTCAGGGCCTTCGATACGGAAATCCGCGTTGGGATCTTTAGGGCCGCCGGCCTTGGGCCGCACGCCGGAATAACCAGGCGCCAGCATGTCCGTGCGGATTTTTGGCCAATAGGCCGCAATCAAAGGCGCAAACCGGACGGGAAGATCGGACGCCACCGCATAATCGATCCTGCCGGGATCATCGGTGGCGAGCCATTCGACATTCGGTCCGAAACGCGCCGCGCCATCCATATCGAGCGTGAGATGCACGCCCAGACCGCCCGGCTCCGGCACGGGATAGATCAGGTGACGGAACGGGCTTTTGACCGTCAGGCTGACGTAATTGCCCTTCGCTAGGAAAGTCGGCGGCACGAAACGTGGGTCCAATCCTTCGATCAAACTTGCGAGATGCGGCGCCCACAATCCGGCGCTGTTGATCAGAAATCGTGTCTGGAGCGCCAGCGTCTCTCCGGCGTTTTCGACCGTCACTCGGTAACCATTGCCGCTGCGGGCAATGGCGGTGACTCTGGCATTGCGAACCAGATTTGCGCCGGCGGCCTCGGCATCACCCAGTAGCGCCGTCATGTAAGCATGGCTATCGATGATGCCGGTGGATGGCGAGAGCAGCGCTGCGGTGGCGGACAATTCCGGTTCCAACGCCGCGACATCGCGTTTGCCGAGGAGCTTCAAATCATCGACGCCATTGGCGGCGGCGTGGCGCGCCAGCGCGGGAAGCAGCTCTTCTTGCTGTGCATTGGTGGCCACAATCAATTTGCCCAGCCGCTTATGTCCGACGCCATGGCTTTCGCAGAAATCGTAAAGCCGCGCCCGGCCCGCAACGCAGAGCGTAGCCTTGAGCGATCCCTGCGAATAATAGATCCCCGCATGAATGACCTCGCTGTTGCGAGCGCTGGTCTCCATGCCGATCTGGGCGTTCTTCTCCAGGATCACGACCTCGCGGCCGACAAGAGCCAAGGCGCGCGCCACGGCCAGGCCGACCACGCCCGCGCCGATTACGACAGCCTCTGCCGAGAAATGCCCGCTCATCCCGTCCTGAGATAGCGCACGGCTTCGTCACGGCCAAACAGATAAAGCAGGACGCGGAGATTTTCCCCGCGCGGCGCCTTGAGTTCGGGATCGCGCGCCAGAATCAACCTGGCATCGTCATGCGCCACGGCAAGAAGGTCGGAATGCGCCACCGGATCGGCGACACGGAATTCCTCCAAGCCGCTCTGCCTCCGCCCCAGCATTTCACCGGGGCCGCGCAGCTTGAGGTCCTGCTCGGCGATGACGAAACCATCATCGGTGTCGCGCAGGGTGGCCAGTCGCGCCTTGGCGGTTTCGCCGAGGCTGCCATGATAGACCAGAAGGCAGGAAGATTTGCCGCTGCCCCGGCCGACCCGGCCCCGCAGCTGGTGCAGCTGCGCCAGCCCGAAGCGCTCCGCATGCTCCACCACCATGATGGTGGCCTCCGGCACGTCCACGCCCACTTCGATCACAGTGGTCGCAACCAGCAATTTGGTTTCCCCGGCCTTGAATGCCGCCATGGCGGCGTCCCGTTCCGCCGCTTTCATCTGCCCATGCACCAGACCCAGCTTGATGCCCAGAGTTTTTTTCAGCATGGCGGCACGTTCCTCAGCGGCGGCCAAATCGATTTTCTCGGATTCCGCCACCAGCGGACACACCCAATAGGCGCGGCTCCCGCGATCCAGCGCCATGCGCAGATGTGCGATGATGTCGTCCAGCCGCGCGGCGCTCATAACCCGCGTCTCGACGGGCTTCCTGCCAGGCGGGCGACCGGTGACGCGGGAAACGTCCATGTCGCCATAGGCTGTGAGCGCCAAGGTGCGGGGGATCGGCGTCGCGGTCATCACCAGCACATCGGCCGGTCGGCCTTTGCTTTGCAGTTTCATGCGCTGATGCACGCCGAAGCGGTGCTGTTCGTCCACCACTGCCAGGCCCAGGTCGCGGAAGCTGACATCCTCGGAGAAAAGGGCGTGGGTGCCGATCAGGATGTCGATCTCGCCCGCAGCCAGCTTGGTCAGCGTCTCTGCCCGCTGCGGCCCGCGCTCCCGCCCGGTCAATCCTGCTAGCCTGATGCCTGCAGCTTCGGCATAGGGCGCAAGCGAGGCGAGGTGCTGGCGCACCAGCAGTTCCGTCGGCGCCATCAGCGCCCCTTGCGTGCCCGCTTCGACCGCGGCCAGCAGCGCCAAGAGGGCGACGATGGTCTTGCCGGAGCCGACATCGCCTTGCAGCAGCCGCAGCATGCGCTTGTCGCTGGCCATATCGGCTTCGATTTCAGCCAGCGCCGACAATTGCCCGTCGGTGAGCGCGAAAGGCAGGGCGGCGATGGCGCGCGCCTTGAGGCGTCCGTCGCCCAGGATACGGCGCCCGCCTGGCGCCCGCATATGCGAGCGGATCAAGAGCAGCGCCAGCTGGTTCGCCAGCAATTCGTCATAGGCCAGCCTTTGCCGCGCCAAGGTTTCCAGCGACAGATCGCTTTCATGTTCGGGCGCATGCGCCGCCATCAGCGCGTGGTTGAAAGGCTTAAAGCCACGCTGGCGCAGGAAGGCGGCATCCTGCCATTCCGGCATGTCGGGCACCCGCTCCAAGGCGCCACGCACGGCCTTGAACATCACCCTGGGCGTCAAACCTTCGGTCAGACCATAGACAGCTTCATGTTGCGGCAGGCTGGCGGCCGCTTCCGGCGCCACGATGTAGTCGGGATGCGGCATTTGCAGCCTGTCCTTGAAACTCTCGATTTTGCCGGAGACCAGGCGGCGTGTGCCTGGCGGCAAGATCTGGTTCAGATATTTCGCGTCGGCACGGAAGAAGACGAGATCCATGATCGCGGTGTCGTCGCTCACGCGCACCTTGTAGGGCTGGCTTTTGACCCGCGGCGGCAGATGATCGAGCACATTGACCTCGACGGTCGCGATACGTCCCTGCTCGGCCGCGATCAGCTCGGGGCGGTAGGAGCGGTCGATCACGCCTTGGGGCAGATCCAGGATCAGGTCCACCAAGCGCGGCCCCGCCACCTTGGCGATCAGCTTTTCAAGCTTCGGCCCCACCCCCGCGAGGGTGCGGATTTCGGCGAAAAGCGGGAACAGAATCGAAGGCCGCATATGTCTATTTAAGGTCCCTCGCCTTTTTCCGTCATCCGACCAGTGCATGATCATTGAATCTTCCGATGCAAGTGAAATTTGTAAATTAAATCAATATCGTAATCACAGATTCCACCGCTCTACCGCCCAAAGACACGATGGTGTATGTCCGAAGGCGGTTTCAACGAGAACGTTCATGACGCAGTCCTTTGTGGATGAAGCCCGTGCCTATCTGATGCTGTCCCAGAAGGCCCTGTTGATGGCGGCCCAAAGCCAAGAATTTCTGGGGCAGTTGGCTTCGGTTGGCGACGCCATCACCAATTGCTTCAAAGCTGGCGGAAAGGTCCTTCTTGCTGGCAACGGCGGGAGTGCCGGGGATGCCCAGCATATCGCGGGAGAGTTTTTGTCCCGGCTGAATTTCGACCGCAGTCCCTTGGCGGCCATCGCTCTCACAGTCGACACCTCGGTGTTGACCGCCATCGGTAATGATTATGGATACGAGCAAGTCTTTGAACGCCAGGTTCACGGCCTGGGCAAACCCGGCGATGTGTTCATCGGTATTTCGACCTCGGGCCGCTCGCCCAACATCCTTCGGGCATTGCGCAAAGCGCGCGAGCTCGGTCTGGTCACCGTGGGCTTCTGCGGCGCGCGCAAGGGCGAGATGCTGGATCTTTGCGACATAGCGCTGTGCGCTCCGTCTGAATCGACACCGCTCATTCAGCAAATTCACATCACCTGTGCCCACATCATTTGCGGCGAGGTCGAGAAGCGACTGTTCCGGCAAGATGCGTGCGCGGCCGCCTTCTGAACGGTCGATCGGGACTGATCGCCTAAAAGAGGGATGGCGGAAAGCGATGATCTCGCAATGTGTGATATTGGTCGGTGGCTTGGGTACGAGACTGGGCGCCCTGACGCGCACAACGCCGAAACCGCTTTTGCCGGTGAATGGAAAGCCCTTCCTTGATTTTCTGATTCATCGCGCCGTGCGTTTCGGTTTCACGGATATCGTGTTGCTGGCGGGTTATCTGGGCGATCAGGTGCTGACACGTTATTCGGGCGAGCGCCGGATAGCGGGCCGCGATGCGCGCATTCGTGTGGCCGTTGAAACGGAGCCCGCGGGAACGGGCGGCGCGCTACGGTATTTGGAGGGAATTGCAGACGATCATTTTTTGTTGATGAACGGAGATTCCTGGTTGGACATGGATCTGCGGGCTTTTGCCGCCCTGCCACCGCGCTTTCCATTCTTAGCCAAGGTCGCGCTCCGGCGGCTCGAAAATTCCGGCCGTTATGGCGCGGTTCTCTTGGAGAAAGACTGTATCCGAGACTTCGACGCCGCGGGTGTCGGAACAGGGGATGGTTTGATCAATGCCGGCATTTATCTGGTGTCGCGCGATCTGATCGGGGTCGTGAGCCGGCTTCCTTGCTCCTTGGAGCGAGATGTGTTCGTGCCGCTGGCTAGAGCAAAAAAGCTTGGCGGTGAGATTTGCGACGGAGCTTTCATCGATATCGGCATCACTCAGGATTACGAAAGATCTGCGGACGTCCTGCGCACAAGCTTGTTTCGCCCTGCGGTGTTCTTCGACCGGGATGGAGTTCTGAATATTGACGAAGGCTATACCCATCGACCTGACGATTTGTGTTGGAACATGGGCGCGGTTGCAGCCGTGCGAGCCGTCAACACCGCCGGATGGTACGTCTTTGTTGTCACAAACCAGGCTGGGGTCGCTCATGGGCATTATGATGAGACGGCAGTTGATCGCTTTCATCGCCGCATGGATGCCCAGCTGGCCGTCCAAGGTGCCCATATCGACGAGTATGTGCATTGCCCCTTCCACCCCAAGGCCAAGCTGAAGGCGTATCGGCGCGATACCCACCATCGTAAGCCTGGACCTGGCATGATTTTGGACATCTTAGAGCAGTGGCCGGTGGACGCCTCTCGCAGTTTCTTGATCGGTGATCGAGAAAGTGATTTGCAGGCGGCCAAGGCTGCCGGCATTGCCTCCGCCCTCTATGACGGTGGCGACCTCCATCAACTTGTGGCCCGTGAATTGGCTGCCCGGACCGCTGATTGACATCCGGTTGTTCTGCCCTGCTGCGAAGGCTATATCCCCGCCATGGATGACCTCGAAAAGGGTGGCTCTTCGGAGAACCGCCGCAAACGGCTTTTGTTTCGGGCACAGCGGCGCGGCTTCAAGGAGGTGGATCTCATCTTCGGGGCCTATGCCGAGGCCTGTCTGTGGGATCTGAACGCGGCGGAGTTAGACCAGTTCGAGGCGCTGCTCACCGCGCCTGACCAGGAGGTCTATGCCTGGCTGCGGGGCGCCGAGCCGGTGCCGGCCCAGTATGACAATCCGGTTTTTGCGGGGCTAAAGGCGGTTTGCGGCCGCAAAGGGTTTGTGTGGAACGGATAGATTACATCGCAAAGACCGAAGGCCGCCTCACGGTTTCGGGCGCGCCGGCGGGCTTTGACGCCTATCTGGCGGCGGAAGCGGCGCGGCGGCGGAACGGTCTGATCCTGTTCATCGCCGCCGACGAGCCGCAAGCCGACGCGTTCACGGCCGCGGTGTCTTTCTTCGGGCCTTCCTTGCGCTTGCTGCCATTCCCGGCCTGGGATTGCCTGCCGTATGACCGGGTGTCGCCCAAGCCGGACATCGAAAGCGCGCGCCTCGCCACTTTGGCGGCGCTCGCGCATGGGATCGAAGGCCCCGCAATCCTGGTCACCAGCGTGGCAGCGATTCTGCAGCGCGTGCCGCCCCGTGCGTCCATCGCAGACGCCAGTTTCGCGGCAAAGGTTGGGGAAGAGGTAGATCGCGAAGAATTGGTCGCGTTCCTGGCCAGCAACGGCTATGCGCGGGCGGGCACAGTGCGCGATCCGGGCGATTTTGCCTTGCGGGGCGGCATCGTCGATCTCTGGCCGCCGGGAACCGAAGAGCCGCTGCGCCTGGATTTCTTCGGCGAGACCCTGGACGCCATCCGAAAATTCGACGCTGCCACGCAATTGTCGAACGACAGCGTGGCGTCCATCACGCTGCTGCCCGCCAGCGAAGCGCCCCTGAACGAGGGCGCCATCAGCCGCTTCCGCAGCGGTTATGTCGCCTCCTTCGGACCTGCGGGCGACGATCCGCTTTACGAAAGCGTCAGCGCCGGACGCAAAGCGCAAGGCATGGAGCATTGGCTGCCGCTTTTCTATGACGGTCTGGACACGCTGTTCGACTATCTGCCGCGCTCACTGACAATGCTGGGCCACCAAGTGGAAGAAGCCAAAACGGCCAGGCTGGAAGTCGTGCAGGATTGCTATGACACCCGCGAACAGTTCCGGCACCAAGAACCGGACGCCAAAGCGATCAAGGCTGCGCCTTACAAACCACTGAAACCGGACGCGCTCTACCTTAGCGACACGGAATGGAAGCGCGCGCTCGCGCACCATCTTGTCCGCGATCTGACGCCCTTCCAGGCGCCGGAAAGCAAGACCAGTGTCGATGCGGGTGGTCGCCAGGGCCACGATTTCGCGCCCGAGCGGACAAGCGGCAATCTGAATGTCTTCCAAGCCGCGGCCGATCACCTTCAAGCGTTGCAAACGAGCGGCAAGCGGGTGCTGGTGGCGAGCTGGACCGAAGGTTCGGCGGAGCGCATGGGCGGCGTCCTCTCCGATCACGGCATCGCCGCCATCCGCCGCGTGGAAAATTGGCCCGACGCGCTGAAACTCGATGCCCGCGCGGCGGCGCTCGCCTGCCTGGGCATCGAAAATGGCTTCGAGACGCCGGACTTCGCCGTGATGAGCGAGCAGGACGTCTTGGGCGATCGCATGGTGCGGGCGCAGGCCCGTCAACGCCGGGCGCAGAATTTCCTGTCAGAAGCGTCCGCGCTGGCGCCGGGAGATTTGGTCACCCATATCGAACATGGCGTGGGCCGTTATCTGGGGCTCAAGGCCATCGAAGCCTTGGGCGCCCCGCATGACTGTTTGGAGCTTCAATATGACGGCGGCAAGCTCTTCCTGCCGGTGGAAAATATCGAACTCCTGACCCGCTACGGTTCGGACGAAGGCAGCGCCCAGCTTGACCGGTTGGGCGGCGCCGGCTGGCAGCAGCGCAAGGCCAAGATGAAAGAGCGAGTGCGCGCCATCGCCGCCGAGCTGATCCGCGTCGCCGCCGCTCGCTCCTTGAAGTCGCTGCCGCCGGTCGAGCCGCCACACGGCCTCTATGATGAATTCTGCGCCCGCTTTCCCTATCAGGAGACCGAGGACCAGGAGAAAGCCATCGCCGAGACCATCGCCGATTTGGGGCAGGGGCGGCCGATGGATCGGCTGGTGTGCGGCGATGTCGGCTTCGGCAAGACCGAAGTGGCTTTGCGCGCCGCCTTCGTTGCCGCCATGGCGGATGAACAGGTGGCGGTGGTGGTGCCCACCACCCTTCTGGCGCGGCAGCATTATCGCGCTTTCGCGGAACGGTTCATAGGCTTCCCAGTGAAGGTGCGGCAGCTGTCGCGCTTTGTGGATGCCAAGCACGCGAAGGAAACCAAACAGGCGCTGGCCGACGGCACGGTGGATGTGGTGGTGGGCACGCACGCGCTCTTGGCCGAAAACATCATTTTCAAGCGCCTTGGCCTGGTCATTGTGGACGAGGAGCAGCATTTCGGCGTCTCCCACAAGGAACGGCTGAAAAGCCTGAAGGCCGATGTCCATGTCTTGACGCTTACGGCAACGCCGATCCCGCGCACCTTGCAACTGGCTTTGTCCGGTGTGCGCGATTTGTCCCTGATCACCACGCCCCCCATCGACCGGCTGGCGGTGCGCACCTTCGTGACACCGTTCGATCCCTTGGTGGTGCGCGAGGCGCTGTTGCGGGAGCATTATCGCGGCGGCCAGTCCTTCTTCGTGGCGCCCCGCATCGCCGATCTGCGCGATGCGAACACGTTCCTGAAGGCGACGGTGCCGGAAGTGAAGACGGCGATGGCGCACGGCCAGATGAGCCCCACTGTGCTGGAAGAAGTGATGACAGCCTTTTATGACCGCAAGATCGATGTCCTGATCTCCACCAACATCGTGGAGTCCGGCCTCGATATCCCCAGCGCGAACACCATGATCGTGCAGCGCGCCGACATGTTCGGCCTGTCACAACTTTACCAGATCAGGGGCCGCATCGGCCGTTCCAAGGCGCGCGCCTATGCCTATCTCACCACGCCGCCGGACAAGAAATTGACGGATACCGCTACGCGCCGGCTGGAAGTCCTGCAGTCCTTGGATCAGTTGGGCGCAGGCTTTTCCGTCGCCAGCCATGACATGGATATCCGCGGCGCCGGCAATCTGTTGGGCGAGGAACAGTCCGGCCATGTTCGCGAAGTTGGGATCGAGCTTTACCAGGAGATGCTGGAGGAGGCGGTTTCGTCGTTGCGAGAAGGCGGCGACGCCAAGGATGTGGAAGATCAATGGTCGCCTGCCATCAATCTGGGCGCCTCCGTATTGATCCCGGAAAGCTATGTCACCGATCTCAATGTCCGCATGTCGCTCTATCGCCGCTTGTCGGGGCTTGAGACCCGCGCCGATATCGACGCTTTCGCTGCCGAATTGATCGACCGCTTCGGGCCGCTACCGGAAGAAGTGACGCATCTGTTCGAGATCGTGGCAATCAAGCAGCTGGCGCTGGCGGCGGGGGTAGAGAAGATCGACGCAGGCCCCAAGGGCGGCACCATCGCCTTCCGCAACAATGCTTTCGCCAATCCTGTGGCGCTGATCAAGCTGATCAGCCAGCACAGCGGCACCATGAAAGTCAGACCCGATCAGAAGATCGTGGTGACGCGCGACTGGCCCACGCCCGACGACCGTCTCAAAGGCGCCAAAGCGCTGCTGGGGCAATTGGCGAAATTGGCCGAAGCTGCGTGACGGCAAAGCCCTATCATGCCGTTCCAGGCGGTGTGCGGCTGGCGGTGCGCCTGACCCCACGGGGTGGCCGCGATGCGCTGGACGGCGTGGGTATGGATGCCCAGGGGCGCCCGGTGCTGCAGATCCGGCTAGCGGCGCCGCCGGTCGAGGGCGCGGCCAACGAGGCCCTGATCGCCTTCCTGGCGGAGCTGCTGGATTTGCGAAAAAAGGACGTGGTCCTCCGCTCCGGACATACCGCCAGAACCAAAATCGTTGAATTGACTGGAACGCCGGATGTGCTGCTCGCACACCTCGCAAAGGTGATTTAACGCAGCATTCACCACGCCAAAGTGAGCCTGCCCTGGCGGAAGCTGAAGGATTTGAATCGTCTCAGGAACGCCATGCCCAACAGGGACGCGTTCATGTCAGCCTGGTTCACGGAGACGGCGACATCGGAGAAATGCGCACCGCCAACCGCCAGGTCTCTTATCCGGGTCAATGCGCCCCGGCCCACTCCGTTGGCGGTCTCGTAGCGATGATCGAAATCGAGCAGGCTGAAGTCCAGGCCGGCACGTTTGGCGTCCGACGGGCTCAAGACGATGTCGCTGGCGCCGGTGTCGATCAGGAAGCGGACGCGCACGCCATTGACGGTGCCATAGACAAGGTAATGTCCGCCTTCGCTTTCCGAGATCGCCATCTGCCGCATACCGGTCTGGACCGGATAACCGGGAATGAGGCCGGAACGCAGGCGGAATGCGGCGTCCCGCAACGGCTCTTGATAGGCGAAGCCCAGCGCCAGAACGCCCATGATGCCAACCCACATCAAAATATTGCGCACCGTCTGCTTGAGATTGACTTCGCGGATGAACAACAACCCGCTGGAAATCACGGCCAAGATCGCCACCATGCGAACCAGGGTGGCCGTATCCAGCCAGTTTGGATTCCCGTTCGGAAAAAGCTCCGACAGACCCCACAGCGACAGGCCAAGAACCGCCAGCGTACACAGCCACAAGGTGAATCCCAGGCGCGACGCCTTGCGCCGCGGTTTGGGGGGCTGGCCCCAGGGCGCCGGCTCGGACACCTAGGTGAAATCCATCAGGTTGCCGCTGCCCAGTTGGATGCGCTCCAAGAGCAGCGACGTCTCCGGGATCATGCGCTCCATCCAGTAGCGCGCGCTGATCAGTTTTTCCTTATGGAACGGGCTATCCTTGGTAACGGAAATCTTGGCGATGCGGGCCCACATCCAGGCGACCATCACGATGCCCATCAGACGCAGATAGTCGGACGCGCCTGCGCCGGCATCGTTGGGATTCTTGAGACCGTTCTGCGCCAGCCACATAGTGGCTCCTTGCAGATTCTCGATACCCCGTTTCAAACCTTTCGCATAAGGCGCCAGCTTTTCGTCCTTCTCATTCTCGCTCAACCATCCGGTCAATTGCGCGAACAGTGCGAGGGGCGCGGCGCCGCCCTTGCGGCCCAGCTTCCTGCCCACCAGATCCATGGCCTGCACGCCGTTGGCGCCTTCATAGGTCTGGTTGATGCGGCCGTCGCGCACGAACTGCTCCACGCCATTGTCGCGGATATAGCCATGGCCGCCATAGCACTGCATGGCGAGATTGGCGGCTTCGAAGCCCATATCGGTGCAGAAGGCCTTCAGCACCGGCGTCATCAAATCGGCCAGCAGCGCCGCCACCGGAGCATCCTCCCGCTTGGAATGACCGAGCGCCATGTTGAAGGCGGTCCAGCAGGCCAGAGCGCGTGCGCCTTCCACGAAGGCGCGGCAATGCAGCAGCATGCGCTTGACATCGGGATGCACGATTTCCAGATCGGCGGGCTTGTCCGGCTCCTTGGGGCCCGTCAAGGCGTGGCCGACGCGGCGCTCATGGGCATAGGCGTAGCCGTTCTGATAAGCGACATCGCCGATGGCGATGCCTTGCACGCCTACGCCCAGCCGCGCCGCATTCATCATGCCGAACATGCCGGCCATACCGGCCGAGGCGGAACGCTTTTCACCTGGCTTCGCAGGTTCGAGCTTGGGTCCCAGCCGCCAGGCAATGGCGTCGTCGAAATTGAGCACGCAAGTGGCCTGGCCCTTGATTCCCATCTTGTGCTCGATGCCGCCGGTATTGACGCCATTGCGGGCGCCCATCTTGCCGTCTTCACCCACCAGGAATTTCGGCACCATGAAGAAATTCACGGTGGAAAGATCGTCCTGGATCTGCCCGTTGGCGTCGGGAATCTTGGCGATCACCATATGGATGATATTGTCGGTGAGATCCTGGTCGCCGCCGGAGATGAAGATCTTGGTGCCTTTCATGCGATAGGTACCGTCGGGCTGCTCGACCGCGCGGGTCTTCATCAGGCGCAGGTCGGTGCCGCAGCCTGGCTCGGTCAGGCACATGGTGCCCGCCCATTCACCCGACACCATCTTGGGGACCAGATGCTGCTTCATCCATTCGGCGCCAGTGGCGATCAGCGCGCCATAGGCGGCGGAGGTGAGGCCGGGATACATGGCGAAGGACTGGTTGGCCGCCATCGCCATCTCGCCCACCGCCATGCTCATCAGGGC
>Ga0134128_10006973_pt1 | contig 13676 bp, 13 predicted proteins | sample KB31754_FD_96462 | JGI IMG/M metagenome (GOLD analysis project Ga0134128, IMG submission 96462) | Terrestrial soil microbial communities with excess Nitrogen fertilizer from Kellogg Biological Station, Michigan, USA - KB3-175-4 | ecosystem: Environmental > Terrestrial > Soil > Unclassified ... | reverse complement strand
TTCCTTCTCCCCTTGTGGGAGAAGGTGGATCGGCCGAAGGCCGAGACGGATGAGGGGTGAGCGGCAGACTCTGAGCTTGTGGCCCAAGGCCATTCGAGCATAGCTCTCATGGCCTTCTCGTCTCAAATCGCTCCACCGGAGCGATTTGACGGCTTTGCCGCCGCCTCGAAGCCCCTCATCCGCCCTTCGGGCACCTTCTCCCACAAGGGGAGAAGGAAGACTTGGCCATATGCGCGGCCTACATCCCAACCGTCTTCTTCTTCGCATCGGTCTTGTCGCGCAGGTAGTAGTTGGCGTCCTTGCCGAGGGCGACCGAGCGGAGCATGCGGCGCAGGCCTTCGCTCTTGCGCAGGGGCGATACCACGGCGTTTGCGGTGCGGAACAGGCCGAGTTTCACCACGTCGAGGGCCGGCTGCGTACCCGGCGCCTTTTGCGGAAAGCCGCGGTCGCGCAGCATGGAGTTGGCGACGAACAGGTCGTTGCGGCGCTTCACGGCCGGGGTCTTCCAGGTGATGGCGACCGAGATCGAATAGGTCTCGAACGTCTTGATGTAGTGCGGCCAGCAATAGGGCACGAACACGCCTTCGCCGGGCAGCAGGTGGTTATGCATGCCCTTGGCTTCGTAGCGCTCTTCGAACTTGATGTTCCGGTGCTTGGTGATGGCGTGCTCGATCTGGTCGTCGTTGGCGATCGAGCGATCCTGGTTGTCGTAGATGTTAAAATCCTTCTCGCCGTGGACCTGGACGAAGAAATTGTCCTCGCTATCGAGGTGGAATGGGGTCGTCGAGCGCGGCGACGAGACGAACATAAAGCCCTGGATGTCGGAGAAGCCGGCATCGGCGTTGCTCGCAAAACCCTGGGCGCGTGCAACGGAAAGCAGCGCCTCGTCGAGCAATGCCTTGTAGGTCGGGTGAATTTCGATGCGCTTGAGCACCATCCAGGCGCCGGCCGTTTCGATCTTCTTGATCACTTCCTCGGGCGTGAGGTCGACCAACGGGGTGGTCGAGGGGTCCTGGCTCACCGCGGCCTTGCCGGAATTGTATTCAATGCGGTCACGGGGCATCGCCTTGACCAGGTCGAGGATGGCCTCGAGCGTCAGGCGGGGATCGCCGACCAGCCTATGACGGATGCGGAACGGCTTTAGCGGGAACAGCGTCTCGAAGGCCGAGGCATCGGCTTCGAGGACAGGCATTTCGGCGGTCTTGATCGGCGTGACGGCGTTCATCGGCGTTTCTCCCTGAACGAAAGTATGCGGTGATAAAATGACTTGGCGCTCTCGCGGAGGCGCCTGCGGGCAATGACGAGGCCGGTCGAGGCGTTGGCGAGCGGCTTGAGACGACCGGTCGGAATGAAGAGATCGCCGAGCGCCATGCGTTCGCGCCAGATGTGGTTGATCATCGGGTGGCCCTCGTCGGCGCTCGAATCGACGAAGCGGATAGCGGGATCGGCACAAAGGCGGCGCGTGAGCTCGACAGTGAGCTGTACCCCCGGCGAAAACCGCGCGAACGTCTCGTCGAAGGCGATCTTGAAGAACAGGGCGTGGTCGCCCTGGCGGATGACGATGCCCGAGGCGAGCAGGTTTTCGTTCAGCCAGAGTTCGAGCAACGAACAGTTTTGCCGAGCCGCAAGGTCGTGGGCGGCTTGGCGGATGAAGGCCGCGTCGGCCGTCTGCTGGCCGAGGCCCGTGCCGCGCCGGCCCTTCCAGCCGGAGGCTTCCAGAGCAAGAAAGCGGTCGAGGGCGGCGCCGATCGCCGCCGGTTCGCCGACTTCGGCAAAGCGCACGACGCCTTCGTCGGCCATGCGATGGCTCTGGCGGCGCAGTTCCTTGAGCTTTTTCGCCCCCATGCCCGCCCGCAGGTAGTCCTCGGCCTCGACCGAGGCATCGAGCATGGCGCGCTGGCGGAGATTGTCGATCGTGCCAATCGCGCCGCGACGCTCCATGGCTGTGCGCAGGGCGGTGGCGGCGGGGCCGTCGAGCGGCAGGTTGGGGATCATCAGCACGGCGGCGCCGGCGGAAGACGCGGCATCGATAAGCGCTTCGGCGGCGGCAACGGGATCGTCTTTGTCCAGCAGCGGTACGCAGAGCACGCTATAGGGCTGCCGGGCCACCAGCATCGGTACCGGCAGCTTCAGTTCGTGCCAGACGGAGGTGACCGGCAACAGCCCCGTCAGGCGGTTGCATTGCGGCGATGAAAACGCCTGCAGGGCTCTGCCACCGGGAGAGAGTTCGAATGCAGCCAGTGTAAAGCCGGGATCGAAGAGGCCGTTGCCTTCGACACGGTCGCGGCAGAGCGCCTCCCAGGCGGTGCGGTCGACTTCGGCGAGCGGCACGCAACTGCGCGCTGCCGTGCTGGTTGCGGCAGGGGCCAGATCGATTGTCAGATTGAGGCTCTCGTCCGTCACGCTGGCGCCCGCGAAATCCTGCAGCGAAGCGGCTCAGCGAAAATCCTCCCGACATCCGCCCGCCGACTCGGAAGATACGCTGGGGAGTCTCGTTCTTGGGCAAAGCCTGTCGGGCTGGTTAAGGCGCTCTAAGCATTGATTTTATTGATATATCAGCCGTACAGACGGTTAATTTTCGATTTGGATAAAATGCGATGAAGCGGCTGTAGTGCTGAGAATGCGGTGGCCCCCTCTCACCGCCTATTTATAGACGTCGCGTCTGTTGCCAATCTTGACGACGAGGATGATGAAGCGGTCATCGCGTATTTCACAGATGATCCGCATGTCGGCGACGCGATATCGCCAATAGCCGGCGCGATTGCCTATGAGGCCGTGACCGGACTGCCGGGGATCCTTTGCCACCGCGACGCGGTGGTCCATGTAGTCGATGATCTGCTTTGCCTGGCTTGGATTGAGTTTCTTGAGCTGCCGTCGCGCAGCATCCGCATACTCAATCTTCCAAACCAAGTTCGCGCCTCACTTCTTCGGCGCTGTACACGCGCTCGTCGCCGCTGCGCACACGTTCAGACACGTCGAGCGCGTCATAATAGTCCTCGACTTCATCCATGCCGTATTTGAGAATTTCCGCGGCGTGTTCTGCTTTGCCGCGGCCGGTGCGCGCCGCCAACTCGGCCAATCGTCGGTCGGTGTCGTCATCGAGTTCGATGGTGATGGTCATCGGGACCTCCGTATCGTCAAGTCACATATAGTCTCGCTCCCCGACACTGGCAATTTTCCTGCATATCCGCCATATAGGCCGTCACAGCTTATGTTTCGGGCTTTTCGCGCATGGCTACCGCTCCTTTTCTCAAGATGAACGGGCTCGGCAACGAGATCATCGTTGCCGATATGCGTGGTCGTGCTGACCGCGTGAGCCCGGCTGCGGCGACTGCGATCAATGCTGATCCGGCGACCAAGTTCGACCAGATCATGGCGATCCATGATGCGCGGACGCCGGGGACCGCCAATTATATCGAGATTTTGAATTCCGACGGCTCGCTGGCCGAGGCTTGCGGCAACGGTATGCGCTGCGTGGTGCAGGCGCTTGCCGAGGAAACCGGGCAGAAGAGTTTCGTCTTCGAGACCATTGCCGGCATCCTCACCGGCGAAGAACACGCCGACGGCTCGATCACCGTCGACATGGGCAAGCCTCGCATGGGCTGGCAGGATATTCCGCTGGCCGAAGAGTTTTACGATACGACCGGCATCGAACTGCAGATTGGACCGATCGATGCGCCCGTGCTGCACACGCCATCCGCGGTTTCGATGGGCAATCCGCATGTGACGTTCTGGGTCGAGGACGACGTCTGGAATTATGCGTTGGACCGTTTTGGACCGCTGCTCGAGAACCACCCGATCTTCCCCGAGCGTTGCAACATCTCAATCGCGCAGGTCGTTTCGCCCGAGCACATCGTCGTTCGCACCTGGGAACGCGGCGCGGGGCTGACCCGGGCGTGCGGTACGGCGGCTTGCGCGGCGCTGGTCAATGGTGCGCGCACCAAGCGCACCGGCCGCAAGGCCACTGTATCGCTGCCGGGCGGCGATCTCATCATCGAGTGGCTGGCCAACGACCATGTGATGCTCACCGGCCCCGCCGAGTTCGAGTTTTCCGGCTCGCTTGACCCAGCGACCGGCGTCTGGATACGCGAAGTCGAGGCCGCCTGATGGCGGTTGAGACGCTGACGTTCGGGTGCAGGCTCAACGCCTATGAATCCGAGGTGATGAAGGCCGAGGCCGAAAAGGCAGGGCTTTCGGACGTGCTCGTGGTCAATACCTGTGCGGTAACCGGCGAGGCGGTGCGGCAAGCCAAGCAGGCGATCCGCAAGGCCCGCCGCGATGCACCGGAACGGAAAATCATCGTGACGGGCTGCGCGGCGCAGACCGACGCGCGCGCATTTGGCGACATGCCGGAAGTCGATCTCGTCATCGGCAACGCCGACAAGCTGAAGGCCGAGAGCTATGCGCCCATGGCGTTTGGCCTGAAGCTGAACGACAAGGTGCAGGTCAACGACATCATGAGCGTGCGGGAAACCGCCGGCCACATGATCGACGCCATGGATGGCCGCGCCCGTGCCTTCGTGCAGGTGCAGAACGGCTGCGACCATCGCTGCACCTTCTGCATCATCCCCTATGGCCGCGGGCCGTCGCGTTCGGTGCCGATGGGGCTCGTGGTCGAGCAGATCAAGCGCCTGGCCGGCAACGGATTTCGCGAGGTGGTGCTGACCGGGGTGGATATTACCTCCTACGGGCCGGACCTGCCGGGGCAGCCATCGCTCGGCAAGCTGGTGCAGTCGATCCTCCGCCATGTGCCGGACCTGCCGCGGCTCAGGATTTCCTCGATCGATTCGATCGAGGCAGATGGGGCGTTGTATGACGCCATAGCGTCGGATTTCCGGCTGATGCCACACCTGCACCTCTCCATGCAGTCGGGCGACGATCTCATTCTCAAGCGCATGAAGCGGCGGCATTTGCGGGCCGATACGCTGGAGTTTGTCGGCAAGGTGCGCGAAATCCGGCCCGACATGGTGTTCGGCGCCGACATCATCGCCGGTTTCCCCACCGAGGACGAGGCGATGTTCGAGAACACGCTGCGCCTGGTCGAGGAGGCGGGACTGACCTACCTCCACGTCTTCCCCTATTCGCCGCGGCCGGGCACGCCGGCGGCCCGCATGCCGCAGGTGGACAAGGGCATTGCCAAGGCACGGGCCAAGCTGCTGCGCGAGGCGGGCGACCGGCAATTTGCAAGACATTGCGAGAGTCGCGTTGGCGCTTACGAAAGCGTGCTGGTGGAAAATGACGGGGTTGGCCGTACGGAACAGTTCGTGCCGGTCAAGCTGGCCGGCCATGCCGCCGGCGAAATCGTGCCGGTAAGGATCGTCGGCGTCTCGGACAACGGCCTTGTCGGCGAAGCCGTACGGTCGGCAGCCTGATGGCCGAGCAGAAGCCCGGATTTCTGAAACGGCTGTTCGGCGGGGAGGCGCCGCCGAAGGCCGTGCCACCGCCCGAGCCGGACGAAAAGCCCGACGTTGGCGAGGTGCAAGCGCCGCCCGGGCCGCCGGAAACCACGCCCGGCTTTGTCGAGGAAATAGAGAAAGTTGCACCGCCACCGCCTGCCCCTCCACCGGTCGAGCCTCCTCCTCCACCTCCCGCCCAGCGCCAGACGTGGCTGCAGCGGCTTTCGTCGGGCCTGCGCCGCTCGTCGGACCAGCTCAGCGGCGGTATCACGTCGCTGTTCACCAAGAAGAAGCTCGATGCGGCGACGCTCGACGACCTCGAAGACCTGCTGATCCAGGCCGATTTCGGCCTCGAAACCACCGAAGCCGTCACCGAAACGCTGCGCCGCGACCGCTTTGACCGCGACATTTCCGCCGAAGACGTGCGCGACGTGCTCGTAACCGAGGTGGAAAAAGTGCTTGGCCCGGTGGCACGGCCGCTGGCCATCGACAGCACCAAAAAGCCGTTCGTCATCCTGATGATCGGCGTCAACGGCTCGGGCAAAACCACGACGATCGGCAAGCTTTCGGCAAAATTCCGGGCCGAGGGCAAATCGGTGATGCTGGCGGCTGGCGACACGTTTCGCGCCGCTGCGATCGAACAATTGCAGGTCTGGGGGCAACGCACTGGCGCCGAAGTGGTGACCCGGCCGGCGGGTTCCGATGCGTCGGGCCTCGCCTTCGACGCCGTAACGCGGGCCAAGGCCGAAGGCGTCGACGTGCTCATCATCGATACCGCCGGGCGGCTGCAGAACCGCGACGAGCTGATGAGCGAGCTCGAAAAGATCATCCGCGTCATCCAGAAGGTCGATTCCGGCGCGCCGCACGCGACTTTGTTGACGCTTGATGCGACAACCGGCCAGAATGCCCTTAATCAGGTCGAAATCTTCGGCAAGAGAGCGGGCGTCACGGGTCTGGTGATGACCAAACTCGACGGCACGGCGCGCGGCGGCATTCTGGTGGCGATCGCCAGAAAATTCGCCCTGCCGGTACATTTCATCGGCGTCGGCGAAAGCGTCGATGACCTCGAGCCGTTCGCGGCAAAGGACTTTGCGGCGGCTCTCGCCGGCAAGGATTAGAAGCAGCGTGCGAAAAAGTGGGTACCGGTTTCGCGAAAGCGCTGCGGCAAGGATATTTGATGGCGGATGAAAGCAAGACAGAGGCCGCCAGGAAGAGCGACGACATCAGCTGGGAGGAGATAAAGCCTCAGATGCTGAAGCTCGCCATCGAGCTCGGCCCGCTGCTCGTCTTCTATCTCGGCTTCAGCTTCGGCAGCCGCATCGTTGAAGCCGTTCCCTTCTTCGCGGCCAATGGCTTCAACGATCCGCTCTATCCGGCTACCGCCCTCTTCATGGTGGCGATGATTGCTTCATTGATCCTCAGCGCCTTGCTGTTGCACAAGATCGCGGTGATGCCGGTTGTCACGGCGATCGTCGTAGTGATTTTTGGCGGGCTGACCTTTTATTTCCACGACACGACCTTCGCGAAGATGAAGCCGACTGTCATCAACGGCCTTTTCGGCTGCGTCCTGCTCGGCGGGCTGTTGTTCCGGCAATCGCTGCTTCGCTACGTTTTCGGGGACGTCTATAAGCTTCGGCCCGAAGGCTGGTCGGCGCTGACGCTGCGGTGGGGGATCTTCTTCTTCGTGCTCGCCGTGCTCAACGAGGTTGTGTGGCGCATGCTCGGCGACAACCTCTGGGCGAGCTACAAGACTTTCGTGACGCCGGTAATCACCGTCATTTTCACCCTGTTCCAGCTACCGCTGCTGACCAGATACGCCCCCGACGCCGAGCACCCCGCAGCCTCTGGCGGTGAGCCGACGGTTTAGACTGCTGCCAACCCGCCTTCATATCGAAGGCTCGGGGGAAACCTCGTCCTTCGACAAGCTCAGGATGAGGTTTCCAGGAAAGTGGCGATATTCTTATTGGCCAATGGCTCCGACCTCATGGTGAGCCTGTCGAACCATGGCCGTATGTGCCGGCATCAATGCCGCTTCATCAGTTCGTCCTTGCTGACGTTGAGCACCAGGTCGTCGCCGGCGGCGGAGGATATCTGGTCGGGCAGGATGTAGCGGTCGGCGGCGAAAAGGCCCTTGGTGTCGAGCCGGATATAGCCTTCGCGCAGCAGCCGGTCGCGCAGCACTTCGGGCAGTTCGTCAGGCGCGAACGCTTCGGCGATGTCCTGCACCAGGCCGCCGTCCTGCCGGCGATCCGACGCGTCGATATCTTCCGGCTGAACGTCGGGATTATCTTCGTTTTCGCTGAAGCGGAAATCCTCGACCTTGCCGATTTCATTGCGCGAATTGTCGAGGACGCGCATGCCGACTCGGATGTCGCGGGGGAGGGTCTGCATCGAACTTCTCCGTCTCAAATGATGTGACGCTGCGCAGCAAGCCTGCGCCCTTCGATAGGGGAACGGAGAAGGCCCGCGGATGTTCCGAAGATTTGAGGCGTCGGCCGCGGCGGCACAAAACCTCAGGAGGCCTTGGCGGCGGCGATGGCCGGCTCCAGCACGGTCTGAGCCGAATTGGCATCGATCGGGCCGACGATCTTGGCGGTGATGATGCCTTTGGCGTTGACCACGAAGGTTTCGGGGACGCCGTAAACGCCCCAGTCGATCGAGGCGCGGCCGTTGGTATCGGCGCCGATGGCGGCATAGGGATTGCCCAGCTCGCCGAGGAAGGCCCTGGCGTTGTCGGCCTGGTCCTTCTGGTTGATGCCATAGATCGGCACGCCGATTTTATCCTTTATCGACATGAGGATAGGGTGCTCGTCACGGCAGGGGACGCACCAGCTCGCGAAGACGTTGACCACCGTCACATGGCCCTTGAGCGCCGCGGTATCGAAGCCCGGCGAACCGAGGCCGGGGACGGGGGGGAGGGCGAAATCGGGGGCCGGTTTGTTGATGAGGACCGAGGGAATGTAGCTCGGATCGCGGTTGAGGCCGACGGCGAACACGCCGAGCAGCGCCGCCAGCGCCAGAAGCGGCAGCAAAAACAAGACGATACGGCGGTTCACGAGGCGCTGTCCGAGCGGCGGCGGATACCGCGGGCGTCGAGCGCGGCGAGACGCTTCCTTATTCGGCGCGAGTCGAAAATTGTGAAGGCAATGAGCAACAATGTGCAAATACCGACGCCCAGATAGGCCCAGACGATGAAGACGGCGTGCGGTCCCAAATCCATTGTCAGGCCATGAGGTTAGCGGCAGCCTGCCGCTCAAGGGACTCGGCGCGGCGGCGGAAGATTTCGGTGCGCATCCTCACAATGTGCAGCGTTATGAACAAAAGCGTAAAAGCGAGCGTCATCACCAGCAGCGGAATGAGGATGGCGGGGGCGACATGCTCGCCCGACATCGACAGCACGCTCGCCGGCTGGTGCAGCGTGTTCCACCAGTCGACCGAAAATTTGACCACCGGGATATCGAGCGCGCCGACGAGGGTGAAGACGGCGATGACGCGGCCGGCCCGGCCCTGATCCTCGAAGGCGCGCCAGAGGGCGATGATGCCGAGATAGATAAGGAAAAGGATGAGGGTCGAGGTCATCCGCCCGTCCCATTCCCAGAACGTGCCCCAGGTCGGCCGGCCCCAGAGCGAGCCCGAAAAGAGCGCGAGGCCGGTGAACACCGCGCCGAGCGGGGCGGCGGACTTCGCGGCCACGTCGGCCAGCGGATGCCGCCAGACCAGCGTCCCGATCGAGGCCACGGCCATCACGCCATAGACGAACTGGCTCAGCCAGGCGTTGGGCACGTGGATGTACATGATACGGACGGTCTGGCCCATCTGGTAGTCGGGCGGGGAATCGAAGAAGGCGTAGTAGAGGCCGATGGCGAAAAGGATCGCGGTCAGGATCGAAAGCGGCGCGACAAAGCCCCTCGACCAGGCAAGGAACTGCCCCGGATTGGCGATCCGGGAAAACCAGTTCGGTTTCTTGAGGGCGATCTCGGTGGTCATATGGGAGTCCATGTGTGCCGCCGTTTAATCTTCGCTCAGGCGCAAGGCAAGCGCTGCGGCGAAAGGGGCAAGAGCCAGCGTAACAAGGCTGATCGCCGATAGAAACAGCAGTGCAGCATTGGATATTCCATCGGGATTGCCCGTCGCAATGGCGCCGGTACCAAAGATCAGGATAGGGATCGACAACGGCAGGATGAGGACCGGCGCGATCAGCCCGCCGCGCCTGAGGCTTACCGTGACCGCCGCGCCGATGGTGCCGAGCGCGACAAGGCCCGGCGTGCCGAGCAGCAGGGAGAGAACCGTCTTTTCCCAGGCGGCGAAATCCATGGCGAGCAGCACGGCGAGGATTGGCGAGGCGATGATCAACGGCAGCGCTGTCAGCAGCCAGTGCGCGATCACTTTTGCGGCAACGATGGCTTCGAGCGGAAGCGCGGCGTGGCGGAAGAGGGTGAGCGAGCCGTCCTCGTCGTCGGCCCGGAACAACCGGTCGAGCCCGAGCAGCATCGACAGAAACGCGGCGATCCAGACAATGCCGGGGGCAAGGCGGGAGAGGGTGGCGCTGTCGGGGCCGATGGCGAACGGCACTATGACGCCGACCATGACGAAGAACAGCACGAGCGTGAGCGCGTCCCCGCCGACGCGGGTGGCGAGGCGAAGGTCACGGGCGATGATCGCGAGGAAGGCGGTCATGCGGCGGGGCCCCCGCATTTCCACACCCACCGTGTCACCCCGGCGAAGGCCGGGGTCCGTCTTGATGACGGACCACGACGTCGGCGGTCGTGGCGAAGCATCAGGATGGATACCGGCCTCCGCCGGCATGACAGCGGGTTTGTTGGCGGGATGGAGGTTAAGCGGTTCCGTCGCTCCCCTCCCCCTTGAGGGGAGGGTGGCGGCAGCCGGGTGGGGGTCCGTCCTGCAGCACTGTGCTGGCGGTACGACCCCCACCCTTGGCGCTTCGCGCCGTCCCTCCCCTCAAGGGGGAGGGAGACGATGGGCGCAAGGCGGCTGCGTGCTCTCCCGGGCGGAGGAGAGGGAAGCTGCGGCACAGGCTGTCGGTGAACAGCCCTTCCTTCTCCCCTTGCGGGAGAAGGTGCCCGAAGGGCGGCTGAGGGGGGAGCCCCAGACTCTGCGCTTGCGGCTTCCCCCTCATCCGTCTCGGCCTTTGGCCGATCCACCTTCTCCCGCAAGGGGAGAAGGAAGGCAGAGCGGGCGCTGTGGTTTACCCGCGCCACCGCCTCATGGTGAGCTTGTCGAACCATGGGCCACGGGCACGGTGCCTGCCCTCGTGGTTCGACAGGCTCACCATGAGGGCTACGAGGGGGGATTCCCGCGCCCTCTCCGCCGTCATTCCCGCGCACGCGGGAATCCATCTTCAGGGCCGTTGCGCAAGCTCGCGGGTGGTGTTGTTGAGCGGAGATGGATTCCCGCGTTCGCGGGAATGACGCCGTGTATGTGGAGAAGGCGGGGCCCATCACGTCGCGGCCCGCGCTGGCCCGAGCACGATCACCTGCGACTTGTGCGCCAGTCCCAGTTCGTGATGCGTCGCGGCCAGCACGAGCCCACCCCGGTCGAGATGCGCGTCGATCAGCCTTGCGACCAGCGCTTCGCCCTGTGCGTCGAGCGCGGCGGTTGGTTCGTCCATCAGCCAGATCGGGCGGTCGGAGACGATCAGGCGCGCCAGCGCCAGGCGGCGGGTTTGGCCGGCGGAGAGGTGGCCGGCGTCGAGGCCGGCGATGGGCGCCAAGCCGACGGTTTCGAGGGCCGGCGCGATGCTCTCCGGCGGATTGCCGTTGAGGGCGGCCCAAAATCTGAGGTTTTCGGCGACGGTCAGGCGGGCCTTGATCGCCGGGCGGTGGGCGAAATAGCCGATATCGGTTTCGGCTCGCATGTCCGGATCGCCGCCCTCGATGTTGACCGATCCGGCAGCGGGGCGGACCACCCCGGCGACAATCATCAGCAGCGTCGTCTTGCCGGCGCCGTTGGGGCCGCGCAGTTCGGCGGCCTGTCCGGGGCTCAGGATCAGCGAAATGCCCTCGAACAGCAGCTTTTCGCCGCGTTTGCCGGCGAGATGGTCGAGTATTAGGGTTCGCGGCGGCAGGGGCGTCATAGCGTCACGTAAGGGGCGTAAGTCCGTGCTGGCAAGCGCGAATTGATTTCGCTATATCCAGCCCAGATTGGACTCGTTCCAGTCTTATCAGCGGTCGCGTGTTCGAACTGCAAAAGTGGTACCCGCTTTTGCAGAACATGCTCCAGACGCGATGTCCGGTTTCGGGCCGTTCCGGCTCCAGGGCATGGCGCCGCAACCCGACAGGCGGTTCCAGTGGCAGATTCCAATTCGTTCAAATCCAGGTCGACGCTCACGGCGGGCGGCAAGACCTATACCTATTATTCGCTGCCAGCGGCAGAGAAGGCCGGGCTCGCCGGTGTTTCCCGGCTGCCGAACTCGCTGAAAGTGGTGCTGGAAAACCTGCTGCGCTTCGAGGATGGGCGCACGGTCAATGCCGGCGACGCGAAAGCGGTCGCCGCCTGGCTCAAGGATCACGGCAAGGCCGAGCACGAAATCGCCTTCCGCCCGGCGCGCGTGCTGATGCAGGATTTCACCGGCGTTCCCGCCGTCGTCGACCTCGCGGCGATGCGCGACGCCACGGCAAAACTCAAGGCCGACCCGCAGAAGGTCAACCCGCTGGTGCCGGTCGATCTGGTCATCGACCACTCGGTGATGGTGGATTATTTCGGCACCTCCACCGCCTTCGCGCAGAACGTCGAGCGCGAATATGAGCGCAACGGCGAGCGCTACGAGTTCTTGCGCTGGGGCCAGTCGGCCTTCGACAATTTCCGCGTCGTGCCTCCCGGCACCGGCATCTGCCACCAGGTGAATCTCGAATATCTGGCGCAGACCGTATGGACCAAGACCGAGGGCGGCGAGACGGTCGCTTATCCCGATACGCTGGTCGGCACCGACAGCCACACCACCATGGTCAACGGCCTTGCCGTGCTCGGCTGGGGCGTTGGCGGCATCGAGGCGGAAGCGGCGATGCTCGGCCAGCCGATTTCCATGCTGATCCCCGAAGTCATCGGCTTCAAGTTCACCGGCAAGATGACGGAAGGCACGACAGCGACCGACCTCGTGCTCACCGTCACCGAAATGCTGCGCAAGAAGGGCGTCGTCGGCAAATTCGTCGAATTCTATGGCGCCGGGCTCTCCAACCTCTCGCTCGAGGACAAGGCGACGATCGCCAACATGGCGCCCGAATACGGCGCGACCTGCGGCTTTTTCCCGATCGACCGGGAAACCGTCAACTACCTCCGCGCCACCGGCCGCGCCGACGACCGTGTCGCGCTGGTCGAGGCCTATGCCAGGGCACAGGGCATGTTCCGCGAGGATTCGACGCCCGATCCCGTGTTCACCGATACGCTGGCGCTCGACCTTGCGACCGTCGTGCCGTCCCTTGCCGGGCCGAAGCGCCCGCAGGATCGCGTCACGCTGAGCGAGGCGGCTGTTGCCTTCGCCAAGGCCACCGACGGCATTCGCGGCGGTCCCAAGGACACCAAGGAGTTGCCGAAATCGGTGGGCGAATCCCGCTTCATCGATGAAGGCGCCACCGGCGTCGAAGACCGGGTCGACAATGCCGGCTACCGGGTCAACGGCAAGGATTACAAGATCAGCGACGGCGACGTGGTGATCGCCGCCATCACCTCATGCACCAATACTTCGAACCCGACGGTATTGATTGCTGCAGGGCTGCTGGCCCGAAAGGCCCGGGCGAAGGGCCTCAAGCCGAAGCCCTGGGTCAAGACCTCGCTGGCGCCCGGCTCGCAGGTGGTGACCGAATATCTCAACAAATCCAACCTCACCGCCGATCTCGACGCGCTCGGCTTCAACACCGTGGGCTATGGCTGCACCACCTGTATCGGCAATTCGGGCCCGCTCGACGAGGCGATCAGCAAGTGCATCGCCGAGAACGATATCGTCGCCGTGTCGGTGCTGTCGGGGAACCGCAATTTCGAGGGGCGCGTCAATCCGGACACCCGCGCCAACTACCTCGCCTCGCCGCCGCTGGTGGTGGCCTATGCGCTGCTCGGCAAGATGACCAAGAACATCACCACCGAGCCGCTCGGCAACGATCTCGACGGCAAGCCGGTCTATCTCAAGGATATCTGGCCGACCTCGACCGAAATCGCCGACCTCGTGCGTTCGTCCATCAATGTGGGGCTGTTCCGCTCGCGCTATGGCGATGTGTTCCAGGGCGACAACATCTGGCAGGGCATCAAGGTCGATGGCGGGGAGACCTA
>Ga0134128_10006972_pt1 | contig 13676 bp, 7 predicted proteins | sample KB31754_FD_96462 | JGI IMG/M metagenome (GOLD analysis project Ga0134128, IMG submission 96462) | Terrestrial soil microbial communities with excess Nitrogen fertilizer from Kellogg Biological Station, Michigan, USA - KB3-175-4 | ecosystem: Environmental > Terrestrial > Soil > Unclassified ... | reverse complement strand
TGGCACCGCTGGCACCGGCGGCAAGCTGGCGGATGCGGTTGCCGAAACGTCCCCTCCGGGCGGGGTCCGGATGTGCACCACGGTGTCGGAGCCCGACCTCGCCCTGCAACTGGTCATGACCGACCGTGCCCTCTTTGACGGCGCCAGCGACCCCGCCTTGCTGGTGGGCTACGAGCCCATCCCGGCGCCTGCCGCTCGCGCACTCGTCAGCGGCACCGGCAACAACGCCGACGACGCATTGACCGGCGGGTCCGCATTTTCGCCCAGGGTGTGGCTGAAACGGCTTTTCACCCACCCGGAAACGAACGCGTTACTGGCCATGGACTCCAAGGGACGGCTTTTCCCGGAGGGCATGAAGGAATTTCTGCGCCTGCGCGATCAGACCTGCGCCTCCCCGTACTGCGACGCGCCGATCCGCGACTACGACCACATCAAGTCCTGGGCTGCCGGCGGGGAAACCAGCGTAGCGAACGGCCAGGGGCTTTGCAGGGCCTGCAACCAGGCCAAGGAGGCACCCGGCTGGACCGTCACGACCGGCCCAGGCACGCCTCCGCCTCGCACCATTCCGCCTGGCGCCGCCGGCTCCGAGGGAACCGCCGGGCCCAACGGCGCGGCCGAACCCCAGACCATTGTCATGACACCCACCGGCCACAGCTACGTCTCCACCGCCCCGCCGCTGCCCGGACCCGTGGGCAGCCAACTCACCCGGCGCCGCACCCGGCGGCGCTGAGGCGGCATTGCCTGCCCAGACGGGCCGCCCGCAGGCCCGCCCGTCCCAGCACTACACAGCACTACACGGCACTACACAGCACTACACAGCACAGCACAGCACAGCAGGAAAGTGTCGACTACACACCCACAATGTGCCGCAACGCCGCGTCCAGGGATTCGTGCCGGAACCTGTATCCGTCCTTTGCAACTTTTGCGGAGGAGACCCGCTGGTCGGCGAGCGCCAGTTCCTTGGCGCCCTGCCGGCCCAGCAGCAGCCGGGGCCCCAGGGCCGGCACCCTGACCGCCGACGGCCGGTGGAGGACCCCGCCGAGAATGCGGGCATACTGTTCGGCGGTCACTGGGTGCGGGGCCACGGCGTTGACGGGCCCAACCAGCGACTCCGACAGGACGGCGTGGGCAAAGATCCCGGCCACGTCGTCAATCCCGATCCAGCTTTGCCACTGCTCCCTGCCCAGCGGCCCGCCCACGCCGGCCAGGTAGAGCGGCAGCAGCCGCTGCAGCACCCCGCCGCCGGCCGACTGCACCACGCCCGTGCGCACGTTGACCACCCGCAGCCCGGCGTCGGCGGCCGGACGGCAGGCAGCTTCCCAGTCCAGGCACACCTGTGCCAAAAAGTCGGTGCCCGCGGGGTCGGTCTCCTCCAGGGCGCGGGAGGACGGCTGGCCAAAGTGGCCTGCGGGATGGTGGGGCGCCGCCCCGTAGTAGCCGACGGCGGAGGCGCTCACCAAGGTGCGCGGAACGCCGTCGGACGCCAGCTGGGCAAGCTTTTCGCTCAGCAGCGACGTCCCCTGGATTCGGCTGCGGTAGATGGCGTCCTTGGTCTTGGCCGTAAAGCGGCCGCCGATGGGATGCCCGGCGAGGTTGACCACGGCATCGCAGGCGGCCAGTTGGCGGGCATCCAGCGTTCCCGTGGAGGGGTCCCAAAAGATCTCCCCCGGACCTCGCGGCGTACGGCGCACCAGCTTCACCACTGTGTGCCCGCCGCCGCCCAGCAGTGCGCACAGCTGCGTGCCAATCAACCCTGACGCGCCCGTCACGGCGATGGTGAGCGCGCGTCCGCCATGCTGGCGGTGGAAGTCCAGCTCGCCGGAAAGCTGGCGGGCCCGGAAGTCAAACATCCGCCCGAGTTCGGCCTCCAGGCGGCGCACCGCCCACGCGCCGGCGGCCACGGGCGGCAATTCGTAATCCACCGTGTCCGTCATGAGGGTGCTGCCGGCAACAGGGCCATCGGCAAAGTCATGCCTGTGCGTCCAGCTCGTCAGGGGCCCGCTGGTCATGACGTCGGTGAACCGCTCCCCCGGCACCAGTTCCGTGTGCAGGGCCTCCCAGCGCAGCTGCGGCCGCACCGCATTGAGGCCGCGCAGCCTGGCCGGAAGCAGCCCCTGGACCGTGCCCGACGCGGCACCCAGCCACAGGCCCGCCCCGCCCGGGGCACCCACGCCCATGGCCGCCGTCGAGCCCGGCTCAATCCCCTGGCTGGGCTCGGCCAGCACCGTTCCAAAGAACGACGGCGTGAGCCTCACCAGGGCGCCGGGCCGGGCAAACCACCGGAAGACGTCGGCGCGCGGGAAGGGAAGTGCGGTGGTTCGGCGAAACGTGTGCATGGTTCTCCCGCTGATTGGGGCCGGCATCATGGGCCTGCCGACAACTCCTGCCGCCTTCCACGTTACCCGGCCCTGAACCCGTGCGGGCAGCCTGCCGGGGGACCAAAGGCGGCGTCCACGCCGCACACGCGGCCGGGCGCCCGGCCGGACTCCAGCCATTCGAGCAGCTGCCGGACCGCCGTCTCGGGGCCTTCGGCCACCACCTCCACGGTGCCGTCGGCCCTGTTCACGGCACTTCCGTCCAGCCGCAGCTCGCGCGCCTTGCGGGCCGTGAGGTAGCGGAATCCGACCCCCTGGACGCTGCCGTGGACCACGGCCGCCAGCCGGACGGGCCTGCCTGCTGCACCTGCGTCTGCCATGGCGTGTCCTTCCCTGTTGGCCATATGCTCCCACAGGTCGACGCCCGCGGGGGAGGGCAGCCGGCCATTTTGTCGGTCCCGCTTGCTAGATTCAAGGGACTGCAAGCCAAACCGCCGGAAGGTGCCGCAATGTTTTTCCTCCCCTCCCCGCCCGGCATTCCGGACGACGGCGGCAGCCCCTTGATTTTTTCGGCCTCCGACCTCGTGGTGGCCAGTGAATGCGAATACCGCACGCTGCGGATCCTGGATGAGAGGCTGGGCCGGGCAGACAAGCCCGGCTTCCCTGAGGACCCCATGCTGCGCAGGGCCGCCGAGCTCGGCGACGTGTACGAGGAAAAGGTCCTGCACGAGCTCATCGCCCAGCACGGCCAGTGGGACCCGGCCACGGGCCGGGGCGTGAAGGCCGTGGAGCGGGCCGCCGGCCCCGACGGCAGTCCCGCGGCACCCACCTGGGACGGCTTGGCGGCGAAGCGGGAGGAAACGCTGGCTGCACTTCGGGGCGGGGCCGACGTCGTCTTTCAGGCAACGTTCTTTGACGGATCGTTTGTCGGTTTTGCCGACTTTCTGGTGAGGCAGGATGACGGCTCGTATGCGGTGTGGGACACCAAGCTGGCCCGGCACGCACGGGTCAGCGCCCTGCTGCAGCTGGCCGCGTACGGCGACCAGCTGCAAAGCTACGGCATTCCCGTGGCGCCCGTGACCACCCTGGTGCTGGGCGACCGCAGCCGCAGCGGCCACCCGATGCGCGACCTGCTGCCGGTGTTCCGCGAACGCCGCGGCAACTTCCTGGCCCTGGTGTCCGGCCACCGGAGCCAGCCCCGGCCGGTCGCGTGGCTTCAGGACGGCATCAGCCATTGCGGCCGCTGCGACTACTGCGCCGAGCAGGTCCGGGAGCACCGCGACCTGCTGCTGGTGAACGGCATGACCGGTGCCCAGCGCCGCAAGCTCATGGCCCAGGGCGTCGCCACCATTGACGCCCTCGCCCGGATGCGCCCGGACGCCGCCACGGGGCCGCTGGCCCGCCTCCGCGACCAGGCCCGCATGCAGCTGGGGCTCGATCCAGCCGACGGCACGCGGACCTTCGCCAAGGACGGCAGCGGGCACACAGTCAGCTACAAGGTGCTTCGGGACAGCGTCAGCCGGCTGCCCGACGCCAGTTCGGGCGACATCTTCTTTGACTTTGAGGGCGACCCGCTGTGGCAGGACCCCGTGACCGAAAAGTGGGGCCTCGAGTACCTGTTCGGCTCCATCGAGGCGCCGGTCCCGGGGAAGGACACCCCTCCCGTATTCAGGCCGTTTTGGGCACATTCGCGCCTCGAGGAACGGGCGGCGCTGCTCGACTTCATCGCCTACGTGGAGGCGCGCCGGGCGGTCCATCCGGACATGCACGTCTACCACTATGCACCCTACGAAAAATCGGCCCTGCGCAACTTGTCCGTGCTGCACGGCGTGGGGGAAGACGCCATCGACAACTGGCTGCGCACCGGCCTGCTTGTGGACCTGCTGGACACGGTCCGCCAGTCGGTTCGCATCTCGGAGGACTCCTACTCGATCAAGAAGCTGGAACCGCTGTACATGGGCGACCACCTCCGCAGCGGGGACGTGAAGGATGCGGGCGCCTCCGTGGTGGCCTACGCCCTCTACTGCGCCGCGCGCGACGACGGACTGGCCGGGGACACGGCCAGGGCCAAGGAGGCGCGGCAGATCCTGGCGTCCATCAGCGACTACAACGAGTACGACTGCCTCTCCACCCTGCGCCTGCGGGACTGGCTGCTGGGGATCGGCGCGGCCGTCCAGGTCCCGGCGTGGACGGCGGGCAGCGGGAAGCTGGACATTCCCGAGGCGAAGGAAGGCGGCTACGAGCCCACGCCCGAGGAACTGCTGCTGGAGGCCTACCTCAACGGGCTGGCCATGGAAAAGGGGCACGTCCTGACGGCTGACGAGAACGCCGTCGCCATGGTGGCCGCGGCCGCCAGCTACCACCGCCGCGAGGACAAGCAGTTTTGGTGGGGCCATTTTGACCGGCTCGAAAAACCCGTGGACGCCTGGCCCGAGGAACGCAACATGCTTGTCATCCAGGACGCCGAGGTCGTGAAGGACTGGGACAAGGCAACGCCGCGGGCCCGGACCCTGACCCGGACCCTGCGGATTTCCGGCTCGGCCACGGAAGGCTCGGACTTTCGGCCCGGAACGCAGTGGTTCGGCATGTTCAACGCCCCGCTCCCGGAGGGGATGGCGGAGGAGGGCGCGGACCCGTCCCGGCGTGGCGGCCTGTTCAACCTCACGGTGGTGGAGGACTGCTCCGATCCCTCCACGCCGGAGCTGACATCCCTCCTCGTGACGGAAAAGTCCAGCCAGAGGGTGCCGGCCCACCACCAGCTGCCGATGGCGTTGACGCCGAACAAGCCTGTGGCCACCAGGAGCATCCGCGAGGCACTTTCCACGCTGGCCGCCACGGTGGGCGGCACGCTCCCCGGCCTGCCGAAACATCCGGGCGTGGAGATCCTGCGCAAGGCCCTCCCCCGACTGGCCGACGGCGGGAGCCTGCCGCCCGCCGTCGTCCCCGCGGCGGCGCCGGGCAACGGGCACGGCCCGGGGGGCCGCGACTACGTTGCCGCCATCACCTCGGCGGTGCTGGCGCTGGACCATTCCTATGTGGCCGTGCAGGGGCCGCCCGGGACAGGCAAGACGCACGTCGGCTCGCACGTGATCGCCCGGCTCGTCGAGCGCGGATGGAAGGTGGGCGTGGTGGGGCAGTCCCACGCGGTGGTCGAGAACATGCTGCGCGCCGCCATTGAAAAGGCCGGCGTGGACCCGCAGCGGGTGGGGAAGAAGCTGGCCGCGCCGCACAAGGTGCCGTGGCACATCACCGACGACCAGCAGTTTGGGCGGCTGCTGGGTGGTCCCGAAGGGGCGCTGATCGGCGGCACCGCCTGGACCATGACGGGCGCCAATGTTCCCCCCGGGTCGCTGGACCTGCTGGTCGTTGACGAGGCCGGCCAGTACTCGCTTGCCAATACGCTGGCCGTGGCACAGTCCGCCAGCCGGCTCCTGCTGCTGGGCGATCCCCAGCAGCTGCCGCAGGTCACGCAGGGCTCGCACCCGGCGCCGGTGGATGAATCGGCGCTCGGCTGGATCTCGGAGGGGGAGCCCACACTGCCGCCGGAGAAGGGGTACTTCCTGGCCGACTCCTGGCGCATGCACCCGGAGCTGTGCGCCGCGGTGTCGTTTCTCAGTTACGACGGAAAGCTGGAGTCCGCGCCCGCAGCCTCCCAACGGAACCTGGCCGGCACGCCGCCGGGCGTGGAGTCCGTCCTGGTGGCGCAAACCCCCGGCAGCGGCCGGGACAACCGGCAGTCCTCGCCCGAGGAGGCGGCCGAGGTGGTGAAGCAGGCGAAGGCGCACATGGGGCTGCCGTGGACACCCGGTGCGGGCGCCGCGCCGCGCCCGCTCCGGCAGGAGGACATCCTGGTGGTGGCCGCCTACAACGCCCAGGTCCACCTGGTGCGAGGCACGCTGGACCGCGCCGGGCTGCCGGACGTCAGGGTGGGCACTGTGGACAAGTTCCAGGGCCAGGAAGCCCCCGTGGTGCTGGTCACCATGGCCTGCGCCGACCCCGCGGGCGCGCCGCGCGGCATGGAATTCTTGCTCAACCGCAACCGCATCAACGTGGCGGTCTCGCGCGGGCAGTGGCGTGCCGTCATCATCCGCTCCCCGCAGCTGACAAATTTCATGCCCACAAAGCCCTCGGGCATGGCGGAGCTGGGCGCGTTCATCGGCCTCTGCAGCCGCTGATGCCGGGCGCGGGCATCCCCGGGGATAATATGAAAGACCGTGCCCCGACCCCGCAAAGGCCCCCATGCGCCCCACTGACAATGCCGTTGCGCAGTGGCATGCCCAAAAGCAGCTGCGGCACAGCCCCGCGTGGCGTCTCATGCAGGCCGCGCCCTGGTCGCTGGCCTTCCTGAGGGCCGAGTTCACCGCGGCCAGGCAGCGCGTCCCGCTCGAGGAATTCCACGCCGACCTCACCGCGTTCATGAAGGAGCTGCGGCACGAGAACCTCAGCCTGAACGAGTCGTGGCAGGCCTCCAACTACGCCGATTCCTGGGTACGCAGCCAGTTCCTGGCCCGCCCCATGGTGGACGGCCGCTTTGTCTACGAACCCACGGCCGCCACCACCCGGGCGCTCGCGTTCCTGGACTCACTCACGCAGGAGCGCACCAACCTGAACAGCTCCCGGCTGAGCACCCTGCTGACCAGCATTGAGACGCTGTCCTTCCAGACAGACCCCAACCCGGAGCACCGCATTGCCGTGCTCGAGGCGGAAATCGCCGAGCGCCAGGGCGAGATTGAGGCCCTGCGCAACGGCGGGAACCCCGCTGTCCTCTCCGACAACTCCGCCCTGGCGGCCACGCGCAGCGTCCTGGACCTGGCGTCCGGCCTCCCGGCCGACTTCAAGCGCATGCGCGACGGCGTGGAGGGCATGCTGCACACCATCCGCCAGGAAATCATGGAATCCTCCGTCACCAAAGGCGTGGCGGTGGGCCAGGTCCTGGAGGGCGACAAGGCGCTGCGCAACACGGCCGAGGGCGAGACCTTCCAGGGCTTCACCGAATTCCTCAACGACCCCGCCCGGCAGGCCCGCTTCCGGCAGGCCGTCAACGAGGTGCTCGAACGCGGCTTCACCGGACAGCTCAGCAGCGAGGAACGCAGCACCCTGGCCACCCTGGTCCGTGAAATGCGCCGCCAGGCCGCGGACGTCCACGCCATCTACGGCCGCCTGTCCGAGAGCCTGCACAGCTACGTGATGAGCGACGAGTTCCGGGAATCCATCCTGCTGCGCAAGGCCATCCACGCCGCCGAGCAAGCCACCGCCCGAGCCCCGCTGGGCCCGCGGGCCCCCGTGGTGGGGCCGCTGCTGTACGCCCCCGCGTTTGAAACCCTGGCCGGCCTGGGCATCTTCAACCCCGGGGACCACGTCCCGCCGCCGCCGCTGGCGGCCCCGCCCGCCCTCAGCGGCGCGGACATCCACCGCACCCCCGCCACGCCGCCGCCGGACATGGGTGCCGTCCACGCCGCCGTCGCACTGGCCCGCAGCACCCGCAACGGCACGGCCACCCTCGCCGACGCCTACGCCGAACTGCCCGCCGCGCTGCGCCACATCAACACCATCCGCGGGCTGCTGCTCGCCGCCCGCGCGACCGACCAGGCCGTTGACCCGGCCCGCACCCAGACCCTCCGCTTCACCCAGATCGACGGCACGGAGCGCACCGCCCGCCTGCCGCTGGTGACGTTCACAAAGGACACCGCCCCATGACCCCCAGTACCGTGACTCCCCAGGAAACGTACGACGCCGGGACCCCGCCCGCCGCGTCCGGCCCCAGTGACGCGTACCGCACCGAGAGGTCCCTGTTCCCCGGGGACACAGGCTCGTTTCCCCTGGAGCTGCGCCAGGCGCTGGTCCGCCTGCTGCGTGGACCCTACATCGACGGCACCGCGGAGGCGCCGCTGTGGACAGCCATCCTGACCCACCGGGCCTCGCTGCAGCAGTACCTGAGTGAAATTTTCCTCGTGCTCACGGTGGACCCGGAGCGCAAGATCGCCCTGCTGACGCCGGCCGGAGTCGACGCCGTCCACACGCAGCCCATCGTGGCCCGCAAACCGCTCCGCCGTGAGGAGACCCTGCTGGCCCTGCGGCTGCGCCTGCTCCTGGACCGCCAGGCAGGCACCGGCACGGACGCCACCATCACCCGCAGCGGCGCACGTGAAGTCCTGGCCGAGCACCGCCAGCCCGGCGCCGTGGACGACAAACGCCTGGACGAGCTGACAGATTCGTCGCTGGCCAGGCTGCTGGCGCTGAAACTGCTGCTGCCCACGGAACTTCCCGGCGAGTACCGGGTCAGCAACGCCCTGGCGCTGGCCCTGCCCTTTGACACGATCGACCAGATCCCCGCCTACCTGGCCGCCCTGGACGGCAGCGCGGACGCGCCGGATGACACCACGGGGGACAGCACACAGGAGGAACCCGCAGAATGAGCATTGCGACCACCCTGCCCATCGGCGAGGAAATCAACCCCGGCCAGTACCGGCTCTGCCAGATCCAGATCATCAACTGGGGCACGTTCCACGGCCGGCACGCCATGTACGTGGACCGCGCCGGAACCCTGCTGACAGGTCACCCGGGCGTGGGCAAATCCACCCTCTTTGACGGCATTCAGCACATTTTCCATGCGGCCCCGCGGCTGAACGAGTCCGCCCACGAGGCGTCCAACCGCAAGGACCGCCGCACCACCTTCAGCTACATGCGCGGGCGCCAGCTCAAGACGCCGGACGGCACCGTGTACCAGCGGCCCAGCGCCACCTGGTCCGCCACCGCCCTGGCCTTCGAGGACGGCCTGGGCCGGCACGTCACCATTGCCGCGCTCTTCGACCTGCCGGCCAACGGCCTCGAAGGCCAGGTGGGCAAGCACTACGTGATCCACGACCGCCCGCTGGACACCAACGCCCTGGAACAGCACGGCAGCCGCCGGTTCTCGCCGTCGTCCCTGCTTGCCGCCCTGCCCGGCTGCGAGGCCTTTGACGTGCACAAGACATTCGCGGAACGCTTCCGGCGCAAGCTCGGCATCGACAACGACAAGGCGTTCAGCCTGCTGCGCACCCTGCAGAACGGCAAGGGCCTGGACAAGGGCGTCAACCGGTTCTTCCGCTACGAGGTGCTGGACAAGCCGGCAACCCTGGCTGCGGCCAAGGCCGCCGTGGACGACTTCAGCCACCTGCGCGGCATCTACCGCCAGCTTGAGGACGCCCGTGGCCAGCGCGACGCACTCGCCCCCGTGCCGGACCTGCACCGAAATCTGCGGGAGTTCAGGGAATCCCATGATCGCACAGTTGAACTAAAAAACATCCAGCTGCCGCTCCTGCGCCGCCGCTTCCAGGCCGAACTGCTCGCCGCCAAGGCCGTGGCACTCGAGGAACAGCACGGCCAAACGCTCATGGAGATCGAGGCTGCGGCCGCCGCCAAGGACGCCCTGGCGGAATCCGTGGCGGCCCTGGACGAGCAGCACGCCAGGCATGGCGGGCGCGCCATCGAAGGCCTGGAAAGGGACATCCGTGCGGCCAGGCGGGAACTGGAGGAGCGCCTCCGGCTGGAGTCGGCCGTCCGCGACGACCTCGCGGCGGCCGGCCTCGACGCCCCCTGGACCCCGGAGGGCCTGGCGGCCGCACGGCGGGAGGCGGGGGCCGGCGTCGGCCTTCAACTGGCGGAAACCGAGACGGCCCGCACCCGGGAGTACGAGGCCGTGGCGGAGAGCATCAACGCCAAGGCCGAGGAGAAGAGGCTCCGGGCGGAGATCGCCTCCTACCAGCGGCGCGGCAGCAACATCGACGGCCGCAGCGCCACCGCCCGGCGCGCGATCTGCGCCGAGACCGGCCTGGACCCCGCGGAGCTGCCGTTTGCCGGGGAGCTGGTGGACATCGCCGCCGGCCATGCGGCCTGGCGCCCGGCCGCGGAAAAGGTGCTGCGGTCCCTGGCCACCACGCTGCTTGTGCGCGCTGTGGACATTGAGGCCGTGACGCACGCCGCCAACGGCCTGGACGGCTTCGGCAGGCTGCGCTGGATCAACATGAGCGCGGCGGCGCGCCCCGCCGATCCCGGCGAGGGGCACCTGGCCACCAAACTGGACTTCCACGCGTCCGACGCCGGCAGCTGGCTGCGCACCAAGGTGGCCCGGGACTTCGCCTTCCGGTGCGTGGACAGCGACGCGGAGCTGCATGCCCACGAACGGGCCATTTCGCTGGCCGGGACCCTGAAGGCCAACGCGTCCACGTTTGAACGCGACACCCGCGCCGTCAACCCTGCCGACTACCTGCTCGGCTTCACCAACGTGGACAAGATCGCGCAACTCGAGACCCGGGCCGACGGGCTGGCCGCCGCCTGCGAGAGCGCTGCAGCCCTGGCCGAGCAGCGCAGCAGGGCCAAGGACCAGCAGGCCGGACGGCTGGACGCGCTCCGCCGTGTGGCCGGGGACACCCGTCCGTTTGAGCAGCTCGAGTCCGGCGCCCTGTCGGCGCAGCTCGGGAAGCTGCAGCAGGCGCTCCAGGCGGCCGTTGACAGCAGCGCCACCCTGGCGGGCATCAGGGAGGCGCTGGGCGGGGCGAAGGCGGAACTGGAGGCCGCCGTCGGCCGCGTGGCCGTGCTCAACAACCACCTCTCCGGGGTGGAACGGGAACTGTCGGACCTCCGGGACGAGGCGGCAGCCACCTCAGCGAAGGCCCGCACGGAGCCGCCCGCCGGGTGGGCCGTGGAAGCCTTCGCCCCCTACACGGCCGGCGGCGGCCCTGACAGCCTGAAGGAACTGGACCAGCTGTTCAGCCAAGCCGCGCTGGACCTGGGCGAACGCGCCGCGGCCGCCAAGGAACGCATCTTCCGCACGGAAGGCGCGCTGGTCGAAATCTTCAAGGCATTTGCCCGCGAGTTCGGGCCCGGCATGGGCGCCAGCCACGGCACGGGGGCTGACGCGGCCGAACACTATGAGGAGCTCCACGGGCGGATCATTTCCGACGGCCTGCCGCAGCGGCAGGAGGAATTCCGCGAGTATTTCAACAACCGCTCCTATGAGCGCTTTTCCGACCTCCTGCAGCTGCTGGAGGAGGAACGGCGCGCCATTGCGGAACGGATCCTGCCCCTGAACCAGATCCTGGCGGACGTGCCGTTTGAGAAGGGCAGCCGGCTGCGCCTGGAAGTGGCCACCGCCATCCCCGAGGAGGCCCGGGCCTTCCGCACCGACTTGAAGGAGGCCCTGGGGAATGCCTACGCCAAGGCCACGGAGGAGAAGATGACTGCCAGCTACCAGCAGCTGGAGCGCCTCGTGGACGCCCTCAACGACCGCTCCATGCAATCCTGGGCCGACACCGTGCTCGATGTCCGCCAGCACGTGAGAATCAGCTGCAACGAGCACCGCCCCAACGGCGACGTGGAGCTTGGCCTGGAACCGGGCACCCTCTCCGGCGGCGAGGGACAACGGTTCACATCGTTCATCATGGGCGCCGCACTGGCCTACCAGCTGGGCATCGACATCCAGGGCTACAGCAGCTATGGGACGGTGATGATCGATGAGGCGTTCATCCAGGCCAACTCCGAATACGCCGGCGCGGGCATCAATGCCCTGCAGGAGTTCGGCTTCCAGCTGCTGCTGGCCGCGCCGGAGGACAAGGTGGACCTCTCCCGGCACCTGGGCTCCGTCACGGACATCATCAAGCACCCCCAGGCCAACGTCTCAGGCTTTGTCTCCTCGGGGCGCTCGCCCGCCACGGCAACGGACATCATCCTGCGCTGACGTCGGCCGGCATGGTGCGGCAGCGCAATGTGACGCATTTTCACGCCGCGTTGCGATCGGTGGCAGGCGCTTCGGGTAGTGTCGACACCAACAAACCTTGAGCACCTGTCGGACTCACCCGGCCTGTCCATCGACGTACAGGCCGGCCCGGCACTGCGAGGCCCTGCCGCGCCCCACCTCACAGCCCGGCAGCCGCCGTCGTCCCGGCACATCAGGGCCCGGACGCTCTCGCGCCTCCCACCTTGGAAGCGACGCAGGAGAATTACATGTCAATCGAAGCAACCACCACCCCATCCACTGGCAGCCACATATCCCTTTCCGAGCAGGAGATCTTCGCCGCCCACGTTGGCGGCAAACTTTCAGTCACCAGCAAGGTCCCGCTGGACAGCCTGCGGGACCTGTCCATCGCCTACACGCCAGGCGTGGCCAAGGTCAGCCGCGCCATCGCCGCCGATCCCGCCTTGGCGGGCAGCCACACCTGGGCCAGCCGCCTCGTGGTCGTGGTCAGCGACGGCACGGCCGTCCTGGGACTGGGAGACATCGGTCCCAGCGCGTCCCTGCCCGTCATGGAAGGCAAGTCCGCCCTCTTCAAGACCTTCGGCGGGCTGGACTCGATCCCCCTGGTGCTGGCCACCACAAACGTTGATGAAATCATTGAAACCCTGGTCCGGCTGCGCCCGAGCTTCGGTGCGGTCAACCTGGAAGACATCTCCGCCCCACGCTGCTTTGAGCTCGAAGAACGCCTGATCGAGGCGCTGGACTGCCCCGTCATGCACGACGACCAGCACGGCACTGCCGTGGTGGTCCTGGCGGCGCTCACGAACGCCGCCAAGGTGGTGGGCAAGGAGCTCAGCGCCATGCGCGCCGTCATTTCCGGTGCCGGCGCCGCGGGCATTGCCGTGGCGCAAATACTGCTCGACGCCGGCCTGGGCGACGTGGTCCTCCTCGACTCCCGCGGCATCGTCCATCAGGACCGCGTCGGGCTCAACGCCATCAAGGCCGGCTACGCCGCCAGGACAAACCGGGAGGGGCTCCGCGGCGGCATCGCGGAAGCGCTGGACGGGGCAGATGCAGTGGTTGGGGTGTCGTCCTCGACCATCCCCGAGGATGCCCTGGCCCGGATGAATCCCGGTGCCATCATCTTTGCCCTGTCCAACCCGGACCCCGAAGTCATGCCGGACGTCGCGCAACGATACGCAACCGTGGTGGCCACAGGGCGCAGCGACTTCCCCAACCAGATCAACAACGTACTGGCCTTCCCGGGCATCTTCCGGGGTGCGCTGGACGCCGGTGCGCGCCGGATCACGCCCGCCATGAAACGCTCGGCGGCAAATGCGATTGCGGACCTCGCGGCAGGCAGCCTGGCCCCGGACTACATTGTCCCCAGCCCCCTGGACCCGCGCGTGGGCCCTGCCGTCGCGGCCGCGGTGGCTGCCGCGGTTTGAGCTGGGCGCGCCGGCGGCTGGTCTCGTGTGGGCTGGACCCGCGCGTGGACCCGGCCGTCGCGGCTGTCTGTGGCTGTGGGGTGGTGGTGGGGTTAAATGTGGGGAGGCCCCGCCACGTGTGTGGTGGGGCCTCTACCCTTTTGGTGTTGTCCGGCGGTGTCCTACTCTCCCACATCCTCACGAATGCAGTACCATCGGCGC
>Ga0134128_10006970_pt1 | contig 13677 bp, 18 predicted proteins | sample KB31754_FD_96462 | JGI IMG/M metagenome (GOLD analysis project Ga0134128, IMG submission 96462) | Terrestrial soil microbial communities with excess Nitrogen fertilizer from Kellogg Biological Station, Michigan, USA - KB3-175-4 | ecosystem: Environmental > Terrestrial > Soil > Unclassified ... | reverse complement strand
CAACGGTACACCCGCGCCAGGCCCACCCACTGATACGCCAGACTCCCTCTGATAACAGCAAGAAGGCGATAACAGCAAGAAGCGCCAGCGCCAGCGCCAGCGCCAGCGCCAGCGCCAGCGCCAGACCCGGGCCAGCCCTACCTTCCGAGTCGCCCCGGCATCCCGCCCCCGCGGCTCATGTCCGCCTTGGGTGTTCCCCCTGATCATGACCGTTTTGCCCCCGCATCCGGGGGGTGAACCGGTCGTGATCATGGGCTGCCATCACCGATCATGGTCGGCCGGGTTCGGCGGACCTGATAACAGCAAGAAGCGGCCGATGTCTGCCGCTCGCGCGGGTGTCGGTCCGGGGCTGGCGTCGCTGGGCTTACGCCGTCGCGGGGCTTACGCCGTTGCGGGGGTCTCGGGTAGGTTCGCCTCGTGATCGGCGCGCGGGCTTTGCTGACCAGCCTGGTGGGTGCGGGCGTCGATGTCTGCTTCATGAACCCCGGCACATCGGAGATGCACTTCGTCAGCGCGCTGGACGGGGAGCCGGGGATGCGCGGCGTGCTGGCCCTGTTCGAGGGGGTGGCCACCGGTGCCGCCGACGGTTACGCCCGGATCGCGGGCCGCCCGGCCGCCGTGCTGCTGCACCTGGGCCCTGGGCTGGCCAACGGGGTGGCCAACCTGCACAACGCCCGCCGGGCCGGCACCCCGGTGGTGAACATCGTGGGCGCGCACGCCACCGGGCACGTCCGCTTGGACGCGCCGCTGCAGTCCGACATCGAGGCCATGGCCCGCACGGTCTCGGGCTGGGTGCACACCAGCGGCACCCCGCGCGAGCTGGCGGGGGACGCCATGCGCGCGGTCGAGGCGGCGGGCCGGCCGGGGGACGGCCAGGTGGCCACGCTGGTGCTGCCGGCCGACGTGTCGTGGAGCGAGGGCGCGGCCGTCGCGCCGTCCCGGCCGCCGGCCCCGCTCGGGGATGTGCCCGGGGGCCAGGTCGAGGCGGCCGCCCAGGCGCTGGACGACGGCACGCTGATCCTGCTCGGCGGCCGGGCGCTGACCGAGCGCGGGCTGCGCGCGGCCAGCCGTGTCTCGCGGGCGACCGGGGCCCGGCTGCTGGCCGAGACGTTCCCGGCCCGGATGGAGCGCGGCGCCGGGGTGCCGGCCGTGGACCGGCTGGCCTACCTGGGCGAGCAGGCCGCCGCGCAGCTGGCCGGGGCGCGCCGCCTGCTGCTGGCCGGGGCCCGCGCGCCGGTGACGTTCTTCGCCTACCCCGGCCGGCCGGGTGACCTGGTGCCCGACGGCTGCGGGGTGAGCGAGCTGGCGGGCGCCGGCCAGGACGTCGAGACGGCGCTGGAGGACCTGTCCGGCAAGGTGGCGGCGGGCACCGAGCCGCTGCTGGCCAGCCCGTCGGTCCCGGCACCTGGGACCGGGCCGCTGGGCGTCACGAACCTGGCCGCCGCCGTCGCCGGGTCGCTGCCCGAGGGCGCGATCGTGGTGGACGAGGCCAACACCTCGGGCATCGCCCTGCCCGGCGCGCTGGCGGGCGCGGCCCGGCACAGCCTGCTCACGCTGACCGGGGGCGCCATCGGCCAGGGGCTGCCCGCCGCCACCGGCGCGGCGGTGGCGGCGCCGGACCGGCCGGTGCTGGCGCTGGAGGCCGACGGCAGCGCGCTGTACACCATCCAGGCGCTGTGGACCCAGGCTCGCGAGCAGCTCAACGTGACCACGGTGCTGCTCAACAACTCGGCCTACGCGGTCCTGCGCCTGGAGCTGGCCCGCACCAACGCGGGTCAGGCCGGGGAGCGGGCGGCCCGGATGCTGGACCTGTCCGGCCCGACGCCGGGCTTCGCGCAGATCAGCGCCGGGCTCGGGGTGCCGTCGGTCCTGGTGACCACGGCGGAGGAGCTGGCCGAGGCGCTGGCCTGGGGCTACGGTGAGCCGGGCCCGCACCTGATCGAGGCGATCATCCCGCCGGTGGCCTGAGCAGCTCATGACCGGTCGGGTAAGTCAGAAGGTCGCCGTCAGCGTGGTGTACGTGGCGGCGATGTTCATGACGATCATGGACTCGACCATCGTCAACGTGGCCCTGCCCACCATCGGCCGCAACTTCCACGTCCCGTCCACGTCGGTGGCGGGGGTGTCGATCTACTTCCTGGTCAGCCTGGCCGTGTTCATCTCGGTGTCGGGCTGGCTGGGCGACCGGTTCGGCGGCAAGCGCGTGCTGCTGACCGCGATCGTGCTGTTCACGGTGGCGTCGGCGCTGTGCGGGCTGGCCAGCTCGCTGACCGAGCTGGAGGTCTTCCGCGTGCTGCAGGGCGTGGGCGGCGGGCTGATGGCGCCGGTCGGCCTGGCCATGCTGTTCCGGGCCTTCCCGCCGGCCGAGCGGATCCGCGCGTCGGCCATCCTGACCGTGCCCACCACGCTGGCCCCGGCGCTGGGGCCGGTGCTGGGCGGGCTGCTGGTCACCGAGCTGACCTGGCGCTGGGTGTTCTACGTGAACGTGCCATTGGGGGCGGTCACGCTGGCCTTCGGACTGCTGTTCCTGGCCGGCGGCAACACCCTGGCGCCGGGGCGGTTCGACGCGCTGGGGTTCGTGCTGGCCGGGGCGAGCCTGGGGCTGCTGATGTACGGGGTGTCAGAGGGGCCGATCCGGGGCTGGGCCTCGGCCGTGGTGCTAGGCACGATCAGCGCCGGAGCGGTGCTGCTGGGGCTGCTGGTGCTGGCCGAGCTGCGGCGTCCGCGGCCGCTGATCGACCTGCGGCTGCTCGGCGACCGGCTGTTCCGGTCCTGCAACGGGGTGATGCTGCTGTCGGCGGCGGCGTTCATCGGCACGCTGTACGTGGTCTCGCTGTACTTCCAGGACGGCCGCGGGCTGTCGGCACTGGGCTCGGGGCTGAGCACGTTCCCTGAGGCGTTCGGCGTGATGGCGGGCGCGCAGGTGGCCAGCCGGTGGCTGTACCCGGGACTCGGGCCGCGCCGCAACATCGTCTTCGGGCTGGTCGGCGTGACGGCCTCGATCGCGCTGATGAGCCTGGTCGGCGCGCAGACGAGCCTGTGGTGGATGCGGCTGCTGATGTTCACGCTCGGCGTGGGCATGGCCCAGGTGTTCGTGCCGGCCCAGGCGGCGGCGTTCGCCACCATCTCGCCGGAAGCCACCGGGCGGGCCTCGACCATGTTCAACGTGGGCCGCCAGCTAGGCAGCGCAGCGGGCGTGGCCGTGCTCACGACGGCGGTGGTGGCCGTCGGCGCGACCCGGACGGTGGCGGGCCGCGTGACGCCCGACCTGGCCGCCTACCACGTGGCGTTCCTGGTCGCGGCCGGGGTGGCGGCGGTGGCGGCGGTGGTCGCGCTGACCATTCACGACGCCGACGCGGCCTCGACGATCATCCGCCGGGGCGGGCCGCGGCCGGAGCCGGACTCGGAGTCGGTGGCCGCCTGACGGGCCTTGCTGGCCGGGCATGATCCGGCTGCGGGTCTTCCAGCTCGCGCTGACCGGCAACGGCCGGGAGCTGGTCGCCTTCGGGTCGTCCAAGTGCCTCAAGGGGAGTCCGGGGCGCGCGGATCAACGGCGGCTTGGTGGCGGTGGACCGGGTATCGGCCGCCACCGGCAGGCGGACCAGCCGGCTCTTCCGGATGAAGACCGGTAACGGCTTCTCCTACCAGTTCGTCAGCGCCGATCCCTCGGGCCGGTACGTGCTCTTCGACGTCGGCACGACCAGGGCGGACGACAACGGCTGGATCGATCACGGCCGGCTGGTCCGGCTCCGGCCGGCCGGCAACAACGGCTTCTACGGGGCCTGGGCGGGCCGCTAGCGCGGCGTGTCGGCACGCCTGGTGGAGGATGCGCCCACTACGCTGGGTGCATCCTCCACGTCGATGTAAAGCTCCCGGCCACCCGGCAGTATGACGCCGAGTGAGTAGGAGATGATCCCGCCGGGCATGTCGGTCTGGCCGAGGATCCTGATGTCAACGACCTCGGGATGAAAGACCAGGAGGCGGCACAGCAGGCTGCCGGCGTGATCCTGGGCGTTTTCGATCACATGCCTAAGGTAACCCGGCGTGACCGCAAGAAACCGGAATGAACGCTCTACCTGGTTACGGCGTGTCGCGATGCCCGGTTAGTCGGGTATCCGACCATTATGGAGCCGGGACGGCCGGTTCAACGGCAAGGGCCGCGGACCGGAACCACAGAAGGCTCCGGGGCCTGTTTCCTCCGCAGGACAGGTCCCGGAGCCTTCTGCTCTACGTGCCCCCGATGACCGCTGCCGGCCGGCGGCGGGAGCGTGGAGGAATACGCACCCGCCGCCGGCGCGGCAGCGGTCGTCATCGCGAGGGGATCACGCACCACTTGGACGCGCCCGGTGCCCGTCCGGTTCCCCGGGGTCCCGTAATGTCCGTGGCGGGCGGCATTATGGGGCCGTGGGCGCCTCAGGGTGGGAGACCGACACCCGCATGATCCGGTGGGTCCGGTCCAACCCCGACGCCGGCATCGACACCACCCGGTGGCCCGCGACCGTCCCGGCCGTGGAGCAGATCCTGGCCGAGGGCCTGGAGCTGACGCCCGGCCTGACCGTCCTGGTCGGCGAGAACGGCTCGGGCAAGTCCACCGTCGTGGAGCTGCTGGCCGAGGCGTGCGGGCTCAACCCGCAGGGCGGCTCGGGTAAGGCCCGGTTCCGGACCAGGGACAGCGAGCCCGGCATCGGCCGTCACCTCAGGGTCGAGCGCGAGCCCGACGCCCCGCTGTCGTTCACCTCCTGCCTCGGGCTGGTCGCGCTGCTGCACGACCTGGCCCAGGCGGGCTCCCAGGCCGTCGTGGCCACCCACTCGCCGGTGGTGGCCGCCGTGCCCGGCGCCCGCATCCTGGAGCTGGGGGACTGGGGCATCCGCCCGGCCCGCTGGGACGACCTGCACCTGACCGGCGCCTGGCGGCAGTTCATGGCCGAGCCCGAGTACTACTTCCGCCACCTGTTCTCCGACTGACCCCGCCGGGTCCGCCGGCGCAGGACACCAGGCTCAGGACTCGGGCCGGACCAGCACCTCGTAGTTCCAGCCGTTGGTGGTGGCCGCGAACCGGCCGGCGGGCCGGAACCCGAGCGCCGCGATCACCCGCTGGGCCCGGACGTTGAACGAGGCGACGGTGACCCGGAAGGCCGGCGGCGCGAACCGCTCCCGGCCGAACTCCAGGCCCGCCCCGATGGCCTCCCGGCCCAGCCCCTGCCCGGTCAGCTCCGGCCGCAGCCCGCCGCCGGTGTCCAGCGCCGAGTCGTCGTAGGCCCCGCCCGGCACCCGGCCGTCGGGGCCGAACGAGCGGAACCCGATCAGCCCCTCGTCGTCCACCAGCGCGAAGAACCCGCTGGCCGGGTCGGTGAGGAACGACGGGTCGGTGCCGGTCATGTCGTAACAGTCGTACGGCGCCGGGTAGCGCCAGGTCGCGATGTCGGCGGCGTAGGCCGCGGTCATGGGCACGATGCGCACCCAGCCATTGAACGCGGCCGGCCACCCTGAGTCGACCGGGTTTACGCGGCGTCCGCGGCCGGGGAACCGCCGGCGCACGGGCGCGCGTCTCAGGGACATGAGCAGCACCCAGCCTTACCGCTGGCTCGCCGCCGCCCTGGCCGCCAGCGTCGCCTCGACGCTCGCGGCCTGCGGCGCGAGCCCGGCCCCGGCCCGCACCACCGCCGCCCGCCACCACGCCCCGGCCCCGGCCGCCCGCACCGCCCGCACCTACCTGACCGTCGTCACCTCGCCGATGATCACCCGCCCCGGCCACGGCCTGGGGGTCCTGTACATCGTCCGTTACCCGGTCAGCACGGTGCAGCTGCGCTCATTCGACAACGGCCGGGTGACCGGGCGGACCCTGCTCCGCAGCCTGGGCAACGTCGAGGCGATCATGGCCCCAGACGGCTCGGTCATCGCGGTAGCCGACTTCGGCTGCCGGGCCAGCGTCTTGCGCATCGATCCCGCGACTGGCCGTCGCACGCTGATCAGGACCCTGCCCGAGTCGGCCAGCGACGTCTCGCTCAGCCCGGACGGCCGCCGGCTGGCCTACCTCACCTATCCCGCCGGCCAGCGGCGGCACGAGTGCCAGGCCGCCCGCCAGCCCGCCCGGCCCGTCCGCACGATCATGAACCCCGGCGGCCCGGTTCAGTTTCTGCCCGGCACGCTGGCCGTGGTCACCCTGGCCACCGGGGCCACGGTGCGCACCGGCACCGGCAGCCCCGGCAACCCGCTGGGCAACCCGGCCTGGAGCCCGGACGGCCGGCGCATCGCGGCCGTCTACGCCGGCCGTGACAACCCCATCGTGATCATGCCGTCGGCGCGCCCTGACTTCGCCGCCGCGCGCTGGCTCCGGCCGCCGCGCCACTGCGGGTACGCCACCGCGACCTGGGTCACGGCGGGCCTGACGGCCGTGCTCGGCTGCAACCGCCTGGACCCCGGCCTGTCGCCGCGCACCCTGGTCCGGCTGTCCGCCGCCGGCCGGCCGGTCGCCCGGTGGCAGCTGCCCGCCTGCATCGACGGCATCCGCGTCTTCGCCGACCCCGCCGCCCGGCAGGTCCTGATCCAGGCCGACACCGGCTACGGCAACGGCCCGCCGTGCGCGCGGCTCCACCACCCCGGTGGCTGGGCCATCCGCATCGAGCGGGTCCGCGGGGCCGAGCTGGTCCCCGTGGCCACCTATCCGCAGAACAACGCCGCCCCGCTGCAGCTCACCGGCTGGTAGCGCCCGCGAGCTGGGGATACAGCGCGGCGACGCCGCCGGCCAGGCCCTGCTGGACCTGACGGCTGAGGTCGTCGGCCAGCACCTCCGGCTGGCCCGCCGCCAGCCCGTCCAGGGCCAGCCTGGCCACCACGGCCGGGTCGGACTTGGGGCTGGTCACGTGGCGGGCCATGTCGGTGTCCATGTAGCCGACGTGCAGCGCCGTCACCTGCGTGCCCTGCTCGGCCAGCTGCAGCCGCAGCGCGTTGGTCAGCGCCCACTGCGCCGACTTGGCCGCGCTGTAGGCCCCGCTGGTCGGCAGGCTGACCCACGACAGCACCGACAGCACGTTCAGCACCGCGCCACCGCCGCCCGCCGCCAGCTGCGGCGCGAACGCCCGGACCACCGCCAGCGTGCCGAAGAAGTGCGTGTTCATCTCCAGCTCGATGTCCGCCAGCGGGCCGTCGATCAGCCCCGCGCCGGTGGACGAGCCCGCGTTGTTGATCAGCAGCGTCACGTCGCCGGTGGCGTCCGCGGCCGCCGCCACCGAGGCCGGGTCGGTGATGTCCAGCGTTACCGGGATCACGCCCGGCACGGTGACGGCGGCCGGATTGCGCGCCGAACCGTAGACCTTGGCCCCGCGGGCGACGAGCTCTTCGGCGAAGCGGCGGCCCAGGCCGCGGTTAGCGCCGGTGACCAGGGCGGTGCTTCCTTCGATCTGCATGACAAGCCTCCGTGGACTCTGAGTAGGTAAAGCCAACTTAGCTTGCTGAGTTTGAAAAGGCAACTCAGGTGTAGACTGGAGCCATGAACGACGATCCGAGCTGCTCGATCGAGCGCACGCTGTGCGTCGTCGGCGAGCGGTGGACCTTCCTGGTCCTGCGCGAGGCGCTGTCCGGGCGGACCCGCTTCGCCGAGTTCCGCGACGTCCTGGGCATCGCCCCCGACGTGCTCAGCGACCGCCTGGCCAAGCTGGTCGAGCACGGCGTGCTGACCCGCGAGCCGTACCGCGAGCCCGGCAGCCGCACCCGGCACGCCTACCGGCTCACCCCGGCCGGGCACGACCTGGCCGTGGTGCTGGGCGCGCTGCAGCAATGGGGCGACCGTTACCTGCCCCGGCCCAGCGGCCCGACCATCGAGCGCCGCCAGCGCGAGACCGGCGCCCCGGTACATGTCGGCTTCGTCGCCGACGACGGCCGCGAGGTCGCCCTGCCCGACGTCGAGTTCGCCCGCACCCCCGCCCTCCCCGCCGCCCGGGCCCCCGCCCAGCCCGGCCCGGTGCGCTGACCCCGCTCGCCCGTCGTACCGGCAGTAACATGCCGCTCGGCAGCCCCTGCCACCCCCGGCACCCCATCATGCGGCTGAACAGATTCCAGGTTGTGGCCTGGCCGGAAGCCAGGCCAACGACGTGGTTGTTGCTCTCACTGCGCTGCAGCGACGTGAGAGCAACAACCACGTCGTTCCGCGGTTCCGCGGTCCCGCCTCACCCTGCCCGCCAAGCGCACCCGGCTCACTAAGCCCAGCCCTGACCCGGCTCACTACTGTGGGGGCGTGCAGACCATCACCATTCCCGACGGCAAGCCGCTTACCGGGCGCTGGGTCCGGCTCGACCTGCTCGGCGAAGCCGACCTTGACGAGATGTACCCGCTGCTCAGCGACCCGGCCGTGTACGAGCAGGGCTACGTCATGCACCGCCGCCCGGCCTCGCCCGCCGATGCCCGCGACCTGGCCGCCACCGTGTTCCTGGCCGGGCAGGGCCAGGCCGACGGCACCGGCCGCGGCCGCACCGCCTACGCCATCAGGCTGGCCGCCGACAGTGACCTCGGCCCGGCCGGCACCCTGGTCGGTACGTCCTCCCTGCTCGAGGCCGACGTCCGCAACGAGCGCATCCACCTCGGCTCGACCCTCTACGGATCACGCTGGTGGGGGACCCAGGTCAACCCTGAGGCCAAGCTGCTGCTGCTCGGGCACTGCTTCGACGACTGCGGATACGGCCGGGTCAAGATCCAGACCGACCGGCTCAACGAGCGCTCCCAGGCCGCCATCGCCAAGCTCGGCGCCCAGCGCGAGGGCGTGCTGCGCCGGCACGTGAAGCGCGAGGACGGCACCTTCCGCGACTCGGTCGTGTTCAGCGTGCTGGCCGGGGAGTGGCCCGGCGTCCGGGCCCGGCTGGCCGCCCGCCTCGACCGCCCGCCGTCATGAACTTCCTGCGCGGCTTCTCCTTCGCCGGCCAGGGCATCTGGAGCGCGGTGGCGACGCAGCGGAACATGAAGGTGCACCTGCTCGCCGCCGCCCTGGTCGTGGCCGGCGGCCTGATCGAGCAGGTCACCGCCACCGACTGGGCCTGCCTGGCCCTGGCCATCGGCCTGGTGCTGACCGCCGAGACCCTGAACACCGTGGTCGAGACCCTGACCGACCTGTGCACCGAGCAGTACCATCCGCTGGCCAAGGCGGCCAAGGACATGGCCGCCGGGGCCGTGTTGCTGGCGTCGGCGTCGGCCGTCGGCGTGGCCGCGGCCGTGTTCCTGCCCCGGCTGCTGGGCTCAGGTCACGGCTAGCGCGTCCACCTCGATCCGGAACTCCGGCCGGACCAGGCCGCTGACCTGCACCAAGGAGCTGGCCGGCGGGAGGTCGAGCGTGATGTACTCATCGCGCACGCGGCGGAACACCGGGAGGTCGGCCAGGTCGGTCAGGTACGCCGTCAGCTTCACCACCTGGTCCATTCGCGCCCCGGCCGCCGCCAGCGCCGCGGTCAGGTTCTCGAACACCTGCCGCACCTGCGCCGCCGGGTCGTCCGCGCCGACCGGCATGCCGTCGCGGTCGGCGGGTACCTGGCCCGATATGACCACCAGCCGCCCCGAGGCGGCCACGGCGTGGCTGTAGCCGGCCACTGGCGGCAGCCCGTCCGGCCGGACGTAGTGCTGCATGGGGCATCCTCCTGGCGGTGCGCGGGCTGAGGCCGGGAAAGATCCGGCGGATTAACAATGGCATAGGGCCAGGGGAGGTTCACGGTGGCGGGCATGGTCAGCGGGAGCGGCGGGGCGGACACCGGCCAGGGGAGAGCGGGGGAGCTGAGCGCCGCGTGGGCCGGCGAGCAGGACCCGGCCATCCCGGTCTCGGCCGGCGCGCTGATCTTTGACCAGGCCGGCCGGCTGCTGATCCTGCGGCCGACCTACAAGTCCGGGTGGACCATCCCCGGCGGGGTGATGGAGGCCGACGGCGAGTCGCCGTGGCAGGCCTGTCGCCGCGAGGTGCTGGAGGAATGCGGCATCGAGGTGAGCGCCGGCCGCCTGGCCGTCATGGACTTCCGGACGCCGCGGCCGGGCCGGCGCGGCGGCATCAGGTACCTGTTCGACTGCGGCGCGCTCGACGACCAGGTTCTGGCCACGATCGTGGTCCAGCCCGAGGAGATCTGCGCGCATCGCCTGGTGCCGATGACCGAGGCGCTGGAGCTGCTGCGGCGGCCCATCCGGCGCCGGGTGCGGGCGGTCAGCCGCGGCCGGGGCCTGGTCTATCTCGAGGACGGCCGCCCCGTCCCTGGGGTGGGCGCAGCCTGACCCGCTACTCGTCGGCGGCCAGCGCCTTGCGCGGGTGCACGCCGTCCACGTAGCCCAGGAACGGCGGGTAGATGTTGTAGCCCAGCAGTTCCTGGAGCCGCTCCGGCAGCTCGCGCACCACCGCGCGGGGCACGGCCAGGCACTGGTTCTCCTGCGGTCGCAGCCATGCCGCCGCGTACTCCAGGATCACCCCCAGCCGCGGCGCGCCGGTCGTGTTGGCCCCGCCGCCGTGCCACAGGCTGCCCAGGTAGAACAAAACCGACCCCGCGCTCATGGTGGCGATCCGCACCGGATCGTCCGCCGTCGGCTGGCGCCCCGGCGCCCAGCGGTGGCTGCCTTGGATGAACCGGGTCGCCCCGTTGGCCTCGGTGAACTCATCCAGCGGCCACATGGTGTTGACCACGACCGGCGGGGCGGGCTGGGGCAGCGGGTAGACCGCGTCGTCGCGGTGCAGGATCTGGGCCTGCTCGCCGGGCCCGATGCGGATGCCGGTCGGGGCGCTGAGCTGATAGTGGCCGAGCACCCGGTCCAGCACGCCGAGCAGCAGCGGGTCGATCGCCGCCTGGTCAAACGTCCGCGTCTTGGCGAACAGCGCGTAGATCCGCTGCGTGGCCCGGCCCTCGAAGGCGTTGCGCCCGGTCGGCGTGGCGGTCAGCACCCGGTGCAGGTCGGCGCGGGCGGCGGCCACGTCGGCCGGGCTCATCAGGTCCGGCACGAGGATGTAGCCGTCCTCGACCAGCCGCTGCGCGACGTGGTCGGCGGCGGGCAGCGAGCGCGCGGCCGGGGCGGTCACCTATCTCACCTAGTTGCGCCGGCCGATGATCGTCCCGGTGCAGATCAGCAGGACCAGGCCGGACAGCAGCACCGCGGCTCCCACCGAGCCGACCGAGGAGGACGTCTGGCTGGTCGCGGCGAGGAGCCCGATGCCCATCAGGGCCAGCACGCCGGCCACGCAGACGAAGGTCACGAAGCGCGTGCCGCGGCTGGCGTCCCCGGCCGGGCAGGTCCAGTTAATGCCGTGGCTGGACCGGGGCATCCCGCACCAGTTGCAACGATCCAGGTTAGACAGCTGGCCCGGCGAGCCGGGCGACCGCTGGAACTGCGGGCCGATCCGCACTCCGGTGTCGATCCCGCTCGACGACCTGGGACCGGGCGGCGAGTCGGGCAGCCGCGACCACGGGCTGATCGGCGAGTAGGCGCTCATCGGACTCATCTCCCCGCGTAGAAACCCGCGTAGAAACCCCGCGCTGTGACTTTCATCATGCACCCAGACCGCTGTACCAGGCCAGGCCCGGCTCGGGCGCGTCGTCGCGAGTCACCGCGGCCTCGATGAGCCCGTAGGGCCGGTCGGCGGCGTAGAACACCTGGCCGGGATTGTCCAGGCCGAACGGGGCCAGGTCGACCAGGAAGTGGTGCTTGTTGGGCGCGGAGAACCGGATCTCGGCCAGCTCGGGGTGCGCGGTCAGCGCGGCCGTGCCCATGGCCTGCAGGGTCTGCTGCAGGGCCAGGCTGTGGGTGTCCGCGAACGCGGTCAGCAGCGCCGACCTGATGCCCGCGCGGGAGGCGGCCCAGTCGCCGCGCGGAGCCGCGTACCGCCACCGGGCCACCAGCTGGGTGGCCAGAATCCGGTCATCAGTCTGCGCCAGCGTCGTGTACTGGTCGGTGTAGAAGCCGCGGAACTCCGAGCCGGTCGACTTGAGCACGACCAGGTCCTTGATCCCCGATACGACCCAGGCCCGCTCGGCGTCGCCGGTCCCGTCCACGGTCACCACCGTGGTCCTGACCTCCTGGCCGCGCCGGGCGAACGCGTGGTCGTGGGGCCGGCCGTCGGCCTCGATGCGGTCCCAGGCGTACTCCTCGATCTCCACCCTGGCCCCGGTCACCGTCGGGATATCGGCGGTGAAGTGCCGGGCCAGCCGGAGCGCGAAGTCCTCGATCTGGCCGGGCGGCTGCTGCCGGGCGAACGCGTACACCGTGTTCTTCTGGGAGTCGGTGGGCAGCACGTGGGCCTGGTCTCCGGTCAGGTGCGCGGCGGCGAAGTCGCCGCGCAGCGCCGTCGACACCGACAGGTCCTGTATCTGGTGCCGGGGCGTGTCCCGCAGCAGCCGGACCAGCCGCACCTCGGCCTTGCCGTACTGGTTGGCGCCCAGGACGATTCCCATGGCTAGCTCCCTCGGTAGGTCGAGTAAGCGAACGGGCTGAGCAGCAGGGGCACGTGGTAGTGGCCGTCCGGCTCGGTGGCGGCGAAGCTGACCGCCACCTCCGGGTAGAAGGCGCGCTGGCCGCTGGCCGCGAAGTACGCCGCCGTGTCGAACACCAGCCGGTAGGTCCCGGCGGGCAGGTCCGGCTCGCCCAGCCGCCCGACCCGCCCGTCGGCGTCGGTGATCGCCGCGGCCACCTGCGCGGCCAGGCCCGTCTCGCTGACCCGGAACAGTGCCACCGGCACCCCGGCCGCGGGCCGCCCCCGCGCGTTGTCGAGCACGTGCGTGGACACGCTCGCCACCCGCTCGCCCGCCTCAGCCCGCGGGAAGGCGGTCGGTGATCAGCTTCTCCAGCTGGTCCATCCGGTCGCTGAGGTCGGCGTGCGTGGCGACGTCGGCCAGCGCCAGCCGGACCGAGGCCAGTTCCCTGGCCAGGAACTCGGTGTCGGCCTGGGTCCTGGCGGCCACGTCCCGGTCCCGCTCGATGCTGGCCCGGTCCCGGTCGTCCTGGCGGTTCTGGGCCAGCAGGATCAGCGGCGCCGCGTACGCGGCCTGGGTCGAGAAGGCCAGGTTGAGCAGGATGAACGGGTACGGGTCCCAGGAACTGACGAACCCCACCGTGTTCAGCGCGATCCAGATCACGATGAACACCGACTGCCCGGCCAGGAACTTGCCGGTGCCCATGAGCCGGGCCAGGGCCTCGGCGAACTTCCCGAACGCGTCCGCGTCATACCGCGAGCTCAGCCGCGACGGGCTGCCGCGCGGCGTCGACAGGTCACTCCTGTCGGCCAGGATCCGCGGCGTCAGTGACATTTTCATCCGGCAGCCTCCCCTCGCCGCCAGTCCGCGGGCAGCAGGCGGTCGAGTACGTCGTCTACGGTGATCGCGCCGAGCAGGTGACCCTCCGGGTCGCAGACCGCCACCCCGACCAGGTCATAGGAAGCCATCCGCACCGCGACCTGATGGTCGGGCAGCTCGGGCCGGACGAAGGTGCTCTCCTCGATGCAGTCGGCCACCGGGTCGCCCGGCGGCTGACGCAGCAGCCGCTGGAACCCGCAGCTGCCCAGGTACCGGCCGGTCGGCGTGATGGTCGGCGGCTCGCACACGTACACCTGCACGGCCGCGGTCATCGGCACCTCGGGGGCCCGCATCTCGGCCAGCACCTCGGCCACCGAGGCGTCCGGCGGCACGATCAGCGGCTGCGAGGTCATCAGGCCGCCCGCCGTCGCCGCCCCGT
>Ga0134128_10006968_pt1 | contig 13680 bp, 12 predicted proteins | sample KB31754_FD_96462 | JGI IMG/M metagenome (GOLD analysis project Ga0134128, IMG submission 96462) | Terrestrial soil microbial communities with excess Nitrogen fertilizer from Kellogg Biological Station, Michigan, USA - KB3-175-4 | ecosystem: Environmental > Terrestrial > Soil > Unclassified ... | reverse complement strand
GTTGCCTTGAACCCGCCAGAGAAGCGAAGAGCATCGGCCAGCGTTTCGGTCGGCTTGATCTCGTAAGTCGCGGGCCGAACAACTTCACCCACGATCCGCACACGAGCAAGATGCACTGGAACGAAGACAATGTCGCCCGTCTCCAGCCGGATGTCGTGCGACGCATCTCCATTGACGAGATAGTCGTAGAAATCCATGCTCGCGATCAGTTTGCCGCCACGACGCACCTGCAGGTCGCGCAGGCTTCCGTTGTCGGTCGGACCGCCGGCGGCGTAAAGAGCTGACAGCAGCGTTCCGGACGCTGACACCTGGTACGCGCCCGGAGCCATTACCTCACCGACGACGAACACCATGTTGCTGCGGAGTCTCGCCGGCGTAACGGAGAAGTGCGTGGTGGCGTCCGCACCGCGCCTCACACCGGAATACACGCGGCCGAGTCGGTCGTACAGGACGTCGTTCAACTGACTGAGCGTGAGCCCGTTGACCGCGATCTGGCCTACCTGCGGTACGACGATGAAGCCCTGTCTGGTTACGTCGAGCTGATACGACGCTTCGACGTCGCCGGTGAGCACCAGCACGAGCTGATCACCGGGGCCGAGGCGATAATTCGCGTCGACGGGCCCCGCGACGTTTGGATTGAACAGCGTGGTCGAGCGGCGGAAGAAATCAAGTCCGAATATCGTGAATCCGCTGTCACGTTGCGCCTGTGCAATCACTTCCGGACGGTGCAGCGAGTCAGCGCGCGCCTTGCAAGCGCGCGCGAGCGCCTGACGCTGTCTGCTGTTTCGCACGCTGTCCGACATGTATGCAGCCTGTCCCTGCGCACCGCCGGAAAGATTCGTCCCACGCGGTTGCAGCGAGTTGAACGAACCGAGCGACCCGCTCGTCGTATCCATCGTAGCGCCACGGTTGATAAGCGTGTCGGCGTACATCAGCGAATCGGGGTTGAGCCCGCAACGCAGGAAGTCCACCTGAGCGCTGTCAGCGATACCGAGCTGTTGAACGGCGTTGAACACGTCTGCCTGGCTCGCGGTGGAATCAGGCGAGCCGCCGTTCATGTACGCGTCCAGCAGATTCTCGGGATACCCTGACTCTCGTAACCGCGCCCGAACCTGATCCGGCGTCATGCCGCTGGTCATGATCCGTTGCCTCAGTTGTTGAAGCAGTGCCGGGTTGGTCTGCAGCATCTGCTGTGCCTGCTGGGGCGTTGGATTCTGCGCCACGGCTAGTGCCGGCGCTCCGGATACGACAACGGCCACGAGGAGTGACCGGAGGTTCAAAGCACGCATGCTCTGGTTTGTGATGAGAGATAAGGTAGGCGAGTGGTCGCGCAGGGACTCGAACCCCGGACCTCTGCTGTGTGAAAGCAGCGCTCTAACCAGCTGAGCTACGCGACCGGCCGGTGATGAACCGGAGCCTCGTAAAATACCGCCCGCCACGATGACGGGGTAGGGCTGGCGCCGCACAGGATCACCCGCCCAAAAGGTGGATAACAGGCGGGCTGTAGATTTGGCGCATGTCATCCGATCAGGACCAGTCTGCGAGGCCACGCAGCCAACGCCTCGAGCGGCTCAACGCGCTTCGTGGGCCCGCGGCACTCCTGGTAGTTCTCTACCACGTCCGCCAGATCGCGCTCCGCGACATGGGCTCGGCTGGCAGTTTCGAGTTCTGGCACTTTGGACACGCCGGTGTCGATCTGTTCTTCGTCATAAGCGGTTTCGTCATCTACCTGGTCCACCGGCGCGACATTGGCAGGCCGTCGGCGGTCCGGCGTTTTCTGATGCGGAGGCTCGTTCGCGTCTATCCGCCCCTGTGGATCGTGACCACTGGCGTACTGCTCGGCGCACTCGTCACCGCGCACGCCGTGCATGCGGAAAAAATGAACGTCTGGTTCATCGTCCGGTCCTATCTGCTGTGGCCGATTCAGGGAGCGCTTCCGTTGCTCCCACCAGCATGGACGCTATCGCACGAGGTGAAGTTTTACCTGCTATTCGTCCTGGCGATCGCCCTGCCGCGCCGAGTCTGGAAGCCAGTGCTGGCTACTGTGTTCATCGGTAGCGTCGTCGCTGGCATCATCGAGGCGGTCGCTCCGACGGCACTCCCGTTCGCGATCTCTTTCCTGTTCAGCCCGTACAACCTGGAATTCGCAGCAGGCGCTGCGATAGCCGCTTTCGTGCTGGATCGCGGTGTGGTCGCACAATGGCTGTGGGGAGCGGCCGGACTGGTCGCGTGGGCCGTTGCTGCAGCGCACGATCAGTCGCTCGTCGCCCCCGACGTCACGCAAGTCGTTCGCTACGGCGTGCCGTCAGGTCTGATCGTGCTCGCCGTTGCCGCGCGCGATCTGCAGAGGCCAGCCTTCGACGCCCCTCTGCTCGGGTTTTTCGGTGACGCATCGTATGCGGTCTACCTGGTGCACCTTCCGGTCATCATTGTCGCAATTCGAATTGCGAAGGCGCTTGGGATGGGACCGACCACGCTCGTGCTTCTGGGCGTCGCCGTGATCGCGACAGCGGCTGGGCTGATATTCCACATCGTCGCGGAGCGGCCGATCACACGTTACCTGACCGGACGCTTCGCGGCGAAGCCACGCTCGGCTGCGACGTTGCGTGTGGCGGGAAATAGGGCAGGTGGGAGTTGAACCCACTTCCTGACGGTTATGAGCCGACTGCTCGACCGTTGAGCTTCTGCCCCGTACCACTAAAAGCAGCGTGCTGCTTTCTCACGACCAAATTACTGGCGGTCACGCGCGCGCGCCACCGGCTTTCGACCGAAAGGATTGGCCCCGCTATACTTCCCCATGTTTGAAAAACTTCTAAGTCGACTCCGTCGTGAAGCTTTTATAACATCACCGCTGGGCCTCGTGATAAGTCCCGTCTACTTCATCCGTGACGGTCTCTACAGGAATATTTCAGCTCTCGCTCCGCGCTTGAGCGGTGACATTCTGGATTTTGGATGTGGCTCCAAGCCCTACGAGTCGCTGTTCGTCAACGCTTCCAGCTACGTCGGCGTCGACGTTCAGGTCTCCGGGCACGATCACAAGGACAGCAGGATCGACGTCTACTACGACGGCAAGACCCTCCCATTTCCCGATGATCACTTCGACGCCGCGGTCTGCTTCGAAGTGTTCGAGCACGTATTCAATATCGATGAGCTGCTCTCGGAGATCAGCCGCGTTCTCAAGCCTGGCGGCCAGCTGCTCCTGTCGATTCCGTTCGCGTGGGACGAGCATGAGGTCCCCTACGACTTCGCCCGGTACACCAGCTTCGGCATCAGGTCGGTGCTCGAGCGTAACGCTTTCGAAGTGCTGGAGACGAGAAAGACGACGACCTACATCCTGGCGCTGTGCCAGATATTCATCGCGTATCTGAGTCGTTACGTCTTCCCCAAAAACAGGTTCCTCTCCAAGGTGGTGTTGCAGCTGCTGTTCATATTTCCGCTCAATCTCCTGGCGCTCCTGCTCAACTTCGTGCTGCCGGTGCGCTACGAGTACTACTCCAACAACGTGGTGCTGGCGAGAACAAAAGCGGGTGAATAAGGTCGCTGTGTCCGGACCAGGTTAGAAATACAACCCCTTCGGAGTCCACTGAAATCTCGCCCGCGCCGCGATCTCGTTCCGCGTAACACCGACAAGGTGATCGGCGTTCGTGCGGTGATTCACGCCAAGATCGCCCGTCAGTTCCACGCCCGGTGCGATCATTCCGCCGCCCTCGACTCCAACTCGCGCAGTGCGCTGCACCACGCCGTCGAGAAACCCCGGTGTAACGGCATACTGTTCCGGCGTCGGGAAGGGGAGATGAAAATCACCCTGTCCCTGTCTGCGGAATGCGCCGTACAATCTCACCGTGGTGTACGGCACGACAGCGAGATCCAACCCGGCTTTTATCTCATCGTAATCGCTGAACGGCTGCCCGAGTCCGACCCCGAGACTCGCGTATTGCGCAGCCGGTCCCTCCTTTCCGCGATATGCCAGCGCCGACAGTCGCGAGTAGGATGCGAACAGCCGCTGATCGCCGAGGAACGGAATTCCTTCCGCGGTAGCGGAGTAGCCGTATGACGCGGGTTCCTGGCACGCGAGCGTGGGACACGAATCTATCTGCCGGTTCCCGAGCAGCAGCTCCGCGGAGTAATTGCCAAACCGGCCCGTTCGGAGCGCAACGTTCCCGCCGATCGTGAGATTGCCGGAGACGTGTTCGTTGCGCCACGACAGTGCATAGATGTTGAGCGGGTTGAGCAGCGATGGATCGTACGATCTCCCGATCCCGTACGCGAGATAACCCTCAGACGTGCCGACTTCGAGGTCGCGCCATCTGACGGACAGCCTGTGCGTGTAGAAGTACCGCGCATACACACCGTCCGGCTGGAAATCGTCATCCAGCCGCGTGGCGAGTGCCGACATGTGAACGCGGTCGGTACCGATCTGGGTGTAAAGCTGGTCGTACGTGTACGGCGCGCTCCCGAGCTGCAATCCCTGCAACGATGAAGGTCCCCAGTTCCGCGCCATTCTTCCGGCGAACAGCGTTCCGTACTTCCACTGTCCGCTGATGTATGCGTCTTCCGTGCGGCCCGCGATCGCCCGATCCTGCTTGCCGGCGAAGTCGGGATCGTGGTTGAGCCGGTTGTCGATGATCGGGTGGATGATCGCCGCTACCGGACCTGCGACCATTGCGAGCCGGAATCCGGCGCCGCCCGTGACGCTGCGATTGGTATCCGCAAGCATCAGCTCGCGCTGTCCAGAAGTCTGCGCCGTGCTGAACAGGTCTGCGTTGGCGAGGAACGCCGGCTCATCCGCCGAGGTCTTTGCGCCAGCCGCGTTCACCGCGTAGCGCTGAAGGGCGGTGCGCAGCGCGATTGCGTATGACCTGATCACCGCCGAATGCGCGTGCGCGAGCGCCGTGTCGGCGCCGGCAGACATCTGCGCCGCCGTGTAGGGACGCTCCAGCAGCGACACGCCGCGCAGCTCGCCTCGCGCGATCAGCGCATCGGCAAATCGATACGCGATGTCGTCCAGTGGCACGTACAGCGACGCCTGCGCCCGCGCGGCGCGCGGTAGCGCGAGGGAAGTGATGGCGACGAGAGCGACCGCGATCGCGCGCGTGGAAGTTTTCAATGGATGAGTTGCTGTGTAATTGTGCTGTTGTACGAATCGTACGCGTCCACGACTTCCTCGACGCTTACCGTGGCAGCGCCGAGCTTACCCACCTCGACGCCAGCCGCAAAATTCGCAATGACCGCCGCTTCCGACGCCGACGCTCCCGCTGCGAGCATCGTCGCCAGGTAGGCCGTTACGGTGTCACCCGCTCCCACCACGTCATAAACTTCGCGCGCGGTCGTCGGAATGCGCCCGACTTCTCCGTCGGCCGATACAAGGACCATTCCGTGCTCCCCAAGCGTGAGAAGCAGGTGCTCGACGCCCAGGCGCGCGCACGTAGCCGGAAGCGCCGCCGGTGACCCGATGTCGAGCGTCGCCCCCAGTGCCGATTCCAGCTCCCGCCGGTTCGGCTTGAATACCGTCGCGCCTCGGAACTCGAAGAAATTCCGGAACTTGGGATCGACGACCACCGGAATCCCCCTGGCCAGCGCCGCTTCCATCGCCGCCCGGATCACCGCGGGCGCCAGCACACCCTTGTTATAGTCTTCCAGAACCAGCGCATCAGCGGTCCGAACGACCGTTCGAACCGCCTCGACCAGGGCCCCGGTGTCGGCGCCGTCCGCGTCGGCGTCGTCCTCCTCGTCCACTCGCACCAGTTGCTGAGCGCGGGCGACGATGCGGGTCTTGGTGGTCGTTGGCTTCGTGCTCGGAAGAACTCCGGTGACCGCCGCGCCGGCGCTGCGGAGCATGTCTGTGAGGTCTCCGCCGGCGCCGTCCAGTCCCACGGTGCAGACCATGCTGCACGATGCGCCAAGCGCCAGGACGTTCTGAGCGACGTTGGCCGCGCCGCCCATTGCGTGGCGCCGCTCCCGGACCCGAACCACGGGGACCGGAGCCTCGGGCGAGATTCGCTCGACGTCGCCCACCAGATACACGTCCAGCATGGCGTCGCCCACCACAGCCACGTGATATCTTTTCGCCGACTCGAGCAGTGCAACGAGCCTGTGGCGCTGAATTGTCTCGATCATCGCATACCAAGCTAGCCTTTTGCCGGTGACGGGCAAAGGATACCTCTGCAACAGCTGCATTCGGGCGCGTCACGCTCGGCATGTCCCTTGCCCTCTGACGGAGCGGATGGCCCTACTAGAACGCATCAACGCCGCGGCGCGCAGGAAAGTCTTCTCCCTGCAGGAGGCTTTCGTCCTGGCCTGGAACGCCATCCGGTTCATCTTCGTTCCGCCCTTCTACCGCGACGATGTGATCCAGCAGATGGACGCCATCGGCGTCCAGTCACTCGGCATCGTCGTTCTTACCGGATTTTTTACCGGAATGGTGCTGGCGCTGCAGTCCGCGGTGCAGATGCAACGGTTCGGCGCCACGACGTACGTTGGAAGCCTGGTGACCGCGTCCATGATCCGCGAGCTCGGTCCCGTGCTCGCCGGGCTCATGGTCGCTGGACGCGTCGGCTCCGGCATCGCGGCTCAGCTCGGCGCGATGCGGGTGACGGAACAGATAGACGCGCTCAACGTCATGGGCACCGATCCGATCAAGAAGCTCGTGACGCCGCGTCTCATCGCAGCACTGGTGATGTTGCCGGCGTTGACGGTGATCAACGATGTTGCCGGAATCTTCGGCGGGAACGTCATCGCGAAGTTCTATCTGCAGCTCCCCACATCGCTCTACTGGGCGACTGTCTGGGACCAGATTTCCAACGGCGGCTTTGTCCTCCGCATCATTCCGAACGACTTCGTGCACGGACTGTTCAAGCCGTTCGTGTTCGGGGGAATCATCTCGCTCACGGCGTGTCATTTTGGACTTCGCACGACGGGCGGGACTGAAGGGGTCGGAGTCTCCACCACGCGCACGGTCGTCACCGCCAGCATTCTCATTCTCGTCACCGATTACTTCATCACGCAGGCGCTGCTTGCGCTGCTCCCGTCATGACCGACGGCGTCAGCGATCAGGACGCGATCCATACGGGGCGCGTGCGCGCCGCGATTCGCGATGAGATCGAGGCCGACGAGCAAGGGGACGATGCTCCCGTGCAGCACACATCACCAGTGATAGAATTGCGCGACGTGTGGCTGGCCTTCGATCGCCCGATCCTCGAAGGAGTGTCGTTCGCGGCGCACAAGGGTGAGACAGTCACGGTGGTGGGCGAGTCCGGCACCGGCAAGTCGACGATCGTGAAGCTGATTCTCCGCCTCCTCGTCGCCGATCGTGGCGAGGTGTGCGTACTCGGCAAGGACATCGAGCGGCTGAGCTACGAGGAAGCGCTCCGTATTCGCCAGCACATGGGGATGGTCTTCCAGAGCTCGGCTCTGTTCGACTCGCTCACGGTATTCGAGAACGTCGCGTATCCGTTACGCGAGCACACCAACCTGAGCGACGACGAGATTGGCGAGCGCGTGCGCGAGAAGCTGCGCTTCGTGGATCTCGACCCGGACCAGGTGACGCGGCTCGCTCCGTCGGAGCTGTCGGGCGGAATGCAGAAACGCGTCGGGGTCGCGAGAGGACTCGCGGCCAATCCGGGGATAATGCTGTATGACGAGCCCACCTCCGGCCTCGACCCGCTTACGACGGGCGTCATCACCAATCTCATCATGAAGCTGCAGCGCGAGCTCAACGTCACGAGCGTGGTCGTAACACACGACATACGCTCGGCATTCCGCATGTCCAGCAAGATCGCGCTGCTGCACGACCGGCGCATCGTGTTCTTCGGCTCCCCGGAGGAGATGGCGGCGTCCGACGACAAGTACATCCAGACTTTTCTAGGCGGCTATTGAATGAGACGCTCCGAGATCATTACCAAGGATGCGCTGCGCGTCGCCGCACTCGCGATCGTTGCGCTGGCAATACTTGCATACGCGATCATCCGCCTTGGCGAAGCTGCGCGGTTGTTCACCCGTCGCTATTCGCTGTATGCCTTCGTCCCCAACGCGAGCGGTCTCCGCGAAGGCGGCCAGGTCACGGTCGCCGGCCAGCTCGCGGGCTCCATCACCAAGATCGAATTTCTTCCGGTGGACAACGACACGACGCGCAATCTCAAGATCACCGTTCAGATCGATGAGACGCTGCAACAACAGGTGCGCATGGACTCGCGCGTCATGCTCCGCAACCAGGGTCTGCTCGGCGACCGGTTCTTCGACATCACGCCGGGCACGCCGCGATTCCGCGCTCTGCACGAAGGCGACACGCTCGTGCTCGGTCCGTCCATCGGGTATGACGTGATGATCCAGCGCGCCGCCGCGGTACTCACGGATGTCGCCGGCCTCACGCACGACCTGCGTGGACTGACACAATCGGTGGCTCGTGGCGACGGCACGATCGGCAAGCTGCTCACCGATCGCGCCCTGTACGACAGACTCAATGCGACGCTCGGGTCCACCAGCGCCTTGCTTCAACGGCTGCAGAATCCGGACGGAACCATGGGCAGGTTCCTGGATGACCCGCAATTGTATACAAACCTGACGCAGATGGTCAGCCAGGTCGATTCACTCATGACCAGGCTCAATTCAGGCAAGGGAACGGCAGGAAAGCTGCTGCAGGATGATTCGCTCTACAGCAACCTCGTAACGGTCACCGCGCACGCGGATTCCCTGGTCGCGTCGCTCAGCAAGGGCAACGGCACCGCGTCCAGGCTACTCAGCGACACGACCCTCTACAACCAGATGGTCCAGGCCGTCCAGCACCTGAACGAGATTCTCGCCGACGTCAAGAAGAACCCAAAACGCTACACCAAGGGAGCGATCAAGATATTTTAAGGGGTGAGTCCTGCCGCTTCCTATGATATCGATGTAGTCGTCACGCGCGGGAGCGCGGCGGAGTCGGTCCATCACGTGTCCGCCGCGATCGTCGCAGACGACGCTCTCATCGGCTACGCCCGGAATCCAGAGCTCGAAACGTACTGGCGCTCGTGCGCAAAGCCGTTCCAGCTCATGCCGTTCATGACTTCGGGTCATCTGGATGAGCTTGGCTGGGGTGCCGACGAGATCGCGCTCGCCTGCGCGTCCCATGGCGGGGAGCCGGAACACGTGGCGATCGCCGAGCGGATGTTGAGCGATCTGGGGCTCGAGGAAGGCGATCTTGCGTGCGGGGCCGCCGAACCGCTGTCGCAGCGCGGACAGCGCGTGTTGCGCGAATCGGGTGGCCGAGCGACGCGGCTCCACAATAATTGCTCGGGGAAGCACGCGGCGATGCTCGCGTGCGCTCGTACCGCCGGCTGGCCTACCGCGGGATATGATCATCTGGAGCATCCAGTGCAGCAGGCGATCGTACAAACGATCGAGAACTGGACCGGTACACCTCGCGCGCGCATCAGAATCGCTCGCGATGGCTGTGGCGTTCCTGTATTCGGTGTCACTCTCGAAGCCATGGCACGTGCCTTCGCGCGTTTTGCCGCGGCGATCGACAGGGACGAGGACGTTCCAGCACGTATCGGCAACTCCATGATCTGTAATCCGTTCCTCGTCGGTGGGACCGATCGCTTCGATACAGTCGTGATGAACGAGGTGCCGGGTGTCCTCTGCAAGATCGGCGCGGAGGGCGTCCACTCGGCGGCTATCATAAGCGACGGAATCGGGATCGCGCTAAAGGTCGAGGACGGAGCGTCGCGCGCGCAGTATCCGGCGTTGCTCGCGCTGTTGCAGCACCTTGGTGCATTGCCGGATCCATTGCCACAGCGTCTCGCGGAAATTGCTCGCAAGCCTGTGCGCGATACTCGCCACGAGGTCGTGGGCGAGGTAGTCGTTCGCGCAATGATCTGATTCGTCGCGCACAGGGGCGCCGTGGCGCCGTGCGTGACTTGACGTATCGTTGACATCATGGAACCCAACATTGAATGCGAGGCGCTGTTCAGCGACTCGATGCGCGCGCTGGTTCGTATTGGTGCCGCGGTCGCGGGTGCGCCGCTGGCGTTCACGCGGCGCGTGATGCTGGAGGCCGTTGGCGTCACGCCCGCGCCGGCAGTGGACGAAGTCTTGCTCCAGTCGTATCTGTTCGCGGGCTTTCCGCGCGCGCTGAACGCGATGCGCGTGTGGCGTGAAGTATCGGGCGAGCCCGCGCCGGCGAGCGACGTCGCGACGGCACCGCCGGCGACCGAGGTGTATCGCCTGCAGGGAGAGGAGGCGTGCCGACTGGTGTATGGCAGGAAGTACGACGCCCTGCGGCAGGCGGTTGGGCGATTGCATCCGGCGCTGGACGCGTGGATGCTGATGGACGGGTACGGGAAGGTTCTCTCGCGTCCCGGGATGACGTTGGTACAGCGGGAACTGTGCATCGTCGCCGCGTGTGCGGCGTCAGAGCAGATCCCGCAGCTCAAGTCGCATCTGCGTGGCGCGCTCAACTGTGGCGCGACAATGGATGATCTGGCACTGACGTTATCGGCGTTGACCGACATCGTCTCGCGTGAAGCACTCGCCGCGGCGCGCGAAGAATTGAATCGAATCAAGGAGAGTTGACGATGTTCATAGACAAGGTGACGGTCCGCGCAATAGCTGGCACGGGCGGCTCGGGATGCCAGTCGTTCCGGCGCGAGAGTCTCGTACCCATGGGCGGGCCGGACGGGGGCGATGGAGGCCGCGGCGGCGACGTGATCATACGCGGCGATTCCAATCTCGCGACGCTGCTCGACTACACCTATCGCGATGAGTGGGCCGCTGACCGTGGCCAGCACGGCATGGGATCGAACATGACAGGGAAGAGCGGCAAGGACATCTACATGCCCGTGCCGCCCGGCACCATCGTGCGCGATGCTGTGACGGGTGAGATTCTCGCCGACGTCCTGGCCGACGGCGAAGAGTTCATCGTCGCCAAGGGCGGCCGCGGCGGAAAGGGGAACGCGTTCTTCGTCACGGCGACTCATCAGTCGCCGCGCGAATGGCAGCCCGGCGAGGAAGGTCAGGAGCGAACGCTCGAGCTCGAGCTCAAGCTGATCGCGGATATCGGGCTCGTCGGCCAACCGAACGCGGGAAAGTCCACGTTGCTGTCGGTGATATCCGCCGCGCGTCCCAAGATCGCTGACTACCCGTTCACCACTCTTCAGCCGAATCTTGGCGTGGTGCAGCTGTCAGATCATCGCACATTCGTCGTTGCCGATATCCCAGGTATCATCGAAGGCGCGGCGGAAGGGCGCGGACTCGGCCTCCAGTTTCTGCGTCACATCGAGCGCACCCGAATCCTCGCGATGGTAATTCCGATCGATGCAATGGACTGGCAGGCGGAGTACGATCAGCTGCGCGTCGAGGTCGCCAAGTACAGCGAGGCGCTCGCGGCCAAGCCTCATTGCGTGGTATTCAGCAAGCTGGATCTCTTCGGTGAGCAGTACGTACCGCCCATCGACGCGCCGGGAGCGTTCGCGATTCTCTCGATCAGCGCCGCCAATCGCGAGGGTCTGTCGCCGCTGCTCGCTGCATGGTGGAGCGAGCTGCTCCGTCTCAAGGTCGAAGCGGCGAAACCGAGCGAGGCGGTAGCTCCGCTCCCGTGACACCAAGTCGCACCTTCCGGATCGCGCGGCCGGGCGTGCAGGAGTGGCCGGAACATCTCGCGACAATTCCTTCACCACCCAGAGCGCTGCACTACACGGGCGACATCACCGTACTCGCGCGACCTTGCGTTGCGATAGTCGGCAGCCGCCATCCAACCGCGTACGGTGAGCGTGTCGCGCGCGAGCTGGCACGTGCACTCGCGGCGGCCGGTGCGTGCATCGTCAGCGGCATGGCCTTCGGCGTCGATGCGATCGCGCATCGCGCGGCGCTGGAAGCCGGTGGTACGACCGCCGCGGTGCTCGGCGCGGGGATAGACACCGTGTATCCACGCTCGCACACCGCGCTGTACGACGAGATTGCGCGGGACGGTGTGGTGCTCTCGGAATTCGGCCCCGGTGTCGGGACTTTCAACGGATGCTTCCCGCGCCGTAACCGGATCATTGCGGGGCTGTGTCGACTGACGATCGTCGTGGAAGCAGGGGCGAAGAGCGGATCTTTGATAACGGCGGGATACGCGGGGGATTTCGGCCGCAATATCGCGGCAGTTCCGGGACCGATCGACTCGCGACAGAGTGCGGGCGCCAACCAGCTTCTTCGCGACGGTGCGCAGGTCATCGCCAGCATCGACGATGCGCTCGCCCTTGCGGATCTCACTGCCCGGCCGAACGCCCGGCCGGAGCTGGCGCTCGGCGCGGACGAGGCAACTGTATGGGACGCCGTCGCGCAGCACGCGGCGTCGAGCGCGGACGAGATCATCGTGCGCACGGGCTGGTCCGCAAGCCGCTGCCTCGCCGCCCTCACTCAGCTCGAAATTCAGGGGCTGCTGGAATGCTCTTCGGGCGGAGTGATAGCGCGACGATGATTCCGAACGCGATGCACCATCTCTACGTCCACGTTCCATTCTGCGCGCGTCGCTGTTCGTACTGCGATTTCTCGATTGCGGTACGCAACTCCGTACCGGTCGCGAGTTATGTGGAGTCGATCGACCTCGAGATGGACCGGCATGACACGCACGACTGGGATCTCGAAACGATCTATCTGGGCGGCGGAACGCCGTCACGGCTCGGCGTGGGAGTCGTTGCCTTGCTGGAAACGATTCGCGAGCACGCATCCGCATCTGCCGTGGTCGAGACAACCGTCGAGGCGAACCCCGACGACGTCACTCCGGAGAACGCCGCCGCATGGGCTACCGCTGGAGTCAATCGTGTCTCGCTCGGTGCGCAGTCGTTTGATCCCGCCGTTCTCGAATGGATGCACCGAACCCATTCAGTCCCGCAGGTGGCGGTCGCGTTCGAGACGCTGCGAGCAGCAGGTATCACCAATATCTCGCTCGATCTCATTTTTGCCCTCCCGGAATCACTTGGGCGCGACTGGAGTGCAGATCTTGATCGCGCTCTGGAGCTGGAACCGGAGCACGTGTCGCTGTACGGTCTCACCGTAGAGACCCACACACCGCTCGGCCGCTGGCGGGCCCGCGGTCAGGTCGTCGAGGCACCCGAAGAGCGGTACGAGACCGAGTTCCTGATGGCGCACGAGCGACTCGGCGCTGCTGGATTCGAGCACTACGAAGTCTCCAATTTCGGCCGGCCGGGACGGCGCTCGATACATAACTCCTCCTACTGGACAGGCGAGCCGTACGCCGCGCTCGGACCGTCAGCGCACTCGTTCGATGGAAATGTCCGTAGCTGGAACGTCGCGGCGTATGCAGATTGGGAGAGGCGCCTGCGCTCGGGCGAGAGCGTTGTTGCCGAACGGGAATCGCTCACGGGAGAGAACCGGCTGTCGGAGAGGGTGTATCTAGGGTTGCGCACGACGGATGGCCTCGATGCGACGGATGCGGAACTCGCCCTCGCTCGTCCTTGGGTCGCAGCCGGATGGGCCGAGATCACTAACCGAACGATCGTTCTAACCGCGACTGGCCTCCTTCGCCTGGATGCTCTTGCAGTATCCTTGACACTCGCTGGAAGTCGTTGATACTATTGCACTTATGGCACTTGCCGAACTGACCGACCGAGAGCGTATGGTGCTCGAGGCCGTAATCCAGACGTATGTAGCGACCGCCCAGCCCGCTGGGTCGCGTCAGCTTGCCCGTCGGTTCAACTTCGG
>Ga0134128_10006967_pt1 | contig 13683 bp, 13 predicted proteins | sample KB31754_FD_96462 | JGI IMG/M metagenome (GOLD analysis project Ga0134128, IMG submission 96462) | Terrestrial soil microbial communities with excess Nitrogen fertilizer from Kellogg Biological Station, Michigan, USA - KB3-175-4 | ecosystem: Environmental > Terrestrial > Soil > Unclassified ... | reverse complement strand
CGCTCCAACCCATTCAATTACCCTGGACAGGCCGCAGGGAACCGCCGATGCGTTCAGCGGTTAACAACGTCCATTGGGGAACGTTCGCGCGCTAGCCAGAACCCGGGGTGGGGTAATCGGCTGATTTCGCGGGAGATGAAAATTAGGAATACGCGTGACCGGCCCGAGCCCGCGCAAAGGACCGCCCCGCGACACCGATCCCGGTATACGGTATCGCTGAAAATAGGCTAGGCGGCGGCCGGCGAGGCTGACACCGGCGGCCGGCGTTTATGCCAGTCCGTCCGCGCCTGAAATTCCCGCCCGATCGTCAGCAACAGATTTTCCGTAAAAGGCCGCCCGACAAGCTGAATGGCCACCGGCATCCCGTTCGCGAAGCCGCAGGGAAGGCAAAGGGCGGGCAGCCCTGCCATATTCGCCGCCGGAATCAGAGCCGATAAGCCCGGTTTTTTCGGAGTCGGACGCTTATCCTGCTGCTGGTCAAAAGGCAGGTTGATTTTGGGCGCGATATCGTAGAAGGCCGGCGCAAGCAGCACGTCGACCTCGGCGAGAAGATCGCGAAATCCACTCTGAATCAGGCTTCGGACGCGCATCGCCTTCAGATAATCCCTAGCGGGGATATCGATAGCCGCCTTGAACGCCGCGATTTGTTTTGCGTCCTGAAGTTCGTCCACTTTTCCGCTCACGATCAGCGGCTCGAAGATCGAGGCGGCCTCGGCGGAAATGATGGTATCGATCAGCAGATCGTAGTCGAAATGCGGGAGTTTCGCTTCCGTGATATCCAACCCCATGGAACGGATCACGTCGTAGGCGGCCTGGAAGGCCGGACGCGCGGCGGGCTCGGCCCAATCGTCGATGTCCTCGGTCGCAAGGCCAACCTTTACCATTTTGAGGTCCCGTGTAAACTCAGGGGCGTAGTAAAAGCTCTTGCCCGCGCTGCCCGGATCTTGATCGTCGCCTCCCGCGATGGCCTGCAGTACCAAGCCGCAATCTTCGGCGGAACGCGCGATTGGCCCGATCTTGTCCAGTGTCCAGGAAAGCGCCATCGCGCCATGACGACTTACCAGCCCATAGGTCGGGCGCAGTCCGGTGACGCCGCAGAAGGCCGCTGGACAGAGGATCGACCCTGAGGTTTCCGAGCCCAAAGCGAATGTGACCAATCCGGCCGCCACCGCAATGCCAGACCCACTCGACGAACCGCCGGACCAACGCGTGGGGTCCCAGGGATTCAATCCCGGCCCGGTGTAAGACGCCGCCGCCGAATTGTAATCGGGGCCGCCGGCCAGCTCGATCATCGCGAGCTTGCCGATAAGCACGGCATCAGGCTTTTGCAACTTTGCAATGACCGTCGCGTCTTCGTCGAAGACCTGTTGGGCGTAGGGGCGCGCGCCCCAGGTGGTCGGCTGTTTGGCGACCGCGAGCAGATCCTTCGCGCCATACGGAATCCCTTGCAGAGGGCCCCGAAAGCGTTGACGCTTGAGATCGCCGTCAATGTCTTTGGCTTCTTTAGCGGCCGGTTTGGCAAGTGAGAGGGCGACGGCGTTGTAGCGGGGGCCGATGGTTTCCAAGCGCTCCGAGAACGCGCGCACGAGTTCCACCGCCGAGATCTCGCGCGATTGCAATTTGCGGTTTAGTTCCTTGATGCCTCCGAAGTAAAGATCTTCGGGCAACGACGCAGCCATGCCGTTAAGCCTTGAACCGGAACGCGGGTTCCGTGGCCATGGGAATTTCGATGGCGGCCAGTTTCACGCTGTGTTTCCGGTACTCTTCGCCCGCGGCGGTCAGGTCTTTGGAAGCCACGGCAGCTGGCGCGGTGGCCTGCTGAGCCGGAAGCGCGCACGGCGCGGCTGCCAGCGCGAGCGCGAGTTGGCGCCGGGTGAGAAAAGCCATCGAGACTAGAATACTCCAAGCGGGATGACGCTACTGCCGCGCCGCGAGATAAATCGATTGTGGGGCGGACAATCTTGCCGGCACGATTGCCCGCTGCCGGCTTTTCAGCTGCTCCATATCAGGCAACCGGAATCGTCAGAAATTAGCTGGGATCCGACACCAGCTATCTTGCGGCGCCTAACGCACATCCGACGTAGCCGCTTTCAATGCGGCCGGCGTTACTGCTGCGCCGCCAAAGCTTCGAGCGCCGCTTTTTCCATCACCGCGCGTGGCGCGTTTTCGCCGGTCCAGATCTCGAACTGATGCACGGCCTGCTCCAGGAACATCTGGATTCCGGGAATCACCGTTTTCCCCTGATCGGCGGCGAGCCGGGACATCGTCGTTTCAAGCGGGTTGTACACCATGTCGAAGACGATTTCGGCCGGAATCCGATCGCGGAAGAAGCATTCGCTCACGCGCGGGAACATGCCCAGGGGCGTGGCATGCACCAAGGCGTCGAAATTGCCCGATTCGGCCTGTTCCGGTGAGATCGCCTCAGCCCCGCAGATCTTCGCGAGCGCCCGGACGCGGTCGGGATTGCGTCCGACAATCGATAAATGCGCGCCTTCCTCGGCCAGAGCGTACGCCGCGCTGCGGGCCGCGCCGCCGTTGCCGATCAGAAGCACCGTAGCTTTCGAAAGCCGCAAGTGGCGCGCCAGGGGAACCGTCACCGCCTTGGCGTCGGTGTTCGTTCCTCGCCATTTACCGGCTTTCTTCCACACCGTGTTCACCGCGCCAATGCGGCGGGCCAGCGGTTCCACCGTGTCCAGATACCGGATCACCTTCTGTTTGTGCGGTATGGTGACGCTGAAGCCCGCGACCGGGAGCTTCTCCGCGAGCGTGAAGAAATCCCGCAAATGCGCGGGCTGCACTAGAAACGGCAGATAGACCGCGTCCAGGCGGCGCGCCTGAAACGCCCGGTTATGAACCGCGGGCGAAATCGAATGCCGCACCGGATCGGCGATCACGCCGAAGATGCGGGCATTTCGCGAGAATTTTTCGACGCGATACATGTTCCGGAGTTGGCGCGCGCTCACCTGGCCCGATGCGGTTCCTTCGGCCGAGTTTGGCGCGGCGTACGTATACAGCCCACCGCAGGCTGGAGAAAGTACACGCGTCGGAAAACCGAGTTCCCCCATCGCCAGAATCACCAGCGGAGTGCGGCCTTTCGATTTCGCCAGCGCGAGTATCCGCGCATTATCCGACGGTTTTCGCGCCGTGGTCACTACTTTGTAAGCGTCGGCTGATACCTTCATCATCCGGCGGAGCACTATTTCCGGAGATGGAGTGCCGTCGTAATTGTGATACGACACAATTACCAGCGCGCGCGAACGAAATAAGTCGAGTTTTGCGGCGATGCTCTCCGCGCTCTCGATCTCGATGTCCACGGCGCGCGCCCCGGCGCTTACCGCGGCATCGAGAATTCGAATCTGATCTTCGATACTTCCGTTAAAATGTCCGTGGTTCTGATGGCGGCGGCAGGTGGCGAGTATCGAGCAGCCCGGCTGCGCGGCCAGGAAATCGCCGATGACGCGGACGCCCGCGTCGGGGCTGGGAAGGTAATCGAGGCGGAATTCAAAGAAGGTTTCGCCGGCTTCGGCCTCGCGCCGGGCGTGATCCATCAGTTTCCCGGCATCCGGGAAACCCATGGCGATACAGATGCGGGGGAGAGAGATACGCTGCGGCATGAGCGCGAGGGTCAGCATAGCACACCCGGTAGTCACAAGCCCTGTCGATTATTTTTCCATTCGCTTTCATGAACCTAACCGAGCCTCAGGCAACCGGCGGTTGTCTCGCGCCCTATTCTGGACATGGAGCGATAAAGGAACTTGGAACCGCCAGCACTCAGCACTATAAAAAAACGAAACGAACCCAATGAGGAATTTTCAACAGGAGAGGGAACAAGGGAGGGGAAGAATCGAAGGGGACTTCGGAACACTGAGTTAGCGCTTGCGGCGGCGGTGGGCCGTCGTCCCGGACGACAGCCCTAATTCGTGAAGTTTTTGCGTTGCCTTCGCCGCCGTTTCCGTACCCGGATAACGCTTTATGACCTCGCGGAACTCCTTGGCCGCGGCATCGCGCTGGTTCAATTTCAGAAGACTCAGGCCTTTCATGTAGTGCGCGTCGGCCGTCTTGCCACTATCCGAATATTGTTCCAGCACCGCGTCAAACGCCGTGACCGCGTTCTTGTAATCGTTGCGCCTGTAATAAATGTCGCCAACATAATATTGGGCGTTCGGCGCAAACTGCGTAGTCGGAAAATACTTCAGATAGTCCTGAAACTCGCTCATCGCCAAGTCCAACTGGCCACCCATGTAATCCCGGTAAGCGTTGGTATAAGACGTATCGGCCTGCATGCCGGGCGGAGGCGCATTCGGGGTATTCGTGGCCAGTCCGCCGCCTGGGCCGGACGTCGAAGGCGGAGTCGCGGAGGGATTCGTGTTGCCCGACGGCGGCGCGGCGGGGTTCCGGGACAGGTTGATCGTGTTCTGCAGGTCCGTGATCTTGGCGTCCAGTTTTCCCATCCGGGTGTTCATATCGAGGATGGATTCCCGCAACTCCTGAAATGAGCGAGACTGCTCATCCAGCCGGGTGTTCACATTCGTAATTGGTCCGGCCGCGTTTTTGACGGAGCTGTCGACTTGGTTACCCATAATCGCCAGCTTACTGTTAAGGTTATTCAAGTTATCCTGCAGCCCGCGCAACGATTCCTGCACCTGGCCGATCTTGGTATCCTGCGAGCTTTGCAGGGCGCGGACATCCTGCTGAATCTGAGCGATATCGCGCTGCATTTCAGCGAACTGTTCCTTTTTCTGCGCGAAGGCAGCCGGAACCAGCAGACTAAATACAATTACGGCACAAGCCGTTCTCATACCATGCTCCTTGAGACTTACGGGCCGGTCTTTAGGACCGGCCCGCTCCTTCTCTAGTTTACTAGTGATTGCTTCCCTGCCGCTGTTTACTGCGCAACGGAGAAATGCGCCCGGCGATTCCTCTGATAGCACTCCTCGGTCGCGTCGGTGCACTGTGGCCGCTCCTTGCCGTAGCTAATCGTCTTCAGCCGGTCGGCCGGAACGCCAAGCTGGACCAGGAAGTCTTTGGCCGCCGTCGCGCGGCGATCGCCAAGGGCCAGGTTGTACTCAGCCGAGCCGCGCTCGTCGCAATGGCCTTCCACCATCACGTTGACGGTCGCATCCTTCTGGAACACCTTCTTCAGCACGTCGGCGTCCGAAGTCAGCACCGCGCGCGCGTCGTCGCGGATGTCGCTCTTATCGTAATCGTAGTAGGCGTCATGCACGTCGTTATTGATCATGTCGGTGACGCTTTCACTGGTTACCGGCGCGGGTGGCGGCGGAGCTTCGGCGCCCGTTACCGTGATGGTCACATCGCGAGTGGATGTGCCGCCAGGGCCGGTAGCGCTAAGCGTATAGGTGGTCGTATCGGTGGGATAGATTTGACGCTGGCCATTGCTCTGCACAGGGCCCACGCCATGGTCGATTGAAATATCGGTCGCATCCGTTACCGACCAGCGCAATACCGCCGACTGGCCTTTCTGAATGGTGGACGGCTCCACTGTGAAGCTATCGATTGTCGGCTTCGCCGAAGGCGCCGCCGGCGTAGTCGCGGCCGGGGGCGGGGGCGGCGGAGGCGGCGGAACCTTCTTCTTACATCCCGACGCAAACACAAACAGCGAAAGCGCTACTGCCGTAGCGCCGTAATGCACAGCTTTAAATCGCACTTTGCGGGTCATTTACTCGATCTCTCCTCTTTGTCCTTCCTCTTGGGCAATGAAGTAATTTCAGTTGCTAGCCTTACTCCAAACTGGTTTCATATTGTCGCCGACCGTGGTGAGCTGTTGCTGCCCCGTGCCGTCCGCGCGCATGGTGAAAATTTCCGTCGCGCGCCCCCGTTTCGACGAATACACCAAGTGAACGCCGTCCGGCGCCCACACAGGATTTTCATTTCTGCCGGCGCCGTGGGTCAACTGTGTAAACTCTCGCGTCGCGACATCCATGATGAAGATATTGTAGTTTCCCGGCTCGTAGCCGCGCGTCCAGGCAAACGCGATGTGCTTGCCATCCGGGCTCCAGGCCGGATTGACCGCCTCTCCTACTCCGTCGGTCAAACGCCTCACGTTAATTCCATCGATGCTCATGGCATAAATCTGGGGTAGGCCGGACCGGCCCGATACGAACACGAGGTCCGCTCCTGTTTTCGGATTCACCTTCGCCTCGACATCGCTTGAGCGCGAATTGGAAATCCGCTTGAGATTGCCGCCATCCAGATCCGCCAGGTAGATCTGCGAATAGCCCCCTCCAGCCGACGAGTAGAGCAGCAGGTGCTGACTGTCCGGCATGAAATCGGACGGCGCATTCATAGAAGCCCTCGGATTATAAAAGGGCAACTTCCTCCCCGTTTCTAACGAGTGTATAAATATATCAGGAATTCCCCTCGCGTAGGTAAGGAAGGCAAGTTTTGTGCCGTCCGGCGAAATGATTGGAAACGTCGTGATCGACCCGTAATGCGTAAACTCCTTCTGATTCGATCCGTCGTAGTCCATGGACCAGATCTCTTTATGGCCGGTGCGATCGGACACAAAGTAGATCTTGGTCCCAACTAGTCCTTTTCCGCCGAAGATAGCCAGGATATCGGCCGCGAAATCGCGCGCCACCTTTTTCGCCCCATCGTCGCTCAGCGGCCCAAAGTAGACTTTTCCGATGATTTGGGCGCTGGTCATGTCCTGCCGCGTCACGTCGTATAACCAGCCGTAGAGGACGAACTGCTCGTCTTTCTCGGCTGTGTAACCAAAGGCGAGATAATTGGCGTTCGCGGGCGGGCTGGACCAGTCGCTCAGATAATTGCCGCTGCCTTTCGTGGTCGGCGTTGGCGCGGGCTTCAGATCCATCGGCTGCTGCGGAACCTGCAAGGGCATCATCGTTTTCGGCACCATGCGGAATTGCCCGGAATTCTGCAGCGCCTCAAACAGGGCCGAATTGAACGCGGTCATATAACTCTGCGCCCCACCGGCGCCCCGGAAGTCGGGCACGGCCATCGCGATCTGGCCGTTGCCGACAATTTTGATCTCATTTACCTGAGCGGCTGCCGGCAGCGCGAGCAACCCGGACACAAGACAAGCGAATATCGTTTTTTTCATTTTTGTAACTGGAACCAGATTTCAAATGTCGCCGAGCTGCGGCTGAAGCCCGGCGGGAGTTGGGGAAACGGCGACGCATCCAGGATGGCGCGCACCGTGGAAGTATCCAGCGCGTAATTGCCGCTGCGCTGCATAACGCTAGGAGTGTTAATAGAACCGTCGCGATTGATATCGAACTGCACGATCACGATGGGCGCGGTCGCGAGTCCAAGATCGCCCGTTCGCCAGTGCTGCGCCACGCGTTGCTTGACGATATCCACATACCAGCCGAATTCCGTGCCGATGGTGCTGTGGCTGCCGACGCCGATCCCGCCCGAGCCGGGCGACGAAATCATCGGAGAGATCAGGCGCGGCGGCGTTTGGGTATAAACCTGATCCTCGCGCGGAGGCTCGCGCCTGAACTTCTGCTGCACCGGCTCTTCACGCGGTGGCTTGGGTTTTTCCTTCTTCTCGACGTGCTTCAGCCGGACGGCATCCGGCGCGGGCGGGGGAGGCGCCACCGGTTTCGGCTGCGGCTTGGGCGGCGGCAGCGGCGCGATCGAATTCGTGTCGTTTGCCAGTGGATTTTTAATACCCGCTCGCGGAGGAAGCGGAATCGTATCCACCGGATTGATGGCCACCGCGCTTCCGCCAAGATCCTTCGAGCTGCCCATCGTCGGCCCATGCGCGTACAGACTATAGGCGATCGCGATCACGACAATCCCCGCGTGAATCGCGATCGAGCCGATGAGCGGACTTCGCCACGAATCCTGCTCATCAAGTACCTCGACATGCGCCATACGCTATCGCCGCCGGGCCGCGTGATCCTCGGGCTGCGTGACCACGTTCACCGCCAGTTTTGCCTGGCTGCACGCCGCGATCACTTGCGCCACCTGATCCCAGTTCGCCTGCCGGTCCGCCCGCAAATACACCGAGTTCGCGTTTTGAAAGCGGCTTTTCACGGCCCGCCCAATATCGTGAATGTTCACTCGCTTTTCGTTCAGAAACGAATCGCCATCCCGCGAAATCGTGATAACCGGCAGCTCCTTCGCCGTGTCCTGCGTGGTATCCACCTTCGGAACTTCCACTTCCATCCCGAACTCCATCACGTGCGCCGTGAGCATGAAGATAATCAGCAACACCAGCACAACGTCCACCAGCGGAATGATGTTGATCTCGGCGAGCTGCGTGTTGCCGCGAAAGCGTTTGTTTCCAAAAACGCTGCCGTTCGGGGAAGAAGAGCCGCCTACGGAGAACGCCATGCGCTATTCCTCGAAACTTCGCTCGGTCATATTCATGAACTCGAGGCCGAAGTCTTCCATGCGGGTACCGAACTCCTTGATGGTTCCCCCATACAAATTGTAAGCAATGGCGGCGGGAATCGCGGCGGCAAGGCCGAGAGCGGTGGTGATCAGCGCTTCGGAGATGCCCGGCGCTACCGCACGCAAGCTGGCCGAGCCGGCTTGGCCTAACGAAGAGAAAGCGTCGATGATGCCCATGACGGTGCCAAACAGTCCGATGAATGGAGAGACGGAGGCGGTGGTCGCCAGGATGCCCATGCTCCGCTCCAGCCGCTCGATCTCTTCGCTGATGCCGAGTTGCAGGCTGCGCTCGAGCGCAAGCTTGTTCGACACATCTCCTTTTGTTTTGCGCTGCCGCTCGAATTCGCTATAGCCGAAATCGAACACCGTCACCAGCGGCGACGCGCGGAACTGTTCGCTTGCCACGGCGACAGCTTCGAGGCCAGGTGTTTTGCGGAAAGCTCGCAAAAACTGGCGGTTCGCAATCTTGGCCCGCCGGAACAGGCCCCACTTCGCGAGAATCACCGCCCATGAAAGGATCGAGAGGACGACCAGGATTACCATCACGACCTTGGCAATGGGGCCAGCGGTCTTGACGAGTTCCCAGAGACTCAATTGCAGAAAAATAGCGCCGAACAGCGTTGGGGTCAATCCAGCTCCGTTCCTCCTTGGACAGATTTCAGCAACTCTTATGATAATCCTACGCGGGCAATTTTACAGAAGAAAAAAACGGAATCGGAGGATTTTGTTTCAAAGGACGCGCTGACGCGACCGCGTTGACGCCCCAGGCCGCTGGCAAATAGAAGTCACAAGCACCCGCCGGTTCTTGCCCATTCGCTTTCATCAATCTGGGAGCGCTTCACGAAAGCGTCCGTCGTCTCCCGTCCTATTCTGGACATGGAGGGATGAATGAACTATGGAGCAGCCGCCACTATAAAAAAACGAAACGAACCCAACGCGCGCTTTTGGGCGGCGGCGGGCCGCGTTGACGATCCCCGCGCGCGTCTGCTCTCTGTGCGCTTCGCCCGCAAACGGAAGTCACAAGCACCCGGCGGTTATTTCCCATTCGCTTTCATGCATCTGATGGCGCTTCACGAAAGCGTCCGTCGTCTCCTGTCCTATTCTGGACATGGAGAGATGAATGAACTATGGAGCGCCCGTTACTATAAAAAACGAAAACGAACCCAACACGCGCTTTTGGGCGGCGGCGCGGCCGCGTTGAGGCTCCCCGCGCACGTCTGCTCTCTGCGCGCTTCGCCGGGAATGGAAGTCACAAGCATGCGGCGGTTATTTTCCATTCGTTTTCATGAATCTGATGGCGCTTCACGGAAGCGTCCGTCGTCTCCCGTCCTATTCTGGACATGGACGGATGAATGAACTACGGAGCGCCCGTTACTATAAAAAAAACGGAAACGAACCCAACGCAGCCTTCCGGCGACGCTCCCAACTTGCGTCCGGCGACCCCTGTCCGCGTCTCCAGCTAAGGCACCCGCGCCTCGCCACGTATAATTGCAACGAATGCTGGTCGAGCTGCTGGTGGAAAATTACGCCGTCGTCGAGCGGGCCCGCCTGCGCTTTCACCGCGGACTGAATCTGCTGACAGGCGAAACCGGCAGTGGTAAATCGATTGTGGTCGATTCGCTCGCGCTGCTGTTCGGCGGACGGTCTTCGGCGGACTCGGTGCGCTCCGGCGCGGACCGCACACGCATCACCGGCATCTTCGAACTCCCGGAGGACGCCGGCTTGCGGATCCTCATCGACGGCGCGGGCGTCGAAGCCGAAGATGGCGAACTGTTGATCGCCCGCGAGATTCTGGCGAACGGAAAATCCCGCGCGTTTGCCGGAGGCCGCCCGGTGACCGCCGCGTTCCTGCGCGACGCCGCGCCATTTTTCGGCGATATCCACGGACAGCATGAGCAACAGCGGCTCTTTTCCGCCGACGCCCAGCTTGCCATCCTCGATGAGTTCGCGCAGGATCACGTTCTGGCGGCGCAAGTCCGCGAGCTCTATCGCGAGTGGGCAAGTTGCCGGCATTCCCTCGCCGAGTGGGAGAAAAACGAACAGGAAAAACTGCGTCTCGCCGACCTTTGGAGCTTTCAGCGAAAAGAGATCGAAAGCGCGCAGGTAAAGGCCGGAGAAGACGCGGCGCTCGAAAATGAGCGAGTGGTACTGAAGAACGTCACGCGGCTTCAGGAAGCGGCCGCCGCGGCCTATGACGCGCTTTACGACGCTCCCGAGAGCGCGTACGGCCAGTTGCGCGCAGGTTTACGGCGTTTGGAAGAGTTATGTCGCATCGATGCGAGCTTGGCAGGCGCGCTTGAATCCGTCAAAGCGGCGGAGATCGCGGCGGGCGAGGCATCGGCGGCGGTCCGCGATTATCTGGATAAACTCGAAGCCGACCCGGCCAGACTGGATGAAATCGAGAGCCGCCTGGCCACGTTGGAACGTCTGAAGCGAAAGTACGGCCCCACGCTCGCCGATGTTTTGGCTTTTCTCACGAACGCGGAAAAGCAGCTCGGCGCGATTGAGACGGCGGGTGAGCGGAAGGCGGCGCTCGAAACGCGGAGAGCGGATCTGGAAGTCCAATACCGGTCGGTAGCCGGGCAGCTTAGCGAGAGGCGTCTCGAAGCCGCGCACGAGCTGAGCCGGCGCGTCGAGCGCGAGCTGAAATCCCTCGCTCTCGCAGGTACGGAATTCCGCATCGAACTGAAAGAAGCGGAGTGGTCGGCGGATGGCATCGATCGTATCGAATTCCTGATCTCGGCTAATACCGGCGAAGAGGCCCGGCCCCTGGAGCGTGTCGCGTCGGGCGGCGAGTTGTCCCGAATCGCGCTTGCGCTGAAAACAGCAGCCCGCGTCGCCACGCGCAAAACGAGTGTGCCGCGAACGCTGGTCTTCGACGAAGTGGATGCGGGAATCGGCGGCGCGGTCGCCGAGGCGGTCGGAAGACGCCTGAAGGAGCTTTCACAGGCCGACCAGGTGCTTTGCGTCACGCATCTGGCGCAGGTGGCGGGTTTCGCGGATCATCATTATCTGGTCGAAAAGCGCGAAGTGAAAGGCCGGACCGTCGCAGAAGTTGAAGAACTGAGCGGCGAAGCCCGCACGCGCGAGATCGGCCGGATGCTGTCCGGCCAGCGCCTGACGCCGGAAGCCCTGAAGCACGCCGAGCAACTGTTGAAACTTGCGCGCGAATAGTCCCAGATCCCGGATACGTTCCTCTCTCCGCGCTGCACTATAAGAGCGAACACTCTACTCGAAAGCGGTGCGATTCAGAGCCGGGAGCAAACCGGTTTCCGGTTCTGGTCGTGGCCGTCCCATTCGCTCTTCCCTCCCCCGGCGCATTCGCTTATAAGCGCAACTGACGGTACGCTAGTAATTTAGCGTTTCCCGCGTTGCCATGAAATATTTCCTGCGGCGAGCCGTGCCGCCACCGAGTCGCGTTCTCCTGATCGAAAGTGGATCGCGGCGCATCCTCAACCAGTTCTTGCCGGGATTCTATGAGCTCCATGGTGAGGAGATGCGCCTCGACCTGATCACCTGTTATCCCGGCGAGCCGGACGCGTTTCGCGTCGATCGCGGGCAAGTCTACCGGACCACGGCATACCCGGATACGGCGTCTCGAAAAGCTTTGCTGCGGGAGTTGCGCGCCAACCGCTACGCCGTCGCGGGCATCGTCTGTTCGGCGGAGCCGATTCTTGCAAAGTGGAAATGGGCGCTGGCGGCCCGGCTTCCGGCGAAGATTTTTGTTGTCAACGAGAACGCCGACTATTTCTGGCTCGATCGCGGAAGCTGGCGCATTCTGGTCCAGGTCGCGAAAGTCCGTACCGGTTTAACGGGAGCGGGCGCGGCTCGAACGCTCGCCCGGCTTCTGTTGTTTCCAGTAGCATTGGCGTACCTATTACTCTACGCTGCAATAATTCATTCACGGAGGCGATTACGAAGAGCATGAAGGCTGTATATATCGAGCGCACGGGCGGCCCGGAAAACCTGATATATGGAGACCGCGACAAACCGGCTGCCGCGCCGGGGCAGGCGTTGGTGAAGGTCGAAGCGATCGGCGTCAACTTTATCGATACTTACCATCGCACGGGCCTCTACAAAATGGAATTGCCGCTGGTACTTGGAATGGAGGCGGCTGGCGTGATCGAGTCGTTGGGTCCCGACGTGCAAAACGTAGCCGTAGGCGATCGCGTTGCTTACTGCATGTCGGCCGGCACATACGCCGAGTATGCCGCGGCTCCTGCCGCGAAGCTGGTGAAGTTACCGGCCGGAATCAGTTTTGAGCAGGCGGCTGCGGTGATCCTACAAGGCATGACCGCCCATTACCTGACCCACTCCACTTACGCGTTGAAACCCGGCGATAGCTGTCTCATCCACGCGGCCGCCGGTGGAACGGGCCTGCTGCTGGTCCAAATGGCCAAGATGCTCGGCGCGCATGTGATCGGCACTGTGGGCACCGAGGAAAAGGCCAAGCTCGCGAAAGATGCCGGAGCGGACGACGTAGTCATCTACACCAAGGACGATTTCCGCGACAAGGCGAAAGGGATGGCGGTCGTTTACGATTCCGTCGGGAAATCCACTTTTCTCCCGAGCCTCGATTGCCTGCGCCCGCGCGGCATCATCGCCACGTTCGGAAACGCCAGCGGCCCTGTTCCGGACTTCTCTCCGCTGATTCTGAGCCAGAAGGGGTCGCTATTTGTGACCCGCCCCAGCTTGGCGCACTATGCCGCCACCCGCGAGGAACTCGAGTGGCGCGCGAACGACGTATTCAACTGGGTGGCGAGCGGCAAACTGAACGTGCGCATCGGCGGCACTTACGCTTTGAAAGACGCCGCGCAAGCGCATCGCGATCTGGAAGGACGTAAGACCACGGGGAAGTTGATCCTGAAGCCATGAGCCGGCTCAGCGAATTCTTCCCAGAACTCAAAATCGACGCGCTCCTCGTTTCCGGTCTATCAAATATCCGTTATCTTTCGGGCTTTACGGGGGATAATGCGTTGCTTCTTGTGACTGCGGGAGGTGAAGCGCTTTTCACGGACCCGCGCTATGAAATTCAGGCGGCGGCCGAGTGCCGCTGCGCGATCAAGATTTCGAAAGGCCCCCTGATCGCGGCGGTGGCGAAAGCCGTGGCGCGAAAGAAACTGAAGCGCCTGGGATTTGAGAAAGCGAGGCTCACCTACGCGTCGTACCAGGCGTTGAAGGAAGCGCTGCCGCTCGCATCCTCCCTGAAGCCGGTCGGGCCGCTTGTCGAGACTCTGCGAATGAAAAAAAACGACGGCGAGATCGATCTGATCCGGCGTTCCGTCGAGGCGAATTCCCTGG
>Ga0134128_10006965_pt1 | contig 13684 bp, 10 predicted proteins | sample KB31754_FD_96462 | JGI IMG/M metagenome (GOLD analysis project Ga0134128, IMG submission 96462) | Terrestrial soil microbial communities with excess Nitrogen fertilizer from Kellogg Biological Station, Michigan, USA - KB3-175-4 | ecosystem: Environmental > Terrestrial > Soil > Unclassified ... | reverse complement strand
CGCGCCGCCGCGATCGTCTCGCGCAGCGTCGCGAGCGCGTCGTGCTCGGGGCGCCAGCGCAGCTCGCGACGCGCCTTGGCAGTGTCCATGATCACCGGCTCGCGAAACGCGCTGATCCACTGCGCCTGCGCGGGCAGGAAGCCGAGGCGGCGGATCGTCTCTGCGACCGCGTCCACCGCCAGCTCGGGCACCGGTATCGAATACCAGCCGAGCTCCTGCGCGAGCTGCCTGACCGTCAGCTGTCCGGGGCCAGCGAGGTTGTAGACGCCGGGCGACCCGCGTCCGAGGACCGCGGCGCGCATCGCCGCGGCCACGTCGTCGCGGTGCACCAGCTGGAAGGGCACGCCCGGATCCGGGAGGACCGGCCGCAGGATCGGCACGCCGTCGAGCAGTCGCGCCACGGGCCCCGGCAGGCGCTCGGAGATCTGCGTGTAGGGCAGGTTGTCGATCAGCATCGGCGCGCCGGCGCCGGCGACGATGCAGGGGCGAAAGACGTAGGCCTCGGTGGAGCTGCCCGCCAGCGTGTCGCTCAGCACGGACTCGACCTCCGCCTTCTGCGCCGAGTAGTAGTGGCTGTCGGTGCCCCGCGCGGGGACGTCCTCGGTCAGCGGCTGCGGGTTGTCGGCGTGGTAGCCGTAGGCGGCGACCGAGGAGGCGTAGACCAGGCGCTTTGCGCCGGCTGCCACCGACGCCTCGAACACGTTGCGCGAGCCCTGCAGGTTGACCGCGCGGCTTTCCTGCGGGCCGCCCATGATGACGAAGGCGAGGTGCACGACGACGTCGGCGCCGCCGACCAGCGCGTCCACCGCCTCGCGGTCGAGCACGTCGCCGCGCGTGTAGAAGACCTTCTTCCAGCCGTGCTCGGCCGGGTCGAACGGCTTGCGCGCCATGCCGAGCACGCGCTGCACCTCGCGCGAGCGCGCAAGCGCCGCGACGACCGCCTGGCCGATCTCGCCGGTCGGGCCCGTCACCGCGACGGTCAGCCCGCGCTTGGGTGGCGTGCGTGGCGCCATGCGCCTACTATCGCAGCGACCGCGCCCAAGGCGCCGCGCGAACGCTCGCGCCGGCCTCGGCCGGCATGGGCTACCCGTACGCTTGAGTCGTGCCCGCACTGCTCGCATCGGCGTCGATCGGCGACAGCGTCACCTCGTTCTTCGACGCCGTCGGGCAGTTCTTCTCCGACCTGGCGGCCGTGCACTGGGGGACGCTGCTGCTCGGATTGCTGTTCTTCGGCCTGAACCTCACGCTGCGCTCGCGCGGGTTCTTCCACAGCCTGCGCGCGGCCTATCCCGCGGTGCGCTTTCAGTGGCGGCGCATCTGGGGGGCGTACTTCGCGGCGGTCGGCTTCAACAACGTCGTTCCTGCGCGCGGCGGAGACGTGATCAAGCTCTTTCTCACGCGCTCGTCGATTCCCAACTCCAGCTATCCGACGGTCGCCGCCGCCTTCTTCGTCGAGTCGATCTTCGACGCGACCGTCGGCGTGTTCGTATTGATCTTCGCCTTCAGCCAGGGCGTCTTTCCCAAGCCTCCGGACTTCTCCAAGCTCGACTCGTTCGAAATCTCATATCTCGCCGAGCACTTCCGCTTCACGCTCTTTCTGATCACCGCGCTGGCGGTCGCCGGACTCGTCGTGTTCGCCGTCCTGTCGGCCCGCGTGAAGGCGTTCTGGGCGCGTGTTCGTCAGGGGGTGACGATCCTCAGCGATCGCCCGCGCTACCTGCGCGAAGTCGTCTCGCTGCAGGTGCTCGCGTGGCTCTGTCGCTTCGCAGCGTTCTGGTTTCTGCTGGACGCCTTCGGGGTCGGCGGCTCGGTGCAGAACGTGCTGCTGGTCTTCGGCGTCAACCAGGTCGCCGGCGCCGTGCCGTTTGCGCCTGGCGGGGCCGGCGTGCAGCAGGCGCTGCTCGTCAAGGTCTTCGCCGGCAGCGCGCCGACGGCCGTCGTCGCCGCGTACTCGGTCGGCCAGCAGATCGCGATCGCGGCCTTCACCGCGACGGTCGGTCTCTGCGCCGTCGTGTTCATCTTCCGCTTTCGCTCGTTCAAGGAAGTCATCTCCGCCGGGCGCGCCTCGCGCGAGGCCGAGCGAGCGGCGCAGGGCGAGGACCTGGCGCAGGCGCACGGCGACGCGCCCGAGCGGTCCGCGAGCACGGACGCCGCCGGCTCGCGAGGCTTGCGCGCGCGCTACTGACGCCCGTGCGCTACAGACGCCCGCGTGCTACTGACGCCCGCGCTACTGCAGACCGGCGCGCGCCTCGCGCACGAGCGTGACCGCCTCGGGGAAGACCAGCGCCATCACCGTGCGGATCTGTTCGGCCTGGGCCTCGGCGTTGCCCTGCACGTTTATGCGCTGCACCGCCGCGACGGTCATGTCCACGGCGAGCTTGATCGCGTTGTCCGCCCAAGCGAGTTTCTGCTGCCCCTGCATCTGCTCGGCGAACTCTGCGAGGCGCCTCTGCAGCTCCTCGGGGTCTCCGAACAGGTCTCCGAGACCGCCGCTCTCCATGCGCTCATCATAGACTGCCCTGTTCGATGCCCAGCACGAGCGAGATCGCCCAGCAGGTCGCCGCCGAGACCGAGCGGCGCAGCCGTCTCGCGGTTCCTGCGTTCGCCGGCGGGATCCTCTACCTGCTGAGCGGCATCATCACCGCCTCGACGCTCAACGGCGCCCCCTCGGTCGGCCTGCTGCAGGGCCTCGCGCCCGCGCTCTCCGGGGTGGCGAACCCGCCCGTCAGCCCGCGCGCGCCGGAAGTCAAATTCTTCAGCCACCACGCGACCTCGCTGATCGCGGCGAGCGTGCTCGCGGCGGTGGCGATCGGCGCGCTGACGCTCGTCCTGCTGCTGCTCGTCGACGCGGCGCGCTTTCGCCGGCCGCAGACCTGGCCGGCGGCGCGCCCGCTGATCCTCGTGGGCGGCATCGCGCTGGCCATCATCAGCGTCGTCCATCAGGCCGTGCTCGCCGTCGAAACGCACAACTTCGCCGTCGGGCACGACTTCACCAACCATGCGGTGGACAACGCGCTGACCAAGGGCACGGCCAACGTCATCACGCAGTACTTCGACCTGCTGGCCGGCCTGGCCGTGGCTGTCGCGATGATCGTGGTGGTGGTCAACGCCATGCGCGTCGGCCTCGTCACCCGCTGGATGGGCGTGCTGGGCATCTTCACCGGCATCCTCATCTTCCTGCCGATCGGCGGAGCGACGCTGGAGGTCGTGCCGGCGTTCTGGCTCGTCGCCATGGGCATCCTGTACATCGGCAAATGGCCCAACGGCCAGCCGCCGGCATGGGAGTCCGGCGAAGCTCGGCCATGGCCGACGCGTGCGCAGGTGCGCGAAGGCGCGACCGGGCCCCAGCCGGCGCTCGCGACCGGCGCCGGCGACGTCACCCCCGCGCCGACGAAGCCGAGCTCCGGTCGAACCTCGCGTAAGCGCAGACGCGGCTCAGGCGGCTGATCGACAGCCCCCACAACTCCCGTCCGGCGGACTCGCAATCGATGATTAGCAGATTGCCTGATCGGGAATAATGATCTATAGAGCGACCCCGGAGCACGTCGATTGCGTCTCCCTCGGAGCTCTGAGATAGATCCATCAGCGTCACCTCGCCACCATCGGGCGTGGGAAGGAGGCTTCCATGGAGGCAGCAACGGTCCACCGCCAAGACCCGACGCGGCCGGAGATCGGGCGCGAAGACGGTCAGCCGGCGCTCGGCTGGAAACCGGCCGACCCGGGGCCGCTCGGCTTGGCGGCGTTTGCGATGACCACGTTCGTACTGTCGATGTTCAACTCGAACCTCGTCAACGGCAAGGGAGTGCCCGTCGTGCTCGGGCTCGCCTTGGCCTATGGCGGAATCGTGCAGCTGCTCGCCGGCATGTGGGAGTTCCGCAACGGCAACACCTTCGGCGCCGTCGCCTTCTCGTCGTTCGGCGGCTTCTGGATCTCGTTCTGGGCGCTCGAGGCGTTCTATGCAAAGCAGATCGGCGGCGACGCCGGGCACGCGGTCGGCCTATACCTGTGGGCATGGGCGATCTTCACCGCGTACATGACCGTCGCGGCGATGCGCACGAGCGGCGCGGTGCTGCTCGTGTTCGTGCTGCTGACCGCGACGTTCGTGCTGCTCGCGATCGGCGAGACCGGCGCGCACGAAACCGTCACCCACTGGGGCGGCTACGTCGGACTGGCGACCGCGGCTGCAGCGTGGTACGCGTCGTTCGCCGCCGTGACCAACTCGACCTTCGGTCGCACCGTGCTGCCCGTCGTGCCGCTGACGGCGGGGCCCCCACCGCAGCGCGCGCGTTGACCGAACCGGGCCCGCAGCCACCGGCGCGCCGCCGACGGGCGCGCCGGTGGGAGAATGGCGGCCAGAAGTCTGAGACTTCGAGCGAGAGGAGTTGCAGCGATGTCGACCGAACCCGGTACCGCACCATCAGGCCAGGCGCTTGACGACGAGCTCGCGGCGCTGCTCGAAGTCGAGGCCTTCGAGCCTCCGAGCGACTTCCGCGAGCAGGCGCTGCTGAACGACCCCGCCGTCTATGAGCAGGCCGCCGCCGACCCCGAAGCGTGGTGGGTCGCCCAGGCCGAGCGGCTCGACTGGTTTCAGAAGTGGACGCGCGTGCTCGATGACGACGACCCGCCGTTCTACAAGTGGTTCACGGGCGGCACGCTGAACGTCTCCTACAACTGCCTCGACCGGCACGTGATCGCCGGGCACGGCGACCGCGTGGCCTTTCACTGGCGCGGCGAGGACGGCTCCGAGCGCGACATCACCTACGCCCAGCTGCTCGCCGACGTCGAACGTTTCGCCAGCGCGCTGAAGGACCAGGGCGTGACCAAGGGCGACGTTGTCGGCATCTACCTGCCGATGATTCCCGAGGTGATCGTCGCGATGCTGGCCTGCGCGCGCATCGGCGCGCCGCACAACGTCGTCTTCGGCGGCTTCTCGGCCGAGGCCGTGCGCGAGCGCATGGAGTTCTCCGAGGCGAAGCTGCTGATCACGGCCGACGGCGCCGCCCGCAAGGGCAAGACCGCGCCGGTCAAGGACCGCGTCGACGAGGTGATGGGCGATCTGATCACGCTGCAGAAGATCGTCGTCGTGCGCAGCTCGGGCACGCCCTGTCAGATGCAGCAGGGGCGCGACGTCTACTACGACGAGATCGTGCAGGCCGCGGACCCGGCCTGTCCGCCCGAGCCGCTGGACGCCGAGCATCCGCTGTTCATCCTCTACACGTCAGGCTCCACCGCCAAGCCCAAGGGCATCCTGCACACGACCGGCGGCTATCTCACGGGCGTCGCGGCGACCCATCACTACGTGTTCGACCTCAAGCCCGAGTCCGATGTCTACTGGTGCGCCGCCGACGTCGGCTGGGTGACCGGTCACTCCTACATCGTCTACGGACCGCTGGCCAACGGCGCGACGTCGGTCATGTGGGAGGGCGCCCCCGACTACCCCGACAAGGGCGTCTGGTGGGAGATCGTCGAGCGCTACGGCGTGACGATCCTCTATTGCGCGCCCACGGCGATTCGCGCGTGCATCAAGTGGGGCGCCGAGTGGCCGGGCAAGCACGATCTGAGCAGCCTGCGCCTGCTCGGCTCGGTCGGCGAGCCGATCAACCCCAAGGCGTGGCTGTGGTACTACAAGGTGATCGGCGCCGAACGCTGCCCGATCGTCGACACGTGGTGGCAGACGGAGACCGGCGGCATCATGATCACGCCGTTGCCCGGCATCACGCAGACCAAGCCAGGCTCGGCCACCCATCCGTTCCCCGGCGTCTTCGCGGAGGTGCGCGACGAGTCGACCGGCGAGCCGATCGCGGAGGGCCAGGGCCTGCTCGTGCTCACGCAACCCTGGCCGTCGATGCTGCGCACGCTCTACAAGGAGCCCGAGCGTTTCGTCGAGACCTACTTCAAGCGCTTCGGCAAGGAGACCTACCTGGTCGGCGACGCCGCCCGCCAAGACTCCGACGGCTACCTGTGGGTGATCGGGCGCATAGACGACGTCGTCAACGTGTCCGGTCACAGGCTCTCCACGGCCGAGGTCGAGTCGGCGATCGTCGCCCATGCCGACGTGGCCGAGGCCGCAGTGATCGGCCAGCACGACGAGGACACCGGCCAGGCGATCGTCGCCTTCGTCACGTTGCAGGGAGACCTGGCCGGCGACGAGCAGACGGTCGAGAGCATTCGCGCGACCGTCGCCGAGCGCATCGGCAAGTTCGCCCGCCCCAAGCGGATCATCTGGGCCGACGACCTGCCCAAGACGCGCTCGGGCAAGATCATGCGCAGGCTGCTGCGCGACATCGCCGAGGGGCGCGCGCTCGGCGATGTCACCACCCTGCGCGACCCCGCGGTGACCGAGCAGCTGGAGGAGCGCGTCAAGGAAATACAGGCGCAGGAGGACTGAGCGGCTGGCGCCGCTGGCGGCACCCGCTGGCGCCTACGCGCCGCCCGACGCGCGAGCGAGCACGCCGCGCCGGCATGCCGCGCATGTCGGCTGCTCGGGCTGGAACTACAGCTCCTGGCGGCCGCTGGTCTACCCGCAGGGCCTGGCCCCGCGCGACTGGCTGTCGCGCTATGCGCAGCTGTTTCACACCGTCGAGGTCAACTCGACCTTCTACCGGCTGGCAAAGCGCGACGCCGTCGCGCGCTGGGTGGCGCAGACGCCGAAGGGCTTTGTGTTCGCCGTCAAGGCCAGCCGCTACTTGACGCACATCAAGCGCCTAACCGACATGGAGGACGGCATCGCACGTTTCTACGAGCGCATCGAGCCGTTGATCGACGCCGGCCGAATCGGCCCGGTGCTGTGGCAGCTGCCCGAGACCTTTCACCGCGACGACGAGCGCCTGGCGGCTGCGCTGGAGCGGCTGCCGCGCGGCAGGCACGCTTTCGAGTTTCGCCACGCAAGCTGGTTCACCGGCGAGGTCTACGCGCTGCTGCGCCGCCATCGCGCGGCGCTGGTCCTGGGCGATCATCCGCAGCGTCCGTTTCAGACGGACGAGCCGACGGCGTCGTGGGGCTACGTGCGCCTGCACTACGGCGCTCGCGGCCGGCGCGGCAACTACTCAGAGCGCGAGCTCGAGGCGTGGGCTCGACGGTTGCACCGGTGGCGCGCTGAGCGCGAGCAATTCGTGTACTTCAACAACGACTGGGAGGCCTTCGCGCCGCGCAACGGCGCGGTGGCTCAGCAGGCGGCTGGCCGAGCTCGCGCAGGGCGTGAAAACGTGACGGCGAGGGAGCGGGTCTCGTTGGCGCAACTGCGCGAGCGCGCGGCGGGCTGTCGCGACTGCGAGCTGTGGCGTGGCGCCACGCAGACCGTCTTCGGCGAGGGGCCGGCGACGGCGCGACTGATGCTCGTCGGCGAGCAGCCCGGCGATCGCGAGGATCGCGAGGGCCGCCCGTTCGTCGGCCCGGCCGGAACGTTGCTCGAAAGCGCGCTGGAGGCGGCCGGAATCGCGCGGGAGCAGGTGTACGTGACGAACGTCGTCAAGCACTTCAAGCACCGCCAGCGCGGCAAGCGTCGCATCCACCAGCGACCCGACGCCGCGGAGATCTCGATCTGTCGGCAGTGGCTGGACGCCGAGCTCACGGCGGTGCGTCCGAGCGTGCTCGTGTGCCTCGGGCTCACCGCCGGCCACGCGCTGCTCGGCAAGAAGCTCAGCATCGCGCGCGATCGCGGTCGTCTGATCGACAGCGAGCTCGCGCCCGCGGCCTTGCTGACCGCGCATCCGTCCTCGGTGCTGCGCGAGCGCGACGCCGATGCCAGGCATGCCGCCCAGGCGGCCTTGGTCGGCGACCTGCGCCTCGCGGGCTCGGCGTGCTGATCGCGATCATCGCCGACACCCATCTGCCTCGCGCACGACGCCGTCTGCCCGAGCAATGCGTCGCGCAGCTGCGTGGCGCCGAGCTGATCCTGCACGCCGGCGACATCTCGACGCAGGCGGCGCTCGACGAGCTGGCGGCGCTCGGGCCGCCGGTCGTTGCCGTGCACGGCAACGTTGACGAGGCCGCGCTCGCGCGGCGCTTGCCGGGCGAGCTCGAAGTCGAGATCGATCGAGTCCGCGTGGCGATGACGCATGATGCCGGCGCGGCGCGTGGACGCCTGGCCCGCCTGCGCAAGCGCTTTCCCCGCGCGCACGCCGTCGTGTTCGGTCATTCGCACATCCCGCTGCATCAGGCCGCGGACGGCTTTCAGATCTTCAACCCCGGCAGCCCGACCGATCGCCGTCGCCAGCCCCAGGGCACGATGGGCCTCGCGCAGGTGGAGCGCCGGGCCATCCAGTTCGAGCTGGTGGCTCTCGGACCCTGAACGCGAACACGACGCGAGCGAGCGGGCCGGGTCGCTCGTTGGCGGTAGGCGCTCAGACCTTGCGGTGCTCGGGCACCCAGGAGCCGTCGTCCTGGAGCGTGAAGTCCTGGAACAGGCCCGGCGCCTCGGCCTGCATCGTGCGGGCGATCTGATCGAACACCAGCCGCAGCTCCTCCTCGGCCCCCGGCGCGGTACGCATCTCGATCACATGGCGCAGCGTGCGCGCGTTGGCGGTCCAGATGATGTCGGTGCTCAGTCCGAGCGGCGCGAGGCGGCGCAGCGCCGAGGTGACCTCCTTCTTGACGTGGAAGGGGATGCCATCCTCGTCGATGCCCAGCTCGGATGCCGCCTTGACCTGAAACTCCTCGAGCTGCTCGACGATCGCCAGCACCTGGTCGCGCACCGGCTCCAGCGCCGGAGGCACGCGAAAGCCGATGTCCGCCAGGCGGACGTAGCGCAGGCTCTCCTGGCTGAAGGCTGAGCCCGCGCGATGGCGTACGAGCTCATGCGTATTTCCTGACACCACCGGTTTTCCGTTACGACGGACGATGAGCAGGCCATTCGGGACCTTCACGCAGTAGATCTTCCCTTTGTACGGCTCCCATGAGTCGCTCTTGGCACCGTTGTGGTTGACGAGGGGGTGCGTTCGGGCCTTAACCAGCGAGACGATGTAACAGGGGCGTGCATTCCTAAACGTCTGTCCGCTCGGCATCACGCGCTCCAACCCGGTCCTGTCGTCGACACGAATGTTCGCCGACCAGCCAGCCTTGATTGCAAGCACCTGAAGCTCGTCTGCCATTCGCGACGAGGTCGTGTAGATGACGCTGTGGTTTCCATCGCTTCGGCGGCAACCGTCGCCATCGACGTACGCCTCGAGAAATGTCCGCAGGATCGAGGGTCCCCAGTCGTGGACATAACGGGGGATGGTCTTCTCGTGCGCCAGCCGTCCACAAGTGGCTAGAGCGTCGCGCAGCGGAATGTTTTGGGTACGGACCGCGCCAGGTCCGGTGGCCACCTCGTAGGCAGGAAGCCCCATCGCTCGGATGTTCTGAGCGATCGCCTTCAGTTGCTCGCCACGGTTCTGGGCGATGCAGATCTGGTGTCCGTTCAAGCTCCCCTCCGCCAGCCAGTGACCAAGAAACCGAGCAAACTCCTTGAGCGGAAACGCCGAGCCGACGTAGTGTCGGGTGGTGTTCGTAGCGCGGTCACGGGCCTTCCACATGCGCTTCGTGCCTGGAATCTCAACGGTCCCGGTTTCCTGGCCGTGCCAGGTGGCCGTCTTTTGATACGCGACGCGTCTGCCGAAAATCTCGCTCGCGAGCCTCACACGGTAGGGCTCTTCTCCGCGCTTATTCGCCTGCGTGTCGTGAGCCTTCACCCACATCCGATGGTTGGGCGTGACCAACAGGTCGACCTGCTCTGAGCGGACCCTGTACATCTCCCCGTCGTAGTCTCCGACGAAGTGCTCGGTCGCCCGCTGGTATTCGAGAGATCCGCTGTCCGGGTCAACAGTCGCGAACCTCTCAGATCCATCCACGTCGGGCCACCTCTTCCATCCATCTTCGGTGAGCACCTCGGTCTTCGCGTCGTAGCAGAACACCCGGGAGACGTTGCGCAGCGCAAACGAGTAGCTGGCGTGCTCCAGCACGCTGCCGTGCGCCGAGCGCAGGATGTTGGCGAAGTACTCGCGCTGGTCGGTGCGGACCTTTGTCACGTTGGGGTTCAGACCGGGCTCCCAGCTGCGATAGCAGGCGCGCCCGCCGAACTCCACGACAAGCTCGCCGCCGTTGGGCGCGCCGGCGGACTCATCGAGCCTCCGCTGCAGCCACGACTCCCCGCCGACGTCCGCCAGATAGCCGCGCATCCCCTCGACGTCGATCGATGGGCGGGCGATCAGGTGGACGTGAGGTGTGGTCTCGTGCATCGGGCGGACGACTCTAGGGCGCGAGCCGGACGTAGCTGGAGCCCGTCGAGCCAGGCTCGCATGGGCCGCCTGCGGGGTCCGTGGAGCGCGGCCGAACGAGCTCCTCCGCGTGGCCCGCCTGGACATGCTGCGGGCGATCTCGTCCGAGTAGCACGCGCGCCCGCTCGACGCCGCGCCCGCGGCTCGCTGCAGGCGCCTGGATAAGCTGGCAACCGATGGCCGTGACGGCAAGCGAGTCAACCGACCCCGAGCTCCAGGCCGCCTCCTGGGACCTCGAACTGCTCGTCGACGGCGAAGGCCCCGACGGCGTCGAGCGCCGGCTCGCCGAGGCGCTGCAGCGGTCGCAGGAGTTCGCCGCCAGCTACGCCGGCACGCTGGACGAGCTCGACGGCGCGCGCCTGCGCGAGGCGATGCAGCAGCTCGCCGCGATTTACGAGCTCGTCGGGCGGGCGGGCACCTACGCGGCGCTGCGCTTCTCCACCGACACCGCCGATCCCGCCAACGGCGCGCTGCTGCAGGTCGCCCAGGAGCGCGGCACGGAGATCGAGACGACGCTGCTGTTCTTCGACCTGGAGTGGGCCGCGCTGGACGACGAGCGGGCGCAGGAGCTGCTTGGCGGCGACGGCCTGGACTTCTGCCGCCATCACCTGCGCAACGTGCGCCGCTACCGCGACCACCTCCTGTCAGAGCCCGAGGAGAAGATCCTCGCCGAGAAGGCGCTCACCGGCGCCGGCGCCTGGACGCGCCTGTTCGAGGAGCTGACGTCGGCGATCGAGGTGAGGCTGCCGGCAGACGGCACGGGCGGGGCACGCGGCGGCGAGCATGGCCAGGGCGGCGACGGCGCCAAGGAGGGCGAGCGCGGTGCGCAGTCGCCGGCATCTGACGACGGCGAAGCGGTCGCGCTCGACGTCGCGCTGAGCCGCCTTTCGCTGCCCGACCGTGAGGCGCGGCGCGCGACGGCGCTGGCGGTCAGCGAGGCGCTCGCGCCAGGGCTGCGCACGCGCGCGTTCCTGTTCAACACGCTGCTGGCCGACAAGGGCGTCGACGACCGGCTGCGCCGCTATCCGAGCTGGCTGGCGGCGCGCAACCTGGCCAACGAGGCCAGCGACGAGTCGGTTGCAGCGCTGATCGAGGCCGTGCGCGGGCGCTATGAGATCCCGCGCCGCTGGTATCGGCTGAAGGCGCGGCTGCTCGGCGTCGATCGCCTGGCCGACTACGACCGGATGGCGTCGGTCAGCGAGGACGAGGTCAGCTTTCCCTTTGCGCGCGCGAGGGAGATCGTGCTCGACTGCTACACGTCGTTCTCGCCCGAGCTCGGCCAGGTCGCGCGCAGCTTCTTCGACGAGCGCCGCGTCGACGCTCCGGTGCGCCCGGCCAAGCGCGGCGGCGCCTTCTGCGCCTCGGGCGTGCCCTCGGTCAAGCCGTACGTGCTGCTCAACTACACCGCGCGCCGGCGCGACGTGCTGACGCTCGCGCACGAGCTCGGCCACGGCGTGCACTTCTCGCTCGCCGCGCGCCAGGGCGTCTTTCACCAGAGCACGCCGCTGACGCTCGCCGAGACGGCCTCCGTGTTCGGCGAGACGATCGTCTTCTCGCGCCTGCTCGCCGAGGACTCCTCGCCGGTCTCGCGCCTGGCTCTGCTGGCGGAGAACCTGGAGGACACGATCGCCACGGTCTTTCGCCAGGTCGCCATGAACCGCTTCGAGGATCTCGTGCACACGGCGCGCCGCGAGGAGGGAGAGCTGTCGGTCGCGCGCTTCGGCGAACTGTGGGCCGACAGCCAGTCAGAGCTGCTCGGCGACTCCGTCGAGCTGACCGAGGGGTATCGCTCGTGGTGGTCCTACATACCGCACTTCATCGGCAGTCCCGGCTACGTCTACGCCTACGCCTACGGGCAGCTGCTGGCGCTGTCGGTGTACGAGCGCTACGAGCAGAGCGGCGCCGAGCTCGTGCCGCGCTACCTGCAGCTGCTCGCGGCGGGCGGCTCGCGCAGCCCCGAGGAGCTTGCCCGGATCGTCGGCATCGACCTCGCCGACGCCGGCTTTTGGGAGGCGGGGCTGGACCTCGTCGAACGCCAGCTGCACGAAGCCGAACAGGCCGCCGAGGCGTCCGGGCGGTTGTGACGTTTGCTGCGAGCGTTGCTGTAGGGTGCTCGCACGATGCGCATCAAGCCCGGAGCCGACGATGTGCTCGAGCGGCTGGCCCTCTCGCTCAACCTCGCGCCGCTGCCCGGCGCCTATGCGATGTACGGGATGGTCGCCGGCCGCGTGGTCGGCGTCGCGCAACGGCTCGGCGTGTTCGCGCAGCTGCTCAAGGGCCCCGCGACCGCCGGGCGCGTGGCCGAGGAGCTCGAGCTGCAGGTCGCCGGCACGCGCCTGCTCTGCGAGAACCTCGCCGGCCTGGGCATCCTCGAGCAGGACGGCCACACCTTCGCCATGCCCAAGCGCTCGCGCAAGTGGCTGGACCCCGCCTCCGATAGCTACATCGGCACGTGGCTGGAGCACACGACGACCTACTGGCAGTGGTACGGCGACCTGGAGCGGATCGTGCGCGACGGCGGAAGCTTTGAGATCCATCGCGAGGCCGTCGAGGACGAGAACTACTGGCGGCTGTACATCACCGGCCAGTACGAGCTGGCCCGGCTTTCGGCGGCTGAAGTCGCCAAGGCGATCCGCCTCGGCGAGCAGCCCACGGCGCTGCTGGACGTGGCCGGCGCCCACGGCTGGTTCTCGGCCGAGCTGTGCAGGCGCCACGAGACGCTGCACGCGACCGTCCTGGATCTGCCCGGCAGCGCGCGCGTCGGTCGCGAGATCATCGCCAAGGCCGGCATGAGCGATCGCGTCGAGCACCGCGACGGCGACATGTTCGAGTCCGAGCTCGGCGGCCCCTACGACGGCGCGCTCGTGTTCGACATCATCCACCACCTCTCCGGCGAGCAGATCGTCACGCTGCTGCGCCGCGTGCGCGCCGCGATGAAGCCCGGAGCGACCGTCGCCGTGCTCGACATGTTCCGCTCGGACGCCAAGCAGCAGCGAGCCTCCGCCGCTGCCCTGGGCCTGTTCTTCCATCTGACCTCCGGCGCGGACCTGCACAGTCCCGACGAGCTCGCCGGCTTCCTCTCAGAGGCCGGCTTCGGCGCGCCCAGGCGCACGAAGATCAGACGCATTCCCGACCAGCAATTGTTCCAGGCGCAGGCCATTTGAGCGAGGAGGTAGCGTGAAGATCGAGTTCCTTTCGACCCTGGCGGTGATCGCGCCCGATCCGCCCGCCAGCCGCAAGCTGTACGCGGAGGCGCTCGGGCTTCCACTCGAGGGCAGGGCTGGCGAGCAGGAGTACCACCACACCGAACAGATCCGCGGCTGCAAGCACTTCGGCGTATGGCCGCTGTCACAGGCTGCCGAGGCGTGCTTCGGGACCACCGAGTGGCCGGCGCAGCGGCCGGTCCCGCAGGTCAGCATCGAGTTCGACGT
>Ga0134128_10006962_pt1 | contig 13686 bp, 15 predicted proteins | sample KB31754_FD_96462 | JGI IMG/M metagenome (GOLD analysis project Ga0134128, IMG submission 96462) | Terrestrial soil microbial communities with excess Nitrogen fertilizer from Kellogg Biological Station, Michigan, USA - KB3-175-4 | ecosystem: Environmental > Terrestrial > Soil > Unclassified ... | reverse complement strand
TGCATTCAATGCCACTCGCAGGGGCGTCCTCTGGTCAATCCCATTGAAGGAAAATATTATGACTGGCCCGTTGGTTATCAGGTGGGTTTGCGGTTACAGGATTTTTGGCAACTCGAAGACCATACGCTTGGGGAGACAAGCTTCACGCACTTTCCCGACGGCACCGCGCACAAGAACCGCATGCAAGGAAACGATTTTGCGCAAAGCGTGATGTACCGGCGTGGGCTCACCTGCTTCACATGCCACGATGTCCACGGGACCCAAAACTACGCGCAGCTCATAAAGCCGGCGGACCAGATTTGCCTTGATTGCCACAGCCCCCGCTCTCCCTATGGCCCGCACACGGCCACGCTCGAAGAGCATACGCACCACAAGAAGGGAAGCGCCGGGAGCCAATGCGTGGAATGCCACATGCCTGCGATTGAAACCGAGGGAATGCCCGGGACATACGTTCATGCGCATACATTCCGGTTTATTTCTCCGGCAATGACAGATAAATACAAAATCCCCAATCCCTGTACTTCTTGCCACACCGGCAAATCAACTACATGGGCTGAAAAGGCGATGGCCGGGTGGACAGAAGTTTCTCCGTGGAGAGTTCATTGATTTTGCTGACGATTTACGCCGATGTGGGATGCGTAATTACGCCCGAATCATTTCTTTCCTCACCATCAATTTCTCTATAAGGTTTTCCCGCACGCGATAGCTGATTCCGGGGGGTGAAGGCGGAATAATCGTGCCTTGCGAACTCACCTCAACTTCAGGTTCGATGATGTCCTCCTTCCAATATCGTTTGGAAGCGGAGACATCGCCCGGCAGGCTAAAGTTTTCCAGCGTAGAGAGCGCGACATTGTGCGCCCGTCCAATACCTGATTCCAGCATCCCTCCGCACCAGACCGGAACATTATGCCTTTGGCACACATCATGAACTTTTATTGCATCCGTCATTCCCCCGACCCGGCCCACTTTAATGTTTACGATCCGGCATGCGCCGCTTTCAATGGCTGCGGACGCATCGCGCGCATGTTCAATGGATTCATCCAGGCAAATAGATGTTTTAATCTGCCGCTGTAGCTGAACATGGAAATAAAAATCATCGCTCCACAACGGCTGCTCGATCATAAGCAGCCTGTAGCCGTCGAACTGGCGCAGGTGCTCAAGATCGTCAAGCGTATAAGCGGAATTGGCATCGCAACTTAAAAGAATCTCCGGCCAACGTTCGCGAATTCGCTTCAGAATGGCAATATCCCATCCCGGCTTTACTTTCACTTTTATGCGTTGATATCCCGCTGCAAGTTCCTCCGCAATTTTGTCGAGCAATTGTCCTGGCGAATCCTGAATACCGATAGAAACGCCGCAGGCAATCTCTAAACGGTTGCCGCCCAGCAACTTCCACAAGGGAATGCCTAATTGCTTTGCCTCCGCATCCCATAGCGCATTTTCCAGGGCCGCTTTTGCCATGCGATGGCCCCGGACGCGCGCCATAAGCTGTCCGCTTTCGCTGGCATGGTCAATCTTCTTCCCGGCCAATGCCGGCGCGAGGAAATGCTTGATCGTCGCCCATGCAGTTTCAATCCACTCCGGGCCATAAAATGGGCCTTCGCCCGCGACGCATTCTCCCCAACCTGCAACGCCATCACACCGGATTTCTACCAACAACACTCTCCGGCTGGTCGTCCGGCCAAAGCTGGTTTCAAAAAAATGCATCAGCGGCATCTGTATTTCCCGCATTGCGATGAGTTCGATTTGCATAGGCCAGCTGCGAAATTGAAGGGCTATTCCTTCACTGCGATTCCCAAGGTTTTCATTTTGCGATACAAATGGCTCCGTTCCAGCCCCAGCACTTCCGCTGTGCGGCTCACGTTTCCATGGTTTTCGTCCAGCTTCTTCAGGATGTAGTCGCGTTCATAAGCATCGCGGGCCTGGTGCAGGCTGGCAAACTCCGTTCCCGTGCTGCGGCGTGTGCCATCGCGCTGCACAAGAGGGGGCAGATGCTTGCGGTCGAAGCGGGTGGTGGTAGGGTTCATAATCACAATCCGCTCAATCACGTTGCGAAGCTCGCGAACATTTCCCGGCCAGGAATAGCGCATAAGCGCATCCACCGCGTCGTCGCTCAACTCGCGCGGGCGCCGTCCATAAGCCGCCGAAAATTCTTTTAGAAAATGCCGCGCCAGCAGAGGGATGTCTTCTTTGCGCTCACGCAGAGGCGGCACAAAGAACGGGACTACATTCAACCGGTAAAAAAGGTCCTCGCGAAAGTTTCCTTTGGCGATCTCTTCCTCTAAATCTTTATTAGTGGACGCGATGACCCGGACGTCCACTGTGACTGCTTCATCGCTGCCTACGGCGGTGAACCGTTGTTCGTCGAGCGTCCGCAATACCTTGGCTTGCGTCTTCAGGCTCATATCGCCAACTTCATCCAAAAATAACGTTCCGCCGTCGGCTTTCTGGAATTTTCCTTCCTTGTCTGTATTGGCTCCCGGGAACGCGCCTTTTTTATGTCCGAATAGTTCGCTTTCAATCAGGTCTTCCGGGATGGCCGCGCAATTCACCTCCAAAAACATTTCGTCCTTCCGCTGGCTTTGCGCGTGGATCGCATGCGCAACCAGCTCTTTCCCCGTGCCCGATTCTCCGTAAATCAGCACACGGCCATTAGTCGGAGCCATAATTTGAATCTGTTGCCGCAGCGCTTTGGCCGGAATGCTATCGCCCACCAGAGAACTTTTGGGAATGAGCTGCTTTTTCAGATCGAGATTTTCTCGTTGCAGCCGCTTGGCATCTACAGCATTTTTTATGAGGATGAGTGTTTTTGCGATGGAGAGCGGTTTTTCCAAAAAGTCGTAAGCGCCCAGCTTTGTAGCGCGCACAGCCGTCTCAATCGTGCCATGGCCGGAGATCATAATGACTTCCGGCGGATTTTCCAGTTCGCGAATCTGTTGCAACGTTGCCAGTCCGTCCATGCCCGAGAGCCAGACGTCCAGCAGCACAACGTCGTACGAATGCGTTCGCAATTCGTCCAGGCAGTCCTCGCCGCTGCCCACGGCGAAGGCTTTGTGGCCTTCATCTTCCAGCACGCCGCACAGCGATTCACGAATGCTGGATTCATCATCAACGATCAGAATATTAGGCATATTGCGTGTTCGTGGTCATCACTCCCGGTTCAGCAGCCAAAGGCAGTTCGACAATAAAGCGCGCGCCCACAGGTTTATTTTCTTCCACGCGAATGGCCCCATGATGGTCTTCCACGATCCGGCTCACGATGGCAAGTCCCAGTCCTGTACCGCGTTTTTTGGTGGAGAAATAGGGCAGGAACAATCGTTCTTTCACTTCTTTGGTAACGCCATGGCCGGTATCAGCAACGATCAGCTCCACCATTTGACCATCGGTCGCAAGCTATGTAGTGACTGCGATCTCCCGCAACATGGAATCCTGCACCGCCTCAGCGGCATTATCCACCAGATTCGCCAATACGCGTTTGATAGCTTCCGGGTCCGCCATTACCTTCGGCAAATATTCGCCGAGAGAAGTGGAGAGATGAATTCCCGCCAAACGGCCGTCGAACATTGCGAGCGTGCTTTGGACCACAGCATTGAGGTTGGAAGGTTGGGGATTCGCGGCTGGGAAGCGGGCCAGCGTGGCAAATTCATCCACCAGTCCGCGCACCGTTTCAACCGAGCCAGAAATGGTTTCGGCGCAATTCCTGATTATTCCCAGCGATGCGGCATCCGGCGCGGCATCCTTTTCCAGGTGCCGCAGAATACGGCCGGCAGAGAGCGCAATAGGAGTAAGAGGATTTTTTATTTCGTGCGCCACACGGCGCGCCACCTCCCGCCACGCCGTCTGCTTTTGCGCTTTTAGCAGGTCAGAAAGATCTTCAAACACTAAAACATAACCGTGCCGCGTACCTTCGTGTTCCAGCGTCGCTACGGTGAGGGCGACGTTGAGTTGGGAGCGTTGCACCGTCATTTCTAATTGCGTGGTGGTTGCTCCCATGCGGTCAGCGCGGCGCAGCAGAGGTTCCAAATCCTCCAGCACCTCGGCCGGAAAGGCCTCCTTCATAGGCGCGCCGATCAACACCTGTGCCGTCCCGGGTTCTCCGGCCAGGGGATGAAATAGCCTCATCAAGGCGTGGTTGGCGTGGGTAATTCTGCGGTGGGCATCGAGCGACAACACGCCGGTCGGAATGCTTTCTAGAATGGTTTCTATATGCCGCCGCCGCTGTTCCAGCGCCTCATTGGCGGCCTGTAACTCACGGCGTCCCGATTGGAGGTCCGCGGCCATGCGGTTGAACGATTGCACCAGATCGCCAATCTCATCCGCGGCCTCGATTTCCACCCGGTAGTCGAGACGCCCACGGGAAATTTCCTGCGTTGCTTCCGCCAACGCAACCACCGGGCGAGTGACTAACTTGGAGAGAAACAGCGCCAGCCATGTGGCGCTGAAGAGCACGAGAACTGTAAGTAGCAGCAACAGGCCCATGTAGGTCCGCCGCACCAGTCGGCGTTGCGCGGCCAACGCGAAATAACGCCGTTGGCTGGCCTGGAGTTCTGTCGCGGTCTCAGCAAACTTTGGCGGTAGGGGCATTGCCACAACAATAGAGCCGCCGGTTCTTACCGGGGCTATCCCCAAAATGTATTCCGTGCCTTCCAGGCTGATCTGTGGCACTAGCGTGGAGCGCCAATTTTTTGGCAATATTGCCTGAATGTCCGGCCACGCAGCCGGAGCGTTAAATGTGGCGGCCGCATTTCCATTCCATAGCGCGACGGCAAACCCGCTTTGCAAGGTCACTTCATGGCGGCGGAATTCTCCGGCAAGAGCAGAAAAAGTTTGGGTGGCGAACGCATTTTTAGTTGCATCGTCCTGCGCCATGGACTGGGCTTCCGACTGCGCATTTTGTCCGGCGTAGGTCGAGAGCAGGGAAGCCATGGCCGCAGTGTCCTGCCGGACCTCCTCGACTGGCCGCGAAAACCATTTGTCAATTGAACGGTTCATCAGTCCGTAAGCGAACCAGAACATGATAATGACGGGTAAAAACGAGAGTAGGAGGTTGATGGCAACCAGGCGGGTGCGGAATTTCGATCCTAATACGCCCGACTGGCGCTCGGCGGAAAGCTTTACCAGGTTCCTTACCAGCACGAACGTTAATGCCACAAAGAGCAGAAAAATCAGCGCGGAGAGGCCGGCAAAAAATGCAATCTGCTGATTGGAATCAGGATTAAGAAAGGGCAGATCGAATGATGTCTGCGAAACAATGATTGCCAGCAGCACAAATACACTTGCGCTGAGGACGTAAATGACCTTCCTCCGTGGCGACGGTTTCTTCGAGGAAGGCTCTGATGTACCATGTGACATGTTGCTTAGTCTGCCTGAATGCCTGGATCAATCCAATAGTAAAACAGCCAGGATATGAATTTCCCAACCCGGCGTTATGGCTGGTTTGTGCCGGAGCGAAGAAATCGAAATTCGCCGGTCCTTAAAATGTTTGTAGAAGGAATAAACTTCTGTTTGTTAACTGTTGGATTATTGCGCGTTCTGCCGCGCAGGGTGTAACTTTTAATCCTCCTCATCCTTATGTAAGCTGAGGTTCCCCGAACGTGTTAAACGCCGCTAAGTACTTACCCCGCCGCATTCGTCTGCCCTTGCAAGCCATGTTGATCCTGGGCTTCAGTTGGGGCCTCACTGCATGTCTCCATCTTGCAGGCATGCATATTACGCCGGCTTTTGTGGTTATCGTTTATGCCGCCACGATTGGACTGGTTGGCGCTTGTTGGGGAGCGTCGCTGGCCTTGCTTGTAGGGCTGATTTGCGGGGTAGAGTTCGTGCTGTTCGTTCCCGCTTTTTCCGCATGGATGTTTGCCGCCGTTCAGTCGCGCTGGCCCGCGCTTCCGTTAATGGCTGCCGCTGGAACTGGTCTTGGCCTGCTGGCCCGCAATCTGCAATTGCAGGCGGCACGCTCCGCCCGGCAGGAAGTCCTGCGGGGATTTTCAGCGAAGCTCCTGCATCTTCAAGACGAAGAGCGCCGGAAGATTGCCCGTGAACTGCACGATAGTTTGGGTCAATACCTCACTGCGGCAAAAATCAACCTTGACTTGCTCAGAAATAGTCATTGGCAGCGGAAGCCAGAGGACGATTTGCAGGGTAAAGATTGGCCAGGGAAAGACTGGCAGGGTAAAGATCGGCGGGTTAACCTTTGGTCTGGTCGAGATCCTGCCGGGAAGGATCTGCTCTCCGAGGCGCAAAGCATTTTGGAACAAGCCCTCGTTGAGGTCAGAACGCTTTCCTATCTTCTGCATCCCCCGTTACTCGACGAAGCCGGCTTTTTAGCAGTCGCCGGTGACTATGTGCACGGATTTGCGCGGCGCAGCGGCATTACTGCTTCTCTGTATTGTTCCCCGGATTCGGTCCGCTTGCCTCAAAACGTCGAACTTGCCCTTTTTAGAATCCTCCAGGAATGCTTGACGAATGTTCATCGTCATTCCGGCGGCAGGCTGGTGGAGGTACATCTTTTTCAAAATCCTGAGACTGTGATCCTGGAAATTAAAGACGATGGCCGGGGCATGTCCCCGGAAATATTGCGGCGGTTTTATGAACATTCCGGAAGCGGGGGTGTTGGGTTGTCCGGCATGCACGAACGGGCGGAGGAGTTAGGTGGGCACCTGGAGTTGCGCTCTGGCGAAAAAGGAACGACCGTGAATGTGACGATTCCGCTTCCGAAATCCGGCGCATCCGTGCGACAGGACCGCCAAAATTACGTCGCCTGATCCACTGGAGAGAGAACGCTAGCGGTACTTTTCCAGTTCTGCCAATTGGGAAGTAAGCTCTCGAATGCGCAGATAACGCGACTTGTGTTCCTGCAGTTGTTCCGGTGTCAGCGAGTGAATCGCCTCATTATCGAAAAGCGCGGCTTGCATCTCCAGCAGCCGCATCAGTTCCTGCGTAATGATTTTGACTTTATCTGAACCCATTGGTCTGTTTCCCGACTCAACGGCATTTTGACCCAGTTCTCGCGGGGAGAGAAGATTACGAGGGGCGCACAACTACCGGAAGGATGTTGGATTCATGGTTCCAACTCCTGCATTTTGCGCTAGCGTTGGCGCAGAATTGCATCAGACGTTAGAATAGGAGCTCTGAATATCCTGTAACCACAAGGTTCTGTAAGGTACGCATGAATGCTTTTTCTGCGGCCCGCGCCGGGCTGCTTGCGGCAGTAGTACTCATTCTGGTCGCCTGCGGCGATGTCTTCCGCCCTATCGCGATTCCGTTATCCCCCACGCCGCCGAATCCGGCCAATTTTCACTATGTAATTTCCCTCAGCTCCAATGGCTCACTTGCGAATCCGGTTGTGCCTGCCAGTTTTGGGGCGAGTACAAAGATTGATGTTTCAGGAGACAGCAACGTTGGGGTGTCACAGCTTGGCCTTAACCCCGTTCATGCCGCAATTTTGCCGGATGGCGCAGACGTTTTTGTCGCTAACCAGTTCAGCGATACCGTCTCATTCTTTGATCCGTCCGTTCCAACGAAAGTTTCTACCATCAGTTTGCCCACCGGTTCCCAGCCCGTGTTCGTGAATACGACGGAAAATCCACATGTCTATGTGGCGAGCTTCGGCACGGGCGGTCTGGTGATTATTGACGCGAACAATGACTTCGCCAAAATTATTCCGCTGAATGTGAATCCGGCAACCGCAGCGACTTACCATCCTGTTGCGGTTGCGGAGACAGCCGATTCATCCAAGGTCTACGTTGCGAACCAGGGCGTGCCGGAAATATCCGTTCTCACTACTTCAGACCAGATTCTTCAGAAGGAAATTCCCACGAATGCCGCAAACTCGTCCTGGATCGTGGCCCGCTCGGATAGCGGATCTACTGGAGGCCGTGTCTTTGTGTTGAACGATGGATCGGTTTCCGTAGTCAACACTGCCACGGACACGAACATGGGAAACATAGCCATAGACGGCGGCGGAAATTACATGTTCTACGATAAAAGCCAGAACCGGATTTTTATTACCAGCCCGTCAGCAGAATCAGTCACGATATTGAATGCAATCCTTGACCTTCCTGCGAGCGTTCCCAGTCGTATTGATCTTTCTGCGGCCGCCAATGTGCCAGGCTGCCCCAACGGATGCTCTCCCACTTCGGTGGCCGTGTTGCCGGACGGCAGTCGCGCCTATGTATCTGCCTATGTATTGCCTACCGGGGGTGCGTCGCTGAGTTCCGTCGTGCTGGAAATTAATCCCGCTTCACAGACCGTTACCAAAAGCATTCCTCTGGCAGATGCGCCCGTGAATACGGCCAGTACGGGTTGCGATACTGCCCGTTTCCGCATGTCTATTGCATCTTCCAGCGACGGGCAAAGAATCTACATCGCCAATTGTGATGCCGGCGGCACCGCGATCCTCCGGACATCGGACGATACTCTCGTGTTGGATGTGTCCGCGCCAGCCGGCTCATTCGCCACAGCTGGCAATGTGGGATTACCCCCTCCGCAAAACCCTGTTTTTATCCTTACGGGGCAATAAATTCAAACTCCCGGACTGCTCACCAAAACCTAGTTACTTAGGTCATTTTGGGCCATGTGACGTTTCGCGTCATACTCAAGGTTCCTCGGGGACCATGTCGCATGAATATAGATGACCTGCTGCGTATCGCCATGGAGCGTCGCGCTTCCGACTTGCACCTAAAAGTCGGCAACTATCCTCACTTACGAATTGATGGGGAATTGATTCCGCTTACGGACCAGCCCCGTATCAGCGCGGAAGACATGCTGACCATGGCGTTCAGCATGATGTCTGCCCGCCAAAAGCAGAAGTTTAAGGAAACCACGGAAATTGATATGGCCTACGGCGTTGCTGGGTTAGGACGCTTCCGTGTGAACGTCTTTCAGCAGCGCGGCAACGTGGGCCTGGTACTCAGAGTCATTCCCACGAAAATTCGCGCTTTGGATGAGCTCTATTTGCCCAAAATTGTGGAGCAGATTTGCGATTTACCTCGCGGGCTGATTCTTGTGACCGGCGTCACCGGCTCGGGTAAATCAACCACCCTGGCCGCCATGATTGACCGCATCAACTCCACACGCGCGGAACACATTATTACGATTGAAGATCCAATCGAATTCCTGCACCGCGATAAAAAGGGATACGTGAACCAGCGCGAGGTAGAAGTGGACACGCCGAATTTTTCCGCCGCGCTCCGCGCTTCTCTCCGTCAGGATCCCGACGTGATTCTGGTCGGCGAAATGCGCGACATGGAAACCATCAGCACCGCGCTGCATGCGGCTGAAACCGGTCACATGGTGTTCTCGACCTTGCACACGCTCGACGCTGTGGAAACCATCAACCGTATTATTTCGGTTTTTCCGCCGCCCGAACAGAAGCAGATCCGTCTGCAGCTGGCGGCTGTTATGCGCGCCGTTATCAGCCAGCGCCTTGTCCGCCGCAGCGATTCCGAAGGCCGTGTGCCTGCCGTGGAGGTCATGATCAACACCGCTTACATCCGCGAGTGCGTTCTGGTACCGGAAAAGACACGCGCCATTCGCGATGCCATTGCTTCCGGCACCTCGCAGTACGGAATGCAGACCTTCGACCAGTCTCTTTGGGATTTGTTTCAGGCGGGCCTGGTGGCCTACGAAACTGCTCTGGAGAACGCATCCAACGCCGACGACTTCAAATTGCGTATGCAGGGGATTTCTTCCACCTCAGACGTTTCACGCAATGCGATGCAGGCCTCGGGCTTCGGCGGATAAGGGTTTGGCGGATAAAAGTTTGCCGCGTGGAAGGGGTTGTGTGCGCGCTGCTTAGGCTGAAACCGCTTGCCTGGCGGCGGGCTGCGCTTCACAGATCATTTGGCTGCGCAAAATCTGCAAAGCCTCGCCCAGGGAAGAAATATTAAGCACTTCATCGAGCTTTGTCCGCAGCAGAATGTCGTAAACCAGCCCAGAAGGATTCACCAGCTTGAGCTGAATTCCACGCTTCCGTGTCCAGTGGTGCCCGGTAATCAATGCGGAAAGGCCGCCGGCATCCACTAATTCCACGTCGGAAAGATCGAGCAGAATAATCCGTGATCCTTCGCCGGCCTTGACGGCGCGCATCAATTCCTCGCATCCTGTTCCATGCAAAAGCCGTCCCGCACAGCGGACCACCATAATTTCGCCTATGTTTTCTGATGTAATGTTCAACATGGCTCACTTCCTTCACCTATAGCTACGGGAATAGACTCTAGAAAGTTCCAACTGTCATCAGAAAAAAGGTAAAGTTCTGTTAAATCATTTCAGCACACGTAAATTTCAGTGACTTTTATGGCATTTGCACAGCCCAAAAAGGTTTACACGGAAAATGAACTTTATGAGTATGCGATCGCGGCGCTTGCCCGCCGCATGCGTCCGGTAGGGGAACTCAAGCGCATGTTGCGCCGCAAAGTAGAAGCCAAAACTGAGCTGGGCGAGACCCTGGTGGAACTTATCATCCGCCGCCTTAAGGACCAGGGCTATCTGAATGACTCGCAATATGCCGCGGCTTATTCTTCTTTTCGCAGGGACAATGAAAAGTTCGGCCGGCGGCGGGTAATTTCAGACCTGAAAAGTAAAGGTGTGCACGGAGAAGTCGCCGAAAAAGCGGTGACCGCCGCGTACGAAGATGTGGATGAAGAACTACAAGCGAGGCTGTACCTTCGCCGCAAGCGTCTGCACAAACCCGCCAATCAAAAGGAGGCCGCGCGCATATTCCGGAATCTCATGCGCGCCGGCTTCAGTTCCAAAATAATATTCACCATTCTCAAGCGATGGGACGTGGACGACGAAACTCTTACAGCTTTGCAGGGCGAAGAAGAATGATTCCGGAAAGAGTTGCGCCGCGAATCGTTGGTGTTTTTCTTGACTTGCGGCAAAGAGGAGAATAAAAGCACGGCATGGTCACCAAGCAAACTGGAATTGCAGGAAAAGTCGCAGTCATTACCGGCGCCTCCATGGGCATCGGTCAGGCCATTGCCAAATTATTTGTAGACCAGGGGGCGAAGGTGGTTCTGCTCTCGCGCGATGCGGGACGCGCTGAAGCTGCGCGTTTTCGCCTTGGTCACTCCGAAAGCACATTGGCGATTGCCTGCGATGTGCGGCATCGCGAAGAAATCGACCGGGTCATAAGTTTGACCCTGCACCATTTTGAGCGGCTTGATGTGTGGGTGAATAACGCCGGGCACGGCATTATGGATTCGGTCGCCCGCGCCGATATCTCCGCCGTCCGCGATACGTTCGAAACCAATTTCTTTGGCACGCTGATGGCGATGCAGGCGGTCGTTCCGGTCATGGCGCAGCAAGGCTCCGGCGGAATTATTAACATCTCAAGCGTGGCCGGCCATATTCCCCTGCCATTTCACGCCATCTACAGCGCAACCAAATTTGCCATGAATGCGCTGGGCAAAGCCGCGCGGATTGAACTCCAAAGCGCGGGCATCCATGTTATGACGGTTTGCCCCGGCTATGTGCAAACTGATTTCAGCGCGAACGCCATTCGCGGATCGGAAGTAAAGACCGTTCGGCCTTCCTCGGTGCGCGGTGTCAGTGCGGAAAGGGTGGCAAAAGCAGTTCTGCGCGGCTACCAAAAACAAAAACGCGAAGTGATTGTGCCCTGGACCATGCATCCTATGGTAAAGCTTTACCAGCTTTTTCCATCGTTGGTAGAAAATACAATGTTCCGGACTGTACGGAAACAAGATCGGCGGCAATAAGAACGAAGGACAGCGCTGGTTACTTCAATTCTTCCAACATGGCCGTCATTTCTGACTGGGCATGAGTGTTGCCGGTCCGCCGGGCGGATACAATCCCCTCGGTCAGCATTCTTTTGGCTTCTTCAATCCGGGCTGATTTTGCCAGGACCTGGGCGGCCATAAAGTATCCCGCAGTGTAATCAGGATGCGCGGTTAGCAATTTGCGGAATTCTTCGAGCGCCCGGTCTGGCTCCCCGGAATTGGAATATTCCATGGCCAGTCCGTAGCGGGCAAAAGCGTCATTCGGATTTTGTGTGAGAATTTCTGTAAGCAGGGCAATGCGATCCATAGTTCGTCCGGTTTAGCTTAACAGATGCGAATTGCCCGCCGTCAGCACAGAAACAGAGTCATCATAAACATACTGGCGGCCTACTTGCGCAATCGGTAAAATGTCGGGCACAAGCTCACTTCTTACGTTTTCTCTTTTCACGCGCCCGCTTTGCCAATTCCTCTTCCGAATACAAGCTGCCCCGGCACTGTTTGCTGCCGCAAAAGCAGCTCGCCGGATCATCCAGGTCGCCATCATAAAGGTTATAGTCGTACACCAGCTCTTCTCCCGCCCGGATGTTACGCCGCGCAAAAATGTATACGCGGTCGCCAATCTCATCCGGCTCGCAATTCGGCGCGCATGAATGATTGATAAACGCCGCCATGCCGTCGCCATCAATCACGCGGCTGCCATCGCCAAAGCCAAACAAGTAAGTCCGCGGCGAGTCTTCATAAAGATCATCCGCCGCATCCTTCACCAACTTCGGCCCGGTGTATTCAATAATTCGCGTGCCCTTTTTTATGGGCCTCGTCGTATAGCAACCATCCGCATGAATCTTCGACCGCCGAATCAGCAATGCCATAAATTTTTTACTCCGATTACTTATAAAAGCCATCCTACAAGGCCAGCCTCATAGCACTTAGGCCACTGAAATCGGAAGCCTGTCGCCCCTTCGGCTCCCGGCGGCCATTTTGCGCGAAACGTAAATCCGCCCGCCCGATGCAACCGCCAATTTTTGGCGCCTGAATTCTGTTTTTCAAATATCTCCACTCAAGCTAGAAGCAGGCTTGAACGGGTGCCCGGCTATTCGATTTCTTTTCCGGCTATTTGCCCGGCCATACGCAGGAACTTTGCGCGGTCTTTCGCCTGCAGTTTCGATAGCATAACGCGGCAATTCTCAATGTGAGCATCTTGCAAGCGAGTTGCTAAATGCTGCCCCCGTGTAGTGAATTCTATCCGTACCACCCGCCGGTCTTCGTCAATACGCCGACGCCGGACGAGGCCTTGACGCTCCAGCCGATCCAGAGCCGAGGAGATTGTGGTCATGGGTGCGCGTAAGGCTTCCGCAATACTGCGGACTGTCCAAACCTGTCGTGTGGCCAAAATCTCGAACAGTCCAATGTCATTTGCATGAAGATTGGCGTAGATACTTCCTGCTAACAAGCCTGGCTCAATCCGGAACTGACGCATTAGAGCGGATATACACTCGTGCAGAAGAATTGCGTCTGTGTCTTTGATGTCGCCGAGGTGGGGTCGAGCAGGCGATTTGGGATTCATTCCTTAGCGTTTCTCCGTTGCTGATTGTACATCTCAGGTATTTCGGATAGATGGATGGAGGGAAGGTTTGCTGTTCACGATTACGAAATGTCTCTGCGTTGTTGATTTATATAGTGCTACTATCGTATAGTCCGAATGTCGTACTACTATTGTAGCAATGAAATGCGATATCTTTCCCTGCTGATCTGGCTTTTGTTTCCAATTCAAGTCCTCGCGCAAGCGCCATGCGCTCCTCCGTCCGGCTTTAAAGACGCTCCGCATCCATCCATTGCCCCGGCTGAGCAACTGGTCTCACACACAGAACAGATCCTTATCCCTCGACCAATGTCTGTGGTATCTGCGGCAATGAAAAAGCCCCTGGAAAAAACTATTGGTAAGTCGAAC
>Ga0134128_10006961_pt1 | contig 13686 bp, 14 predicted proteins | sample KB31754_FD_96462 | JGI IMG/M metagenome (GOLD analysis project Ga0134128, IMG submission 96462) | Terrestrial soil microbial communities with excess Nitrogen fertilizer from Kellogg Biological Station, Michigan, USA - KB3-175-4 | ecosystem: Environmental > Terrestrial > Soil > Unclassified ... | reverse complement strand
CGCTACAAGCGGGCGAAGAAATAAAGGGGAGTTGGGTAATGAGCGAGATGCGGTTTACCGATCAGCATGAATGGGTGCGGCTCGAGGGCGATGAAGCCACCATTGGCATCACCCGCCACGCCGCCGAGCAATTGGGCGATGTCGTGTTCGTGGAATTGCCGGCGGCCGGCCGCAAGGTGGGCGCGGGCGCCGAAGCCGCGGTGGTCGAAAGCGTCAAGGCGGCGAGCGAAGTCTATGCTCCCGTGAGCGGCGAAGTGACCGCCGCCAATGACGCGCTGGTGGCCGAACCCGCCAAGGTGAACGAGGACCCCGAGGGCGCCGGCTGGTTCTTCAAGTTGAAGCTCTCCGACAAAGCTGAATTCGCCAAGCTGATGGATGCGGCGGCTTATCAGGAATTCGTGAAGGAACACTGAGATGCGTTATCTGCCGCTCACACCCGACGACCGCCGCGCCATGCTGGCCAAGATCGGCGCGCCCGACATCGACGCGCTGTTCCGCGATGTGCCGCGCGAAGCGGTCGTGCCGCTGTCGGTGTTCGATTTGCCAGAGACTCAGGGGGAGTTGGAAGTCGAGCGGGCGCTTTCCAAGCTGGCGTCGCGCAATGTCGCGGCGGGCAGCATGCCTTCCTTCTGCGGCGCGGGCGCCTACAAACATCATGTGCCCAGCGCCGTGGATCATCTGATCCAGCGTTCGGAATTTTTGACCGCCTATACGCCCTATCAGCCCGAGATCGCGCAAGGCACGCTGCAGGTGCTGTTTGAATTCCAAAGCCAGGTGGCGCTCCTGACCGGCATGGAAGCGGCGAATGCCTCACTTTATGACGGCTCCACAGCCACCGCCGAGGCGGTTCTGATGGCGCAGCGCCTGACGCGGCGGGGCAAGGCGATCCTCTCGGGCGGGCTTCATCCCCATTACGCCGAAACGGTGGAGACGGTGGCGGGTCTGTCCGGCCTAGTGGCGCGTGCACCGGTCACGCCCGGCAAGGCGGAAGATATCGCCGGTTTGATCGATAGCGAGACAGCCTGTGTGGTGGTGCAGAGCCCGGACGTGTTCGGCCTGATCCGCAATCTCAGGCCGATCGCGGAGGCCGCCCATGCCAAGGGCGCGCTTTTGATCGCCGTGGTGACGGAAGCTGTTTCACTGGGCCTTTTGGAATCGCCGGGCGCGCAAGGGGCGGACATCGTCGCTTGTGAGGGGCAGTCTATCGGCAATGGCCTGAATTTCGGCGGGCCCTATGTGGGCCTGTTCGCGGCCCGGGAGAAATTCCTGCGCCAGATGCCGGGCCGGCTGTGCGGCGAGACGGTGGACGCATCCGGCAAGCGCGGCTTTGTGTTGACGCTTTCCACCCGCGAGCAGCATATCCGCCGGGAGAAGGCCACCAGCAATATCTGCACCAATTCCGGTCTCTGCGCGCTGGCTTTCACCATCCATCTCTCGCTTCTGGGCGAGGAAGGACTGGCGCGGCTGGCCCGCTTGAATCATGCTCGTGCGTGCGCCCTAGCGAATCGATTGGCGCACGTGCCGGGTGTGGAGCTGCTGACGCCTTCATTCTTCAACGAATTCACGTTGAAGCTGCCAAAGCCCGCCGCGCCCGTGGTCGATGCGTTGGCGCAAAAAGGCGTCCTGGCCGGCGTGCCGGCCTCGCGCCTGATGCCGCACGAGGCGGCGGCGCGCGATCTTCTGATCGTGGCGGCGACCGAGACAAACACGGATGACGATTTCGCGGCGCTCGAAGCGGCGTTGACGGAGGCTTTGAAATGAGCATGAACAATCAGGGGCGCCCTTCCCAGCCCGGGACGGTGCGAGGCGACGACATGCCAACCATCTCCGGCAATCGCGGCCTCGATTTGGAAGCGGCGTTGATCTTCGAAATTGGGCGCGCGGGCGTCACCGGTGTCGATCTGCCGGATGTGAAGGTGGATGACGCACGTTTGGGCGGCCTTCGCCGCAAGGATGCTGTCGGCCTGCCGGGCCTCAGCGAGCCGGAAGTGATCCGCCATTATGTGCGGCTGTCGCGGCAGAATTACGCGATCGATGCCGGGCTTTATCCGCTCGGCTCCTGCACTATGAAGCATAATCCGCGCCTCAACGAGAAGATGGCGCGGTTGCCGGGGTTCGGCGACCTGCATCCTCTGGCGCCGCGCGCCGCGACCCAAGGCGCGCTGCAGCTGATCGATCAATTGATGACCTGGCTTATGACGCTCACCGGCATGCCGGCGGTGGCGATGTCGCCCAAGGCGGGCGCGCATGGCGAATTGTGCGGGCTGCTCGCGATCCGCGCCGCCGTCGAGGCGCGGGGCGAGAAGCGTAGCCGCATCCTGGTTCCGGAATCCGCTCATGGCACCAATCCCGCCACCGCGGCTTTTGCCGGCTTCACAGTGGACGAGGTCCCCGCCAAGCCCAATGGGCATGTGGACGCGGCGGCGCTCAAGGCCAAGCTGGGCCCCGATGTCGCGGCGATCATGCTGACCAATCCCAACACGTGCGGCTTGTTCGAAGGCGAAGTGATCGAGATCGCCAAGGCTGTGCATGCGGCCGGAGCCTATTTCTATTGCGACGGCGCCAATTTCAACGCCATCGCGGGACGGGTCAGGCCGGGCGATCTCGGCATCGACGCCATGCACATCAATCTGCACAAGACCTTTTCCACGCCGCATGGCGGTGGTGGGCCAGGTGCTGGCCCGGTGGTGCTGTCAGAAAGGCTGGCCGCTTATGCGCCTTTGCCGCTGCTGCTGGCGGACAAGGATGGCTTCCACCTGATCGAAGATCGCGCCGAATTGCCAGCGGGCGCCAAACCTTTCGGCCGCATGTGCGCCTTCCATGGCCAGATGGGCATGTTCGTGCGCGCTCTGAGCTATATGCTCTCCCATGGCCGCGACGGCGTGCGGCAGGCAAGCGAGGATGCCGTGCTGTCCGCCAATTATATCCTGGCTTCGCTCAAGGACGTGATGAGCGCGCCGTTCGGCGATGGACCCTGCATGCATGAGGCTCTGTTCGACGACAGTTTCCTGGAGGGGACCGGCGTCACCACGCTGGACTTCGCCAAGGCGATGATCGACGAAGGCTATCATCCCATGACCATGTACTTCCCGCTGGTGGTGCATGGCGCCATGCTGATCGAGCCCACCGAATCCGAATCCAAGGAATCGCTGGACCGTTTCATCGCGGTGCTGCGCGGCCTGGCGGAAGAGGCGAAGGCAGGCAAGCGTGAGCGATTCGAAGGCGCGCCGCGCTATGCGCCGCGCCGTCGCCTGGACGAGACTGCGGCCGCCAGGAAGCCTGTCTTGCGCTGGAAACCGGATCCGCTGCCGCAAGCAGCGGAATAATTTGCGCGGCGCGTCAATGCCCTTGGTGGTCGCCCGCCGCCACGGCATCTCGCTCGCACATATAAGAGCCGCGCTGGGTCGCGCCATAGCGCGTATCACCCTTGCGCACGAAAATGTTGCCCGGGAAAATCTGCCACACGATGGCGTCGGCCGGGCAATGAAGGCGCGCATCGCTCTCGCTGGCGAATTTGGTCTGGGTGAAGGCGAAGGAAGAAGAAGACGTCAGGATCAGGGCGATTGCGGTCCAGATCGGCCTCATCCGGCGCGTTCCAAAAGTTGCGGCCACAGGCTGTGCCGCTCACTACGGAAAATCAACTCCGGCCCAAGAAAAAAGGCCCCGCTGGTGTCGCAACGGGGCCCAAGTCACTAGGGGAGACACGCTACTAACTAACCACAAACATGAACCTTGAAACCGGCCGGCACCTTGGTCTTGGCGTCACCGCAGGCGACATCGAGCTGCCTTTGGGTGAGACCTCTCACATGGGTGAGATCGGTGCCGAGAAAGGAGGTGATATGGGTGCTGGCGCCGGTGAGATCTGCGCCGTCGAGCTTGGCACTGGAGAGATTGGCGGCGTCCAGATTGGTGCCGCGGAATGTCGCGCCTTTGAAATTGGCGAAGGACATGCACATCAAGGTGGCGTTGGCGCCGTCGAAATTGGCGCCGTGCAAATCCTTGGTCTTGACGCAAGTGTTCACCAGATTGGCGCCCTGAAGCTGGCAGCCCGGGCAATCCACGATGCCGCCTTCGATGCGCGCCACCGCCTTGGGGTCGGCCGCGGGCGCACCCGCCTCTACGGGGGTAAGCCCCGCCAGGACGAACAGGAAAAAAGCAGGCAAAAGGCGGCGCATTGCTGTCTCAATCGGGTACATCTGCCCCAATTGTCGCAAGCGCCGTGCCAAGGCGGATTGAGATACTCAGAATCTGGAAAAAGAGGCGGAGAGGCTCGTGTCTCTCTTGCCGCCAGGGCGCGAGGCCTCCCGCAGCGGATAAATATTCTCGATATAGTTCCGGAAAAAGGCGCTGATCGAATCCGCAAAGATCAGGGAATCATAAATTTCCGGCGGAACTTCCTCATAGGTCACGACTTTGCCGCTGCCGCGAAACCGGGCTGTGAGAAGCCGGGTCTTTTCATCATAGGCGACGGCTTCGATGACGACGGACTGCAAATAGGGCATGGCGTGGTAACGAGGAAAAAAGCGATTTGCTCCCGCCACAGCCTGAGTTTGGCGTGGGCGGGAGCATTTTCACAGAGGTCGGTGTCTCAGGAGCAACCGCTGGTCGAACCGCAAGTGTTACACTTCAGACAGGTTCCATTCCGCACCAGTGTAAAGTTGCCGCAAGCCCCGCAACTGTCACCTTCGAAACCTTTCATGCGCGCTTCGGCGACGCGTTTGGCATGCGCGTCTCGCGCTGCCTGCTTGGAGGACAGTGCCGCTTCCAGCGACGCCACCTGCGCGCCGACCGGGTTGCCGCTCGTAGTGATCTGCGCTTCCAGGCTGGCGCGGATCTCGGTCAGATCGACCATATCTTCTTCCGCGTCGAATTCGCCGTCCTGAACGTGGAAATGCTCATGCGCTTCCTCGGCCAACATGCGGGGCTGGGCGCCGCCCTTGACCACCGCCAGTTGCTTGAGATGGCCGCGCAGATAGCCGGTCGACGCCACTTTGGCGATCGCCGCTTCGGCCGCGCCGCCGCCATCGGGGGCATTGCCGATATCCTCGTCGGACGATGGCACGACATGGGCGAGATCGGTGCGCCCGAGATAGGAGACCCCCAGTTCACGGAAAATATAATCCAGTACGCTGGTGGCGTTCTTGATGGAATCGTTGCCGATCACCAGGCCTGCCGGCTCGAAGCGGGTGAAGGTGAAGGCCTCCACGAATTCCTCCAGCGGCACGCCATATTGCAGGCCGACCGAGATGGCGATGGCGAAATTGTTCATCAGGCTGCGGAAGGCGGCGCCTTCCTTGTGCATGTCGATGAAGATTTCGCCCAACCGTCCGTCCTCATATTCGCCGGTGTGGAGATAGACCTTGTGGCCGCCCACGATGGCTTTCTGGGTGTAGCTCTTGCGGCGATGGGGCAGCCTTTCGCGTTCCGCCGGCCGCATCTTCTCGATTACCCGTTCCACGATGCGTTCTGTGACCACGGTCTGGACCTGGGTTTGGGTCTGGGGGCGGATCGTCTCGGTGTTATCGTCCATGTCATCCTCGAATGTGAAAGCGGTGGTTGCGAGCGGTTGGGAAAGCTTCGAGCCGTCGCGGTAGAGCGCATTGGCTTTCAATCCCAGCCGCCAGGAAAGCATGTAGGCGTCGCCGCATTCCTTGACGGAGGCGGTGTTGGACATGTTGATGGTCTTGGAGATGGCGCCCGAGATGAAGGGCTGCACCGCCGCCATCATGCGGATATGGGACTCGACCGACAGCGCGCGCTTGCCCACGCGCCCGCAGGGATTGGCGCAATCGAACACCGCCAGATGCTCGGGCTTCAGATGCGGCGCGCCTTCCAAAGTCATGGCGCCACAGACATAGAGATTGGCCGCCTCGATATCGAGCTTGGTGAAACCCAAACCCTTCAGCATGTCGAAGTCCGGGGCGTCCATCTCTTCGGGCGTGAACTTCAGGATTTCGCGGCAGAAAGTTTCGCCCAAGGTCCATTTGTTGAACACGAAGCGGATATCGAAGGCCGATTCCAGCGCGCCTTCGATCTCGCCGATCTCGTCCTCGCCGAAACCCTTGGCCCGCAAGGCATCGAGATTGAGCCGGCCGGTGAAGCTTTCCAGCGAACCGTAACCCACGGCATAGGCCACGATGGCGTCGGCTTCGCTGTCGCTATAGCCCAGGCTCGCCAGCGCTTCGGGGACGCAGCGGTTGATGATCTTGAAATATCCGCCGCCGGCCAGGGTCTTGAATTTCACCAGGGCGAAGTCCGGCTCGACGCCGGTGGTGTCGCAATCCATCACCAGGCCGATGGTGCCGGTCGGCGCGATCACGCTGGCCTGGGCGTTGCGGAAGCCGAATTCCTTGCCCATCGCCAGGGCGTCGTCCCAAGCGCGCCCGGCGGCCACCGCCAGATCCTTTTGCGCGACGGCGGCGAGATCCAGCGGCACCGGCGCGATCGCCAATCGCTCATAGCCGCCGGCCTCACCATGCGCGGCGCGGGCATGGTTGCGGATGACCCGCAGCATGGCGTCCCGGTTGGCGGCATATTCCGGAAAGGGTCCTAGCTCGCCGGCCATTTCCGCACTGGCCGCATAGGAGACGCCGGTCATCACGGCGGATATGGCGCCGGCGATGGCGCGCCCCTCGCGGCTGTCATAGGCGAGGCCCGCTGACATCAGAAGGCCGCCGATATTGGCGAAGCCCAGACCCAGGGTGCGATAGTCGTAGGAGAGTTGCGCGATCTCCCGGGACGGGAATTGCGCCATCATCACCGAGATTTCCAGTACCATGGTCCAAAGCCGGACCGCATGCTCGAACGCTGGCACGTCGAAAATCTTGACGCCGTTTTCGACTTTTCGGAATTGCATGAGGTTGAGCGACGCCAGATTGCAGGCGGTGTCGTCCAGGAACATATATTCGCTGCACGGATTGGACGCGCGGATCTCCCCGCCGGCCGGGCAGGTGTGCCAGTCATTGATCGAAGTATGGAACTGGACGCCGGGGTCGGCACAGGCCCAAGCGGCGTAAGACACCTTGTCCCACAAATCGCGGGCGCGCACGGTCTTGGCAATCTTGCCGCTGCCCCGATAAGTGAGGTGCCAGTCATCGTCTTCCAACACCGCCTTCAGGAAATCGTCCGTCACCCGCACGCTATTGTTGGAATTCTGGCCCGACACGGAGGTATAGGCATCGGAATCCCAGTCGGTGTCGTAGGTGGGGAAGGTGATGTCTTTAAATCCTTGGCGGGCGAAGCTCACCACCCGCTCGATATAATTGTCCGGGATCATGGCGGCGCGGGCGGCGCGGATCTCGCGGCGCAGCGCCGGGTTCTTTTGCGGGTCGAAGCAGTCATTGCCCGAACCTTCGCAATTGACGCAGGCCTTCATCACCGCCTTGAGATGCTTGGCGGCGAGCTTGGAACCGGTGACGAGAGAGGCGACCTTCTGTTCCTCGATCACTTTCCAGTCGATGAAATCCTCAATGTCGGGGTGATCGACATCCACGATCACCATCTTGGCGGCCCGCCTCGTGGTGCCGCCCGACTTGATAGCGCCGGCGGCACGGTCGCCGATCTTGAGGAAGCTCATCAGGCCGGAGGATTTGCCACCGCCCGACAGTTTTTCGTCGGCGCCGCGCAAGGTGGAGAAATTGGTGCCCGTGCCCGAGCCATATTTGAACAGGCGCGCTTCCCGGGTCCAAAGGTCCATGATGCCGCCTTCATTGACCAGATCGTCCTTGACGCTCTGGATGAAGCAGGCATGCGGTTGGGGATGTTCGTAAGCCGAGTTGGACTTGGTCAGCCGTCCGCTCTTGTGATCGACATAATAATGCCCTTGGCTGGGCCCATCGATGCCATAGGCCCAGTGCAAGCCGGTGTTGAACCATTGCGGCGAGTTGGGCGCCGCCTTCTGCGTCGCCAGCATGTGGCAAAGCTCGTCATGGAAGGCGCGCGCATCGGCCTCGCCGTCGAAATAGCCGCCCTTCCAGCCCCAATAGGTCCAAGTGCCGGCCAGCCGGTCGAACACTTGCTTGGCGGAATGCTCGCCTGTGGTCTCCGGTCCCACGCCCTGTTTGCGCCAAAGGAAACTGGGCAGGCCTTCTTCGGCCACCTGCTTCAGCTGCTTGGGCACGCCAGCTTTGCGGAAATATTTCTGGGCCAGCACGTCGCAGGCAACCTGGCTCCAGCTCTCCGGCACTTCGATGCCGTCCTGAGCGAAGACGATGGAACCGTCCGGGTTGCGGATCTCGCTGGCAGCCGAGCGGAAAGCGATGCCTTCGTAAGGGGAGCGGCCTTCGGCCGTGAAATGGCGGCGGATGCGCATGGTGATACCTCGAAACGATGGAATTTTCCGGCCCCAGCGCCCCCTGCGGCACCCTTCCGGGGACAGTTTCCCGTCCGCCGGGATTTTCGCACCCGGGCGGCTGGGGAGGTTCGATCCCGCCAGATTTGGTGGTCACAAGAGGTGACTGGCCCAAATTATGGTCACGGGCAGGGGCGAGCCGCAAGCGGTAAGTGGTAAACGAAGTCTTACCCACCAGATCTTGTGGTCGTGAAAATGGCCCAAAAAGCCGCGAGTCAAGCGAAGGGGAGAATTGGCCGCAAAAATATTTTTCGCACGCTTTTCATCACAGCGTCTTGGAGGGCTTGGGGCGCTTTGTGGATATCCGAGTCGGCCCTGCGGATGCCGCGACGGGAGGCGCAGTTGGCGGGGAGGGGGCCGAACCCTATAGTCCCGCGAATCCGCGACTGCTTCGGAACCGCCATGCCCTTTGTGAAGATGATCTTTTCCTGGTGGAACTCCGCCACCTTCGGGACGCTCTGGACGACCTGGACGCAAGGCGCCGCTGTGGGCGAGGACGAGTTCGGCAACCGCTACTATCAGAACCGGGACGGCTCGCGCCGCTGGGTGATCTATAACGGTACCGTCGAGGCCAGCCGGGTGCCGCCCGATTGGCATGGCTGGCTGCATCACACCTTCGCCGAGCCGCCGACCAAGGCGCCGCTCAAGGCCAATGCCTGGGAAGCACCGCATCTACCCAATCTGACCGGCACGGATCTGGCCTGGCGCCCGCAGGGATCGTTGCAGCGGAGCGGCCAGCGGCCGCGCGCCACGGGAGATTATCAGGCATGGACGCCGGAATAGCGCGCATGCGGGAAAACAATGTCGCCGAGACCATCATCGGCGCGGTCGTGGTCGCGGTCGCGGTGCTGTTTGTCATTTTCGCCTATATGCGCACCGGTTCGGGCAGCCTGTCGGGTTATGAGATCCAGGCGCGCTTGCCGCGGGTGGACGGGATCGGCATCGGTACCGATGTCCGGCTGTCGGGCATCAAGATCGGCTCGATCTCGGATCTGACGCTGGACCCCAAAAATTACCTCGTCACGGTGCATATGAATATCCGTGACGATATCAAGATTCCAGTCGACTCCTCGCTGATGGTGACGTCGTCGGGATTGCTCGGCAGTTCCTATATTTCTCTCACGCCAGGCGGCGACGACAAGATGCTGGCGCCTGGCGGCATGATCCAGAACAGCCAGGGCTCGGTCGATCTGATGGGCCTGGTGGGACGTTTCATCGGCAGCGGGGGCAACAACAATCAAGGGCAGGCCAAGCCGCCGCAACAGCCGCAGCCGCAGCAACCCAAGCCCCAATCTTTGCCGCCTGGACCATGAGCAAGCCGCTTCGCCTTTTTCTGATCGCTGGTGCGGGTCTCATCGCCGCCGGCGGCTTGATGGCGGCTTTGGCGCAGACTGCGTCCGTGCCGATGGCGCCCGCCCCGGCGAAGCCATCCGCACAAGCGAAGCCGCCCGCGGCGCCCGTGGCCGCAGACCCATCAGCGGCGCCAGATCAGCCGCCGCAGCCGCTGACCAATGCGGCCGGCACCGTGTTGATGCTGCGGGGACTGGATAAGATCACGGGCCGACCCACTGACATATCCGCGCCGATCGGCAAGGAAGTGCATTTCGCGACGCTGACCATCACGGCGCGCTATTGCTATTCGACCCCCGCCAGCGAGACGCCGGAGACTTCGGCGTTCCTGCAGATCGAAGATCATCGTCCGGACCAGGGCGCCAAGCGGATCTTCTCCGGTTGGATGTATGCTTCCAGTCCGGGCCTCAATGGCATGCAACATCCGCTGTATGATGTGTGGGTGATCAATTGCTCCAATGGCGCGCCCAACACACCGGTGGCGGCGATGAGTTCGGCGGCGCCCACGAAAGTTGGCTCGCCCGACGCCACGGACAAAGAAGGCGTGGAAGCCCTGCCGGAAGAGGCTGGACGGTAGGGAGCGTCGGCCAGCAAAAGTGGGACGAGCGTAGCGAGGAGCGGTTTTGCGTTCGGCCGCGCGACCAAAAATAAAGAGCGTCGGCCAGGAAAAGTGTGAAGCGGTTTTGCGAGCGGCGCCGGAGGCGCCATTAGATTAGTGGGCGCGTCCGCGCCCGGGGCCGCGCGACCATTGAAGGCTAGAAGCCCGGCCAGAGGGCGGTTCGCGCGATCGCCTCATGCAACAGGATCAGATAGTCCGCGCGCGGAATCTCGTAAGCTCCGAAGTTCGCCAAATGCTGCGTGAGAAATTGCGTGTCGAGCAGCACAAAGCCACCCCGGTTGAGACCTGCCACCAGATGCACCAGCGCCACCTTGGAGGCATCGCGCATGCGGCTGAACATGCTTTCGCCGAAGAACGCGCCGCCCAACGCCACGCCATAAAGCCCGCCCGCAAGCACTCCATCGCGCCAGCATTCCACCGAATGGGCGTGGCCGCTGGCGCGAAGCGCCTTGTAGAGGCGTAGAATCTCGTCATTGATCCAGGTCTGCTCGCGCCCGGCAGCGGGCTCGGCGCAATTCAGCATCACCTGTTCAAAGGCCTTGTCACTCGTGACCTGGAACCGTCCGCTTTTCACGGTGCGGGCCAGCCGGCGGGGAATATGAAAATTGCCGAGCGGGATAAGACCGCGCCGTTCCGGCGACACCCAATAAAGCGCTGGGTCGTCGCGGCGTTCCGCCATCGGGAACAGGCCCTCGGCATAGGCGCGCAGCAGAATCTCGGGCGTCAGCAACGGCGCGTGCATGATTGCGCTATTTTAGCGCAATCATGCTGGTTGTTTAATACCCCCATCTATCTGCCACGGCCGCAGGCGGCCTAGCAGACATCTTCCCCCACCAACCGCGTCGCGTTCGGCCAGCAAAAGCTCCACCGGAGCTTTTGCTGATCGGCCTCACGGGGAGGAAAGCCGGTGTGCGCTGAGATGCAGTTCTATTTTTGATTTAAAGCCCAGATACCCGGGCCTGAGGCTGCAAAATACAAGAATACGAAACTGTAGAGGATCGCGGTCGAGCCGCCATTGATCACGGGGTAGAAGCTATGCGGGCTGGGGGTAACAATCGCCCAATGGCCAAGAAAGTAAGCGATCGCCATCTCACCCGAGCAGATGAAAGCGGCATATCGGCTGAAGAAACCCAGTACGACCAGCGCGCCGCCCACTAGCTCGATCATGCCCGCCCAGCCTTCGAGCCCCACAAAAGGTTTGGCGTCGGCGAACATGGGTACCAGGGGAAAATGCGCGATTTTGGCAAGGCCGACACTGAAGAATAGAAGTCCTGCCATGATGCGCAGGGCGGATTTTATCTGTGGTGCGTAAGAATCCAGAAAACTCATGCGTGACCCCCGAATTGTTGAAAGGTCAGCATAAAGGCAAATCGGATTCCGGCAACAGGGCGTGACTTGTGTGCCGGTGCGAAATGCTACAGCGCGGTCACTGTTCTAATGCCCTAGGCTCGACAGATATTTCTCCAGCCCGCCGTAAGCGTCCTAGCGGCAACGTCAGGGCGCGTGTACGGCGCGGACCCGGGAATTAATGCCCCAGGCGCGACAGATATTTTTCCAGCCAGTGAATCGAATAGTCGCCGTTGATGATGTCGGGCTCGCGAACCAGTTTCTGGAAAAGCGGAATGGTGGTCTCGATACCTTCCACCACCAATTCATCCAGCGCACGGCGTAACCTCAAGAGACACTCGTTGCGGTTGCGGGCGTGAACGATCAGCTTGCCGGCCAGGCTGTCATAATAGGGCGGAATGCGATAGCCGGCATAGATGGCGGAATCAAAGCGCACGCCCAGCCCGCCGGGCGTGTGGAATTGGGTGATCTGACCCGGCGATGGACGGAAGGTGAAAGGATTTTCCGCATTGATGCGGCATTCGATGGCATGGCCTTCGAAGACGATATCCTTCTGATCGAAGGAGAGGGGACTGCCGGCGGCAACCCTGATCTGCTCGCGCACAATGTCGATGCCGGTGATCGCTTCCGTCACCGGATGCTCGACCTGGAGCCGGGTATTCATCTCGATGAAATAGAAGCGGCCGTCCTCATACAGAAATTCGATGGTGCCGGCGCCGAGATAGCCAAGCTTGGTCAGGGCGCGGGTGACGATGCCGCCGATCTCGTCGCGCTCTTTGGCGTTGAGCGCCGGACTGCCGGCTTCTTCCCAGACTTTCTGGTGCCGGCGCTGCAGCGAACAGTCGCGCTCGCCCAGATGCACGACCTTGCCATGACTGTCCGCCAGAATCTGCACTTCGATATGGCGCGGCTTGCCCAGATATTTTTCCATATAGACGGTGTCGTTGCCGAATGCGGCCTGGGCTTCGGCGCGGGCGGTGGAAAGCGCGAAAGAGAGCTCGCCTGCATTCTTCGCCACTTTCATACCGCGTCCGCCGCCGCCGGCGGTGGCCTTGATCAGCACGGGATAACCGATCTCGTCCGCAAGTCTTGACGCGTCCGCATCCGTCACTTCGCCGTCCGATCCTGGCACGGTGGGAATGCCCAAGGCCTTCACGGTCTGCTTGGCCGTGATCTTGTCGCCCATCATGCGGATATGCTCGGGCGTGGGGCCGATGAAGGTGATGCCATGCTCCTTCACGATGTCGGCGAATTTGGCGTTCTCCGACAGGAAGCCATAACCGGGATGAATCGCTTCGGCGCCGGTGATCTCGCAAGCGGCGATGATGGCGGGCACGTTGAGATAGGATTGCGCGGCGGGCGGCGGGCCAAGACAGACGCTTTCATCCGCCAAGCGCACATGCATCGCATCAGAATCGGCGGTGGAATGGACCGCCACCGTGGCGATGCCCATCTCCTTGCAGGCGCGGATGACGCGAAGCGCGATTTCGCCGCGATTGGCGATGAGAATTTTATCGAACATGCCCTAACCGAGGATCAGCAGCGTCTGGCCGAATTCGACTGGTGTGCCGTTTTCGACGCAGATCTCCTTCACGGTGCCGCCGCGCGGCGCGGGGATGGGATTCATGGTCTTCATCGCTTCGACGATGAAGAGCGTCTCGCCTTCCTTGATCTCTTGACCCACTTTGACGAAAGGCGGCCTGCCAGGTTCGGGCGCGGTATAGACCGTGCCGACCATGGGTGAGGTGACGGCGCCGGCCTGCGGTCCAGCAGCCGGTGCAAGCGTCGCAGCTTGCGGTGCGACAGGCGGAGCGGCGACCGGATGCGAGGCAAGCGCCGCGATGGCCCCGGCGCGGGCCACGCGGATGCGCGCGCCATTTTGCTCGACCTCGATCTCGGTCAGGCCGGTCTCCGCCAGAAGATCCGACAGCGCGCGGATCGCTTCCGCGTCGATGCCTGGCTTGTTGCCCGACAGGCGCGTTTTCAAATCACTCTTGTCACTCATTTCTTTTTTCCTTTG
>Ga0134128_10006960_pt1 | contig 13686 bp, 12 predicted proteins | sample KB31754_FD_96462 | JGI IMG/M metagenome (GOLD analysis project Ga0134128, IMG submission 96462) | Terrestrial soil microbial communities with excess Nitrogen fertilizer from Kellogg Biological Station, Michigan, USA - KB3-175-4 | ecosystem: Environmental > Terrestrial > Soil > Unclassified ... | reverse complement strand
CGTCCGCCGGAACTTCATCGACCTGCTCACCCCGGCTGAGCTCGACATGCTCGCCGCCCTCAACGAGCGAGTCCTGCGCCACCTGGCCCAAGACGACGACTCCCCCGCCGAAGACAAGCCCTCATAGCACCGGTTGCTCGATGACCCGGAGCAGGACTGCCGCGGGCACCGCTGGAAGGCATCTCGAAAATCCCCTTTCCTGAACACCGATGTACGAGTTAGTCTGCTGGGTAACTCGTACATGCGAGTTCATGTTAGCCCGCAACCGGGGGAGAAGATCGCCATGCAAGACCTGGACCGCAAGTCCCAGACCCGCAGACGAGGAAGGGCTGCGACGACCGCAGCCGGGCCGGACGCCCCGCGCGGGCCAGCCACCCGGTCCGGTCCGTCGCCCTGGCTAGCCCTGGCCGTGCTGGCGTCCGCGCAGCTGATGCTCGTGCTGGACGTGACGGTGGTGAACGTGGCCCTTCCGGACATCGGCGCGGCCCTGCACCTGCACCGCAGCGAGCTGCCGTGGGTGATGACGATCTACACCTTGTTCTTCGGCGGCCTCATGCTGCTGGGCGGGCGGGTCGCCGACCTGTTCGGAGCGCGGCGCCTGACCCTGACCGGCCTGGCCATGTTCACCGGGTCATCGCTGCTGTGCGCGCTGTCGCAGAACGCGCCGATGCTGCTGGCCGGGCGGTCGCTGCAGGGGCTCAGCGCGGCGCTGATGTCGCCCGCCGCGCTGGCCACCGCCCTGACACTGTTCCCTGGCGTCGGCCGCGGCAAGGCGCTGGGCGTCTGGTCGGCGCTGGCCGGCGCCGGATCGGCCCTGGGCGTGATCCTCGGCGGCGTGCTCACCTCCGAGGCGGGCTGGCGGTGGGTGTTCGCGATCAACGTGCCGATCGGCATCGCCCTGCTCATCGTGATACCGCTGGCCGTGCCCGCACGGCAGCAGAGCAAGCCGGCGGAACGCGGTCTCGACATCCTGGGCGCCGTCCTGGTCACCGCCGGGACCGGCGCGGCCATCTACGGCCTGATCAATGCCGGCAGCCACGGCTGGGGCGCCGCGTCGACAGTCCTCTCACTCGTGCTCGCCGCCGCGGCGTGGGCCGTGTTCGCGCTGGCTGAGCAGCGGGCCCGGCATCCGCTGCTGTCGCTCGGCCTGCTGCGCCAGCGGGCCGTCCTGGCCGGCAGCTTCCTCATGCTGGCCGCCACCGGGCTGCTGGTCGGCGCCTTCTTCGTGGGCTCGTTCGAGCTGCAGCGCGCACACCACTACAGCGCCCTGCACGTGGGCCTGGCCTTCCTGCCGGCCGCCGTGGCGACCATCGCCGGAGCGCAGGGCGGCACCCAGGCGCTGGCCCGCGTCAACACCAAGATCGTCGCGGTCACGGGCCTGGCCCTGGCGGCCGCCGGGTACGCGATCGCCGCCCACTGGACCCAGCCCGCCCTGACGGTCACTGGGCTGAGCATCGCCGCGCTCGGCATCGGGGCGACGTTCGTCACCGCCTTCACGACCTCGCTCACCGACGTCGAGCCGGCCCAGGCCGGCCTGCGGTCAGCGCTGGTCAACACCTTCCACGAGCTCGGCGGAGCGGCCGGCGTCGCCGTCCTGTCCACCGCCGCCGGGGCCGGCCTGGTCGCGGCCCGCCTGGCCAGCCACGACTTCGCCCACGCGTTCACCGTCGCCGCGATCGTCGGCGCGGCGGCAGCGGCGATCGCGGCTGTGCTGGTCCCGGCCGTCCTGCGCAAGCCCGCTGCCGGCACTTCTGAATAAGACCGGAGGTAACCCGAGATGCCAGACAAAAGCACGTTGGCCGCTGACCGGACAGCCGCGGCCGAGCCAGCCGCCCGGCAGGCCCGCCGCCGCTCGGCGCTGCGCAAGAACAGCGCCGGGATCTGCCTGATGCTCCTGGTCCAGTACGGGCTCGGCATGGGTGTCAACCTCTACGCCCGGGTGCCCGCCGCCGACCGCGACGCCGGGCTGGCCACGGCAGTGGGCCGGACCCTGACCAGCCAGCCGGTCGTCCTCGCGGTCCACGCCGGGCTGGGGCTGCTGATGCTCGTGGCCGGAATCAGCGTGCTGACCCGCGCCATACTGGCCCGCCACCGCCGGGCGATCGCATCCTCGACCCTCGGCCTGGCCGCGATCATCGCCGCGGCCTTCAGCGGCGCGTCGTTCGTCAGCAGCGGGCAGGCCGGCGCGTCCATGGCCATGGCCGTCCTCACCGGTGTGGCCCTGCTCTGCTACATCGCCAACCTCCTGCTGGCCGGCCCCATCGGCGCAAGCACCCCCGGAACGCCGGTGAGTGACGCTGCCCGCGTCTGAAGGTCAGCCGGAGAGGGAGCTGACCACCGAATCCGCGCCGTCACGGCCCGCCGGAGAACCGGGGCCCACCTTCACATCCGACCCACACGAGACCCAGACCAGGAGAACAAGATGACCAGCCTGCACCCCATCTACCGCGGCGACACCGGAGAATCCAGCGCTCAGTTCCGGCCCGCGAGCCAGCCCCCGGGTTACCGCACGGCCAACGGCACCACCGGGCACTACCTTGCCTCACCCCAAGACACCAGCGGCCGGTTCAGCCTCTACCGCTGGGACATGAGCCCCGCCTCCGGCGGCCCCGGCCCGCATTTTCACCGCAGCTACGCGGAGACGTTCTACATCCTCGCCGGCACCATCCGGTTCTACGACGGCACCCGCTGGCTCGACGCCACCCCCGGTGACATGCTCTACGTCCCGGCCGGCGGCATCCACGCCTTCATCAACACCTCCGGCGCCCCGGCGTCCATGCTGATCCTGCTCACCCCCGGAGCCGACCGCACTGCCTACTTCAGCGAACTCGCCGCGATCGCCGATAGCGGCCGCGAACTCTCCGATGCCGAATGGGCCGACGTCTTCGCCCGCCACGACAACGTCATGCTCGCCGACGACCACCCCCGGTAGCCCGCCACCACGCCCGCCACCGCCTTGACCTGGCAAGAAGCCGCAGGCACCAAACCCGCGTGCCTGACCAACCCGCCCTTCACACAACCAGGTCGATAGGACCAGGGAGGGCGAATAGCCGCATGCGCTCTTCTCAAGGGGTTCTCATCTACATGATTACTTAGCCTTGAGGCTGATGGCGATGTAATCCGCGGACCTGCCGGGCCTCATGGTCAGGGTTCCCATGAGCAGGGTGCGAGCGCGGAGCGGCCTGGTGACTCGGACGCTAGTACCGCTATACAGGACACTCCTCTCGGAATAGTGCTTGCTGCCCACGTAGCAGGAAGGCACGGGCCGTTCCGCGACCGTGGAGCTATAGGTGATCACGGCGGCACCGGTGATCGGGCCGGAGGCGCCTAGGCTGACAGTGATCGTATGGGCAGTCTTGTTGAGCTTCGGCGCGCGACCGCCTCTCGGCACGAACACATAATCAGAGCGGGTGATCCACTTCGACGCTGTCTTGACTGGATTAAGGTCGAATGACTGCTCCCATGCCGACTTCGCTCCCAGTATCTCGGCGCTGCCAACCGAGCCCGTGAGGACAGAGTTGAGGATGCTCCAGATCCCGCCGGTGCAGGGGGTGGGATGGGGCTTGACGGGCAGGACACAGGACTTATCGACCACCAGGCTGGCCGACACGGGCTTGCCGGTGAACTTGTGGCTGACCTTGACGCCACGCAGCCCGGTCGCGAATGACAAGGTTCCGGTCAGGTACCCCCGGTAAATCGTGTAACTGCCCTTCGTGCACTTCTCGGCGAGGTGCCTGGTAGGCGTGAACGCCACTCCTACTGCCAGGACCGGGCTCAGAGCGGTGCCCGTCTTTAGTGCTGCGTGCTCGGTGCGGGTGACCGTCAGGTCCCTTGCCGCCATCGGGGCGAACGACAGGGTGGTCTCCCACTCGTGGTACTCCGAGTTACCTTTGGCGGCTGGCTCAAAGGAGACGTTGACAAAGGACTTCGTGGCGTCGAGGCTCAAGTTCCACCTGTGGCCAAGAGCCTTAATCCTTGTGATCTGGGTGGCGAGCACGTAGGTGGTTGAGCTAGCTGCAGCCGGACGCGCGGCGGCCGGGCTAGCCAGCGCCATGCCAGCCGGCTGGCCAACGGTTAGCAACCCTGCCGCAAGCGCCGCCCCGGCCACCGTTCCAAAGGCGCGCGACAGCAACCGTGAACGCCTGGGCTTCCCGCTTCCCCCCACCGCAGAATCCCCTCTGTAGGGCGCCCGAGTTCATTCGCGAATTCGTCAAGTACGGTTGCCTGCTGCTGCGAAGCCGGTCGCTGGCCTACTTTTGATGGTGGCCGGTGCTCCGTGGGTCGCAGCCGCGATTCTGCCACGTATCGGCGGTCCGCGACCGGCTGGAGGTCTCGTATACCGACCTGGAGTTCCGGCACGAAGACCCAGGACGCACTGATGGCTTGCTGCTCCGAAACTAGATGAAACGTGCAGGCGAGAATTCAAAATTAGATCGGCTGCTCCATGGTGCAGGTCAGCAAAACAGAATTGAGCGATCTGTGCGCGCACATGCACGCCGCGCTCGTAGTTGTCCAGCAGGTCTGACCGCCTCCAGGTCGAGACTGTCCATGCTTGGCGCGCCAGCCCGCGCCGACCGTCGTGGCCTCTAAGCTCGTCGCATGGCCAGGTACTTCGACATCCATCCGGCCAGCCCGCAACCGCGGATGATCCTCCAGGTCGCCGATTTCGTCCGGGCGGGCGGCGTGATCGCCTACCCGACCGATTCGTGCTATGCGCTCGGCTGCCAGCTCGGCAACACCGACGGCATGACAAGGATCCGGGCGATCCGCCAACTCGACGACCGGCACCACCTCACGCTGGTGTGCCGGGACTTCGCCCAACTCGGCCAGTTCGCGCGCGTCGCCAACTCGGTGTTCCGGGCCATCAAGGCGGCAACGCCGGGCAGTTACACCTTCATCCTGCCCGCGACCAGGGAGGTGCCGCGCAGGCTGCAGCACCCGGGGAAGAAGACCGTCGGGGTGCGGATCCCCCGGCACGCGGTGACCCAGGCGCTGCTGGCCGAGCTCGGCGAGCCGCTCGTCTCCAGCACTTTGCTGCTGCCTGACCAGGACGAGCCAATGACCCAGGGATGGCAGATCGCTGGCCAGCTCGGCCACGCCCTGGACGCGGTGATCGATTCCGGAGACTGCGGCACCGAGCCGACAACGGTCATCGACTTCTCCCGGGACAACCCCGAAATCCTGCGGCGCGGAGCGGGTGACACGTCCGGGTTCGAGTGAACCGCAGGCCCGGACCTGTCATCTCTCCTGCCTGTTCAGGCGGGCGAACCGACCGCGAAGAACGCCGGCACGTCCAGCACAGGCCGCCGGTCAGTCGGCCGGGACTGCCTCCTGGCTGAGTAGCGCCATCTGCTCGGGCGTCGGCATCTGCGGCACCTCTTCGCGGAAGGTGATGCCGGGGCCGGTCCCGGCGCAGGAGCAGGAAGCCGCTCAGCGCGAACACGTGCGACCGGACGTAGCCGATGTTGCTCAGGTACAGGATGGCCAGGTTGTTGGCGATGAACAGGACCAGCATCACGTTCACGACCAGGTCCACGCTCATGGCCCGGGCGGGCACGTGGTAGCGGTTCAGGTGGAACAGCTGCTTGATCGTCATATCGTCGCGGGCGATCCCGTACAGCGCCCGTGACCCGTCAGCGGTCGAGGAGATCATCGACAGCAGCAGGCTACCGATCAGCAAGACGATGATCACCCCGGCGGCCCCGCTGCCGACGATCTTGGCCAGTGCGGGCACGTAGGGGTGTTGGTAAGAACGCTGTCACCAGAGGCCAATTTGGGCGTCATCGCAGTTGGGAGTAAGGCGCTCGGCCAGGGCGTGCCGGATCTTCGGCCTTTTCAGCGTGCGGGGACGCTGCTGGGCCCCTCGCCCGGTTAGGGTCGGCCCGATGCCGCCCGGCAGTCACCGTCTCGGCTGGCGAAAGCCGGGGCTAGGTATGGCTAGAAGCCTGCGGTGCCGTTGGGGGTGCCGAGGCCGGTGGGGGCGTCGTAGCCGCGTTTGGCGAGGCACAGGTAGTCGCGGCCGCAGGCAGCAGCGGGGGTGGTGAATAGGGCGTTGTTGCCGGTGGTGATGTCGAATAGGTGAGTGCGGTGCCGGTAGGGGTAGGCGGGGGTGATGTGCGCGGCGTTGCCGGCGAGGCCGTAGACGCCTGCGATGATCGGGGCGGCGGCGCTGGTCCCGCCGATGGTTATCCAGGGGCCGCCGACGCGGCGCAGCGAGGTGTCGTAAAGGGTGATGTTCCAGGCGAGGGCGGCGACGTCGGCGGTGGTTCGGCCGGGGCAGCCGGGGTCGTGCTGCCAGGATGGCTTGGCGACGTAGGCGGAGCATCCGCTGCTGGCCGCAGCGCCGGCGCTGGGGGTGTCCCAGACCTGTTCGGTCCAGCCGCGGGCGTTGCTGGCCCTGGCCAGCTGGATGCCGCCGACGGCGATGACGGTGGCCAGGTTGGCGGGGAAGCTGGCGGCGCCGAAGCCGCTGTCGCCGGAGGAGGCAACGATGGCGTGGCCAGGGTGGTGGTAGGCGCTGGCGTGGGCCTGGCTGAACCCGGATTCGGTGGCGCCGTAGCTATTGGAGATGACCTGGGCGCCCAGCCGGGCGGCGGTGTCCTCGGCGGCGGCCAGGTCAGCGAACGAAGGAGACTTTGCCTCCACGACGTCGATCTTGCAGAGCGGGCAGGCCGCGGACACCATGGCGACGTCCAGGGTTTCCTCCACTCCCCAGCCCAGCGGGTCAGGCGCGGGCAGCGGGGAGGCGTGGCCGGCCTGGTTGACGATCCGCAGGCATCCGCTCGCTGCCGTGCATGGTGGCAGGCCGTAATGCCTTCGGTAGAAGGCCAGGTCAGCGGCCAGGTGCGGAGTGCTCTGCGCATCTACCACCGCGACCGTCTGATGGGTGTCACGAGAGATCGGGAGCTTGTACGCGGACTCGATCGCCCCGGCACCCCAGCCCCGCGGCCGTACCGCCGGGCCACTGGCGCCGGCCGCGATGGCCTGGTTCACCGCGGCCTGCGGCCGGTAGTAGGCCAGGCACCGCGCCTGGCGCGGCTTCGCCCGCGGGCAGGCTGCCGTCAGCCCGGCCGCGGCCGCGCTGGCCTCGGCGGGCGATCCGCTGCCCTGGGCGGGCGGGCTGGCGGCCTGCGCCGGGAGTCCCGCCGCGGCCAGCGCGGCTGCGGCGGCGGCGACCATCCCGGCCGTGGCGGCCACGAGTGCTGCCGAGCGACGGCCGACCAGCCCTCGTTGTTGGCGGCGCTGGATGCGGGCAGGGGTGAACCGCAGGTGTCGGAGCATGGCTGGCATCCGTTCTGTCGTCCGGCCCAGATGAGCTGGTTCCGGGTTTACTGGCCACGCCGGGTGCTGGCCCGGCCGGGGTTGCCGTGTCAGGCGGAGGTGCGGTAGGCGCCGCGGATCGTGTCAGTGACCGTGGCCCCGGCCGAGTCGCGGGCGGTGACCTGCAGCGTCACCTCGTGTGCGCGGGGCGCGGCGAACACAGCATGGAACCGGCCGGATCCCGCGCGGCTGATCTTGGCGCGCTGCCAGGTCCGGCCACCGTTCACCGACACCCGCACCTCGGCTCGGGTGATCCTGGACCGGGCGGCCTGTTGCAGGTGGCCCACGGTCATGTCAACCACCTGGCGTCCGGCGGGGGCGGTTCCGGCCATGCTGAGCCGAGCGATCTGGTAGTTCAGCGTCAGCATCTGCTGCACCGCGCACCGCCGCACCGGCCTCCCCGATGATGTGAAGCCGCACAGCCACGGCGACGGGACGGTAGCAGCGGGCTCGGGGCGGGACGGCCACGTCCACACGTCTGTGCTTTTGGTCGAGAGCTTGTATTGCTTGCCAGTCCTGGAAGCAGTCAGCACGAACCTGACCACCGACGGCCGGGGCTTCAGCGGCGCCTTGATTCCCAGGTCTGTGAACCCGGCCGCGGCCTTGACCGCGTCCCCGCCGGCGATCTTCTTGCCGTCCTGGAACAGAGCGTAACTCCCAGCGATCGTCCCGATGTTGCGGAAGACGCCATTCTGGAAGCCCCAGCCGGCGTGGCCGCGCTGGTTGTCCCCGAACGGGGTGATGTCCAGGATCAGATTGTTCCCGGCGCGGACAGCTGACGGCAGGGCAGGGAACTGGCTGGTGTCCGGCAGGCTGACGTTGGGGGCGGGGTGCAGCGGGTAGCGGTTCCACTGCTCGGTCAGGCGCTGGCCAGCGTGCAGCACGCGGACGCTGTCTCTCTGCCCGCCCGCCAGGGCACCGCCGAACTCGTAGTACTGGCGCTGCCACAGCATGGCCCGGCTGGCCGAGAGGTACTGAATCTGGCGGCCGGGCAGGCGCAGGGGTAGCACAGCGGATGTCAGGGGCTGTTGCCACTGGGCGGCGGTTCCGCCAAAGATCGACCACGCCCCCCGGGATGGCACGTCCTGGTAGTACCGCTCGGAGACGGTGGCCAGACTGGCCGGCGGCACGACAAAGCGCTGGGGCGGGATGACCCCGGGGGGATCCACTCGGTCGAGCGCGTAGGCATACGGGATGCCCCGTCCTGGGGGTGAGGTGAGCAGGCCGCTCGTATAGGCCTGCAGCGTTCCGTCGGAGGGCCGCCGGCCGATGGGGTTGACCCGCAGCGCGCCGCTGCCGAGGATTCCCCCGCCGGTGGCTGCGATGGCACCGCGGGCTGACCGGACCAGCGTCAGGTCAAGGCTTTGAGCGCTCGCCGGCCGTGGTGTCACCATCGTGACCTTGCTAGTGGCTGCGCGGGCAGTCATCCTTACCGTGGTGTCCCCAGCTACGGTGAACTGCGAGAGCACGTCCATCCGGGCGCTTACCGCCCGCCCGCGATCGATCAGCTTGGTGAAGAAGCCGAGCCCCCAGTAAGTGCCCGACGGGACACTGAACTTCGCCTCGCCGTGGTAGAAGGCGCTGATCCCCAGCGAGGTCCCCGAGGCGGGCGGGTCGTTCACATTAAGGACCTGGACCAAGTCGCCAGTGTCCGGCGTGCCCGCCGCGTTGGCTGCTTTGACAGTGAGCGTATGCATCGGGAAGGACGGGCGGGCGGGCGCCGAGACGGCGCCGGGCAGGCTGATGGTCACGCCCCCCGCGAACAGCCCGTCGCTGCCGTAACTGCCGCGAGCGTGATCACGCGCCACCTGCCGCGCCAGCGCCGCGCCAAATGCCCGGGCAGACGACGCGGTCAGGTATCCGTGCTCTACGCCCTCTGCCCGGCGGGTGACCATCACGCCTGGCAGTTCCGGCGGCAGACCCCGGGAGCGGATCGTCACCGGCAGCCTGCTGCCCCGTTCGGCGCGCTGCAGTGCTCCTAGTTCGAACAGCCGGGGATCGAGACCTCTGCCCACAAACGGCAGCGCCGCCAGCGGGATCAGCAGCTCCCGGCTCCCCGAGCCCAGCGTCACCAGGGACCTGGCCAGCCCGCTGCCCCGAGTGCGCACCACGACACTTGACCGCCGCCCGTCCCCCGCCGAGCCCGCCAGCAGGCGATCACCGTTGATCAGCGTCAGCACGGCCGACGCCGGCGCCTCGCCCTCGCGGACCGCGGGCGGAATCGTATGAGCGGAACGGCCAGCATCAGCCACAGGGCCAGGCGGCGCGGCGGCGCCGGCCAGCGCTGTCCCAGCAGTGGCAGCCCCTAGGAGGAGAGGCAGTCCGGCGGCCAGCGCGGCCATGCGAAACAGCGGAGAAGGCATGACGGTGTCCTTAAGTCAGGCGGGGTTGCTGGTAGGAGGAATCGAGCAGGTCTCTCGCGGGCCGCGCTACGCACCGCAGGCCACGAGAGGCCGCGGCTACGGCAGCTCCCCCGGGCCTGCTGCGAAGCCTGACTGCAGGATGGCCGTCCCGCTCAGCACGCGACCGGCTGAGCCGTCATGCCCGTCGGCGCGGAGCTGCTGGCCTGCCAGCTGATGGGTACGCGGATTGATGATGATCTCGTCGATCCCGCCGCCCATAGCCGATGGTATTGCGATGGACAGGCCGACCCCCGGCCGGCCGGCGACGTCAACGGCATGATCATCGAGGGTAACGCCGGGGATATGCGCGAGGGCCCGGTAGAACTCAGCTGTCAGCGGGGGAGGCATCACATAGGTAGTGAGCATTTCGTCGATAATCTTGAACTCCCGGACCGGCGCGGGGCCCCAACCTTCCCAGTGCGGGAAGCGCAGGCGGCCCAGAAAGGCCACAAGCGCGTCCGGGGTATGCGGGAGCACGCGAAGACCGACGTAGCTCACCGGGATCGTCCCGGCGACCGCGCTGGAGACAGTTCCGCCGCCGGGCAGCGTGAACACCGCTGGCTGCCCTATGAAGTGGCAGTTTCGAGGGCTTTGGGCCGTGCCGTCATCACACCCAGAGGCGAAACGCACCTTTCCCTTGTCGTCGACGTAGGCAGCCCGCCGGGCATCCGCGGTGGTCCATACCTGGAAGATCCCATCCGGCCTGCCGCCGAGTTGCTTCTCCTTCCAGTACAGCCACTGCCCAGGCCCGGCATCAGGCCCCGCGGCCGCCACGGCTGCGGTCCGGTAGGCAAGCTCCCGCACCGAGATGCTGGAAGCATGACGTGATCCGCCGTCCCCGGCCACTGGCACCGAGCCGACATGCCCAGCCACAGCGATAGCAGCGGCACTAACCATAAAAGCCAGGCTGAGCCCGCCGACCAGCGCCGGCCGGGTGCGCCTTCCTCGAGCCGGTACGGCAGGCGGCGCAGGGGCCAGAGCTTGGTCGAGCCGGTAGCCCACGGCGCGGCTGGTCTCGTCGGCCGCGGCGGGCGGCGCCGGGCGCAGGATCTTGAACATCCTGATCTCATCCATGACTGGTGGTCTCCTTATCTGCGCGGGTGTGCTCATCGCTGAGCGCGGGATTGACCCCACCGAGTGCCTTGCGCGCCTTCACCCGGATCCGGTTCAGCCGGGACCGGACCGCGCTGACTGTGAGTCCGAGCGCCTGCGCGGATTCTGCATAGGTCAGGTCGGCCCAGGCGACCAGCAGCAGCAGCTCGCGGTCCTGCCGCGACAGCGTGGCCAGCGTCGCCGACAGCTTCGGCCCCAGCTGCTGCGCCACCACCCGATCGACCGAGCGGTCGCCGAAGTCGGCTGGCATGTGCTCAGCGGGAAGCCGGGCAACCGCCCGCCGGTACCGGGACTCCGCGCGCCGGTGCTTGCCTATCTGGCGCGCAGCGATGCCATATAGCCACGGCCTCGCCTCAGCCTGGGACACGTCATAGCGAGCGCGGCCCTGGAAAGCTGCGAGAAACGTCTCGGCTGTCACATCCTCGGCTAGCTCAGGACCGAGCCGTGCGTGCACATAGCGCACGATCTCAGAGCCATGCCGACGGAAGATCTCCGCGAACCACGAAGGCTCGCGCAGCGACCTCGCGATAACCGCGGCATCGCTCACCTCTCCGTTCGCCGTCACCTGTTCCACTAGCACCGCGCACGCGCATTCATCTGAACTCCTCCGGCGGGGAAGACGGACACCCCTTGTTACCCGCACAGCCCGGTGGGGTTCCGAAAATCTGCGCCGCTGACGATCAGAGGAGTAATCCAGTCCTCCAGCTGGAAGACTCCGAAGCGCCAGGCGGCTGCCCTGGCCGCGGACTAGCCTGCATCTTTTTGAGTGGTCTGAGCCTGGCGGCTTGTGGCTGTCTCCGTCGCCGGTCAGCCTGGCGGCCCGGCTGTCACGCTGGGCGGGCGAGCCGTTAGCGGCAAGCCGGGCCGGGCTGCTGTCGATCACGGTGTCCGGTGCCGTCGAAGACGAGTGAACCGCCCGCCTTCATGGGTCCGGTAAACGATCGTTTCTCAACACCGCGCGCGCCCGGGCAGGCGACTCTGCAAACCGGCAGGCGAAACGGCCGCGGCTTCAGAAGCGAAGTGTCCAGAAACGTGTTGCAAAGCCGGTGTGTCTAACAACTCGCCAGCGGCCCTTTCTCGTACGCTTCTGACGTGACGGCCCCTCCGCGTCGGCCTCCCGCGCTGGCCGGGGAGCCGGACAACCTGCTCGCCACCGGGCCGGCGGCCCTGACCGGCGCGCTGATCGGGTACGCCCGCGTCTCGACCAGGGACCAGAAGCTCGACCGGCAGACCAGGGCGCTGACCGCCGCGGGCTGCATCCGGATCTTCGCCGACAAGAAGTCGGGCAAGAACGCCGAGCGGGAAGAGCTGCGCAGCGCCCTGGACTACCTGCGGCCCGGTGACATCGTGGTCGTGGAGTCCCTGGACCGGCTCGGCCGGTCGCTGCAGGACCTGATCACGATCGTCTCCGGCCTGCGCAGGCAGGGCGTCGGGCTCCGGTCCCTGAAAGAGGCGATCGACACCACCACCCCCGGCGGCCGCCTGGTGTTCCACGTGTTCGCCGCGCTGGCCGAGTTCATCCGCGAGCTCATCATCGAGGGCACCCTCGAGGGCCTGGACGCCGCCCGGGCGCGCGGACAGAGCCTCGGCCGCCCGCCAGCCATGACACCCGAGCAGGTCGGGCACGCCAAGGCCCTGCTCGCCCAGCCCGACGCGAGCATCGCCTCGATCGCGCGCCTGCTCAGCGTCAGCCGCTCCACCCTCTACAAGTACGTCCCCGAGCTCAAGCCTGGCAGCGACCTCCAGGCCGGCAGCCGGCACCCCGAGCTGACCGGAAGCACCACCGCGCAGGAAGGCACCCCCGAATGACCACCCAGGCCGCCCTCGCAGAGATCAGGCAGCTACTCCGCGCCTTGGGAGAACGGTGCCCCGGCGGCCCGGGCTGCCGTGCAACTGCTCCTCTTCGCCGACCTCACCGTTCCCCCAGGTTCGACCGGCACGTCCGCGTCGACCCCATCCGCACCGCCGGCGGCCTGGTGCGCTGCGCCTGGATCGATGACTGGGGCGCGCTCATCGGCGACCAGGAGCTGTGCCTGGCCGGCATCGAGAAGCGGATGCTGAGGCTCGCGGCCTCGCTCGCCCCGGGCACCCAGGCAGCCTGTACGAGGAACTCACCGTCGGCCTCGGCCCGCGCACGCCAGCCGGGTCGCCGAGGCGGTGCTCATCGCGGCCGGCGAGGCCGGCACCGTGACCGTGACCATGACCGTGGACAGCCTGACGCCCACGCGCGGGATCAACCTGATGTGACCGGGAATCGACGCTTCCCGGTCACATCACAGGCAGGCGGCGGAGCATCTACTACAGAGCGACGCGGACCTTCATGTGCTCACCGCGCCGCAGGCGTCGGCCAGTCCTCCGGCTTCATCAAAAGATCAACTTTTTGATCCCTGGCCGCAAGATCGTTACCACCGTCCCCAGGGGCATGGACCGCGGCTGTTTCAGGACCGTTCCGCCATGGCGGACGCGCCTGGCCCGCCAGGTAATGCCCCGTCGCGCTACCCGGAACTGCTGCAAATACCACCGCGTCGACTGGCACCAGGTCAGCGTGGCCGCGATCCAGATCACGCCGCAGGCCCGTCGCGAAGGCCTGGCAGGCCAGGCGCTCAGCCGCCGGGCGAGGGAGCTGGCACAGGCCCGGGACCTGCCACCGCAGGAAAAGGAGGCCCTGGACAAGCTACTGGCCGGATACAGCGCCATCCAGCCGACCCGGCTCCTCCGCCGCCCCCGGCTATAACACCGGCCGCCACCGCATCACCGCGATGTTCGACAGCGGTGTCCGCCGGACCATCATCCTTCGCTGACGGCAGACCGGCGACCCTGCTGCCGAACGCTCGATCCGGTCGATCCGGCG
>Ga0134128_10006958_pt1 | contig 13690 bp, 12 predicted proteins | sample KB31754_FD_96462 | JGI IMG/M metagenome (GOLD analysis project Ga0134128, IMG submission 96462) | Terrestrial soil microbial communities with excess Nitrogen fertilizer from Kellogg Biological Station, Michigan, USA - KB3-175-4 | ecosystem: Environmental > Terrestrial > Soil > Unclassified ... | reverse complement strand
GCAAGCCGTACGTCGACCAGCTGGTCGTCGACTCGTCGTTCACCGACACGAACGCGCTGTTCAGCGCGCTGCTGGCGGGCAAGATCAACCTGTTCCCGAGCCTGCCGCTGGTCACTGCGCGGCAGCAGCTCACCGCGAAGCAGGTGCAGATCCTCGAGTCGCCGGTGGCCGCGCAGAGCTACATGTTCGCGATGCGGGTGGACAAGGGCCCGTTCGCCGACAACCGGGCCCGCACGGCGATGAAGCTGCTGGTCGACCGGCAGGCCATGATCGACGGGGCGTGGGCCGGGTTCGGCGACGTGGCCTACGACCTGCTCGCGCCGAACACCCAGTACTACGCCGCCGACCTCACACGGGACCGAGACCTGGACCAGGCCAAGTCGCTGCTGCAGAAGGCCGGGCTGGCCGGGGCCACCATCACGCTGCCGACCTGCAACTTCCTGCCCGGCATGGTGGAGTCCTCGACGATCCTGGCCCAGCAGGCGGCCGAGGCCGGGCTGAAGATCAACGTGGACGTGCGCAGCGCGGCGACCTACTTCACTCCGGCCGGCGGCTTCCTGACCCGGCCGTTCGGCTACGAGGTGGACCAGCCGGTCGGCTCGCTGCTGGTCGCCTACCGGTCCGAGTACACCCCGGACGCGCCCTACCCGGACACGCACTGGGGCTCCCAGCCGGGCGGCGCCGCGGCCCAGCGGCTGATCTCGAAGGCGATCGGGGCGACCAACCCGGCGCAGGCCGCGTCGCTGTGGCGGCAGTGCCAGCTGCAGCAGTTCCACGAGGGCGGCTACCTGGTCTGGGGCAACCTCCCGTACGTGGACGCGGCCGCGAACAACGTGCGCGGGCTGACGGCCGGGGCCGGGTTCAGCTACAACAACTGGCGCCTGCAGGACGGCTGGCTGGCATGACCGGGCCAGGCCCGTGCGGGCGGCTCGACGGCTACCGGGTGGCGGTGCTCGGCGGCGGCGGTGTGCTCGGCGCGGCGGCCGCGCGGGCCTGCGGCCGGGAGGGCGCCGCGGTCGCGGTCGGCTACCGGTCCTCGGCGGTCGCCGCGGCGGCGGTCGCGGACGAGATCACCGCGGGCGGCGGCACCGCGTTCGCCGGGCCCGCCGACGTCACCGACGCCCGCTCGGTGGGCGGCTTCATCGACGCCGCCGCGGGCCGGCTCGGCGGGCTCGACGTGCTGGTCAACGCGTTCGGCCGGATCGACGCGGCGGACGCGGTGCGGTTCGCGCAGACCACCGCGGCGGCCTGGGACGAGCTGTTCGCGGTCGACGTGCGCGGCCTGCTGCTGGCCTGCCAGGCCGCGCTGCCGCACCTGCACCGGTCCCCGGTGGCCTCGATCATCAACTTTGCCGGCTCCTACGGCAACGGGTCCAACCCGGAGAACCTGGTCAGCTCGGTCAGCGTGTCGTTCTGCGCGGCCAAGGGCGCGGTCCGCGGGTTCACCGCGGCGCTGGCCCGCGACCTGGCCCCGCACGTCCGGGTCAACGCGGTCTCCCCCGGGATGATCGAGGCGGACTGGGAAGCGGACTGGAACATCCCGGCCGGGCACCTGGACGAGGCGATCGGGCACACCCCGCTGCGCCGGCTCGGCCAGCCCGAGGAGATCGCCCAGACCGTCGTCTACCTGGCCTCGGCCGGCGGCGGCTACACCACCGGCCAGATTCTGCAGGTCGACGGCGGCTGGGTCATGCCGGGCTAGGGGGTTGCGATGACGACGGAGATCTCCCTGGCCGGCCTGCTGCCGCCGGATCTGCCCAGCGGGCGGGATGCCGCCGCGCAGGGCCGGGCGCTCGGCGCCCGGATCGATATCGCGCCGTCGCTGTACCTGGCGGAGAAGCAGGTGGCCTCGGAGCGCGCCTGGCGGGAGCGGGCCGCCGCCGAGGGGATCTCGTCGACCTGCATCAACATCGGGCTGGCCACCTGGCCGCAGACCCGGGAGGCGCTGGGCAGCATCTACGAGGACAGCCTGCGCCGCGGGATCCGGCCGCCGGACCGGTTCAACATCCTGGCCGAGCGGCGGATGGGGCTGCCCAAGGGGCTGCGGCTGTCCGCGCCGCAGGAGACCGGGCCGCTGCTGATGACCGGGCAGGACTGGTGGGAGACCACGCACACGGTGCCGATCCAGCCCGAGGCCGCGGACAACACGATCGGCGGCCCCGGGTCGCTGGACAACGTCACCGACGCGCTGGCCGCCGGGATCACCCACATCGGGGTGCTCTCCCAGTACACCTGGCGGTGGCCGTACTGGACCGACGAGGCCGGCCAGGTGACCTCGGTTGTGACCGCGGGCGGGGTGCTGGCCGCGCACCGCGCCGCCGGGGTGTGCTTCGACTCCTACCTGGAGGACGGCTACCCCGGCGTGTTCCATGACTACGCCAACTACGTCGGCTGGGCCATGCTCGAGCGGTACGTGTGCGAGGACCTGATCGGCGCCGCGTACTCGTGCTCGTGGGGCGGGCTGACCAGCGACCCGGTGACCAAGGCCGCGGTCACGCTGGCGCTGGCCGCGTTCCGGCCGGACCCGGTGCCAGCCGGGTTCATCCAGGGCGACACGATCGGCAACCGGGCCGACTTCGACGCCAACGCCGGCGTGGTGGCCACCGACGTGCTGTTCATGAAGGCGGTCGACTACCGCTACCGGCTGGGCGGCGCGCCGATCGCGGTGCCGGTGACCGAGGTGGAGCGGATCCCGACCTGGCAGGAAGTGGCCCAGGTGCACGCGATCAACCGGCGGCTCGAGGAGTACCTGCCGTCGGTCAGCGCGGCCATCGACTGGGCGCCGATCGAGGCCCGGCGGGACGAGCTGGTGGCCGGGGGGCGGCGGTTCTACGACGCGGCGCTGGCCGCGATGACCGCGGCCGGGATCGACACCGGCGACCCGTCGGCCGTGCTGGTCGTGCTCAAGCAGCTGGGCGCGGCGGCCTGCGAGGAGCTGTTCGGGGCCGGCCCGCGGGACGACACTTACCCGCGCGGCCGCCGCCCGGTGCTGGAGACCGACCTGGTGCACCGGACCATGGCCGAGCGGGAGCGGCTGCTGACCGCGGTCAGGACCCGGTCCGGCGGGCCGGGCAGCGCGGACGGGCTAAGGATCGTGCTGGCCTCCACCGACGTGCACGAGTTCGCCAAGTTCCTGCTGGAGGCGGCGCTGACCGAGGCCGGGGCGCGGGTCATCGACATCGGCGTCAACCGGGACCCGGAGGACATCGCCGGGGCCGCGGTGGAGAGCGCCGCACAGGCCATCGTGATCACCACGCACAACGGCGTGGCCCGCTCCTTCGGCCAGCTGCTGATGCGCGAGCTGCACGCCGCGGACCTGGGGCGGCTGCCGGTGTACATGGGCGGCGTGCTGAACGAGGACATCGAGGGCAGCGAGATCCCGGTGGACGTCAGGGAGGACCTGCGCGGCCTCGGCATCACGCCGATGGCCGCGGTGGAGGACCTGGTCGCGGCGCTGACCGGGGCCCCGCCCGGCCCCCTGGCGTGAACGTGGCGCTGCTGGCCGACTTCGGCAGCACCTTCACCAAGGTGCTCGCGGTGGACCTGGACGCGGCGGTGATCGCCGGGCACGGCCTGTGCCCGTCCGGCGGCGACCTGATGGACAGCTACGACAAGGCCGCGGGCGCGGCGCTGGGCCAGGTCCGCGGCCCGGCCACGGTCGCCCTGGAGCTGGCCGCGTCCAGCGCGGGCGGCGGGCTGCGGATGGCCGCGGTCGGCCTGGTCCCCGAGCTGACCGCGCTGGCCGCGCAGACCGCGGCGCTGAACGCGGGGGCCCGGCTGCTGGCCGTCCTGGCCGGGCGGCTGACCGGGGCGGACGCCGCCCGGCTGAGCGCGCTCGCCCCGGAGATCGTGCTGTTCGCGGGCGGCACCGACGACGGCCAGCAGCAGCGGGTACTGGACAACGCGGCGGCGATCGCCGGGTCGCTGGCGGGCGCCCACGTGGTGGTGGCCTGCAACCGGGCCGTGGGCCGGATGGTGGCCGGGCTGCTCGCCCCGGGCGCGGCGTCGGTCACGGTCGTGCCCAACGTGCTGCCCGAGCTGGGCCGCACGAGGACCGGGCCGGCCCGGGAGGAGATCGGGCGGCTGTTCCTGCGGCACGTGATCGCCGGGAAGCGGCTGTCCGCCTCGCCGCGGTTCGCGGCGCTGGTCCGGATGGCCACCCCGGACGCGGTGCTGCGGGCCGCGGTGCTGTGCGCGGAGACGGCCGGAAGCCCGGGGGAAGGTCCCGGGGCCATAGTGACCGACGTGGGCGGGGCAACCACTGACGTGTACTCAGCGGTGCCCGGGCCGCCGGCCGCACGGGCCCCGCTGGTCAGCCGGCCGGTGATGCGCACCGTGCAGGGCGATCTCGGGCTGCGCTCCGGCGCCGCCGGCGTGCTGGCCGCGGACGGCGGCTGGCTGGCCGCGCAGTTCCCGGCCCCGGCTTACGGTCCTGGCTGGCTGGCCGCGGCCTGCGCCCGGCGCCAGGCGGAGCCCGCCGCGGTGTACGGCTACGGCCCGCAGCTGCTGCTGGACCGCGCGCTCGCGGTGTCCTGCCTGGCCCGGGCCCTGCAGCGGCACGCAGGGACGCGGGTGGTGCGGCCGGGCCCCGGCGGCCGCGCCGAAGTGCGGCACCTGGACCCGGACCTGACCGGATGCCGGGTGCTGGTGGCCGGCGGCGGCCTGCTGCGGGCCGCGGACCGCCCGGAAGAGGTGGTCCGCGCGGCTCTGGACCGGCTGCCCGCCGCGGCGCTCGCGCCGCGGCAGGCCCGGGTGGTGATCGACCGCGGCTACGTGCTCGCGGCCGCGGGCCTGCTGGCCCCGGCCCACCCGAAGGTTGCCGCGGACCTGCTGCGGCACGAGCTACCGGAGGCGATCTCATGACTGGACAGCCCGGCCTGCGCAGCCTGGCGCGGTCCCGCGACCTGATGACGGCCACCGCGCGGGTCGTCGCGGGCGGGGTGGGGTCGGCGGACCGGGCTCTGGTCGCCCCGCACCCGATCTTCATCGCCCGCGGCGCGGGCCCGCGGATGTGGGACGTGGACGGCAACGAGTACGTCGACTACCTGCTCGGCTACGGGCCGCTGGTGCTCGGCCACGCGCACCCGCGGCTGGTCGAGGCGCTGACCCAGCAGGCCCGGCTGGGCACCATCTACGGCGCGGGCCACCCGCTGGAACTGGCCGCGGCGGAGCGGCTGACCGCGCTGGTGCCGTCCATGGAGCAGGTCAGGTTCGGGCAATCGGGGACCGAGGCGGTCGAGTCGGCGGTCCGGCTGGCCCGGGCCGCGACCGGGCGGTCGCTGATCCTCAAGTTCGAGGGGCATTACCACGGCTGGTCGGACCAGATCGCGGTGTCCTACGCGCCGGGCGCTGAGCAGGCGGGCCCGGCGGAGCGGCCGGCCACCGTGCCGATGTCACAGGGCCAGCCCGCCCGGACCTACCAGGACGTCGTCGTGCTGGGCTGGAACGACCTCGCGGCGGTCCAGCGGTTGTTCGCCGAGCGGGGCGGGCGGATCGCCGCGGTGCTGACCGAGCCGATCGCCTGCAACTACGGGGTGATCGAGCCGGCCGGCGGGTTCCTGCCCGGCCTGCGGGCGCTGTGCGACCGGCACGGCGCTCTGCTGATCTTCGACGAGGTGCAGACCGGGGTGCGGATCAGCCTGGGCGGCGCGCAGGCCGTGCTGGGCGTGACCCCGGACATCACCTGCATGGGCAAGGCGGTCTCCGGCGGCGTGCCGGCCAGCGTGATCGGCGGCCGCCGGGACCTGATGGAGCTGATCGCGGACCGCCGGGTGTTCCAGTCCGGCACGTACAACACGAACCCGCTGTGCCTGGCCGCGATCCCGGTGGTTCTCGACCGGCTGGCCGAGCCGGGCACACACGCGGAGATGGAGCGGCTGTCCCGGCGGCTGCGTGCCGGGATCGCCCAGCTCATCGGCCCGCTCGGCGGCTACGTGCAGGGCACGAGCACGATGTTCGGCATCGGGTTCGGCCCCGGCCCGCTGCGCACGATGCGCGACGGCTGGCAGAACAGCACAGAAAAGATCATGGAGCTGAAGCGCGCGCTGTGGAGCACCGGCGTTTACACCAAGCCGACCCCGCGCGATATCTGGTACGTGTCCACCGAGCACACCGAGGCCGATATCGACGAGACGCTGGAACGGGCGGCCGAGGCAGTGCGTCTTGTCCGTTTCTGAGCGGTGAATCAGCTGCGGACCAGGAACGGGGCCACCTTTATGGCAATCGGCGAATCTTCCGGCTCGATCGTGTAGATGGCATGCCACTGAAGCCGGGCCAGCTGGTCGACCAGCCGTTCGACATCCTCGCTGGGCGAAGCGGGATCGAGCGAGGAGAGACTGACCTCAATCATCGAGTACAGCGCTTTCGCGGCAAAATCGATATCAATGTCGGGACGGGTCAGGCCGCATTCGCGGCCGGCCCGGTGCACGGTGGCCAGCCAGCCGGACATGGACTTGTCCGCGGCCTCGTCCACCTCCTTCCAGCCGCTGTCCGGCATCTGCTTGGCGATCTCGATGGCCGGCCGGAGGTCGGCGTTCTGGATGCGCCACAGCATGGCCTCGCGGACCATGTTCCGCACCAGGCTGTAGAACGGCTCGCTGGGATCCACCCGGGCCCGCAGCCGGGCCCCGATCTCCTGGTAGCCCACCATGTAGTCGCGGACCAGCTGGAACAAGATCGCGGCCTTGTTCGGGAAATGGTTGTACACGGTGGCCCGGGACGCCCCGGCAAGGTTGCCGATATCCGACACTCTGGTGCTCGCGTAGCCGGGGGTATGAAAGAGCCGCCGGGCGGCGGCCAGAATGGCAAGGACCGTCGGATCCCTGGTAACGCCAACGGGCTGACCCGTGCGGACAACGGAAGGGGTCATCAGGGAATCCTAGCTCTCCGTCCCGGCCCGGGGCTGCCGCCTTCCCGTAGGCGGGTAACACCCGGCCGGTCATGGCTGGACGCGGTGTCCAGCCTGCTTGTATTGTCCCCGTCAGCCGAGCATTCCGTAACAGTGGATATGACCGCGCCGGATCAGGGCAAACACGCCAGGCCGCAGCAGTCCGGCCGGCCACTGGTCATCGCCCGGCCGGACAATTCCGGGAACCGCCCATGCTAGGCACGCAAAGCGCACCTGGCCTTCCGCCGCCGGCCGCGCCGGAGACGGCCCGGCCGGAAACCGGGCGGCACCCGGTGGCCGGGTTTCTCGCCCGCCGGCTCGCCACCGGGATTGTCACCCTGCTCGTTGCCTCGGTGCTGATCTTCCTGGCCACGAACATCCTGCCCGGCAACGCCGCGCAGGTGGTCCTGGGCCGGAACGCGACCGGCCCGGCCGTGCACAAGCTCGAGGCCGAGCTGGGTCTCGGCCGGCCGGTGGCCGTCCGCTACCTGGCCTGGCTGGGCGGCATGACGCACGGCGACTTCGGCCAGTCCGCGGTGGCCAGGGCGGAGGGCCGGCCGGATGCGGCGATCTCCGCCACGCTGGGCAGCCCGCTGGCCGACAGCGCGATCCTGGCCGGGCTGACCGCGATCCTTCTGGTGCCGCTGACCCTGCTGTTCGGCGCGCTGGCCGGGCTGTACGCGCGGCGGAAGACCGACTGGCTGATCTCCGGCCCGGCGCTGATCGCCAGCGGCCTGCCGGAGTTCGTTACCGGCTCGGCGCTGATCTACGTGTTCTTCACCTGGCTGCACGTGCTGCCGCCGGTGGCCCTGCTCAGCCCGGGCCAGTCGCCGCTGTCCCAGCCGCGGGCCCTGGTGCTGCCCATCCTCACCCTGCTCGCGGTGGCGGTCGGCGCGGGCGTCCGGCAGGTCAGGGCGGGCATGATCGAGGTGCTGGACCAGGACTACGTGCGGTTCGCCCGGCTGAACGGGATCGGCGAGGGGCGGGTGATCCTGCGCTACGCGCTGCGCAACGCACTGGCGCCCAGCGTGCAGATCATCGCCCAGAACCTGCAGTACCTGGTGGGCGGGATCATCGTGGTGGAAAGCGTGTTCGCCTACCCGGGGATCGGCACGTACCTGGTCAACGCGGTCGCGGCCAGGGACGTGACCGAGGTGCAGGCCGCGGCGATCATCCTGGCCGCGCTGTACATCGTGATCAACATCGTCGCGGACCTGATCGTGGTGCTCCTGGTCCCCAGGCTCCGGACGGCGATGTCATGACGGCCGGGCCTGACGTGCGGCGCGGACGGACGCGCGCCCCCGGGCTGGCCCGGGACTGGGGCGGCCGGATCGGCGCCGTGCTGCTCGTCCTGCTGGTCGGGGTGGCGCTGGCCGGGCCGCTGCTGGCGCCGCACAGCGCGACCGACACGGTCGGCATCCCCGGGCTGCCGCGCGGGCCCGGCGCTCCGCTGGGCCTGGACTTCCTCGGCCGGGACGTGCTCAGCCGGGTGCTCTACGGCGGCCGGTCCACGCTGCTGCTCGGCGGCGCGGCCACGGTGCTGACGTACCTGATCGGGGTGCCCGCCGGGCTCGTCGCGGGCTACTCCCGTACCGCGCTCGACCCGCTGATCATGCGCGGGGTGGACGTCGTGCTGTCGTTCCCGGCCCTGCTGATCATGCTGCTGGCGGTGACCGCGTTCGGCAACGGGCCGGTCGTGCTGGTCGGCTCCGCCGCGCTGGTGCTGTTCCCCGGGGTGGCCAGGATCGTCAGGACCGCGACCGCGGAGGTGGCCACCCGGGCCTACGTGGAGGCGGCGATGGCCCGCGGGGAGCGGCCGGCCGCGGTCGTGCGCCGGGAGATCCTGCCGAACATCGTCCCGCCGCTCGTGGCCGACCTGGGCATCCGGTTCAGCTGGTCGATCATCCTCATCGCCAGCGTGAACTTCCTCGGCCTGGGGCTGCGCCCGCCGACCGCCGACTGGGGCCTGATGGTGTCGGAGAACCGCAGCATCTTCGCCACCAACCCGCTCGCGGTGCTGGCCCCGGCCGCGATGCTGGCCCTGCTGATCATCGGGGTCAACCTGGTCGGCGACGCCTACGTGCGCCGCCTGGGCCGGTCCCGGGGGCGGCCATGACTGGCTTGCACGGTACAAGCCACCACGGGGTGGACCGGGCCGTGCTGCAGGCCCGCGGCCTGCGGGTCGAGCTGGCCAGCGGGGCGGCGATCATCGAGGACGTCAGCCTGGACCTGCGGCCCGGGGAGATCCTCGGCCTGGTCGGCGAGTCCGGTTCGGGCAAGACCACGACCGCGCTGTCCCTGTTCGGCTACCGGGAACGCGGGGTCCGGGCGGCCCAGGGCAACATCGAGATCTCCGGCCAGCCGCTGGCCAGCGAGCAGGCGTTCCGCGGGGCCCGGGGCCGGCTGGTGTCCTACGTGCCGCAGAACCCGGGCCAGTCGCTGAACCCGTCGCTCCGGGTCGCCGCCGCCATCGAGGACATGCTCCGCGCCCACCAGGGGCCGCCGGGCGGCCAGGCGGGCGCGGCGGGGCTGCTGGACCGGGTCGGGCTGCCGTCGGGGCCGGAGTTCGGGCGGCGGTACCCGCACCAGCTGTCCGGCGGCCAGCAGCAGCGGGTGTGCATCGCGGTGGCGCTGGCGTCCGGGCCTGACGTGGTCGTGCTGGACGAGCCGACCACCGGGCTTGACGTGATCACCCAGGACCGGATCCTGGCCGAGCTGCTCCGCCTGCGGGACGAGCAGCAGGTCGCGATGCTGTACATCACCCACGACCTGGCCGTGGTCAGCCAGATCGCCAACCGGATCGCCGTCATGTACGCGGGCCGGATCGTCGAGCAGGGCACCGTGGACGAGATCCTGCGGCGGCCGCGCCACCCCTACACCCACGGCCTGCTCGCCGCCACCCCCGACCATCTGCGCCCGCGGGCGCTGCAGCCGATGCCCGGCACCGTGGCCGCGGTCGGCGCGCGCCCGCCGGGCTGCGCGTTCGCGCCCCGGTGCGCCCAGGCAGTAGCCCGCTGCGCGGCCGAGCTGCCGCCGCTGGAGCAGACCGGGGCCGGGCACCTGGCCCGCTGCTTCGAATGGCGGGCCACTCCCCCGCTGCCGGCCGGCCCCGCGCCGCCCGTGCTGACCGCTGCTGCGCTGACTCCTGCTCCGCTGGCCCCCGCAGTCGCGCCGGCCGCGGTCGTGCTGGAGGCAACCGGGCTTCGGGCCGAGTACCGGAGCCGGCATCACACCGTGGTGGCGGCCAGGGACGTGTCGTTCCGGCTCACGCGGGGCGGCTGCGTGGCGCTGGTCGGCGAATCCGGCAGCGGCAAGACCACGATCGCCCGGGTGATCGCCGGGCTGCATCCGCTGGCCGGCGGGGAGCTGCGGCTGGACGGCGCGGCGCTGCCCGCGGACGCCCGGCGGCGGCCACGGAGCCAGCGGCGCCGGATCCAGATCGTGTTCCAGAACCCGGCCGAGGCGCTCAACCCCCGGCATACCGTGGCCAGCGCCATCGCCCGGCCCGCCCGCGTGCTCCGCGGGCTGAGCCGGGCCGGGGCCGGGGCCGAGGTCAGCCGGCTGCTGGCGGCGGTCCGGCTGCCGCCGCAGACCGCCCGCCGTTACCCCGGCGAGCTGTCCGGCGGCGAGTGCCAGCGGGTCGCGATCGCCCGGGCGCTGGCCGGCCAGCCGGAGATCCTGGTCTGCGACGAGATCACCTCCGCGCTGGACGTGTCCGTGCAGGCCGTGGTCCTCGAGCTGCTGCGCGACCTGCGGGCCCGGCTGGGTATCTCGGTCATCTTCATCACCCATGACCTGGGCGTGGTCGCCGCGGTCGCCGAGCAGGTCCTGGTCCTGCACGACGGCGCGATCTGCGAGGCCGGGACGGCCGACCAGATCCTGGGCCACCCGCAGCACGAGTACACCCAGCGGCTGCTGGCCGCCGCCCCCAGCCTGAGCGGGGCTACCCGGCCTGCTCCGCGGACGTGAACCCGGGCCCGGCCATCCGCTGCGCCGGGCCCGGCGGCGTGGCCAGCGGCCGGGCCGCCAGCTGGATCAGCAGGAGCACGTTGTCATCGGCGGCGGTGCGGTTCATCCGGAGCCGGCCGCACCGGGTGCAGCGGTGGATCAGCATCCAGCGGTGCTCGCCGCGGACGGTGACCGCGATCGGCTCCATGCCTCCCGGGCAGCCGGCCTTCCGGTCGCCGGGGACGTTGCGGTCCAGGTGCCGGGACCACAGGCAGCTGGGGCAGTGATTGCGGTGCGATGTGCCGGGCGCGTCCAGCGAAACGTCTACGCCGCAGTGGCCGCACTGAAACGAACGGGGAAACGACAAGCCTGACTTCCTTCCCTGATGTGGCTTGCGGACCGGTCAGACATAAGCGCCTCCTCTCGTCGTTGGCTGCTCAGCCAGCAGTACGGCCGCCCTCTGCGGCCGCCGGCCACCATCGTCGGCAGCCGGGCCGCTGGCGTCAAACCCTTTACGGGGGACGCGTTGGCCGGCGCTTCGCGTTAAACATGTAAACGGTCCGCCTCTTGATGAAACTGGCTGCCAATCAGGAAGATTCATCCCAGAAGCCACCACACGTACGGGGAGCGCAGTGAAGGTCCAGATCAACTCTGAGGTGTGCCAGGGACACGGGCGCTGCTACGACCTGGCCCCCAAGATATTCGGCGACGACGACGAGGGCTACGGGACCGTCCTGGGCGACGGGACCGTGCCCGCGGACCAGCAGGAAGCCGCGCGGCTGGCCGTGGCCAACTGCCCGGAACGGGCCATCAGCCTGACCGAGGAGGCCTGAGATGGCCGTGGACGAGCGGTTCCCGCGCAACCTGGCCGAGCAGGAACAGGTGGAGCCCGAAGGGACCTTCAACGAGCCCGTCACCGGCCCGGTGGCCGACTGGGCGACCGACTTCTCGCACCTGGAACCGGAGTGGGCGGCCGATCCCTACCCCATCCAGGACGACCTGCGGGAGCGCTGCCCGATCGCGCACACCGGCCGGTTCGGCGGCGGCTGGCTCCCGGTGCGGTACGAGGACGTCGCGGCGATCGCCTACGACACCGGGAACTTCTCGTCGCGGGCGATCATCATGAGCAACTTCCGGCCGCCCAGGGACATCGCGCCGATCGGCGGGTCGCCGCCGATCTCGTCCGACCCGCCGTTCCACCACGACGCGCGCAAGCTGCTGCTGCCCGCGTTCACCAAGACGGCGATCGGCCGCCTGGAGCCGGCCACCCGGGCGTTCTGCCATTCGCTGATCGACCAGTTCGGGACCGCGGAGACGGTGGACGCGGCGCGGGACTACGCGCAGCACATCCCGGTGCGGGTCATCGCGGACATGCTCGGGTTCCCGCCGGAGGACGGCCCGCAGTTCCGCGAGTTCGTGAACGACCTGCTCGAGGGCATCAACCTGGAGTCCGAGGAACGCGAGGCCCGGATCGGGCGGCTGTTCGACTACCTGCTCGAGCAGGTGCACGACCATCTGGACCGGCCGCGCGAGGACCTGACCACGTACCTGCTCGAGGCCGAGATCTACGGACAGAAGCTCACCGCGGACCACGTCGTCGGCACGATGGCGCTGCTGCTGATCGCGGGCATCGACACGACGTGGAGCGCGATCGGGTCGTCGCTGTGGCACCTGGCCCGGGTGCCCGGGGACCGGCGGCGGCTGGTCGCCGCGCCGGAACTGCTGCCCACCGCGATGGAGGAGTTCCTGCGCGCGTACGCGCCGGTCACGATGGCCCGGCTGGTCACCGGGGACGTCGCCTGGCGCGGCGTGGACATGAAGGCGGACGACTGGATCCTGCTGTCGTTCCCGGCGGCCAACCGGGACCCGGCGCAGTTCGAGCGGGCGGGCGAGGTGGTGGTCGACCGGGCGGTCAACCGGCACGCGGCGTTCGGCCTCGGCATCCACCGCTGCCTGGGGTCGCACCTGGCCCGGATGGAACTGCGGGTGGCGCTGGCCGCATGGCTGGAGCGGGTGCCGGAGTTCAGCCTGGCCGACCCGGGGGCGGTGACGTGGTCAACCGGGCAGATCCGCGGTCCGCGCAGCCTGCCGGTGCGGATCGGCTGACAATAGGGGCTATGCCTGAGCTGAACCCTGACGCCGTGCTGGCGGCGGTCGCGGACGACCCGAAGCTGAAGGTGTTCATCAGCGGCGGCCAGGTCGCCATGCCCGCCAGGCAGGCCCGGCGGCGGCTGCTGCTGGACGTGATCGCGCAGGCGTTCGAGCCCGGCGTTCGCTACGACGAGCGCCGGGTCAGCCTGTTCCTGGGGGCGATCCACAGCGACTACGCCGCGCTGCGCCGGTATCTGGTCGACGAGCAGTTCCTGTCCCGGGCGGACGGCGAGTACTGGCGCAGCGGCGGCACGGTCCGCACCGCGGCCGGCGACGAGCCGCCCGCGGGCTAGCCGGCCGGCGCGCGGCGGGCCCGGGGTTGAAACCGGTACCGGGGTGCGGGTTTATGGTTCCGGGGTGAGAGCCGGGGAGGTCGCGCAGCGGGCCGGGGTGAGCATGAGCACGCTGCGGTATTACGAGCGCCGGGGGCTGCTGCCGGAGCCGGTACGGGGGCCTGGCGGGCACCGCCGGTACGGCGAGGACGCGGTCCGGTTCGTGCGCGCGGTCAAGGAGGCGCAGGCGGTCGGGTTCACGCTGGCCGAGATCGAGGAGTACCTGCGGGTGGTGCGGGGCGGCAGAATAGCCGCGCCGGCCGCGCTGCGGGTGCAGATGGACGCGAAGATCGACGAGATCGACGGGCGGATCGCGCGGCTGCGCCGGATGCGCGAGGAACTGGCCCGGGTCGTCGGGTGCGCGTGCTCGTCG
>Ga0134128_10006957_pt1 | contig 13691 bp, 16 predicted proteins | sample KB31754_FD_96462 | JGI IMG/M metagenome (GOLD analysis project Ga0134128, IMG submission 96462) | Terrestrial soil microbial communities with excess Nitrogen fertilizer from Kellogg Biological Station, Michigan, USA - KB3-175-4 | ecosystem: Environmental > Terrestrial > Soil > Unclassified ... | reverse complement strand
GGCGACGCCGGGCGTGAACATGGGCGGCCGAGGTGACCTCCTGCAGCCAGGACGTGATCGTGGGCGGGAGACCGTTTGCCGGCTCGGTGGTGACGGTCATGCGTCAGCCCGTCCCAGTGTCGACAGTGACGGCGTCGATCCGGCCGTGCGAGACAAACTGGTGGGCCGGGTACGCGCCTGGTGGGCTACTCATCTAGAGCCAGCTCGATCCTGATGATCGCCATCGCAATTAACGGAACACAAGCCACGCGAAATAGTCAAGTGCCCTTCTCTAATTGCGGCCTAGTTGTCGTGGCCGTCAACGAGGATCCACACGGTCCTTCGCGTGGAAGGCTTCGGCGAGCAACTTCGCAAGCTGATCGAACTTGCGTTGGCCCAATACGGCAACGAGGTCAGCGTTTATGGTCTTCGCAATCGAGCGGGCCTCATCAAGCATTTCAAGCCCCTTGCGAGTGTAGAACACCTTTTTGGCTCGGCCGTCGGCCGGATCCGCGCGGCGCTCAACGAATCCAAGTTGCTCGAGCTCGGTGACTAGTTGCCCGATTGCCGTCTTCGAGACGCCCTCAGCACGAGCGATATCCACGATTCTGCTGCCGTCGAGGCGCAGGTGCACGAAGACTCGATTATGCACGCGTCGCAGGGTGCCGTATCCACGCGCATGAGCACGCCGACTGCTTGTTGCGGCCATCCACTCGCCGAAATCGATGGCGTGGCGTTGCAACGACTCGGTGACGAACTCTTCGATAGCGCGGTAGTCCACCTGGTAGTCCCGACGCGACCGCGGGCCGCCGCCTTCCGCTGTCCCTCGCATTACGGCAGAGTAGCGCCTCGTGCGCTTGGCCGTTGACATCGCGGGCCAAAAGTAGTAAAGCTTGCTTCACTATATCCGCGGGCTGGCAGGTGGCATGAGACTGGTTATGGCAGGCGCCGAACAGGTTCCCCCATCCACGCTGATGCCTGCCGGGGTGTGGTTCTTCAATTGGGTAATCCCCATCGTGGGGGGCGTTTTCATCGTGCTGGTGGTCGCCGATGTGATCCGTCGCCGCCGGTTCACCTGGGGCTTTCTATTCCTGTTCAACAGCATGGCGATCTACTGGATGGAAACGGTGGGCGACTGGGGCCAGATGCTGTTCTACAGCCCCACCTTTGCCCGGCACCATCTGCTGGAGTGGCTGCCGCTGAAGACACCCAACGATCCGCTGTTCATGCCATTCGCCTACTCCGTCTACTGGGGAGTGCACGCGATTTTGGTCTTGTGGCTGAGCCAGTTGATGGCCTCGCGTACCGGCTGGAGCATGCTCAAATCACTTCTAATACTAGCTATTCCGGTGAACTATGTGTGGGACTTCGTCGTGGAAGGCACCGCCACAGCTATGGGCTGGTGGACCTATGACCCTGGCATGGGTCCCGTTCTGCAGTGGCCCAACGGTGGGCGCATCACCTTGGTGTGGACCATCGGGCTGATGTGCGTCTGGCCCAACCTCATCGCTTACTGGGCCGGCAAGCCACCCATCCGTGGCCTCAACCATCTGGAGCGGTTCTGCCGCCTGCAACGGTTTACCGTACCCAAAGTCGCTCCGCCGCCGGCGGCCGCCGAGAGCGCCGGCGCCGGCGTCGCCCTGCAGGCGGCCGCGCGACCGGTGGTCAAAACCAAACAACAGGAGTTCGACGACTACCTCAACTACGAAGTCGCCATCGCCCGTTGGAAATTCGAGCTACTGCGCCTGGGCGCCTGGTTCGTCTGTTTCCAAGTCAGCTTTTGTGTACTCGCCGTGCCGTTGGTGCTATTTCGCGCACTGAGCGGTGTCGACAGCCCCTACGTTCCGTGATCTGAAAGAGCCAGCCTCGTGCCGACGAACCCACATCGCCGCGTCAACATGAAAGACCTTCCTCCCGAGTTCTTTCTGCCGCCTCCGACCGAGGCGGGCCTGTGGCGAGAGACCGCAGCACTGCTGATCGGCAGCCTCGCCTTTGTCAGCATCCTCGCCATCATCGTCGCGCTCACCCAGGGAATCGTACTCAAACTGTAACTGGACAAACGGAACTCATCGGACGAAATGCATAAGCAGGCGGCGTTCGGCCACTTCGTCGTCGGAGATCGATGTCGTAGTCACCAGCAGTTCAAAGATCAATCAGATGACGCTCTGGGCAATGCGTTCGGGGTCTGGAAGCCCTTGATGAGCTGGGCGTCCTACGGGCGGTGCCCGTCGGTCGCAGCATGGGCGGGCGAACCGTCGCCGAATGCGCTGCCCGCCGCCTTGAGCGCGCCCCCGCCGCGGTATTGATCGACGCCGCGGTCGAAACCCAATTCGGCGCATCCCGTGCGGTGACGACAACGCGGTCGGCCATGACTACCGCGGTGAGGTCGCGGACGAGCTCGAGTGCCTCGTGGCGGCTGCTGAAGTGTGGGTGGCGCCGAACGACACGGCGGCGGTGCGCTTGAACTCAACGGGGTCGACCGCCACCACGTGGCGCGCTCCCGCCGCGCGGGCACCCTGCACGGATTCATTCCCACGCCGCCGACACCGATGACCACCACGGTGTCCCCTGTCTGGGTGCCCGCGCACGCGGTGGCTGATCCCCAGCCGGTGGTGACTCCGCACGACACCAGGGAACCAGCGTGAAACGGCGGGTTCGCGTCGATCTTTATGAACGAATTCCCCACAGCGACAACGTATTCAGAGAAGCCGCGCTGCATCATCGGCATCAGGTCGGTGCTGCCGAGATGCCGCCGCGAGGTGCCATCGGTCACCATCTCCTTGGCGAACAGGTGCGCGCCGACATCGCACAGGTAGCTCATTCCAGACGAGCACCACCTGCACGCGCCAGGCGGGCAGAAACGACGTTGCGACGTGGTCGCCCGGCCTGAGGCTGGTGGCGCCCTCACCCACCTCCTCGACCACGCCGGCGGCTTTCATCATCGCCGTCATATCGTCGCTCGGGACGCCGTCGCCCGTGGCGAAGTGGTCGTCGGAGTGACAGATGCCCGCGGCGTGCATGCGCATCAGGACCTCGCCGGCTTTTGGCGGGTCGAGTGTGATCTCTTCGATCTTCCAGTCTTGGCCGACACCTTGGGGTACGGCAGCTCGCGATCGCACCGTTCTCTATCGTTTAATTCCTGCAATCGGTTTCGTTGTGTTCGCCTAGGCGTACAAACGCGTCATCAGCCCAGCGGTGTCGAGATCCTCCACGGCAACGCAGGCCCGTCGCCATCCCGCGTTCATGTTCTCGGGTGCCTGCAGACCCGGCCAGGCGATGGTCATCGCGCTCGCGTCCCACGCCTCTGCCGCGAAGAGCCGGTACCGTTCGAACGCCGAGTCGATCGAGGGCACCTCGCTCACGCCGCCCAGGCGCAGTCCGTCAAGATAGCGCTCGAGCAGGTCGCGCTCGTGCTCGCGGCGCACCTCGGGTTCCAGCCCCGTCACCATCCAGTAGGTCACCTCCCGCAGGCCGGGCCCTCGCCACACCACCTGCCAATCGAGCAGGCCGGCAGTGCCGTCGGGCCACGAGAACGTGTTTCCGAGATGGGAATCGCCGTGCAGCAGCGTGAGCGGACCATGCTCGAATTCGCGGTAATAGGCATCGACGTGGGCGTTGAGCGCGGCGGCGACGGCGCGTACCGCAGCGGTGGTTTCCGGCCGGTCGAGTTTCAGCGCACCTGCCCGGCCCCACTTGTAGAAGTGCTTGAGAACAGCGTTGCCCGGGCGTGTACTCCAGGGGCGCGCCCACGCCAGCTCCTTCGCCAAGCGCGGGCTCTCCCAGAACATCGAATGCAAGCGAGCAAAAGCATCGATGAGCCCACGAGCATGCGCGACGTCGCAGTGATCGGCCAACGCGTAGGGCTTGGCACCGTGGGCGACGATGTCGTCGAGCACGATGCAAAACCGGGCGCCGTTGCCCGCGTGGGCGTACCACGTCCTGGGAACGACACCCTCCAGCTGCTGTGCCACCTGGCGGTAGAACCTGACCTCGTTGACGGCCATATCGAGTGCGGCCACCATGACGCGGTTCTTGGCGCTCAACGGCGAACTCTTGATGAAGAGGTGTGCCGGTAGTCCGGCGACCTTACCTTTGTCGTCCCATTCGACGGCGAGCCGTCGGCGGTCGGTGGTGCCGGTCGTGCCGTCGAGTTCCGTTGCGCTTAGGGCGACGGCGTTTCCGGCCTTGGTGCCGATGGTCTTGGTGAGCCACGCCGCGGTCACGTCCGAGGACTTGGTCAGGCCGCGTTCCGGTAACCAGGGCGGCAGGGCGGCGGCCAGCTGGGCAATCGCCCGCGCGTTGATCAGTAGGTTGGTCGAGTTCATTGGACCCATTTCCTAGTCGCTAGCCGGAAGCGGCTTGGCTTCCTTGATCTCCAGTGGCGTGCTGCCGACGGACAGTGAGCGCTTGCCGGCTTTGGTGCCGAGGATTTCGGCGCGTCGCGGGAGCCGTCATTGGCCCGCGCCCGTCTGCCGGGCGGGAAAGCGCTCGCCAAGTAGCTCCTGTAGCCGCGTTCGCCAGTCCTCGGACGGCATGATCAAGTACTATTACTACCTAGTTCACTTCGTTTCTTAGGTTTGTAGTTTGTCCGCACGCAGCCGATTTCGCAAGCAGCCTCGAGGTCATGGCCGCTCCAGGGCAAGGCCTGCTTGACGCCGCACTTCCCCGCAAGGTAGTCAGCTAGGTTATCTGCGTCTGTTCGAGAGGCGCAGCCGACACGCGTGCAGTTAGGTATCGATGCGATGGGGCTTCCCCGGCCTGGCGCCGAACAATCCGTCGACGCCGAGGCCGCCGAGTTCTTTCTGCCGCCTTCGACCGCGCGGGCCTGTGGCGAGAGACCGCCGCACTGCTGCTCGGCAGCCTCGCCTTTGTCATCATCCTCGCCATCATCGTCGCACTCAGCCAGGGAATCGCGCTCAAAGTGTAACTGGACAAACGGAACTCATCGGACGAAATGCATAAGCAGGCGGCGTTCGGCCACTTCGTCGACGGAGATCGATGTCGTAGTCACCAGCAGTCCAAAGATCAATCAGATGAGCCACTCTGCGACATCGACCGGGGTTGCTGCCGGGTGGCAACTCGCCAGCGGCCTTGGCACGGCTGACCAAAGGCTTCACCAGCAGTTGCGCGTCCTCGGCCCAGGTTCGGGAGCCGCCGACCGTGGCGAGGGGAAGCCATCCTCGAATTGATACAAGGTCTCGAGCACGTCATCGGTCCGCAGGACGCGAACCGACGCGGTCGCAATGTCGACGACCGATATGGGGAAAGAGGCTCCTGCAGCAATGATTTCCTCCAATTGGGCGAACAGCGTGCGAGTGCGTTCGACCACCATCGCCATGACGATTGCGTCGCGGTTCGGGAAGTACTTGCAGACGGTTGGGCGCGACACTCGCGCCTCCCGCGCGATGTCGTCGACCCGTGTCGAAGCCAAGCCGAGCTTGCCAAAACAACGACCCGCGGCGTCGACGAGCACCTGACGGTCACCGGATCCGCGGCGCTTCTTGTTGGTGTGTGAGTCGCGGCGACCGGCGCCGGCGTTGCCGATGTGGGATGTAGGACAGGCCGTGCCGGGCTGCGGTGGTGTGCGGCAGCTCGCGGGCTTCCCACATCGCGCGCACCGTACCCTCGATTCCCTGCGGACGGCGATCGGCGATCTCGGCGGCCAATGCTTCTGCGCGGAGCGCAACTGGTCGTCGGGCACGATCTCGGTGACGAGCCCGGTACGCGTTGCGGTCTGGGCGCTCAACCGTTGGATTCCGTAGTCGGGCTTGGCGCCAATCGCAGTGCCCGGCTCCCGTATGCGATGCCCATATTCGATCAGAATCCCAGGTTGGAGTTAGCCGCGGCACAGGGCCGGTTGATATGTGATCTGCATCTCGACAATCGACCCCGCCGATGATACGTTTACGCAAGAAAGTCTCAGAATTGCAACGTTTTATGGCCCCAGATCGCGTGGAGGGACTGCTGTGACAACGGTGGACAGGGATACGGAGAAGTGTCCCGTGCTGAATTTCGACTACACCGCCGCCAAGCCCGCGGGCTCCTGGCTGAAGACGTACGACGAGTTGCGGGAACGGTATCCCTGGTTTCGCAACGACTTCGGGCCGGGGTTCTGGACCGTCGTCAACTACGAGGGAATCTTGCAGATCATGCAGGACCCGGAAACCTTCTCCAGCAGCGTGGTCGTCGCACTGGACCCGAACCCGCCGTATAAGTGGATCCCGGAGATGCTCGACGGCGACGAGCACAAGCAGTGGCGTCGTCAGCTCGGCCCACTGTTCGCTCCGGGCGCCGTCGCGCGGCTGGACGACACGGTCCGCCTGCGCGCGATTGAATTGATCGACGGTCTTGCCGATCGCGGATCCTGTGACTTCATGGCGGACTTCGCGCAGCGCTTCCCCACCACTATCTTCCTGGAGTTGATGGGCCTGCCCGTCGATGAGCTGGCTCAGTTCCTCGAGTGGGAACACGACATCCTGCACATCGACCAGGGCGAAGAGGGAGCTCAAGACAAGCAGTTCGCCGCGATGATGGCAGTAATGGCCCGGTTCCAGACCGTCATAGCCGAGCGGCGCGAGCAACCACGTGACGACATCGTCAGCAGGGCCCTTACCTACGAAATCGATGGCAAGCCGGTCTCCGACGCTGACCTGCTGTCGTTCTGCCTGCTGATGTTCATGGCGGGCCTCGACACGGTGTCGGCCACGCTCGGCTGGACCTTCCTGCATCTGGCCGGCAACGACGACGACCGAACACGGATCGTCGAGGACCCCAGCCTCATCCCCACCGCGGTCGAGGAGTTCCTGCGCGCATTTGCGATCGTCGTACCCGCCCGCAAGGTGATGAAAGACGTTGAGATTCAGGGTTGCCCGATGAAGGCCGGCGACATGGTCAACATCCCGCTGAACGCCGCAACCCGCGACGACGCCGCATTCCCGAACGCGACCACGGTGGACATCACCCGAAAGCCGAACAACCACATCGGTTTTGGCGCAGGGCCGCACCGCTGTTTGGGTTCACACCTGGCCCGACGTGAGTTGAAAATCGCGCTGGAGGAATGGCACAAGCGGATACCGCATTACCGCGTTGCCCCCGATGCGCGGCTCACCGAGACCGGCGGCCAGCTGGGTCTTGAGACGCTTCCGCTGATGTGGGACTCCTGATGGACCGCCCGCTGGAAGGCGTGCGCGTCCTCGAGGTCGCGCAGTACACATTCGTACCGTCCGCCGGTGCCGTGCTTTCGGATTGGGGCGCCGACGTCATCAAGATCGAGAACCCGATCACCGGGGACGCGCAGCGCGGGCTGGTTGCGGTCCTAGGTCGAGCGGCCAGGGCGTCCGGGTCCTCGTTCGCGCCGATCATGGAGGCGCCCAACCGCGGCAAGCGCAGCGTGGGATTGGGGCTTGCCGTCGCCGAAGCGCGGCCCATCCTTGAGGAGCTGATCCGCCGAAGTGACGTGTTCCTCACCAACTACCTGCCCACGGCGCGGGCGAAGCTACACATCGACGTCGACGACGTTCGGCGCATCAACCCCGACATCATCTACGTCGCCGGCAGCGGCTACGGCGCCGAAGGTCCCGACCGGGACAGCGGTGCCTACGACGCGACGGCGTTCTGGGCCCGCGGCGGTAGCGCCGACGGGGTAACGCCGTCTGAAGCCGAACGAGCCGCGTTCATGCCCGCGGGCGCCTATGGCGACAACATCGGCGGGTTAGCCATCGCCGGCGGGGTCGCTGCTGCACTGTATGGCCGGCGCGTCACCGGCAAACCGTCGGTGCTGGACGTGTCGCTGTTGGCAGTCGGCGCATGGGCTACGCAATTCAGTGTGAACATGGCGCTGCTGGCCGGTGGGCCGCTGCCCAACATGGATGGCAAGACCCACGCGCCGTGCAACCCGCTGACTGGTAATTTCCGAACGTCCGATGGGCGACTCATCCAACTGTCGATGCTGCAGCCGACGCGGTTCTGGCCCGAATTCTGCTGGCTGATGGGGTGTGACCAGTACGCGCACGACCCACGGTTCGAGACGCTGGAGGCGTTGGCCGAGAATTCGGAGGCCGCATACGCGATCGTGTGCGACGCGATCGGCGGCCGCACGTTCGAAGAGTGCGAGCAGTTGCTCAAGCGGGGCACGGGACCGTGGGCGCCCGTGCAGGACGGTTGGGATGTCGGCAACGACGAAGCGCTTATCGCCAACGGCAGGATAGTTGATGTGCGTGACGCCGATGGGAACCCACACAAGCTGGTCGCCAGCCCGGTGAAGTTCGACAGCGCTGCGTTGTCACTGACAAGGGCGCCGCAGTTCGCCGAGCACACCGATTTCGTGTTGCGTGAGATCGGGGTCGACGACGACGAGCTCATCGATTTGAAGGTCGCCGGCGCGATCACATGACGGTAGTCAGCCTCGACGGAAGAGATGACGACACCGTCAAGACCCGCCTGATCCGGGCCGCGGATGCCGAGATCGCCGACCATGGCATCAACGAGGTTCGGATGGAGGCGATCGCCAAGCGGGCCGGTGTATCCCGGGCCACGGTGTTTCGACAGCTCGGCACCGCGTCCGAGGTACTGATCCAGGTGGCGATGCTTCGTGCGCAGCGTCATATCATCGCCGCGCGTGAGCTGATGCAGACCAAGACAGGGGCATTCGCGAAGATTGAGGCGGCGTTGATCTACACCGCGCGTGAATTGCCGACAGATCCCGCGCTCGTCCAGTTGATGGCACAACACTCGACATCAGTGCACGACCCGCGCGTGCACGCGGCCGCGACGGAAGTGATCGCCCCCGTGCTGGAGGAGGGCCGGGCCAACGGGGAGATTCGCGCCGACCTTGGGTTGGACGAATTGGTCGACTTCCTGGTCGAACAGACCTACACGGCGGCGGAGGAGATCGACCGGTCGGAAGATGCTGTGCGCAGGCGGTTCCGACACTTCGTGGCACCGGCCATCGAAGCGCGAGATACCCCAGGCGGCGAACTCATATCGCGCACAAGCGAAGCCCGGACTGCGATATCAGCAGCCATAGCGGCGCTGCAGACGCTGGCCGGTCAATTGGGTCCAACGAGTGGTGCCGACGGCTAACCCGGATAGCTCATTAGTAATGCGCGCCGCAGGACCACGCCGCCATAGGCAAGACCGTTCAGCGCAGCGCCAGTGGGTCTATCCAGCGTTGCTTCAACCACTTTGGCAACAGCTCATCATCCACCTCGCGGGCACACTCGGGTGCCAGCTCCAGCAGATGTTCGGCCATCGTCGGGCTGACGTTCAGCGATCCGTAGGAGCCGTCGAAGACGATGATCTTGTCGGTGCCGCCGCGTTCTACCGCCGTCTCCACGGCCTCGAACAGATTCGCGGCGACGTCGGCACGGTCCATAAACGAGGGATTGGCGAAGTCGCGCCTTGCCGGTGACGAAAACGTCGACTGTTTCACATGCAGATAGATCACATGGTTTACTAGGTCGTCTTGTTTGGAGAGGTGATGATGGTCTGCGAGATGTCAGCGGAGCAACAACAGCTCGCCGCCGCCGAGAAGGCGTGGCTGACTCGACACGACCCCATCGCGAGATTGCGCACGCAGCTCGACGACGCGGCGTCAACCATTGATCCCGACGCGGTCGCGCATGCCGCCGAGTCCGGCTTACTTGGCTTGCTGACACCGGACATCGGTGGATCACACACCGATCTCGCAGTGGTCAGCGAGGCGCACGGCAGCGCCGCGAGTTCATTGCCATTGGCGGATTTGGCGGTCGGAAATTGGCTCATGACGATCGCCGATCTGCCGGATGCAGCTGCCGCCTCCGAAGGGAAGGTACTCGTCGGCCTCGCGCGCGGACCGATCGGCAGCGCGACTCGAGGCGTACTGGACCTGCACGGTGAAAGCAGCCCGGTTCCCATGGCCGCCGACATGGACCGTTTCGTCGTTGTCGGCGAACACAGCGACGGTGAGTATGCGGCAATGATCCCCGCTGCTCAGACGCAACCAATGACGACTCTGGACGTCACTCGCACCTGGAGCCGGCTGGCCTTCGAGGATTCCCTCACCGATTGGGAGCGGCTGCCCGACGGTACGGTGGCGCGCGTGCGCAATGCGCTTGCCGTGCACCGAGCGATCGACTCGATCGGTGCCGCCGCACGGCTGCTGGACATGACTGTGTCCTACGCCGGTCAGCGCGAGCAATTCGGCGTGCCGATCGGCTCCTTTCAAGCCGTCAAACATCACTGCGCCGACATGGCGCTGATGGTCGAAGCCGGCCGTTCCGTGTGTTGGGCTGCGGCACTTGCGCTCACGCGCGACACGGGAAATGAACAGCGTGTCATGTCCGCCGCTTGCGCCTACGCGAAATCCGCCGCGAGTCGCGTAGCCAGGACGGCTTTGCAAGTACACGGCGGCATAGGGTTCACCTGGGAGCACGACCTTCATCTGTTGCTACGCCGCATCAAGGTCAACGAGGCCTTCGATGGATCGGTGAGAGCGCACCGTGCGGCATTGGTGGCGCCGCAGCCCGCCTGACAGCTCGCGCAGAGCCATCGCAAAACCCCCGCGACCCGACTTGGCTCACATCCCCGAGCTGCGGCGATGCGAGTTGTCGCACGTCATGTCATCTCCGAGCTGTATCAAATTCGCGTCATTTTTTCTCGAACAGCGCCGGACCGGTGAGGACTTCGAGTGCATAAACCTCTGGCCGCCCATCATGTCCCATGCGGCCCTCAACGACGATGCCGTTCGATCTCCGAAAACCGCTGAACTGGTCCCAGCCGCTCTTCGCAGAATGATCGTCGACTGCCGACTGACCGACGGTGATTTCCTGCCGAACGCCGCCAACGGTGCCGCATCGGCGCCGTAGTTTACTTAGTTATCGTAGTAACGGCGGATCAAACAGGGGCCGTCAAGCCCGCATACGCAAGGAGCGTTCGTGTCCGACATTTCGTCATTCGAAGCGATCGAGTTCGATGTCAGCGACCACATCGCCACGCTGACACTCAACAGGCCGGAGAAGATGAACTCGTTCAATCGACAGATGGCCGAGGAGGTTGCCTCGGCCTGGCGGCGGGTCCGCGAGGACGACGACATCCATGTGGCCGTCCTGCAGGCGAACGGTGACCGGGCCTTCTGTACGGGGATCGACGTAGCAGAGGGCGTGTGGTGGTACCACCTGCCGATCTTCAACCAGGAAGACCCCGGTGTGATGCTAGGCCCGAAGTCGCAATTGGTGTGGAAACCGGTCATCGCGGCGCTGCACGGCCTCGTCGCCGGCGGGGGGATGTACTTCGTCAACGAATGCGACTTCGCGATCTGCTCGGAGTCCGCCACTTTCTTCGACCCACACGCCAACGGCGGGGTCGTGTCTGCGCTCGAACCCATGGGCATGCTCGCCAGGGGAGTGCCCTACGGGGAAGTGATGAGGTGGGCGCTGCTCGGCAGCGAGGAACGCATCACCGCCCAGACCGCACTGCGCATCGGCCTGGTGACCGAAATCGTGCCCGACGATCAGCTTCGCACTCGAGCCGCTGAGCTGGCCGCCGAGATCGCCGCGCGACGCCCGCAAGCCATTCAAGGCACAGTGCGGGCGATGTGGGAGGCCCGCGACCTGCCCCCTACCACCGCGCAGCGGCACGGACTCTCCTACACCCATATCGGCAACCCGGGCGCGAAAAGCGATTCGCGAACCAACAAGCGTGCGCCGCGATTGAGGTGAGCTCAGGCACCTGAGAGGGCCTCTCGGTCAGACTGCACGGCACACCTTAGGGGCTGTCGGGGTAGGTTTTCACAAACGACCTTAAACGCGCCCACCGTGTCGCCGAAGCACTCGAAACTGGAGAGGCCCTGATCAACGGCGCGATGAATACGGCTGTGCACCGACTCTTCGGCGGTATCGGCATCAGCGGGATGGGCAAGGAGGGCGGTCGGCAGGGGCCGGACGAGTTCCTTTGAACAAAGAGCATCAGCATAGCCTGATTCACCGATATGAGCGGATCCGATTTGGGCACAGCACGTTTCAGTCTGCATCCGCCGTACGATGTCCATGAGCCGACGCACACGTGCCAGTCGAGATGAACGCCCGGGTCGTTTAGTACCTCGAGGTCGAACCGACGATTGCCAACATGCACGCGGGCGCCGGCGATGAGCGGCTTTCGCGCCGCGGTTGACAAGGCCGCACCCGATCTGCGCAAACGCGGGGACCTGCGCTATACGTTGCTCGATGATGTCCCCGTCGCCATACTCATCTCCGGTCATGCGCTGTCGGCGTCGGGAGTGCTTGGAGTCGTACCGAAGTCAGGCTGTTTGCCGATCGCCGACCAGTGCGCCGGCTTCGTCACGGGCGGTCTGCTGATGACCTCGTTCGAGGCCGGGACCCCCGCCGTCGTGACCGGCCCGCCGGGCCCCTGCGCTCGAGGACCCCGCCGATCCACTCGCCCTGGCACGCCATGGCCCCGCTGCCTGTTCACGGCATGCGGCGACTGCGCCGACTTGACGTGCGGCAGGGCCCGATATTTCAGAGGTGTTGATCAGTGCGATGTTTCACGACAGCTGTGTGCGCGCCGACAGCACCGAGACCATCATCCACGCGTAGACGCTCGAGGCATCAGTGGATCCCGACACGGGGGTCATCTTGCACTCGCAGGCGGTACCCAGAGTTCTGCCCCGGCAGGAATGTCCAGGCGCCGTTGCAAGCGCAACTCGCAGCAGCGGCAGCACCTCATTCATCTGCGGCGACTTACGCGGCGACGCCGGCAAGATCGCGGAAGAAACCGCTGCCACTCAAACATACGGGTCACCGTCAACCCATCGTGGGCGGATCGCCCGCGGCCTTCTCGACCGCTGAATCGGCGCGCGGTAGTTTGCAACTGAAATCTGGTCGAACAGGCAAGGACGGTTATGACACGATCGGCGAATGCGGGCAGCGGCCGCCCCCGTGACCCGACGATGGAGCAACGCGTACGTCAGGCCGCGTGCGACCTGTACGGGCGTGTCGGCTGGGCCGGTTTCAGCATCGACGCGGTAGCCAGACAAGCCCGGGTCGGTAAGTCGTCGATCTACCTGCGCTGGCCCGATCAGACGGCGTTGCTCCTCGACACGCTTGAGGCCCGCGTCGCCCTGCCGTTGGATACGGACACGGGCAGCCTTCGCACCGATCTGATCGTTTTGAGCCGCAGCATCTTCGATCTCCTGGTCAGCGACGTCGGTGACGTCCTTGTCCGGCTGAGCGCGGAAGCACGGTCGGTGCCCGAACTGGCGCCGCGCTGGGCGGATTTCGTGGGCGCTCAGGCGGACGCCATGCGGGCCATCACCCAGCGTGGCATCGCCCGCGGCGACCTGCCGGAAAAGGCGCCGGTCACCCTGATGCTGGATGCCCTGTTCGGGGCCCTGCTGATGCACTTCATGGCGACACCGCCAGCGCACATACGACGACTTGCGAAGGGCTCCAAGGAATACACCGAAGCTCTCGTCGACATGGTGCTGGCAGCCGTGCCTAGGGACTGAGGAAGCTGGAATTCAGTTCCCGCGCGAGTTCCCGGCGAAGGACTTTGCCCGTCGATGAAACCGGTAGCTCATCGCGAAATACGATGCGATCGGGCGTGCGCGAACCGACGCGCGCCGGTCGCCGCGACCAGCCCGGCTCCCCATCGGCCAGGCGACTCAGATCCGATACGGTCCAGCGTATGTCGCCATCGGCCACCGCCAGATGCTCCGGCGTTTCGGTGGCGGCCGT
>Ga0134128_10006956_pt1 | contig 13691 bp, 9 predicted proteins | sample KB31754_FD_96462 | JGI IMG/M metagenome (GOLD analysis project Ga0134128, IMG submission 96462) | Terrestrial soil microbial communities with excess Nitrogen fertilizer from Kellogg Biological Station, Michigan, USA - KB3-175-4 | ecosystem: Environmental > Terrestrial > Soil > Unclassified ... | reverse complement strand
CGCTCCAGCCAGCGGTTGAGTTTCATTGCCCACCAGGTGTGCATGCGGCGGAACAAGCGCGCGAGGCCGTTCGGATCGGAGGGTGTGACGATGAGATAGACGTGGTTATCCATCAAACAATAGGCGTGGACCAGCACATTTTCCTCTTCGGCAATGAGAGCGAAGCGCATCAGGTACTTGCGCTTGTCGAAGCCGTTACGGAAGATGCGCATCTGACCGACACCGCGAGCGACCACGTGATGCGCCACATTTTCCAGAACGAGACGGGATATCCGCGCCATGGGTTTCTCAGATGTAGTGGGCGCTGGACGGAAATCCTCGCAGAGAAATTGGGGTCCGTCCCCATAGCTTCAAAGAAAAAGGACGGGCGTAAACCCGTCCTTCTTTCCTCTTTCGGTATTGAGGTCTCGATTTATGCCGGTTGAGGGCTGCCCCCACCCAACAAGCCCGGAACGGCTCCCGGATTCGTCGTGGGCTGGGGAGTCGGCGTGATCACCGGTTGAGCTGCGTTGCCACTCGGAGGTCTGGGGGTAAAAGCCTTCAGCGCCTTACCGTTGATTAAATCAATCACTTCCGATCCATCCAGCACCTCACGCTCGAGCAGGGCTTCCGCGACGCGCACCAGGGCATCCGAGCGTTCTTCGATGATTCGCCGCGCTCGCCCATATCCTTCTTCGATCAACCTGCGGACCTGGTCATCGATCCTAATCGCCGTCGCCTCGCTGTAATCACGATGCTGAGCGATCTCGCGGCCCAGAAATATCTGCTCATCCTGCTTACCGAAGCTGAGCGGACCGAGTTCGCTCATACCCCATTCGCATACCATTTTGCGGGACATTTCCGTGGCGCGCTCTATATCGTTACGAGCACCGGTCGTGAGCTGATGCAAAAAAATCTCTTCCGCGATCCGGCCAGCCATCAAAATCGAGAGCTGTGCTTCGAGATAGTTCTTATCATGCGACAGCTTATCGTCAAGCGGCAGTTGCATCGTCAAGCCGAGCGCCATACCACGCGGAATAATCGTTACCTTATGAAGCGGATCGGCATGTTCCATAAGGGCTGCTACTACCGCGTGCCCGGCCTCATGATATGCCGTTGTGCGCTTTTCCTTATCGTTCATGATCAGGCTCTTGCGCTCGACGCCCATCAGAACTTTATCTTTGGCAAGCTCGAAATCGGATTGCGTCACAACTTTTCGGTTCTGGCGCGCTGCGAGCAGCGCCGCCTCATTCACCAGATTCGCGAGATCCGCGCCGGCAAAGCCCGGAGTGCCGCGCGCGATCACCGAAAGATCGACGTCATCGGACAGCGGAACCTTTTTGATGTGAACCTTAAGAATGCTTTCGCGGCCCCGTACGTCTGGGCGATCCACCACAACCCGCCGGTCAAAGCGCCCCGGCCGGAGTAACGCCGGATCAAGTACGTCAGGACGGTTTGTGGCAGCCACCAGAATGACTCCCTCGTTGGATTCGAAGCCATCCATTTCAACTAGCAATTGGTTTAGCGTCTGCTCGCGCTCGTCGTGACCACCGCCCAAACCGGCGCCACGGTGGCGGCCGACTGCGTCGATTTCGTCGATAAAGATAATACAAGGGGCATTCTTCTTACCTTGCTCGAATAGATCGCGAACGCGACTTGCGCCGACGCCCACGAACATTTCGACGAAGTCAGAACCGGAGATAGAGAAGAACGGCACATTCGCTTCGCCCGCAATGGCGCGGGCCAGCAGCGTTTTGCCCGTTCCCGGAGGGCCAATTAACAGCACGCCTTTGGGAATGCGTCCTCCCAACTTCTGGTACTTCTGAGGCTCGCGGAGGAATTCGATAATCTCCTGTAGTTCCTCTTTTGCCTCTTCGACGCCAGCTACATCCTTAAAAGTGACCTTCTTTTGCTGAGACGAGTGCAAACGCGCACGACTCTTGCCAAAGCTGAGAGCCTTGTTGCCGCCGCTCTGCATCTGCCGCATCATAAAAATCCAAAGCCCGAGCAGAATCAGAATCGGTATCGCATTGAAGAGTATGCCGATCCAGCCGTTACCTGCCGAATCCTTCCAGGTGAACTTTACGTTCTTATCCTGCAGGATCTTCCAGATGTCCGTGTAATTGGGGGGGATCTGGGTATGGTAAGCGGTGCCGTCCACCAGGGTTCCCTGAACTTCGGTTCCCGTGATGTTCGCATCCTTGACCTTATCTTGTTGAACAAGGTTGACGAACTCGGAAACGGCCAGATTCTTCGGCGTGGGACCACGACCGGTGCGGACGGCCATCCACACGAGTACGACGGCGCAAAGGATGACAATCCAGAAGACCGCCGTTTTTACATTTGAATTCATTAACTCACCTTTCGCTGGACAGCTCCCAGTCCGCCAGCCCGGATAGTCAAAATCCGGTTACTACAAGACCCTTATTACCTAGACGTTCAAATCGCACTATTCGATTCACACGCCATCCGGTAACGCAGAAGCAACAATGGTCCACTGGAACTTCTTGCGGCGAATTGATGCGCAGGCCCGAAGCGTCGGCCCCACACGATCTCACCGTTAAATTCCAGAATCGGCCAATGACGGCGCTCCCACAGAAAAACTTTCTCCTGCTGAAATAATGCCTTTATCTTGTGGCTGTTGAGATGCCCCGCCCGCCGGTATTCGTCACCTGGTTCCCAGTTGCGGACAATCAAGTCATCGAGCCCGGCCAGCCCCCCGATCGCTTCCACACTTAATTCTGCCGTCTCGATATAACCCGTCTCACCCTTGACGTTAACATAAAATGACTGCGTTTCGGGGAGTTCCTGAATCAGATCCAAGCGAATCGAGCCGGCGTTGAACGGCAACTCCGTATTAATGCCTGGCCGGATCGGGACGCGATAATGCCGCTTCTGATCGTTCGGCCCGAGGGGCGGCGCGAGGCGTATTTTCCCGTATGATCTCAGGGCATCCACACCTGGGATTAAAAGGCGGTTATTACCTTCCACTGATGCGCAGAGCGCGAGAAGGGCGTCGATATGGCTGCCGTCAAGTGCCCGCAAATTTCCCTTTACCGCTTGACATGCCCGCCTCAACAGCCGGCGCCTCACCGCAAGATGTTGATCCTGGAGGAATAAAACGTCGCCAAGGATGCCACGTTCGAAGGGCTTGGCAAAACGAGAGAACAGCGGCTCGATGACGTCGTGCCAGTAGTCCTCCTCTGCCTGGGCGCGGAATGCTATTCCTGCCAGAACCCGTTCCAGGTTCGGATTCAACTCCGTCCGAATTCGCGGAATCAGTTCGTGGCGGAGGTAATTCCGGCGGAATCGCGTATCGGCATTCGATGAATCCTCACGCCAGGCTAAGTCATTTGTTCTCAGCCACTCTCGGATCTCTTCACGTGTGAAAAAGAGGAGCGGCCGAAGGGGTCCGTCCCCACTCACCGCTCGCATTCCGGCCAACCCCGTCACGCCGGTGCCTCTGAAAAGGCGGAAGAGGACGGTCTCGGCTTGATCGCTAAGAGTGTGCCCGGTTGCGATACGATCTACACTCATTCGGGCCACTAGCGAACCGAAAATCGACCGCCTCGCATCGCGTGCGGCCTGTTCCAGATTGCCGTGCAGGTCTGAAACATCGGCATCGTCTCGAAGGAGGTCTACGCTAAGCCGTGCCGCCAGTTCGCGAACGAACACTTCATCGGCATCCGATTCCGTTCCGCGCAGGTGATGGTTGACATGAACGGCCACGATTTCAATGCCGAACTCAGGAGCAACCCTCGTCGAGAGATGGAGGAGAGCGACGGAATCGGCGCCCCCAGAGACAGCAACTCCGATTCGGTCTCCGCTGCGAACCATTTGGCGTACGCGAAGGATTTCCGCAAAGCGATCCAGAAGATCTCTCAATGACCACATTTTAAATTACTTACATCACATGGAGTCCAGGAATTCCCCTCGTGCCGAGGGGTCCGTCCCCATCCGAACTGCCCCGTCCCCATCCGAACTGCCCCAACGAGAGCCGAATACGGCTTCTTCCGCCAGGCGATCATCATGCCGCCAAACGGGCGCCGCGTACCCTAAGCTATATGCAACTGAATCCGCGAGTAAACCGCGAGGAATTCGAGAAGAAAGCAGCGAACGTGAAGCTGCTGCTGATGGATGTAGACGGCGTGCTCACGAACGGAAAGCTCTACCTGGTCCCGGATGGGCAAGGCGGCATGGCCGAAACCAAAGGATTCGACTCGCAGGACGGGATCGCGCTCCGCTGGCTGAGTTGGTACGACATCAAGACCGGCGTCATCAGCGGGCGGAATTCGCCCGCAACGGCTGAGCGCGCCCGCCAGGTGGGCATGTCCTATGTATTCCAGGGACACATAGAAAAGATCCCGATTCTCGAAAAGATCCTGGCAGATTCTCGCATTAACGAACAAGAAGTTGCTTATGTTGGCGACGACCTGACCGATGCGATTATCATGCGGAGAGTTGGGCTGACGTTTGCCTCCGCCAACGCGCGCCGGGAAGTCAAAGAAGTCGCCATGGCGACCACCGACGCGTCGGGCGGCTCGGGAGCCGTGCGCGAAGTGATTGAACTACTGTTGCAAACAAAAGGCATCTGGAACGAGTTGCTGAAAAAGTATGGAGTCATCGAATGACAGACAGCGCCAGCGGCAGGGCCGGCCTCGTGATTGTCGCGTTCAACAGACCGGGCGTTCTGCATCAGTTGACCGGCGTCATCGCTCGACACAACGGCGATATCCACTCGGTTTCGATCATTGATGAGGTTGCGCCGGACACACGAGTCTATTTCGAGCTTGATTTGCCTGGTTCAGCCCAAGAGCTCGCCGGCGATCTTGCAAAGCTGGAGGTGGTTCGCTCGGCGGACGTCGTGGAGACGCTTGAGAAGATCTACGGCAAGCGCATCATCATCATCGGCGGTGGCGCACAAGTCGGTCAAGTTGCGCTGGGCGCAATCGCGGAGGCCGACCGCCATAATATCCGAGGTGAGCACATTTCCATCGACACCATACCTCTGGTTGGGGAGGAAACGCTGGCGGCCGCGGTCCGCGCAGTCCGGCGGCTCCCCCGCGTACGAGCGCTGGTTCTTGCCGGTTCTCTTATGGGTGGTGACATCGAAACGGCGGTGCGTGAAGTTCGATCGCAGGGCACCCTGGTCATCAGTTTGAATATGGCGGGGAGCGTCCCCGAGGCGTGCGATTTGGTTGTCACCGATCCGGTGCAGGCCGGCGTTATGGCCGTGATGGCGGTAGCGGATACGGCCAAGTTTTCCATCAGCCGGCTCCGCCGGCGCCTTTTCTAGCCGGTATGCCGGCGCCCGTCAGATTAGATTTTTTCGAGCAACAACACCGGCGCGATCGCCAATGGCGACGTGACTCCGTTCGAGGCGGGGCGCAGCACCGCCGACGCTCCATGCACTTCTCCTGCAAACACATGCGGGTGAACTGAAATCTGCATCTCGCGCATCTGCAGATCCCCATACTGATAAATCGGGAAAATGCCTGTGAGCGCTGGCGAATATTCCTGGACGACGTAACGCGATTGAAGCGCGAGTTGTAGCGCTCGACCCCACTGCCGCCGATCTGTTTCAAGACCGACAAACGTTGGCTCTTCGCTGGAATGTTCGTTGGGCCGGAGTGCGAGCCGTTCCCGATTATTCAAAACAAAGTCCGGAAGATCAATCGTTGTGCCACGGTACCTTGTTTTGACGTGGGCCATCACCCGGGTCCATGGCGCCATTTGCGAGAGAACCTTCCGATGCACCGCCGCAAGCTTGGTGGTTATTGCTTCATCCGTAAGCAATTCGAAAAACGCCAGACGGTGTGCGAGTTCGGACCGGAAGCCGTTCACCATGCAGACGGCCCGATCACGGTAGGCTTCGAGCAGCGGATGCGACAGATCGTGCCGCACGAGCAACTGTTGCGCGGAAGTGCGTCGAAAAACGATATCAATGTCGAAATCGCCGGAGTGCAGCGTTCGGTTTTGGTACTCGAGCTGGTCTGGCGAAAGGACGCGCGCACATAGGCCTCCTCGTGCGAACAACTCGGCGAGCAGTAGGCTTTCTGTGGATTCGCCTGAAAATTGCTGCTTCAGCTCCAGAATGGCGATTCGAGGCGCGGTTTTACCTCCAAACTCCTTCCATGCCTTCAAAACGGCGAGCAAGAGCTGCTTCGGATTGCCCATTTTGGATATTCGGTAATGTCCACGCCTGAATTCCTTTAAAATGGGCAGATCGAGAAAGAGGTCGGACAAAGCCCCGGAATATGCCACCGCCGGGAGCATGTTCGGTCGAATGCCGCCGATGCGTACAGAACCGTTAGTCAGATGCGCATCCATTACGCTGGTTATGCTGAACCTCGATTGCCCGGAGGGTATCTGGGCGAGGAGCTTCTCTGCCGGCAGCATCTGCAAGCGGCTCATGAGTGCCGGGCTCCCTGTGATGATCGGCTCGATCTCGTCCAGCGCCGCGGAAAAGGTTTCAACGGCGCGGATCAGTGTGGTCTGCTGATGCTTGGCAAGGAAGTGGGGGCGCAAAATTGGAGCGACGAGACGGCCCGATTCCACTAATCGCGCCTCCCGCATTCGTTCCTGCAAAGCCTCGGCCCAACCAAGATCCCGGGCGCCTTGGCTCTCGAAAAGCTTGTGATAGCGGGCAACAGCCTCATCAAGCTGTGCCACTTCGGTTCGGTTTGCCAGACCTACAGTTTTACATCACGCTTCAAAGTTCGCTATGTTCGCGCAGCCGCCTAGGTTTTCAAACTCAAGGAAAGCGAAAACGAGCGTTCAGAGCCGATCAAAATAGAGGGGTTCGTTACGAAACCATAAAATATAACCAACAAAACAACGCGAAAAGAGAGGGTCCGTCCCCACAATAGTGCCCGGAAAAGGGGTCCGTCCCTAAGGCGGGCAGTAGATTGGGCCGGAAATTCCGAGGGGATTGCCTCCAAAGCATTTGCGATTGGAATGGTGGAGATAACGGGGTCCGTCCCCGTTGTTGCTGGAGTAAGCTGGTGCGAGGCCGACGCGGGGTGACCATTCGGCGGGCATGAGCGAACTATCTGGTGAGGAGTCAATATCGCCTCTCGATGACGCACCTCCTGTGCTTGAGCAGTTGATGCGGCGGTATCAGGAGGCGGATAGGGCTGCCGCAGAGTCACTGATGCAGGCGCTGATGCCAGTTTTAATCCGATTCTTCCTTAGTATGCCCGATGGCCGGCTTGCGGCGGACGATCTTGTTCAGGAAACGCTGTTGCGTATACACCGGGCACGGCACACCTACCGGCCGGGCGAGCCTGTGCTGCCCTGGGTATATTCCATTGGCCGCCATGTACGCGTCGACCATTACCGGAAGCTGCGCCGGACGGTCCATCACGAGGAGGCCGTGGACCCGGATATCCTCCAAGCGCGGGCGATCTCCACACAATCGGAGGCCGAAGGCTCCCCTGATTTCGATACATTGATGAACTATCTCCCGGAATCCCAGCGTGAGGTCTTGACGATGCTGAAAGTGCTGGGAATGACTGTCGAAGAGGTGGCCCGTGTGACTTCCTCAACTACGGGCGCGGTGAAACAGAAGGCGCACCGCGCATACGACCGGCTACGTTCCCTGCTTGAGAGGCCGCCAGCCGGACCAACGGCGGTAGGTGACGAATCGTGACCTGCCAGGAGATGAATATCTACCTTGATCGAACGGGAGATTCACTTCTGCCGGCCGAAGCACAGGAGCACCTTACGCGATGCAGCCGGTGCCGGAATCTCTATATTCGGATGGGGCCGATGCGGCAGCTGACTGAACGCGGCCACCTTGCCTCGTCCGGCATTCCCCCCGAAATTCTGGACGATCTTAAACCGGTTCGGCCCGTGCCACCCGGACCTGTGCTGGCGCTGCTCTACCTGATACCTGTGGTTATCGCGTTGGCTCTGGGGGTCTGGATGTGGGGCGCCGGTGGATGGCAGGCGCAGGCAGCGGTGACCAGGGTAGCGCTGTTCGGTGCGATTTGTGTCGCGGCCGCGCTTGCCGGATATTCGCTTTCCCGCGAAATGATACCCGGCTCACGGCGCCGTATCGCCGTAAGGCCCGCCGCCGCAGTCGCCGTTCTCGTGTTCGTAGGTGTTGTCGCAATCAGCTTCCATCGTCAATACAACATCGATCTCGCCAGCATTTCAGAGAGTTGTTTCCTGCGCGGCTTGGAGATTGCGGCCCTCACCTTCCTGCTCGGGTTGGGCATTGCGAGACATGGGGCCTGGCTCGATAGGGCGGCGGCGGTGAGAATTATCGGCTTGCTCGCGGCATCTTCCGCTTTGCTGGTTCTAACCACCTATTGCCCGGTGTTGAACGCAGCCCACGTATTCGGCTCTCATCTCGCCGCGGTCACCGTCGTCATTGCCGCATCTTGGCTCCTCGGTCGCGTGGTGCGCTGAGCCTGCGAGCCTGCAAGTAATTTGTCCGCAAATGTTGTCTGCCTTCTTCAGGTACTAGGCCGACCTGAAACTTATCGAGAGCCGCCGCCGCCGGCAAGGACCAGGAATTTGCTATATAGGTTTTGGGGAGGTACGAGCGAAGACATGCGAAACGTGTCGCGAAGCTGGAAGCTCACTGCTTCGATAGCCAGTCTTTTGCTCACGGCGCACGTATGCTACTCCGCGGCGCAACAACCCAATATCGAGGAGATCGTCAAAAAATCGGTGGCGGTCAACGATGCGTCGTGGAAAGCGGCGCCTAACTACTCGTACAACGAACAGGACATCAGCATGAAGCTGGACGATTCCGGCGGCATGGTCAGCAAACAGGAAAAGATGTACCGCGTGCTGATGATCAACGGTTCGCCTTATAACGAGCTGATTCGTCTCAATGGCGAGCCTCTCTCAACTCTTCAGAAATCCCAGGAGCAGAGCAAACTCAAGGCTGAGGTAAAGCGCCGGAATCACGAAACAAAAAGCGCAACTCAGGCACGTATAGAGAAGTATAAAAGCGGGCGCGCGGAGGAGCATTTGCTGATGAGTCAGATGACGGCAGCGTTTCAGTTCCAATATGCCGGTGAGGAAGTAGTCCGAGGTCACACATGTTACGTGCTGGATGCGCTCCCGCGGCCCGATTACCAACCCCCGGTAGAAAAAGCCCGAGTTTTGACCGGAATGAACGGGCGCATGTGGATCGATAAGGCCACGTATAACTGGGTGCGCGTGACGGCCAAAGTGATCAAACCCGTGGAGTTCGGCTACTTCATAGCGAAGGTTCGCCCGGGGACCCAGTTCGAATTAAATCAGGATCCGGTCGAAGGAAACGTATGGCTGCCCGTTCATTTCTCGCAAGCAGTGAATGCCCGTGTGCTCGGCTTTTACGGCATTCGCACGCGAGAGGAAGAGCACTATTCCGATTACCAGCACGCTGATGCGGTCGTGCTTAGTGGCCCTCAAGCGGCCGGGCGATGATTCTTAATTGGCCGAAGGACTGTCAGCCCTTATTGATGTCGCGGTGTGTTTCCTTCACCTGGAATCCGGCGTTTGCAAGGCGTTTCCGAATCTCACTCGCAATCAATACGGACCGGTGGTGGCCGCCTGTACATCCGAACGAGATCGTCAGGTAGCTCTTGCCTTCGCGCATATAGTGGGGAATCAGATAAATCAATAGATCCGAGATTTTGTTGATGAACTCCGTGGTCTGGGGAAACGATCGGATGTAGCGCGCAACGCTCGGGTGCCGCCCGCTCAGCTTCTTAAATTCGGGAATGTAGTTGGGATTGGGCAGGAAACGCACGTCGAAAACGAGATCGCTGTCGGCGGGAACACCGTGCCGGAATCCGAAGCTGTTCACCTGAATCAGGATCTTGCCTTCTCCATCGCCGCTTCGAAACTGCTGGAAAATCAGCCCGCGTAGTTCGTGAACGTTCAGCTTGGACGTATCGATTGTCACGTCCGCCAGAGCCTGGATTGGCGCCAGTTGTGCCCGTTCCTCATTGATGCTGCCCATGACGGGCGCCTCAACGCCGAGCGGATGCGGGCGGCGTGTTTCGCTGAAACGGCGCTGCAACACATCGTCCGCCGTATCGAGAAAGAGCAGGCGTGCGTTAATGGTGCGCCGCAGCTTGCGATACATCGCAGGAAACTCCCTCAGCGACTCTCCTTCGCGAATGTCGATCACCAGTGCGGAGCGCTTGGCGCTCTTTGAATCGTGCGTCAGGTCGGCGAATTTTGGAACCAGCGCGATAGGCAGATTGTCGACTGCATGAAAGCCGAGATCCTCGAACGCCTTCAACACGGTCCCTTTTCCCGATCCGCTCAATCCTGTGATTATGACGAGCTCCGGAATAGAAGCAGGCAGTTTGCCCGCGAGAGTTTTTTTCGTTCTAGACGAGGCCATTTGTGAATGAGATTGAAGTGGCTCTGAGTACAGCGTGCTCTTAGTGTACTGAGTCACAGCGTAGTAGTGTTCGGGCACCGAACGGCCCGTCGGCACGACAAATCGTGCGCTACAGCGCTTTAGGCTACCGCTACGCGGGCATCAACTCGACTGTGGCAAGGCGGTTAACACGCGGACCAGGCAGAATGATGCCGGTGAGATTTAACGGATCGGCGTTTCCGACATGAGTGGCCGCATTTCTGTCCGGGTCACGGCGGATCATGCGCAGAAGCTCGATCGCTTCAGGCCGGGCAAACTGTTCGCCCGTGAAGCCCGAAACGAATCGCCCTCCCCGAATTTCTCCGCGGGCTTCCATCCGTCGCAATACGGGCAGCAATTCCCGCCATGGCGGAGCAAGCGTTTCCCGAACTAGTAAGTCACGCAGCAGCACTCCCCACCTCAGGAGTAACTGGCGGGCAAAGCGCTCAGCGCGTTCGTCGCGGGCGATTCCAATGCCATTGTTGTGCAACAACGCCCATCGTCCCGCGGCATGGCGCGGCCGCTTCTTATGGCCGCGGCCTTCACCGCGCCGCCGTTTCGGATCGATCAGCGCGCGCAGATTATCAAATCCATCGCCCGTAACGAATCCTCCGGCCAAAAGTTCCCACAGGGCATCCTCCACTTCGCTCGGCAGCCGCCCGGTTTGCCGCGCCAGGTCGATGAAGAAGCTGGCGCCATTCCGTTCCAGGGCAAGTAAGACATCGCGAGCCGCATGCGACAGCGCCGACGAATCGGGCGCCGCCCGTCCGGTCATCAGCCAACCGGCGTCTTCTCGCAAGAACAAGGCAACCGGCGCAATCCTGGTCGGCCGGACGCGGCGGTTCTCCGCAATGGCGGGATGGGGCGACACGCGCGCCCACATCACTTCGCCGGAGAAGCACAGCTCGTCGAGAAAATCGGGATCGTATTTCGCGACCCGCCGCGCCAGGATTTCCGATTCCCAGGCCACAGCGGGAATTTCGTATCCCTGCAGTTGCCGGATCACCTGCAGCGTTCCGTCGGCGCGGTGCAGTTGCGCTCCCGGTGAGACGTGCTGCCATGCTTGCAGGAACTGTTCGAATACGAGGGCAGTTACGGGTTCGATTTCCCGCCGTAAACGACCGAGCGTTCCGCGATGAATACGCGCCAGAATACGACGGTTGCACCACTCGATTTCCCCGGCTGTATTACGGAAATGCCCGCGCAGCACTTGCCCTTGCAACTCAAGTTTCAAAAGTGCTGTTTCGATCGTTTCGAATGGAAAGGCGAGTTTGCCCGCCAACTCCGACGCCCTCACCGGTCCAATCGATTCCATCCAGCCGGAAACGACTACGTCGGGTTCACCCGTAGTCGACGCGCGTTCGGTGGCGACCCAGAATTCCGTATTCGCGCGATTGATAACGGAAGCCCGCCCGGCTGCCGCCAGTTCATCAAAGAACTGCCGCCATTCCCGCACCGGCGGTAAGCAGATCAACGTTAGCAGGGCGTCGTGCAGTTCATCGGCGTCGCGCGGCTCCGGCCAAGACGCGGACGATACCTCGTCGATTACCGCCGGATCAAGAATTCCTTCGCCAGTGATATCCGTCCCGAGAGTTTGCCTCAGTTGAACCGCCCGCGTACGCCGCTCTTCGAGCGGGGCATCGTCCAGAAACGCGTATGGGTTCGCGTTCAGAATCTCGTGCGAAAACTGGGAGGCTTGCGCGGTGTCAACCGCGAGGACGCCGGTACGCCCATCCTCGATCTGCCGAAGAACCTCGCGCAGACCGTCGAGGTCCATGGCCCCGTGCAAGCAATTCTCCATCGTTTCCTTCACAAGCGGATGATCCGGAATGCGAATCGGACCCGTGAGATTCTCGGCGCAAGCAACCTGGTCCGGGAAAACCGCCGCGAGCAGATCGTCCGCCCGCATGCGTTGTATGGGCGCGGGTACTCGCGCTCCGCTCCGGAATCGGAGGATGGCCAAAGCTCGCGTTGTATTCCATCGCCAGCGGGCGCCGAACATCGGCGCGGCCACCAGCGCTTGCCGGAGCACGTCCTCCACCGTCGCGGCTTTCAGAAACGCGAATACGAGATCGAGCGGAAACGAGTGTTGATCGCTCAAAGAGAGCACCAGGCCGTTATCGGTTGCGGCGGCCTGCAATTCGAAGTTGAATGTGCGGCAGAAGCGTTTCCGAAGGGCGAGTCCCCAGGCTCGCGTGATGCGTGAGCCGAACGGCGCGTGCAGCACCAGTTGCATTCCACCGGATTGATCAAAAAACCGTTCCGCGATGACGGTCGTTTGCGAAGGCAATGCCCCCAGTTCGCGAATCTCAGCCCGGACGTACGCGGCGGCCTGCCTCGCGCCTGCTTCATCCAGGCCGCAATCGGCAATGAGAAACGCTGGCTCGGGTTCCGGATCGGCGGCGATGCGCTCGCGAACGTTTGCTACTTCGGCCGACAACTCGCGTGAGCGTCCTGGCGCCTCGCCCAACCAAAATGGAATGGAAGGCGCTGCGCCGTGTGCATCCTCCACTCGAACGCGGCCGGGTTCGACGCGTTTGATGCGCCAAGAGTGAGTGCCGAGCAAGAATACGTCTCCGGCGAGGCTCTCCACGGCGAAATCCTCATCCAGAGTCCCGACGGTTTTGCCGTCCGGTTCCGCGATCACAGCGTAGTTTGCGTTCTCCGGAATCGCTCCTCCGGAGGTGATGGCGGCGAGGCGCGCACCGCGCCGGCCCTTGATACGCCCGTTCACCTGGTCGCGGTGCAGCAGTGCCCCGGTTCTTCCACGCGACGTCGTAAATCCTTCGGAAAGCATTTCGACAACATCAGCGAAATCCTTGCGAGCGAGATTGCGGTAAGGGTAGGCCGAACGGAATCGTTCATAGAGATCGTTTTCCGCCCAGCTGTCCGCGGAAGCCGCGGCGACGATCTGCTGCGCGAGGATATCGAGCGCATTTTGCGGAATTTCGATGCATTCGAGATGGCCCTTGCGAATCGCTGAAACGACTGCGGCGCATTCAACGAGTTCATCGCGAGTGGTTGCGAACAGGCGGCCTTGCGGCGTTGCCCCCACCCAGTGTCCGGAACGGCCGATTCGCTGCAGGGCGACTGCAATGGACCGTGGCGAGCCAATTTGACATACCAGATCGATCGTTCCAATATCGATGCCCAGCTCGAGCGATGCCGTGGCAACCACGGCGCGTACCTCGCCTTTTTTCAAACGGGACTCAGCGTCAAAACGCATTTGACGCGATAAACTTCCGTGATGCGGCAGTACGGCGCCCGCGCCTAAGCGCTCTCCCAGCGCATGCGCGATGCGCTCCGAAAGGCGCCTCGTATTTACGAAGACCAGCGTGGT
>Ga0134128_10006955_pt1 | contig 13692 bp, 10 predicted proteins | sample KB31754_FD_96462 | JGI IMG/M metagenome (GOLD analysis project Ga0134128, IMG submission 96462) | Terrestrial soil microbial communities with excess Nitrogen fertilizer from Kellogg Biological Station, Michigan, USA - KB3-175-4 | ecosystem: Environmental > Terrestrial > Soil > Unclassified ... | reverse complement strand
GTTTGCAGCCGCAGGTTGATTTTCTCGCGATGGGCGAGCAGTTCGTCTAATTCCACTTCGCCCAGAACGGAGCGCAGCGTGGTCTGGGCAAATTGAGAAGTCTGGTAAACGTAGTTGGAAACTTCCACCACCGCGCGGCGCGGGTCAATGACGCGTAGAAAAATAACCGCATTCACTTTCAGAGTAACGTTGTCGCGGGTGATGATGTCCTGCGGGGGAACCTCCAGCGCTTCCTGCCGCAACGAGATGCGCACCATGCGGTCAATGGGCGCGAAAACCAGGATGACGCCCGGCCCCTTGGCGCGTTCGAAAAGGCGGCCGAGACGGAAGATTACTCCGCGCTCGTATTCCGTAAGAATTTTTATGGAGCTCAGTATGTACAAGGCCACGATGATGATGGCGATCACCGGAAAGGAAATCATGTTTTGGCCTCCATTCGGCCATGCCCGAGCTTATTGGCGCGGAGCTTCTACGCGGATTCTACAGCAAGCAGAGCGGCTTTCGTGAGGTTCGAATGACGAGGACGTTGCTTGGGAAGGTGCGGGCGGATCTGCTTCAAGGTTTCACAGTTTTCAAGATTTCGACGGCAGCACGGCTGAGTGCCGCCAAAAAGACAACGGAGCGCCGTTGAACCACGAGACCGGAAAGCGCTGGTCGGAGGAACTTTGAAACCTCAACATTGAGACTTTAGATTGACGCTGGCGCGCGCGACGGCTGAGTACTCCCTACCGGCTCTACTTCCAGCCGCAGGCCGTCAATGCGCCTGACCACCACCGCCTGCCCGGCATCAACGGTACCCGAGGCCACCGCGTCCCACAGTTCGCCATGGATGAACACTTTGCCCTCGGGGCTAAGCTGGGTGCGGGCGGTTCCAATTTCGCCCACCAATCCCTGCGCTCCGGTCACCACCTTGCCACGGCGCGCGCGCAAGGCAATGTCCATCAGGAACACCGTAATCAGCCCCAGGGGAATGCTCACGGCGAGCGCGGTGAGCAGGTTCACCCTCAGTTCGGGAATGGGCCCATCCACCAGCAGCAGCGCCCCCAGAGTGAGCAGGGCAATGCCTCCGATGCCGAGCACACCATGGGTGGCAAATTTTGCCTCCAGAGCGAACATCACAAAGCTGGCCAAAATCAGGACCAGGGCGGCATAGCGCGTGGGCAGCAGGTTGAGCGCGAAGGCGGCCAGCAGGATGAAAATGACTCCAACCACTCCCGGCACCACCGCCCCGGGATGGTTGAACTCGGCATAGAGCGCCAGGGCCCCAATCGCCAGCAGGACGAAGGCGATATTAGGGTCCATGATGTAGTTGAGGATGCGCTGCTTCAGCGTCATCTCAAAGGGCCGCATTGGCTTGCCCACCAGATCAAGCGTGACGGTCTGCCCGTTGAAGCGATGGATAGGCTTGCTTTCGAGTTGCTTGAACAGGTCGTCCTGGCTCGAGGCCACGTAGTCAATCAGATGCTTCGAAAGAGCCTCGCCGTCGGTCCAGCTCTTGGACTGTCGCACCGCGCTTTCCGCCACCTCCACGTTGCGCCCGCGCTTAGCCACGATAGAGCGCATCAGTGCCGCCGAGTCATTTTCCACCTTGGTCTTCATGACGTCATCCATCTTGCCTCCCATAAGGTTGACAGGATGGGCGGCGCCGGTATTCGTGCCCGGCGCCATGGCGGCCACGTCGGCCGATTCCAGAATGAAAAAACCGGCAGAAGCGGCGCGGCTGCCGCTGGGGGCCACGTAGATGATGACCGGCACCGGGGAGGCCACGATTTTCTCGATTATGTGGCGGGTGGAGTCGGCCAGGCCGCCCGGCGTGCTCAGCTGAATCAGCACCGCCTGGTCTTTCTCCTGGTCCGCTTTCTTCAGGGCGCGGTCGATGAACTCATCGCTGATGGGCTGAATGGTGTCATTGAGGACAATCTTCAGCACCTGCGCGGAAGCCGCCGAAGCGCAACACAACAGCAGGGCAGCGCCGCCTAGAAGGAATCGTTTTAGCCGGTAATCGCTCATGGTTTCGCTGCGCTTAGCGGCAAAGTCTCCGCTTTGCCGTCCAAGTTTTGCTTCAGTACCAGCGCCTCGGAACTGCCCCCATCGAGTTGCAGTGCCCGGTTCAACAGCCCGGCAGGATCGTCCCTCTATTCTCTCTCAAACTGACGGGAACGAGGACCACATAAACTTAGGTAGCTGCCCACCGCCTTGTGATCCCACCGATCTCCTCGGCAATACGGTACAGAGTGGCCTGCGAGGGATGAAGTACTTCTGGAAAAGCTTCCGAGACCAGCAGCCCAGTGGTCTTGAAGCGGTTCTCAGAGCGCATCACGACCAGTGTCCTGACCCGGTGCACGGCCTGCTGCCCAAAGGTGGAAATGGCGCTAACACAAGTCAGCAGCATGGTCCCAAGTACTAAGTAGGGGTCTCAAGGTGGGGAAATTATACCCTCTTGCGTCTGGGCTCCGGAGTGACTACTCACCTTCTGCCAAGCAGGCAAAACTGGCGGCAAACCCGCCGCACAGAACCGGGGTCTAACGAGGACATAACCACAACAGCTCTCGCATCGGAGGATACACATGAAGAAGCTACTTTTTCTGCTGGCAGTGATGCTGATTGCAGTCGGCATCTCTGTGGCGCAGACAGACCAGAACAACCCAAATTCCAATAGCGCGAACTCCCCCACCGCCACTCAGAGCACGCCGAGCGCGCAGGGGAACGCCACCACTCCCGACCAGGGAACCACAACGACTGACCAGAGCACTACCACCACGACCACGCATCGCCACCACAAGGGTGCGGCCAATGGCAATCTGCCGCAGACAGCTTCGCCGCTGCCGCTGCTGGGGTTGTTGGGCATGGGCTCGCTGGCGGCTGGTATCGCTACGCGCAAGAAAAAGCGGTAACCGAAGTCAGGCACGGACCAGGGGCGGTTGGCAGCAAACGGCGGCGCCGCCCTTGGAGTTGTTTCTGGCCGAAGGTCCATCCAGCGACAGCGGTGTGAGCGAACACCGCACACAAACATCCAAGTGCTGCTCAGCCAGCATCTCACTTGTAACGAGAATGTCCCACTGCGGGCAACTTGCCTTCAAGGTTCTACATACATATAATCCGGCTCTCTGTGTGAATGCCTGCAGCAGACTGGCTGAAACGCATGGCACGGAATGGAGTTATTTCCTTTCTGCGCCGCGGGCGACAAGCATAGGGCGCAAACCGGAGGCTTGGGGACGCAGTTTGCGTACCTGGGCGGCAGTCACTGCTACTTTCCCGAGAATCTCAAGGAGCATGGAATGAAGAAAACGCTATTCGGCATTGTGCTGGTACTCGTTGCGGTCGCAGTCGCGGAAACCGCTTCGGCGCTGCAGGCGCAACCGGCGCCCGCGCAACTGCCTGCCGCTGCCGGCCAGGCGGCCCCGCAAGCGCCGCAGCAGAAGAAGGAAATCAAAGATCCGGCGGAATACAACGCCTACGTGGGCGCGGTGCAGCAGGCTAACCCGCAGGCCAAGGCCAGCGCGCTGGAGTCGTTCCTGCAGCAGTATCCCAATAGCGTAATGAAGACGGACGCGCTGGAACTGCTGATGGCGACGTACGAGCAGGCCGGCAACACCGCCAAGATGCAGGAGACGGCTGACCACCTGTTGCAGACCGATCCCAACAATTTGCGCGCCTTGGCGTTGCAGGCCTACAGTCACCGGCGCCAAGCAGAGGCCAACCAGAATCCGCAGCAGAACCTCACCGCCGCCGCGCAATATGGGGAAAAGGGATTGCAGGTGCTCGCGTCAGCTCCCAAGCCAGAGGGCATGGCCGACGCTGACTGGACCAAGCTGAAGGATCAGACCAGCGGTATCTTCAACGGAGCCGTAGGCTTGGCGGCGCTGCAGAATAAAGATTACAAGAGCGCCATGGAGCATCTGCGCGCCGCGGTGAACCAGAACCCAAACAATCTGACTGACGTTTATCCGCTGGCCCTGGCCTACTACTCCGCTGGGAATCCGCCCAAGACGGCTACACCGCCGGCGGCCGATCCCAACAATCCGCCGCCGCCTGACCCCGCGGTGGTGGACGCCAATGTGCAGGGGCTGTTCTTTATTGCGCGCGCCGCGAACCTGGCTGCGGGGACGGGCGGGCAAGCGCAGATCTCCGACTTCGGCAAGAAGTGGTTCACGAAATTCCACGGTTCAGACCAGGGCTGGGACCAGTTGATGGCGACCGCGAAGACGGAAACGCTACCGCCCCAGGGCTTCACCGTTGCCGCCGCTCCGCCCCCTCCGACTCCTGCCAAGCAGGCGGAAGACCTTGTAAACTCCAAGCCCATCAAGGAAATGTCCTTTGCGGAGTGGCAGTTGGTGCTGTCTTCCGGCAATCAGGCTGCGGCCGACAAGGTTTGGAGCGCTATCAAGGGCGTGCCTCTGCAGATAGAAGGCACGGTCATCAGCGCCACCGCACGGCAATTGCAGATTGCGGCCACGGTGGACGACATCGATGCCAAGAAGCCGGACATCACCTTGAACATGCTGTCCTCCATTCCGCTGCGATTGATTCCTAAGGCGGGCGCCAGCGTCCCCTTCGAAGGCACCCCGGTATCCTATGAGGCTAAGCCTTTCATGATGGTGATGGAGAAGGGCGCACTGCTGACAGTGAAGAAGCCGACTCCCACCCGCCGGCGCCGCCCCCGGGGCCGCTAGGCGAAAAGCAAGTTAAGAAACGAGACAGGGCAGCCGGACCGGCTGCCCTGTTTTTTTGCGCTGCAAACAGGGAAGGAATGCCACCGCGCTCAACGCGCGGCTTTCTTCTCCAGTGTGAGAGGACGGGCGCTGCGCGGCGGACGACGGACGCCGTCCCGCAGTCCGCGGATATCGATCCTGAGCTCCTGGATGGTGCGGCTGAGAGTATTGCGGTGCATGCCCAACTGGCGAGCTGCCCGGCACTGGTTGCCGTGGTTCTCCTGCAGCACGGTGAGGATGAATCGTTTTTTGAATTCGCGAACGGCCTCGGAATAAAGAATGCCGCTCTTATACATTTGCGTAATCAATGCTTCAAGCTGATCCTTCACGGCAACTCCCTTTCGTGTTGAAAGGCTGGAACTTATGAATAGTCTGAAAACCTATTTCGCTTGCGTGGAAGCCGGTAAAGAAACCTGAGCCGGACCGCCGGGCTGCGCCAAACCGCGCAATCCGTCCATCCCTTGCTGAAAACGAGCCCGCACCGTCGTGGGCGCCACCCAGGACGCTCCCCGGGCCACGACCAGAAAATAAGGGCCTAGGGCGGAGCCGGCCAGCAAGCGTGCGCCCGGTGTAAACGAAGCTACCGCCAGCACTAGCACGGCCACCACCATGACCCCCCGCAGCAGCCCGAAGGCGGCTCCGAGGAGGCGGTCGAACCAGCGCAGGCCCACCTCTTTCATGGCCCAACGCGAAATCCGGCCGACCATGCTCGCCAAAACCACCACTGCAATAAAGATCAGCAGGAAGCCGCCTATTTCCGCCACCCACTGGGCTCGAGTGTAAGGCGAAAACCAGCCGGCCACGCGTCCATATTCCCAGGCGGCGAGCAAATAGCCCACCACCACTCCCGCCAGGGAAAATATCTCGTAAAAAAAGCCTTCTTTGGCGGCCAGCGCCATGGACAGCACCACCGCCACCACGATTACCCAATCAAGCCCGGTCATGAGTTCGCACGCAGCGCCTAAGCACTCAGCTCGCGCCCGGTCAGGCGGCGATATGCCTCCAGATACTTTTCGCTGGTCTTCAGCGCCACCTCGGCCGGCAAGACCGGGGCGGGGGGCTGCTTGTTCCAGCGAATCTCTTCCAGGTAATCGCGCACATACTGTTTGTCGAATGAATCCTGAGCTTTTCCAGGCTGATAAGTGTCGGCCGGCCAGAAGCGGGAGGAGTCCGGGGTCAGCACCTCGTCGGCCAGGACCAACCCGCCGGCGGTGCGCCCGAATTCGAACTTGGTATCGGCAATGATGATGCCGCGCTGCCGCGCATAATCCGCAGCCGTCTGGTAAATCTTCAGGCTCAGATCGCGCAATTCGCGGCTCAGCGCCGGACCGGCCTGCTGCGCCATGCGCTCGAAGGAAATGTTCTCGTCATGGCCGCTAAGCGCCTTGGTGGCCGGGGTGAAGATGGGCTCCGGCAGCTGGTCGGACTCGCGCAGTCCCGGGGGCAGGGAAATGCCGCAAACGCTGCCCGCTTGCTTGTATTCCTTCCAGGCAGAACCTGAGATGTAGCCGCGCACCACGCATTCGATGGCCACCATGTCGGCGCGAACCACCAGCATGGAACGGCCGCGCAACTGCTCCTTGTAGGGGTGGAGCACCGCCGGGTAGCGCTCCACGTCCGCCGTCACCAGGTGGTTGGGGACGATGTCGCGCAGCAGGTCGAACCAGAACAAGGAAAGCTGGGTCAGGACCTTGCCCTTGTTAGGAATTCCGGTGGCCAGTACGTAATCAAAGGCGGAGATGCGGTCGGTGGCTATAAACAGCAGGTGCTCGTTGTCAACCCGGTAAACATCCCGCACCTTGCCACTGGCGTAGAGTTCGAGTTCGGGTATGTCGGTTCGGAGAAGGACGGTATCGAGGAGTTGGGGAGTCATGCAATCATTTTAGCCGTTAAGAAACGTCGCGTATTCTAGCCGCCCAGATTTTTTTGTCAACCGGGCTGGCACCTGAGGAACAAGCCGGGGTGGCGCCACTCGGCGAAAAAGAGTTGACAAGCGGAGGGTTTCTGGAAACTGGCTTCAGTAGCCATTTTCCGAGGAGTTGAATGTGGAAAAAATGTGACGCAGCGGAAGCATTCGCTCCCGCCCCAGACGGCATATCGGTTTACGACATAGTTGCCGGGCCGGTTACGCCCCGAAGCGCACCGATACCAGCTTGGAAACCCCCGGCTCCTGCATGGTCACGCCATAGAGCACCGGGGCGATGCTCATGGTCTTCTTGCTGTGGGTAATGAGCACGAACTGGGTTTGCAGGCTCATCTCCTTCACCAGCTCGGTAAAGCGTCCGATGTTGGCTTCGTCCAGCGGGGCGTCCACCTCGTCCAGGATGCAGAAGGGGCTAGGCTGGTACTGGAAGATGCCCACCAGCAGCGAGAGCGCGGTCAAAGCTTTTTCCCCGCCGGAGAGCAGCAGCACGTTCTGCAGGCGCTTGCCAGGAGGCGAGGCCACCACGTCAATGCCGCTCTCCAGGCTGTTTTCCAGGTCCGTCAGGCGCATGAACGCTTGCCCGCCCCCAAACAGCTTGCGGAAGGTAAGCTGGAAGTTCTCGTTGATGCGGTCGAATGCTTCCTGGAATTTCTGCCGTGAAACCGTTTCGATCTCGCGAATGGTGTTTTGTGTGTTCTCGATGGAATCCAGCAGGTCCTTGCGCTGGGTCTGCAAGAACTCATAGCGCTGGGCTGTCTCTTTGTATTCCTCGAGCGCCATCATGTTGACCGGGCCCATGGCATCCAAGTGCGAGCGCATCTGTCTGTAAGCTGCGTCCTCCTGGGTGAGCAGCTCGCCTTCCACGGTTTGCAGCGTAGCCTCTTCGCAGAGCTGTTGCCGGGTGACACCCAGCTCGTTGAGGCAGGTTTCGGCCATGTACTCGCCGTCGGACTGCAGCTTGGCGGCGGTGGCGCTCAGTTGGCCGCGGCGATCGCGCGACTGCTCCAGCACCTCGCGCAGGGAACGCAGGGTCTGGTCAATTTCCATGAGCCGCGTGCGTACCTGGTCGCTTTCTGCCTGCAACTCGGCAGCGCGACCTTCCGCTTGCGCCCGCTCGGCGGCAAAGGCGACCACCTGTTCCGCCAAAGCCTGGCTCTCCGCTTCACGCTGCTGCTTTTCTGCCAGCGCGGAAGCGGCCTGGGCGCGCAGGTTCTGCACCCGCGCAGCAACTTCCGCCAGTAACGATTCCATCCTCTGCAGCGCCGCTTCCGCCGAACGCCGGCGTTCTTCCACCGTGGCCACGCGCGCCATCTGCTCGGAAGACCGCTGGGCGGCCGCGTCGCGCCGCTCGCGCAAGCCGGCCAGCGACTGCTGCGATGCCGACATCTGCCGCTCCAGCTCGGTTTGCCGTGCCTGCAGCCGCGTAAGTTCGTCCTGGCGCAGGGCGATACAGCTCTGCTGCTCGGCCTGCTCGCCCGCCAAGCGGCGCAATTCGGTTGCGCACACGGCGGCCCGCTCCTGCAGCTTGAGCGTCTCCGAATCCAGCTGCTGCAGGGAATGGCCGGAGGTCATGGCATCCTTCTCCGCCGCCCGCTTTTCCTCTTCCAGCCGCTCCAGCAGGGAAGCGAGCTCGCTGATTTCGCGCGCCAGCATGGCCACACGCTGCTCTTCGCCGTGCAGGGCGATTTCCAGCTCCGCCAGGTTGCGCATCAGATCGCGCAAATCCCGTTTCATGGAGAGCGGTCCTTCCGCACGCTGCTTGCCGCCCGTGACCGTCACGTTATGGAAACACTCGCCGGACTGCGAGAGGAAGAAGGCTTGCGGGTTCTCCAGGGCCAGCTCGCGCCCCAGAGAAGCATCGGGAACGATATAGCCGTCGCGCAGCTTGGGCAGGATCACTTCCAGCGATTTGCCGAAGCCATTGAGCACGCGAATGCAGCTCTTCAGCGGGATGATGGGCGCCGGAGGCGGAGCGGCTTCCAGGCTCTCATCCACGGCAAAGGAAAAGCGCGCCTGCGAATCGTTGGGATGCACCAGAAAGGTGGCGCGCCCGTCCACGTCGCCGCGCAGGAGGCGAAGGCCCTCGCCGGCTGCATCCCAGGACTTGACCACGATAAAGTTGAGCTCATCGCGCAGGAAGTCCTCGACCACGTGCTCGTAGCGGTCGTCCACCTCGAGGAAATCGGCCAGCACGCCCGCCGGCGCCAGGCCGCCCTGCATGCCGCCCGATTGGAAGAGGCGGCGCACCGATTCGGTGGAATAGCCATGCTCGGCAATCACCGCTTCCAGGGACGCGCGGCGGCCCAGCAGGGTAGCGTGCTCGCCGCGCAAGCCGTCCAAGCGGCGCTTGCTTTCCGTTTCCGCGGCACGCTGCGTTTCCAGCCGCTGCCGCGCATTCGTAATTTGCTGCCCCAGCGCCGTTACCCGATGCGAAGCCGATTCGAAGCTCAGCGCCAGCTGCCCGCGTTCGCCGCCTGCGGCCTCCAGTTGCGCGCTCGCCTGCGTGTACTCCTGTTTCAGCCGCTGCACTTCGCGGCTGAGTGCCGCCAGCCGCTCTTCCGCTTGCGTCATCTGGTTGCGCAGCTGCGCCGACTGGGCCACGGCGTCGAAAATGGAGGTGCGATGCTCCTCCTGCTGCGCTTCCACTCCGGCCAGCGCGGCCGCCGCCTCTGCCGCTTGCTGCTGACAGCGTTGCAATTCCTCCTGGGCCGCGGACACATCCGCCGCCGCCGAGTCCACCACTTGCTGGTGGGAAGCACGCTCCAGTTCCAATTCGGCCAGCCGCTCGCCGGTGAGGACCGCCTCGTTCTCGCAGACGGTAGCTCTCTCCGCCAGTTCGGTGCACCGTTCCTGGTTATGGCGCTGCCGTGCCTCGGCGCGGTCGGTTTCGAGGACGATGGCGCTCACCCGCTCCTGGTTCTGCCGCGCTTCCGCCTCGATGGCGTAGCCGCGCTGCGAGCGCTCCGCCTGCTCGCTTTCCAGTTGCTGGATGGCCTCGGTCTGGTAGCGCATCTCCTCGGCGATGGTTGCCATTTGGGCTTCTAATTCTGAGCGCTCGCGGTCAAGCTGAGCAAACTTGCTGGCCAGCACCAGGCGCAGCTTGGCCCGCATTTCGTCGCGCAAGCGGGCATAACGCTCCGCCTTGGATGCCTGGCGCTTGAGCGAGTTCATCTGGCGCGTGACTTCTTCGAATATGTCATTCACTCGCGCCAGGTTGAGTTTCGCTTCTTCCAGCCTTGCTTCCGCCAGACGCTTGCGGGTTTTGAAGCGGGTGACGCCGGCGGCCTCTTCGATGATGGCCCGGCGGTCGGTGGGCTTGCTGCTCAGGATTTGACCTATGCGGCCCTGTTCGATCAGGGCGTAGGATTCCGGCCCGAGGCCGGTGCCCATGAACAGGTCCTGAATGTCGCGCAGGCGGCAGAGCTTGCCGTTCAGCAGGTACTCGCTGTCGCCAGAGCGGAACAGGCGCCGCGTGACCACAATTTCGCCCTTTTTGAAGGTGAGCGTCTTGAACTTGCGGCGGCGAATCTTAAGCACTACTTGAGCATTTTCCGCGGACATGGAAGCGGCCGCCGCGTGCCCATTGCCATTTTGCGGCTCCACCGTTTCGGTAGCTGCCGCGACCTGGAGCTGGCTGGTGGCATCGGGGACAGCTACTGCTGCCGGGGCACCTTCCTGGTCGTCCACCTTGCCGGGCTGCACGTCTTCGATGTAGGCCTCAGCCTCTTCGGCGGCGCGGGTGCGCACCGCGGCTTCATCCCAATCGGCGTCCCCGTCCGCGGGCATTTCATCCTGAATGTCGAATTGGGTGGGCTCGTTGGCGTCGCTGCCCTCGTACATGTCAGGATCAATCATGGTCATGGACACTTCCGCCATGCCCGTGGGCTTGCGGTCGCGGGTGCCGGCGAAGATCACATCTTCCATGCGCGAACCGCGCAGCGTTTTGGCTGATTGCTCGCCCAACACCCAGGAAATGGCGTCCGCGATATTGGACTTGCCACAGCCGTTAGGCCCGATGATGGCGGCTACGCCGTCGCCGTTGAACTTCAGTTCGGTGCGGTCGCAGAAGGACTTGAAACCCAGGATTTGCAGCTTTTTAAGTTTGAGCAACTTCCACTCCTTGCGCTGTCTGCGGGCATGGCTGGCCGCGTGGCCGTGCTCTTTGGCTGGTTAACTGACTAGGTTCCGGGCACAGCGTCCACCTCGAACGAGATGCCCCGGAACACAGATTGTCGCTACTGTACCTGCCAAAGTTCAGCGGGGTCAAGAAAGAAAACACTATTACTTGGGTGGCTTCTTCTCTGACCCCAGTACTTGGGATATGCCATGCACTCAGTAAAGCTGAAATGGGTGAGGAAGTTAGGTCGGGGAATCGCGAGAGCAGCTTTAGGTTAGCGCAAGGCAGCAGGCAGAGCAACCAAAATGGTGCAGAGCCACGGAGGGCCACCGAATGTTTCAAGGTTTCGCAGATTTGAAGGTTTCGCCGCTGCGCAACTTTGAAACCCGGAGACTTTGAAACCTAAAGATGTGTGCTTCTTCGCGACGTTTGCGGCGAATTTCTGAAGCCTCAGAGCTTCGCGCGCAACTCCTCGAGCGATTCCACCCGCGGCAAATCGCTCTCGCGGTAGGCGCCAGCAACGTCGAACAGCATGGCCTGCATGCCGGCCCGGGTGGCGCCCACGTAATCCACGGAGTAGACATCGCCCACGTAGAGACTGCTTTCAGGCTTTGCGGAGAGTTGCTGGAGAGCGGATTGAAAGATAGCTGGATCGGGCTTCTCGCGGCCTACGTGGCCGGAATCCGTGAAACCCAGGAAGCATTCGCCCAAGCCGCAACTGCGCAGCAGCTTTTCCATGCCGCCGTCGGAATTGGAGATCACGCCCAGGCGGTATTTGCTGGCGAGTTGCAGCAGAAGCTCACGCGTGCCCGGCCGCACCACGTCCCAGTTGCCGGAGGTGCGGCTGGCGGTCACCAGCGCTTCATGTAATTCAGCATCTTTGATGTGTAACAAATTGAACAGGAAGGAGTAATAGGTGTCCCAATAGTGCCGGTCGGTGTAGTGCGCAGACGTTGCGTTATTGCGGTCCAGTTCGGTCTTGGCCTGGCGCTCGGCGGCATGCAGTTGCTCCGCTTTGGGGCGAACACCGCGCGCGTGCAGCGCCGCCAGGGTGCGTTCTGGATTGGCGAATACCAAGGTATTACCGGCGTCGAAGAAGATGGTGGTGAGCATGGGAATAATTCACGATTGACGGTCGTCGATTGGTGATTGCCACGAAGCTGAAACTTGAGCAATCGTCAATCGACAATCGTCAATCTACAATTTGCTTAAGAAGTCCACGATCTCCGGCTCGTTCCAGTCCACCGCGCCGATGAACTTACGGCGCAAAATGCCGCGCCGGTCAATGATGTACGTCTCGGGAAACTTGAAGGTGCCGTACAGGGTGTTGGTCTTCTGGTCGGGATCGCGCACGGTCAGGAAATCCACCTTGTGGTCTTTGAGGAACTGCTGGTAGGCGTGGCCGTCCACATCCACGCTGACGCCCACCACCTCGACGCCCCGGTCCTTGAACTTGTTCTGCAACTGCTCCAGCGAGGGCAGTTCCTGCACGCAAGGGGCGCACCAGGTGGCCCAGAAATTCAGCACCACTACTTTTTCCCGCAAGTTGTGCAGGGTTACCGCATGCGCGCCGTCCTGGACGCTGAAATCGGGTGCGGGATTGCCGATACGAGGCGGATGCGATCCGCGATAACAGGCTGCCAGAGCGAAAGTCAGGAGCAGTAGAAGAGGCCAGGAAATCCGCTTCACGCAGCTATAATAGCTGATTCGGCCTATGGTTTCAGAGTCCTCAGAAGATCTCACGCGCGATACAGCACCCTCTGTCGCGGTGATCGTGCCCGCGCGCAACGAGGAAGCCTCGCTGGGCGCCTGCCTGCACAGTTTGGTCAGCCAGCGTGGGGTTGAATGCGAAATCATGGTTGTGGATGACGGTTCTACCGACCGCACCCGTGAAATTGCGCAATCCTTTGCCGGAGTGCGGGTGATAACCGCGGCTTCGTTGCAGCCGGGTTTCACCGGGAAATGCAACGCCCTGGCCTGTGGCGCTCGCGAAGCACGCGGCGAATGGCTGCTGTTCACGGATGCCGATACTGTCCACCTGCCCGGCTCACTTGCTGCCAGCCTGCACGAGGCCCAGGAACACCAGGCCGCGCTGCTCTCCTATTCGCCTCAGCAGGAAGTGCGTGGCTTCTGGGAGAAGGCGGTGATGCCGGTAGTCTTTGCGGAACTCGCCGGCACTTACCGCACTGAAGACATCAACGATCCCGCTTCACCGGCGGCTGCAGCCAACGGCCAATACCTGCTTATTACGCGCGAAGCCTATGACGCGGTAGGCGGCCATGCCGCCGTCATGCGCAGCCTGCTGGAGGACGTGGAGCTGGCGCGCGCGGTCAAGCGCTCCGGGCGCCGTATCCGCATCCGCTACGGCGGTGACCGGGTGCGCGCCCGCATGTACCGCAGCTTTGCCCAGCTGCGCGAGGGCTGGACCAAAAACCTGGCGCTGCTCTTCGGCTCGCCGTTGCAGCTGGCCGTGGTGCGCAGCGCTGAGTTTGTGCTCATCGCGGGCGGAGCCGCAGTTGCAATGCTGGCAGCAACTCGCGGCCACTCGGTTGTGGCGGGTATTGCCGGGGCCATTGGCGGAGCGACCTACCTGCTGTTTTTGCGCCGCCTTCGCCGCGCTCACTTCGCCTGGGATGCTAATCTGCTGGCTCTGCTCGGCTTGCCGGTTTTTGTGTCACTTTTGCTGGCCTCGCGACTCTCTCATAAGCAAGGTTCGGTAACATGGAAAGGGCGCACCTATGGCGGGGCCGCTAATGCTATCAATCCGGCGACTCCCGGAAAGAGGCCGGGGTTCCCGGTTGATCCGCGAAACAGCGATGCCGCGCCGGGGAGAATCTAACCAAAACCATGGTTTACCTGACCCGCAAAGCCGAATTTTCCGCTTCGCACTACTACCACAACCCAAAGTTCAGTCCGGAGGAGAACCGTCGCATTTTCGG
>Ga0134128_10006954_pt1 | contig 13693 bp, 13 predicted proteins | sample KB31754_FD_96462 | JGI IMG/M metagenome (GOLD analysis project Ga0134128, IMG submission 96462) | Terrestrial soil microbial communities with excess Nitrogen fertilizer from Kellogg Biological Station, Michigan, USA - KB3-175-4 | ecosystem: Environmental > Terrestrial > Soil > Unclassified ... | reverse complement strand
TACTGTTAGTAGTAAAAGTTACTTTATATGGATTACTTTGAGTACTATGAGCAATTATTCCATTTCCCTCAAAACTTACATTTCCATTAGTTGAATTTTTTAAAAGGGTTTTTGGAATAAATTTTTTATTTCCAATTTCCCAAAACTTTATAGTCGAATTAGTAATTTGATTACCAGTCGCTTCTTTGTAAGAAATAATATCCACAGGTTTAGAAGAGTTAAACGCGACTGTTCCTTTATAAATTACACTATCATTGAGATCTATAAAATTAACAATTTGATGAGATTCATGCCCCTTTGCATTATGTGGTATAGATGAAAGAGTTTGTTGTTTTTGTTGTTGTTGTTGTTGTGCTATAATTTTGTTTTCTAATAATAAATTACCCATAGTAAAGATAATTGTAATTGTTAATAAAATAGATGATGCAAATAACAATTTTCTATTACAAATAATATTTTTTTGTATCATTATACATTTTGATAAAATTATTGTGATAATTAAAGTATTTCTAATACTGGTACAAAAACACATCTAAAATAACTTTGGAAAATTCTTTCTTATATAAAAACATAAATTATTTTTAATCTAGGAAAAGTCACTTATTATGAAATTTGTTTTCTTAATCAAAGGTTTGTTTTTTTTGTGATATTTAACAATACTATATATTTTCAACGATATACATTAAGAATTAAAGGTTTGTATACAATAAAAATCTAAACCTGATGAACAAAGCCCAAACTAGATTAAAATATTGTTATTATTATCTTCTCTTTATTATTAAATAAATTAATCAAATCTATGAATAACATTTCTAGTAATACTGAGTTTAGAAAATAATTAGGTTGCTTACTTATTTCAATAAATTGATAATAAAATGTTATACAAGATAAAAAATATTGTTACTTATTTATACTATTTCATCCATTTATGAAATAATGATAAAAGTAATCTTGATAATTGCAACTACAATATTATCATTTGCTATTTCTTTTGCCATCTTTAATTATGCTTTATTGTTTGCTCAAGTCCCATTAGGCCAGCCATCTAAAGCCGCACAACCAGGTCAAACAGCTCAATCTAATCAAACAGCTCAAACGAATCAAACAGGTCATCCTGGCCAAACAGGCCAACCATCTCTTCCAGGCCCATCTGTCACATCAGATCATACAGGGAATAATAAATCAGAACAAATTAGTCAAACAATTCAAACAGGACATTCTGGGCAAAATCAATCGGGACAATCAGTATCAGCAAAAGGTCCTTTAGATCAATTAGGTGCTTCTTTGGGCAAAATTTTTGGTCCAAAATAATATATGTGTGAATTATTTAATTTTAGATTTTCATTACATTTATTTTTAGAAAGTATTAGTTAAGAAGATAATTATTCATAATTTTCAAATCCTTAATTAAAACTATTTATAATACTCTTGCTAGTATTTATTAAAAATACAAAAAGTTTTACTATTACTGCTTTAAAGATATATTTACTGTAATCAAAAACCATATTTTATATATTAATTAGTTAGTACACTTTTGAAGTATACTAAATTAATAGAACAAAATAGAGTACTAAAAACAAAAAACCACTTATTTGTTATTTTGATATATAATTATTTTATTTATACAATTCAAAACTAACTTTATCTATTAGCACTATTATTGAACAATATGGCACAAAAAGTGGACAGGCCCTTAGGGGTAACGATTATTGCAATTCTAGCTATCATTTCGGGAATTTTATTATTGTTTGGAGGTATAAGCCTTGTTATTACAGGAGCATTAATTAATGCATCTTCTGTAGATATTACACCTAATAATGACTTTCGTTCTATTGGATCTATAATTGGAATTGCTCTATTAATAATAGGATCAATTCTTTTGATAATAGGGCTAATATATTTAATTGTGTCTTATGGGCTTTTAAAAGGTAAAGGCTGGGCTAGAACAATTACAATAGTTATTACAATAATAAGCATTGTAATTCAAGTTATTTCTGAAACTATTAGATATATGTTGGCCGCATCAATTGCCCATAATTATCCTAAATTGGCCGAAGTAATTGTTAATAATAATAATAGTTCTGCAATATACAGTCTTTTAGGTTCAATAATAGCAATAATCATAGACATAGTCATTATATATTATCTTTATAGACCTAATGTGAAAGAATTTTTCCGAAAATCATCTTCATCGTTACCATCAAAATAATCAATAACCTTCAAAATAACCAAAAAATCCTGTAAATACAAAAAATAAAATATTTTATTTTTTTAAAAAAACTAGTAACGTATTGAAAGTAGTTTATACACATATATTTCTAAATTTAGGCTCTGTTAACTTTAGGAAAAATCTTTTATTTTGACCATCATCTAAATGTAATGATTAGGTAAGTTTTATTCATTTTTATCCCATTTAATTTCAATTTAACATGAATTTTGAAAAGTTTTTTTGAGAATAAATTTTATGAATTGAAAAATAGTTTACAAACTCTCAAGTTAACAGCGCCCAAATCAAATAGCAAACTAATTCATATTAAACAACTAGAAATCTCTTTATCCTATTTGCTAATATAAATAAAAAGGTTTTTTAAATAATTATTTCAGAAGATTTACAAAACAAAAGTTATTTTAGAATATGTATGATTTATTGTAATAAAAGTAATTATAAGCCTATATAACATTGTTATAGAAGATTATACTTATTTATTGTAATAATAAGAAATATATTTTTCCATCTATCTACAGTCCTCAGCGGCGTGGTTCAAGAACAGAGTGGCGGAAATTCAGCTATAGCTCCAACTGCTGCAGCTAGCGCTTCTGCAATAAAAAAAGACAATAGAATGAATAATTCAATAGATTCAAACCAAAAAACACTTTTAGACTTCAAAAAATCTTTATTAGAAGAACAAAAGAACGGAGAAAGTCGAATAGAAAAAATAAATCAAAAGATAGAAGAAACCAAAAGAATTATTGATGAGGAAAGAGTGAAGCTTGAAGCTGAAAGGTTAAAATTAAAACATACAAATGAAGCAAAAGATGCAGATTATACAAAGTTTACTGAATTAAGGAATAGTTTAATTGAAGAAAGGAAGAGAATGAAGACCTTAGATTCTAAGGCTTCTGGTGCTGCAAGTGGATTTCGTTCAAGAAGAGATCGATACAATATTGCAAATTTAACAAGATCATTAGAACAAATAGAAAAAGATATTCAAACAAAAAAATTATCAAAGGATGAAGAACGAAGACTAGTTTTAAAATCAAAGGAAATTGCAACTAAATTGCATACTCTTAAAGTTATCAATAAAAAAGAAGATACATATAAAAACATGGCAATGAGGTTTGACGATCTTAAAGGTAAGATGACTCAAATTTTTGATCAAAAAGCTGAGATTGGCAAGGGAATTGGTAAATTAAAATCTAATTTAGATGAGTTATTAAATCAAAGAGAAGAACTTTACGAAGAAAGAAGAGCAATAATCCATCAGGTAAGAGAAGCTGGTGCTAAATTAGAAATGGTTGATACTCAGCTTAATGCAATCGAATTTAAAAAATCCCGACTTCAATATTCTTCAGAAAGACAGAAAAGACACAGTGATAGAGAAAGAGACAGAGACAGAAGAAACAGACATGAAGTTCCTCAAGATAAAATGAGGAAGAATAGAGAAAACCAAGAACTATGGAATTCTTTAAAAGAAGTAGCAATGAAGAAAATGACTGGTGGAGAAAAACTTACATTTGACGAAATGAAATTAATTTATTCAGACGAATCTGATTGACTCAGAAAGCAAAAACTTTAATTTTTTAATTGAATTAAAAATCAAAAGCTTTTTTTTATATTTGTTAATATTATTCCCAAAATACGTTAGTATAAATTGAATAAATAAAGAAATCATTTAAATATAAAAAAAATAATATTATACTTAGCAATAGATATATAATGAATATTATTTAAAAAAACAATTTTTAAAGTTAAAAGATAATGATATTATAAACAAAATTTTAAAGTAATATTAGCAACTTTTTATTCTCAACTAACTTATCTATTCAATTTCAAATTTTTAATTTTACTAACTTTTATGTTCATTACGCAGAACTTTTTATTAATTTAAAAATAAATATATTAAATATAATATAATATATTTATTAAAAAATAATTCTATTATATGAAGCTCTATTCGTGGTATAATTTATCCGTTTTATTTTCTGAATGTGAATAATAAAATATATTGGAAATACATAAAATTATTTTAAATGATCAGATAGAAATAAAATATGCTAAACTATCTCTAATTTTATCTGCTGAGTAATATGATAATTGTAGATAGTAAATGGCTTGACTCTCATTTGGATGATAATAATTTATGCATTATAGATACAAGGGGGAGTTACGCCCATAATTTCGGACATATTAAAAATTCACAACCTCTTGATGTCGAACAAGTTATATCTATATCGGACAATGGATCCAATTTGGTTATAGAAAAACAAGGTGCAGAAAGGCTTTTTAGCAGTCTAGGAATTGATGATTCAAAAACTGTGGTTGTCTATGGAGAATATCCAGATCCATCTGCAGCGAGAGTGGTATGGACTTTAAATTATTATGGACATGAAAATACAAATCTTTTAGATATTGGATACTCTCAATGGCAGAAAGCAGGTTTACCCGTCAGAAAATATGAAAAACCTTTATCAAAAAAAATAAATCAAGTTCCTGACAATACCAATATTAAATTTATATCTAAAATAAATTCCTCAATTAGAGCAGATGCTTATACAATTAAAGAAAAGCAAAACGATTCTAATACTATAATTATTGATGCAAGAACCCCTCAAGAACATTTTCAGGCAAGAATACCTGGATCTTTGTTAAATAATTGGGAAGAAGGTTTAGGCGACAACTGTAAAATGATTAAAGACAAAGAAACTTTACGGGAATACTTTGTTAGTAATGGAATTACTCCGGATAAAGAAATTATATGTTATTGTCATGCGGGAATAAGGGCTTCTCATAAATATATTCAATTTAAACATGCAGGATTTAACAATGTTAGATTATATGATGGCTCCATAATTGATTGGGCTCAACGACGTAACCCTTTAAGATAGATAATAAATTATACTGGTTAACAGAGAATAAATTCTAGTTATTCTTATTAAAGTATATTAGATATCGTTAACTCATTTATATGAGAAATTACTTATAAAATTAGATACTTTTTAATAATACGATTTCTACATAATAAAAACTTGTATATAGATATAAGGTAAAAGAATTCTATTCCTTTTAGGTTAGAAAAATCAGTGTAATTGATTTTGGACTTGGATGACATGATTTTATTTTTATTGTTTAAATTAAATAATCAATACAATAAACACAAAATTGCAAAGAAAAGCTTTTTGAATTTAATTATTTATATTTGGATTTAGTTATTAAATGACTAATAGAAACAACAAAGGTGATAATAAAATAAAATTAAATGATGATGAATTTAATAAAATACTTAAATTGTATCAGATCGCATTGAATGCTACTTCTAAAGCCTCTTTAAGTAGTGGTGGGAGCAGTATTTCTGGGAATATAAAAGATAAAAATATCGCATGGTATAATCTTCAAAAATATATGAATGAATTAGGAAAAAAATACGGATTTAATCCAAAAGAGTATATAATAAATAAGAATACAAAAGAATTGGAAGAATATTCAGTAAATAACTAATAATATAATAAATATAAAAAAGGATTATTAATATATTACAAAGATCAAGATATTTAAACTTATTAGTATTACCTTGCAAAAACAGATTAAATATGATATATTGATAGTTTTAGCATTTTATAAATAACTTTTATTTAAAATAACGGCCTATATATTTATATTCTATCTTCCCTATATAATTCTTGAAGTAATAATGGATGATTTTGACAAAGATTTTTCAGGATTCGATTGGAAAAATACTCCTGCATACAAACATCCTGGAGGAAAGGATTGTCCATGTCCAAAACATGAATATATTCGTGAGCAAATAAATATTGCAAAAACTTTAAATTCTGATTCTACAACTAAAGATATTAGTAAAAGACCTTCTTCTAATGTGACCTTAAAATTTTGTCCTGATCATTATAACGTTTACTTTAAAGAAGTAATTCCTGCAATGCCATTGAAATACAGAATAATGACCAAAATTGCATTAAAACTGGGTGCTGTAGTCATTCAACAAATTCCATATATGATGTCAGAAAAATGCTTTTATTGTAAATTCGGATCCGGTGGGTTTGATAAAAAAGTCGAATTACCTCCCATATAGTTTTTCTATATCTTTATTTTACTTTGAATATAAATTCGTGATTAGATTATGGTGATTTAGAGAGATACCTAAAGAGGAAATATTTCTTATAATTATCGATAGATAAGGTATTTTATTTCCTGATTCAGATCTATAACCATCTAAAAATGCTTTCTCAATCAATTTATATTTTTCGGAATCAAGATCGATAAGACTAGATAAAAACAGACCAATATCCAAACTTTTTGCAAAAATAGATTCCTGCTTTTGAATAAAACCAATATCTGTTCTAAGCAGCTCTGATCTTTTAACTAAATAATTCTGAGCCTTATTATCTATGAAGCAGAAACCGGCATTATGTAACTTTGCAGTTATAACTCCTGCTTTGAAAACAACTTTTATATCGCCATCATTTTTTAAAAATCTATATAAATTGCCTTCTCCGATATATTCCTCTATAATTTTATTTTTATTAATGTAATATAACTGAGGGGTAGGTATTCCAATTTTATTTAGTTTTTTTCGATTTTCTTCACCTTCATTAATCATAATTAACTTTCCAAACTTAGGAGGAGAGGAAGGATGCAATAAAAATATAGAAATTAGAGAATACAAAAAGATCAAAAAATATTCATTGAAAACTTTAGTAGTTTTATCTTTTTTAACTATTACTTTTTTTCCATTAAATTGTGTAATTTCTATATCTCTTTGCCAATTTATTGAATTCAATATTTTGAGTTTATACTAATAAAAATCTTAATTAAATACTTTTAATGATGATATGAATTAAAGGATCATCTATCAAAAATTAAATGTTCTATAAGACTTGATAAAATATTATTGATCATTTAAATTATTTAAATATTTCAAGGTATCTATTAACAATTAAAAAGGATCACGAATGGGTGTATTACCTTCCAATACATAAACCAGAAGGCAAACTTGAGATGCAATTATTATTCTCAAAAGTATTTTTATTGACATTAAGAGGAAGGTTATTTGCATTATTAATATCCAAAACATTATTAAATACATTGTTAAAATCTACTTTATTTTGAGAACTTTGAGCATCTAAAAAAATACCATTTGATGTGTTTATTATATTATTTCCATTTATTTTGGAATCAGCAGTATTTATAAAAGTTATACCAGATAACGTATTACCATTTAATAAATTGTATTGTATAGTTGTTTGATTATTAGAATGAGAAGCAATTCCTATAGTATTGTTATTTAGCATATTATTATTGATATCAACAGCATTAGTTCCAGTAATATATACAGCTATTTTATTGTCAATTATATGAAGATTTTCAGTTTGAACATTTTCACTTCCAGAGGCATATATACCTGATTGGAAACCAGAAATTGAACCATAGCCTAATACTATAACATTATCATGTCCTCCAATCATTATCCCCACTTTACTACTGTTTTTTCCAGGTCCAATTATTGAATATCCATTTAGATCTATCTGGGTATTCCCATCACCAACTATTAAGCCATCACTACTACATATTAAATTGGAGCTCAGTTTAACGTTGCCTTTTATAACCTCTCCACAAGCAGGATTTACATTTGTAGTTTCAGAATATAAATTAGTAGAAGATTCTTTATCTTTCACAATAGACGTAGAGTTATCAGAAATAGCTAAAACAGGAGATTTAATAATTGAGAATAAATGTATAATTGATAATGTAAAGAGGATTAATACGGTAAAAGTTAATGTATAATTATTATGGCACTTTGAAAGTATTGTAATCATTTAATCAAAATCTATATAATTAAATTATATCAACATTACCATAGCAAAATTACATTAGTTTTCTTTAAAAGTTAATAATAGAATAATAATACTAAAGAAAAATATTTAAAAATTAGATTATTTATAAAAAGAACTAAAACTAACGTTTTTAAACAATTTAGAAAAAATATCGTTCATACTATTGTTACGAAGAGTATATTTTACACCTTATGGAGTTGGCTTAGGTCATGCAAGTAGACTTTTAATTTTAGCTACTAAATTGAAAGAATTTGGATACGAATCGAGATTCTCATCTTTTGGAGAGGCAAAAAATTATCTTGATATTCAAGGTTATATATGCAATAGTATTCCGCCTGTAGAATTTCTTTGGGGCAGAGAAGGAGAATTTTCAGTTAAATATAATATTACAAAAATTCCACAATGGCTGACAAATTTACCTATCCAAGTTAACAAAGAGATTGTATATCTAAAAAAATATAATCCGGATATAATAATTTCAGATTCAAGGTTATCATCATTATTCGCCGGTAAAATATTAAATATACCTACTATACTATTAATTAATCAAATAAAACTTCTTTTAACTCCTGCATTAAGAAAATTTGAAATTGTTAAATTTTTTGAGACTTGCATTGGTGAATTCATGGGAGGCCTATGGAATACATCAGATAAAATTCTAATACCTGATTTACCTCCACCTTATACAATTTCTGAAGAAACAATAAACACAGTCAAGTCTGTAAAATCAAAAATAACCTATATTGGATTCATTGCACCAAAAAAGAACATATCTGATGACAAAGTAGACAATGTGATAAAATCGATAAAAATAGATAAAAATAAAAAGCTAATTTTTGTTCATATTAGTGGTCCAAAAGAAACAAGAAAACCGATAATTTTAAAAATAATGGAAGCTTGTAATAACTTAAAAAATATCCAATTTATTTTTTCTGAGGGAAAAGCAAATGGGGATACTAATCCAAGAAAACTTTCTCATAACATTTGGTACTATGAATGGTGCCCATGTAGAGACGAAATTTTCTATCTTGCTGACTTTTTAATAATTAGAGGTGGACATACTGCAATTTCTCAAGCAATTCAATTTGGAAAACCGTTCATATCGATACCTATAGAGAACCACGGCGAACAAATTTCAAATTCAAATAAAATAGAAAAGCTAGGAATAGGGATAAAATTAGATTCAAAATTAATAAATGCAAAAATCATAGAAGAATCAATAAAAGAAATAATTTTAGATAAAAAATACAATAAAAAAATATTACAGTTGATGGAAATAAGTAATAGCTTAGACGGAATTGAGAATATCAAGAATATCATCTTTTCGAATATCTAAATTAAATTTCAAAATTTCTTTACATGATATTTCATTGATATCAATTAATTTATTAAAAAGGGATTCAAAATTTTCTTGTTTGATATCCAAAAAAGAACCATTAAAATTAAAAGAGTTATTTTCAATTACAGATCTAATTGAATGATAATGTTGATACTCCTTTAATGTATTTTTATACTCATAATTATATATAATTGGAGCAAGTGCAATTTTTCCAAAATCAAAAGCTTTTGCAATATTTTTTTTTATAAACCAAAATGGGTGCAAATAAGACAATAAAGGAAGGGAAATAAAATCTATATTTGTTTTCAATTTCAATAACAATATAATAATAATTTGTTCATTCATTAATTTTATAATTAAATTTTCATTTTGTATAAAATTATGTTGATTTTCTTTTAAATAGTTTCTATAATTATATAAATTAATGCTATTTAAATCAATTAAATTTATGTCTATGTTAAATATAGGATATTTTTTAATTATCAACTCAAATAATTTTAAGATTTTAATTAATTGTTCTCTAGTACTATAGAAAATAAAAGGAAAGGGAATAAATCCATTATTTAAAACTGAAATTAATGATAAAAAAGAATGTTCATCGTCATATATCGGACAAATAATGTTTTCATTCAAAAATTTAAATGGTATAGTGTCTTTACCTTTTTGCAGAGACAGGCTAATATATGCAAAGTCGGATCCGATCAATATAAATAAAATTTTATCTGCATCAGATTCATTTTTAACATATTTGTTGCGAGTTGCTGAACTTGAAAGCTCACTTATTATAAAAAATTCGAGATCTTTTTTAAAATACAAAAATCTTTCATCTCCTGTCATCATAGTTTCATTTGACTTTGTGACATTAATAGAGAATTTTTCTTTATAAAGTAAAAGTTTTTTAGCAATTTTAACTGCATTATAAGATAAATTTTCATAATTGACAGAAAATAATTTAGCAATGAATATAGTTGATATTCCTGAAATTTTACTTAGTAAATCCATTGCATAGACTAATTCTTTATTTTCATTTAATTTGACTATAAAATAAAAACCGTCCTTTTCTATTGAAGAAAAAGATATGTTATTTGTATGTAGTATATCAATAATTATACTTTTTAGATAACCTAAAAAAGTGTCTGATTTAACTGATGACTCAATTACAATAACCTTGATATCTTCATTCATTTCTATGGAGTCTAAAAATGACATAAAATAATTTAATCAAGAGTTTAGAAATTGCAAAATATTTTCTTTATCGGAAGCATTAGGTACATATTCTAAATATTTTTTAAAATAATTCTTTGCAGATCCTACTTCTCCTAATTCCAAAAGTACAATACCCAAATTTTTATATATAGGCCCAAATCTTTTTGGGTTAATTTCAATTGCTTTAAGATAGTATTCCTTTGATGATTTGAAATTCTTACTTTTAAGATAATAGTTTCCTAATCCTCTATAAGCAAGATAATATTTTGGATTTATTTTAATAACTTTTTCATAGATAGAAATACATGCTGGATTATTTTGTTCATTTAAAATACCTGCAAGCAAGCATAATATTTGAGTATTATCTTTATATTCGCTATTCGATGGATCACTATTATTAATAAAAGAATTTAAAATATTTTGAGACTCTTGGAATTTACCTTGTATTTTCAATCGCTCAGTTTCAAGATAAATTCTATTTGATTTGTTAAATTCAAATAAATCATTCTTAAAGATTTCAGTCATATCCTTTGGAAAAACCAAAATAGTAAAATAATCGTCCTGAGACCATTCTTCTTCGAATGTATGTTCAGGTATTGCTCCATATGAATCAGGTTCTGGGATATATGTGATAATTCTTTTCTCATTATCATCATAACCACAAACAATGGTTGCAAATTGAACAATGTCTCCGATACCAGGTAAAATAACAATAACCGGAAAGCCCTGATTAACTCTTTTTTTTATATCGGATATTGATCCTCGGTACACAATAGATGATAAATTGAGATTTTTTTCGATAATTTCTAGACCTTCAATAAAAACAATACCTTTAAAACTTTTATATGTGGAAGATCTTTTTTCAATTTCAAGTCTAGGTATTTCTTCACCCCAAAACCTAGAAATCACATTTAATACAAGAGGAAATACAACATTCTCTTCTGTTTTATTTACCAGGGGTAATATAATGTGTCCTGCATTATCATTTTTGTCCCTTTGCACAAGTTTTAAAAAAACAATATTAAATAAAAATCATAACATTTACAATAAATGAATATTAAAAAGACGGTTTTATTTTAATTTATAATTATAAAATGTATAGAAAAAGCAGCAACAGCAGAGCAGTCCATCATACATTTTGAAACAACAAATTAAATATTAAAGATATAGTGTAAAGAAAGGATCTTTTGCAAGAAGAAAATAGAATTACAAAAATGCGACTAATATCTTAATATTATAAATATTTTAATATAAAATTATATTTTTAAAAAATTCTCTATGAAATGCATTCCCGGTTTTCCGCTCCTTTCGGGATGAAACTGCGTCCCAAATAAGGGTTTATCCTTAAGACAAAATAATTCATTTTCACAATTATTTGAGCTACCTAACAATATAAAACTCTTGGACAATTTTGATACACAATAGCTATGACTTTCGAACATTTCTACTTTTTTATAATTAGGCAATAGTTTTGTAGGTTTTAATAAATTGATCTCTACAATATCTCTTATCTTTTCCATTTTCTTTAATGTACAACCCAAAGTTAAAGCAAGTATTTGTCCTCCATAACAAATTCCCAACAATGGTTTATCAAGGATTAGGCACGCTCTAACAATACAAGAATTTATTTTATTGATAAGTTTAGAATTTTGCTGTCTTCCAGATAAGATTACGTTATCAAATTCTTTCAATAAGATAAGATAATCATAATTCATGGCGGAAAGAGATTCACAATCAAAACAGGTCCAATCACTATCAATATCATTTAATAATTTGACAATATTTAAAATATAAGGAGAGAAGTTATTTATTAATAATGTTTTCAAAATCTTTTAATTATTATTATATACGAAAATATTTTTAGTTTACTTTAAAAAAATAAATATAAAAAAATATATAAAAAAATAGTGACGCAAAGGAAGCCAATTTTAATAATTGATGATTCTCCTAATTCTCAAAAAATAAAAAAAATATTCAATGATAATAAAATTGAATTTGTAGAATATAATATTAAAAAATTTGAAGAAAGTTGTTGTGGAGAACTTCCTACTACAAAAGCACCATCTGTAATAGCAGTTGAAGGCATTTATAAAGATGAAAACAGGATAAAAGAATACATAGAATTGGTAAAAGAAAATCAAAAAAAAAATATCAAACAACAGGAGAACAATTTAGCACGTATTAAAAAGATAAATGAAAGTGAAAGCTCTTTTTGGTGATTTGTTTTTTTTTTTAAAAATTATTTTCTAATCGATAGATAGATTTGATTTTAAAAAGGAAGGAACATCATCAATTTTTATTCTTTCTTGATTCATAGAATCTCTATATCTTATTGTTATAGTATTATCATCCATCGTTTGATGATCAATGGTAAATGCAAAAGGAACGCCTATTTCTTCTAATCGTCTATATCGTCTACCTATAGAACCTGATTCATCATAAAAGACATCAAAATCTTTTTTTACTATTGATAAAAGTTCCATAGATTTACTTTTGAATTCTTCCTTTTTTAAAAGTGGTAGAATACCAGCTTGAATAGGGGAAAGATAAGGTTTCAGCTTTAATAATACTCTATCTTCTTTTTCTTTATCTATAAAATATGAATGTTCCAATATTGAATATATACATCTATCTATTCCCAAGGATAATTCAAAAATATGAGGTAAAACCTTTTCTTCATTATCCATAACATATAGATTACTCTTGCTAATATTTGAATGAGATAACAAATCATAATCAGATCGATAATTACATGCAACAAGTTCTAACCAGCCAAAAGATGTATCGACTTCAAAATCAAAAGCAACACTAGAATAAAATGCTTTTTCATCATCAGATAACCTTCTAAGCCTTGTTCTTTTATTTGATATACCAGTTTTATTAAAAAATTCTACTAATAGTGATAAATAGTATGCAATAAGTTTATTTGGAATAATTTCTTTGTCTAAAGCTTCTTTGGCGGTAATTTCTATTATCTGTTTATCATAAATTCTTAATTTGGTATTTTTTACTTCATCGAATTTTGGCAAATCATTTAATTTATTAGGATTACAGAAAACTTCAATTTCAGCTTGATAAAAC
>Ga0134128_10006953_pt1 | contig 13693 bp, 9 predicted proteins | sample KB31754_FD_96462 | JGI IMG/M metagenome (GOLD analysis project Ga0134128, IMG submission 96462) | Terrestrial soil microbial communities with excess Nitrogen fertilizer from Kellogg Biological Station, Michigan, USA - KB3-175-4 | ecosystem: Environmental > Terrestrial > Soil > Unclassified ... | reverse complement strand
GCGACGGATGCCGATCTGCTTGCGCCGTTGCTGCACCCAGTAGCCGGCGAGTCCGGCGATGCCCAACGCGGTGATCGCCAGCAGCGCAGCCATCGTGCCCATCAGCATGTCGGCCGTGGCCCGATCCGACCGGAAATAGCGACGGCGCAAATCGCCGAGGGTGCCGGTGTGCTCATCGTCCACCGTGGCATCCGGCGCCAGCGTGACCATCGCGGCACGTGCCTTGCGCAGCACCTCGTTCACCCGCGCCGGATCGGCGCGCAGCAGGTACTGGCCGGCGAGCATGGGGCCGGACCGTTGCGGGGTGAAGATCGCATTGCCCACCGAGATGTCGTCGCGCGGCTGGGCCTGGATCAGCTCTCGCGCCACGCCGATCACCCGGAAGCCGCCGGTTCCGTGGCAACACCAGAAGACCTTGCCCAGCGGGTCGGCGTGCGGCCACAGGCGGTCCGCCAGCGCCCGGGTGATCACCGACTGCACGACGGCGGCGTCGTCCGGCGCAACGTCGCTGTCCCGGGGCAATCGCCCGGCCGTCAATTCGACGCCGAGCGCAGGCAAGGCGCCCGGATCGCCGAAATAGAAGCTGGTGGAGTACAAACCGAGCTTCCCTTCGCGATCCGGCGATACGCTTTCCGCACCGGCATCCAGGAAAGGCAGTCCGTCGATCAGATCGACCGACTGCACCCCGTCGACCTTGCGCAAGCCGTTCACCACGCGTGCATTGAGATCGTCCGCGCGCTGGCGATCGAAATTGTCGATGGTGACCACCGCAAGCGCACGTTCGTCGATGCCGCTGCGGATATGCATCAGGCTCAATTTCCCGACCGCGATGAAACAGGCGTTGCAAAGCACGGCGCAGGCCAGGGCGATCTCCAGCACGATCAATGCGGTCGTGAAGCGGTGATGGCGCAGTGCGCGAAGGATGGGGCGAATGGGCATGGCCATCTCCTCAAAGCGTCTTCAACTGGAAACCGATCGGCACGCGGCTGGCGCGCAGGGCCGGCAGCACGCCCGCCAGCAGGCTGGCGGCAATCGACATCGCGAAGGTGCCGAAGAACATGGGCAGGTCCAGATGCGCCAGGTCGGCATAAGCCACCGGCTGCTGGCGCACCATCCACAGCCCCAGCAGAGTCAGCAGCCAGCCACCCACACCGCCAAACAGGCCGATCAGACCCGCCTCCACCAGACACTGCGTGAACACAGCGCGGCGGCTGGCGCCCATCGCGCGCCGCACGCCGATCTCGCCGGAGCGGCGCAGGAACCGGGTCAGCAGCAGTCCCACCGTGTTGACCAGGCAGATCAGCAGGAAGGCCTGTGCCATCCAGGCCTGCATGCGTACGGTGCCGGGAACCACCCGGTTCCATTCCAGCCACTGCATCAGGCTTTGCAGGCGTGTCTGGTCGCTCGCGTAGCGACCCAGCCGCTTCTGCTGCTGCGCATACTCCTTCAGGAACTCGGCGTAGTTCCCGACCCTGGCGGGGCTTGCAAGTTGCACCCACAAGGAAAGCCACGCGCATGGCGCGGTTTGCATCGCCGCCCCCTCCGCGCTCATCTCCCAGCAAAAATGCACGGGTACAACGGGTATCTTCCCTGCGAAGATGTCCAAACCGGTGGCGAGGGGTATGTAGATGTCTTCCGGATCGTTGTAGAAACTCTCGGTATTGCCGTGCCGGTAGCGCCCTTGCCAGATGTCGTAGAAGCGCGGCGCCGGCCGCCACGGCGCCAGTACGCCCACGATGCGCACGTCACTGTCGCGCAGGCGAAGGCTTCGGCCCACGCTGTCGACTCCGCCGAACAACCGTTTGTTGAGCGCGGACGAGATCACCACTACCCGTGCATGAGGTCCTTCGTCCGTCGACGCCCACGGGCCGCCGTAACGAAACGGCACATCGAACATCGGGAAAAAGTCGCTGGTGGTGAGCAATACCTGCCGCGGCAGCGGCGGCTTCCCCGAACCTTCGACCCGCACCTTTACCGGGCTGCTCGCGACCAGTGTCTGGCGGTCGGCACGATGCGCGCTCCACAGGTCCATCGCGGAGCGGTAATCCATCGCACCGGTCGGCTCGTGAACCAGTCGCGGCGGCATCGTGGGGTTCAACTGCGGGTGATAGAGCGTCGCGCTGTGTCCCGGCACCGGGTCGCCCGACAACAGGTGCGCCACCGTCAGCGTGGTCATGCTGGCGCCGATGCCCACGGCCAACGCCGTCACCATCATGGCGGCAAGCGCCTTGCTCCGCTTGAGGCTGCGCAGCGCGAGATCAAGGTAGTAGCCGAGCATTCGTGCCTCCTTCACTTGAAAGCCCCTTCCCCTTCGGAGAAGGCCTCATGCATCCCCCCTCTCCCGCTTGCGGGAGAGGCCCCTCATCACTCCCCTCTCCCGCCTGCGGGAGAGGTCCCTCGCCACTCCCCTCTCCCGCCTGCGGGAGAGGGGTCGGGGGAGAGGGTGCGGCCAGCGCGCAACGCCACGCTCCGCCCGTACCCTCTCCCGCCCTTGCGGGCACCCTCCCCCGGAGGGGAGGGAAAAGCTCACACGCTGCGCGTCGCCACCACCGGCGGCACCTGCGCAGCGCGCAGCGCGGGCGACAGCACCGAGAGCTGGCCCAGCGCCCACAGCACCAACGCGCCGATTGGCAGGTACCACAGCGGCAGGCGCGGCAGTTCGTAGTGCGTCATCAGCAGCAGGTTCAGCGCAATCGCCAGCAGCACGCCCAGCACGATGCCGGCCGTGACGATCAGGAAGTTCTCGGTCTGGAAATAGTGCAGGATGTCGCCGCGCGTCGCCCCTATCGCACGACGTATGCCGATGCTGCGCGTGCGCTGCTGCACCCAGAAATTCGCCAGCCCCGCGATGCCCAGCGCGGTGACGAACAGCAGGCCCAGCGCCGAGGCGATGAGCAGGCCGATCATGGTGGTGTCGCGTTCGAAATAGGCGGTTCGGATTTCCGTATAGGTCTGCATCTGTTTCGTATCGATCAGGCGGCTTGGGCTGACCTTGAACAACGCGGCCTCCGCGGCCTGGAGCACGCGCTGGCGATCCCCGGGTGCGCTACGCAACACGTAAGTGACACCGGCGCTGTCGGGCAACTGCGGCCAGATCATGCTGTCGCCGTCGACGCCGGGCTTGCTCAGGTCCGGGCGCAGGAGCGTGTCGACGACGCCTACGATGCGGAAGTAGTTGTCACCGTCGTACATGCTCTGCCCCAGCGCCTGCTTGCCCGGATACAGATGCTGCGCCAAGGCGCGGGTGACAATGGCCACCGCGGGCTTGCCCTTGCTCACGTATTCGTCCGGCAGGAAATCGCGTCCCGCGACCAGATGCAGGCCCAGCGTGTCGATCAAGCCGGGCGTGCCGTCGTATTCGGCGGGCTGCATGCATCCGCTGCCTTCGATCGTATTGAGCTGCATCGCACGATCCAGCGCCTGCTTGCTCGGGCAGATGCCACGGGACGATTCGTTCTGGTTCAGCGGCAGCGAATAACTGACCGCCACCGCCGATTGCACGCCGCGAATGCCGCGCAGGGCAGCCAGGTCGGCGGCATGTTGCGCGAGTGGATTCGCATCCTTCTCGATGCCCTTGCTGTGGATGACCGACAGCTCGTTTTCGGCGATGCCGGTAGGCACGCCGATCCGCTGTACTCGGTTGGCGATCATGAACACCACGTTGCAGACGATGGCGCAGGTGAAGGCCACCTGCAGCGTCAGCAGCAATACGGTGAGTTTGTGGTGGCCAAGCGTGGAAAGGATGGGACGGATTTGCATGGTGGTTTCCTGTCTTCGGTGAGGGGAGCCGGCACCGCCGGCTCCATCGCGCGCAAGGCGCGCTCCTACACACCCTTGAGCTGCAGGGCGGGCGCCACGCGGCAGGCGCGCCATGCGGGCAGCAAGCCGGCGAGCACGCTGGCGACGATGGCCATGGCCAGCGTGCCCAGCAGCATCGATGCATCCATCTGCGCCAGCTTGGCGTAGTCGTCGGGGCGTTGGCGGATGCTCCACAGGCCGAGCTGCGCAATGGCCAGGCCCAACGCGCCACCGGCCACGCCGATCAGCGCGGATTCGATGCCCAGCTGCACGAAGATGTCGCGCCGCCTGGCGCCCAGCGCGCGACGCACGCTGATCTCGCCGCTGCGACGCAGGAACTTCGCCAGCAGCAAGGCCACGATGTTCACCAGGCACACGAACAGGAAACCCAGCGCCAGCCACAACTGCAAGCGCACGTCGTTGGGCACCAGGTTCTCGTGCGCCAGCCAGCCCATCAGGCTGTACAGCCTCGCGTTGGTGGGTGGGCGTTGGAAGCGGCCGAGTGACTTCTGCTGCGCGGAGTAATCGACCAAGTATTGCCGGTACGCCGCCACTTGCGCAGGCGTATCCAGTTGCACCCAGAACTGCAGCCAGGTCATCTCGGCGCCCGTCAGCGATATGCCAGCCTCGCCCTTGACCCAACCCGATTGATTGCCGTTGGTCGGCAGTTTCAAATCCACCGCCGCGGACAACGGCAGGAAGAACTGGTCGGCACCGCTGTAGTGCTGGAGCCCCGGATCCGCATAGAACATCGGCTTCGGGCTCCAGTCGTCGACGACGCCGATCACGCGAAAATCGTTGTCGCCCAACCGCACCATCTGGCCGATGCCGTTCGCGCCACCGAACAGCTTGCGATCCAGCGTCTCGCTGAGCACCACCACGTGCGTACGCGCTTCATCGTCCGCCGCCGACCAGCCCTGGCCGCGCTCGAACGGCACACCGAACATCGCGAAGAAATCCGCCGTGGTGTAACGCCCATCGACATCGAACGGCCGCAAACCGGCGCGCGTCGGGCGCACCAGCAGCGAGCCACCCGCCATCGCCGCCTGCCGCGTGGCCTTGTGAGCCTTGAGCAAGGCCATCGCGTCGGGCCAGGTGAAGTTGTCGGCCGGATCGGGACTGTCGCCACGCTGTTTGTAGTCCAGCGGCAGCGGATCGAGATGCGGCGTGTACAGCTGCGCGCTGCGCCCCGGCATCGGATCGTCCGTCATCACGTGCAGCACGGTGAGCATGGTCATCGACGCGCCGATGCCAAGGCCGATCGCCAGCACCATCAGGCCGGTGAGGATGGGCGTGCGCTTGAGGCTGCGCCTTGCCAGGTCGAGGTAATAGCCGAACATTCCATGCCTCCTTGATTGGACTCCTCCTCCCCCGCAAACGGGAAAGACCGTGCTCTACTCCCCTCTCCCGCTTGCGGGAGAGGGGCCGGGGGAGAGGGCTCGGCCAGCGCGCAATTCCACGCTCTGCCCGTACCCTCTCCCGCCCTGCGGGCACCCTCCCACGGAGGGGGGAAAAACCTCATACGCTTCTTGTCGCCACCACCGGCGGCACCGCCGCCGCGCGCAACGCGGGACCGAGCACGGCGAGCTGGCCGAGCAGCCACAGCGCCAGCGCGCTGACCGGCAGGTAGTACCAGGGCATGCGCGTGATCTCGTAGTGCCGCATCAGGTACAGGTTGATGCCGAACGCCAGCGCCATGCCGAGCACCACGCCGGCACCGCTGAGCAGGAAGTTCTCGGTCTGGAAGTACTGCATGATGTGGCCGCGGGTGGCGCCCACCGCGCGGCGGATGCCGATCTGCCGCCGCCGCTGGCCCACCCAGAAACTGGTGAGGCCGACGATGCCGAACGCGGTCACCGCCAGCATCACCACGCACACCAGCACCAGCATCCAGACCATGCTGCTGGTATCGGCGAAGTAGTCGGTGCGCATCTGCGCGTAGGTCTTGCCTTCCACCACTGCGCCCAGCTCCAGCCGGCCCAGCGCCTGCACCGCCTCGCGGACGACGCGGTCGCGGTCCTGCGGCGCGCTGCGCAGCACGTAGTCACCCATCATGCCGTCGGGACGCGACGGGTAGAACACGCTGGAATACCGGCCACCAGGGCCGCTGAAGTTCGGATCCTGCGCCAGCACGTCGCCGACCACGCCCACCACCGTCCAGCTTTCGCCATTGGCATACAGCGTCTTGCCCAGCGCGTCCTGGCCGGGCCACAGCCGCTGCGCATCGCTGCCGGTGACCAGCACGACGTGGCCGGTGGACTGGAAATCCTTCAGGCCGCTGTCCGCGTATTCGTCGGCGTTGAAGAAGCGTCCCTGCAGCAGATGAAGCCCCAGCGCCCGCTCGCCGCCGCTGCCGAGAAAATACACCGAGGTGTTCACCGTGGTTTTCCCGTCGGGCGTGGTGGTGAACCCGGTCAGCGCCGGATTCTGGTCCAGCGGCATGCTGGTCACCGGCGCCGCCGCGGTGACGCCGGCAATGCCGCGCAGGGCGACCAGGTCGCGCGGAATATCGCTTGCGGCAAGCCCGGGATCGGTGCCGTTCACGGTGACGACTGACACACCGGCCTCGTCGATGCCGTTCGACCAGTGGATGTTCGCCATGCGCTGGCCGATCATGAACACGGCGTTGCCCAGCACGGCGCAAGCCAGCGCGATCTCCAGCACGATCAATACGGCGGGGATGCGGTGGCGGCGCAGGCTGGAGAGAATCGGGCGGATTTCCACGGGCATGCTCCTCAGGCGTCTTTCAGTTGTGGCGCGGGCGCAACCACGCAGGCACGCCACGCGGGCAGCAGGCCGGCGACCAGGCTGGCCGCCAGCGCCACCACGAAGGTGAACAGGAACATCGCCAAGTCCAGGTGGGCGAGGTCGGCGTACTGCGCCGGCTGGTGGCGTATGCCCCACAGCCCCAGCTCGGCGAACACCAGGCCCAACACGCCGCCGACCACACCCACGATGCCGGCCTCGACCATGAACTGCGCGAAGATCGCACCGCGCGATGCGCCCAGTGCGCGGCGCACCCCGATCTCGCGCGAACGACGCAGGCACTTGGCCAGCAGCAGGCCCACCGTGTTCACCACGCAGATCAGCAGGAAGCCGAACGCCAGACCCGCCTGCAGGCGAACGTCCTCGGGCACCACGTGTTCGCTGCGCATCCACGCCATCAGGCCCGACAAGGCGATGTGGGACTTCTGGAACCTGCCCAAGGCCACCTGCTCCTGCGCGTAATTGCCGAGGAACAGCTTGTAGGCCGCGACGTCGGCGGCATCCGGCAACTGCACCCACAGGCCCAGCCAGATCGCCGGGGCCGACTCCAGGTGCTCCACGTCGATCGACTTCCCGTAGCCCATCATCGTGCTCGGCATCATGCCGTCGGCGCGTGCACCCTGCAGCGGCACGAACACCGCTTCGCCCTTGCCATAGCTGTGCCCACCCAGATGCACCGCGTAGAAACGCGGTTGCGGCGCCCAGTTGCGCAGCACGCCGACGATGCGGAAGTCGTGGTCCTCGATGCGGATCATCCGCCCCACGCTGTTCGCGCCGCCGAACAACCTGGCGTTGAGATCGCCCGCGATCACCGCGACCTGCGCGCGGCTGTCGTCGTCCGCCGCGGACCAGCCCGAGCCGTACCGGAACGGCGCGTCGAACATCGGGAAGAAATCGGCCGTGGCCAGCACGCCCTGCGCATAGAACGGCTTGCCGGCGCCCGACGGCGGGGTCAGCTTGACCTGCGACATGGCTATCGCCGCCTGCCGTTCCGCCTTGTGCGCGTGAATCAGGTTCATGGCGTCGACGTAGTTCAGCAGGAACGGCATGCGCTTCCCGCTGCGCGAAAACGGCTGGCTTACCGGATAGGGATCGAGCTGCGGATAGAACAGCTGCGCGCTCTTCTGCGGCATCGGGTCGCCCGAGAGCAGCTTGAGTACGGTCAGCGTGGTGATCGTGGCGCCGATACCCAGCGCGAGCGCCAGCACCATCAGGGCGGTGAGCACCTTGTTGCGCTTGAGGCTGCGCAGAGCCAGGTCGAGGTAGTAACCGAACATCATCAGTCTCCTGCAATCGCAACAGTTGCAGCGCTTTCGGTAGGAGCCCGCTCGCGGGCGATGCTTTTGCTCTCAAGCACGACACGGATCAAATTCAGGAGCATCGCCCGCAAGCAGGCTCCTACGAATGGAGGTAGCTTCATCGGCCGCGATCACACGCTCCTCGTCGCCACCACCGGCGGCACCGCCGCCGCGCGCAGCGCGGGACCGAGCACGGCGAGTTGGCCGATGGCCCACAGCGCCAGCGCGCCGACCGGGAGGTAGATGCCCGGCAGGCGCGGCAGTTCGTAATGCAGCATCAGGAACAGGTTGATGCCGTAGGCCAGCGCCATGCCGAGCACGATGCCGAACGTGGCGAGCAGGAAATTCTCGGCCTGGAAGTAGCGCAGGATGTCGCCGCGGGTGGCGCCCAGCGCGCGGCGCACGCCGATGGTGCGGCGGCGCTGCCCCACCCAGAAGCTGGCCAGGCCCACGATGCCGAGCGCGGTGACGGTGAGCAGCGCCACGATCACGCCGACCAGGATGCCGGCCATCGCGCGGTCGTTGGCGAAGAACTTCTCGCGCAGTTCGTCGTAGGTGCGCTGCTGGGTCACCACCCGCTCCGGGTCGGCCTTCTTCAGCGCGGCCACGGCGGCCTTGAGCACGGTCTCGCGGTCCTGCGGCCGAGTGCGGATGACATAGCTCTGATCCTTGCCCGCGCCCATGAACAGCGGCAGGACGACCGAGTAATGCGCGGTGGCGTCGTTATAGGCGTTTGCACGCACCAGGTCGGCCAGCACGCCAACCACCCGCACGCCCACCTGGTCGGTGAGGTAGATCGTCTTGCCCAGCGGGTTCTGCCCCGGCCACAGGCGGTCGGCCAGCGCCTTCGTTATCACCGTGACCACGGCGGGCAGTCCCTTGGTGTTGCCGCTGGCCAGTGCCTTGACCACCACATCCGCATTGACAATCTCGTCCGGCTGCAGGTTGCGCCCGGCCACCAGCCGCGCGCCCATGGTCTGCGGAATGCCATCGCCGAAGTAGGTACCGGCGCTGAGCGTGGGCTCGCGCTGCGCGGGATCCAGCTTGATGCTGGCGTTCGACGAGGAACCTCCCAGCGGCAGCTGGTTGGTCAGCGCCACCGCCTGCACGCCCGGCACTTGCCGCAGCACGGCGAGGTCTTCCCGCGCCCTGGCGAAGATGTCGGGCGTGGGTGCGATCTCGGCCAGCTGGATCTGCACCAGCGCGTGCTCGTCGATGCCGGTGGTCATGTGCATGTGCTGCAGCCGGTGGCCGATCATGAACACGGCGTTGCACACGATCGCGCAGGTCAGCGCGATCTCCAGCACCAGCAGCCACGCGGTGGTCTTGTGGCGTCGCAGCGTGGAAAGAATCGGTCGCAGTTCCATCGTCGTGCCCTCAATTACTCTTCAGCTGCAGGGCGGGCGCCACCTGGCAAGCGCGCCAGGCCGGCAGCAGGCCGGCCAGCAGGCTTGCGCCCAGCGCCAGCAGGAAGGTGGTCAGCAGCATGGCGGGATCGAGGTGCGCCAGCGCGGCATAGTCGGACGGCCGGTGCCGCACCACCCACAAGCCGAGCAGGGCCAGCAGCAGACCGCCCACGCCGCCCACCAGCCCCACCACGCCCGACTCGACCAGCAGCTGCGCGAACAGCGCGCGCCGCGAGGCGCCCAGTGCGCGCCGCACGCTAAGCTCGCCGGCGCGACGCAGGAACTTCGCCAGCATCAGGCCCACCGTGTTGACCAGGCAGACCAGCAGGAAGCCGAAGGCCAGCCCGGCCTGCAGGCGCACGTCGTCGGGCACCACTTGCTGGTAGGCCAACCACTGCATCACGTTGCGCAGACGCACGTTCGGCGCCTTCACGAAACGACCCAGCGCCTTCTGCTGCTCGGAGTAATGGACCAGGAACTCCTTGTAGTCGGCGGCCTTGATCGGCGTGTCCAGCTGCACCCATAGCTGCATCCAAACGCAGCTCGACGAGGGATAGATGCGGCCCACGCCGCCGGTGCCGTTGCCCCAGCAGTCGGTGGAACCGTTGTGGTCCACCTGCAGGTCCAGCGCGGTCTGCAGCGGCATGAACACCTGCTCGGCATAGCCGTAGGAGCCGGTGTTGAGGTCGTAGAAGTGCGGGCTGGGCGTCCAGTCGTCGAGCACGCCCACGATGCGCAACAGGCTGCCGGCCACGCGCAGGGTGCGGCCCACGCTGTTGGCGCCGCCGAACAGGCGCTCGTTCAACTCGCTGCTGATCACCACGTCGCGCGCCTTCGCCTCGTCGTCGGCCGCGTTCCAGCCATGGCCATAGCGAAACGGCGCCCCGAACATCGCGAAGAAATCCGCCGTGGTGTAACGCGCCTCCACGTAGAACGGATCGATCGCGGCGGAGTCCGGCTTGATCGGCACCGCGCCGCCCGTCATCAGCGCCTGCCGGTCCGCCCGCTTCGCGTGCAACAGGTTGAGGCCGTCGATCAGGGTGAGCTGTTCCGGCGGCTCCTTGCCCGGCATGATGCCGCTGTTGTCGCGCGGGTCGATCTGCGGGTAGTACAGCGTGCCGCTGCGTCCCGGCAGCGGGTCGCCCGACAGCACGTACAGCACGGTGAGCGTGGTCATCGACGCGCCTATGCCCAGCGCGATCGCCAGCACCATCAGCGCCGTGAGCGCCTTGTTGCGCGCGAGGCTGCGCATGGCCAGGTCGAGGTAGTAGCCGAACATGTCGCATCTCCCGTTGATCGTCTCCCCTCCCTTGCGGGCGAGGCCTCACATCACTCCCCTCTCCCGCTTGCGGGAGAGGGGTTGGGGGAGAGGGTGCTTTGGCGTTGCCGCAAGCCCCACCCTCTCCCCCGGCCCCTCTCCCACAAGTGGGAGAGGGGAGCAAAACGATCACACGCTCCGCGTCGCCACCACAGGCGGCACCGCCGCCGCACGCAGCGCGGGGCCGAGCACAGCGAGCTGGCCGAGCAGCCACAGCGCGACGGCGCCCACCGGCAGGTAGAACAACGGCAGATGCGGCAGCTCGTAGAACTTCATCAGTACCGCGTTGAGCACGAAAGCCAGCAGCATGCCGATCGCAATGCCCAGCGTGACGATCAGGAAGTTCTCGGTCTGGAAGTAGCGCAGGATGTCGCCTCGCGTCGCTCCTATCGCACGCCGTATGCCGATCTGTTTGCGCCGTTGCGCCACCCAGAAACTGGTGAGGCCGACGATGCCCAGCGCGGTGACGCCAAGCATGAGGACCACCACGCCAAGCAGCAGGCCGATCATGATGCGGTCGGTCTTGAAGTAGCTCGTGCGCAGGTCGCTCAGGGTCTTGCTGTTGTCCTGGTCCAGCACCACGTCGGGGGCGATCTTCGGCACGGCGGCACGCGCCGCCTGCAGCACGCGTTGCACGTCCTGCGGCCGGGCCCGCAGCAGGTAGGTGCCCGACAGCGAGCCGCCCGGCACGACCGGCGTGAACACCGTCCACTCCCCCTGCTGCATCTCGTATTGACCGGGTTGCGCGCGCGCGTAGTGGTCCACCACGCCCATGACGCGAAAGTGCATTTTGTCGCACCAGAAATCCTTGCCCAGCGGGTTTTCGCCCGGCCACGCATGTTCCGCCCACTGGCGGGTCACCAGCACCTGTGCGTAGTCGGGCAGGAAGCTGGTGGCAGGCTGGTAGTCGCCGGGCTGCGGCAGGCGCCCCTCGACCAGTTTCAAGCCCAGTGCCTTGAACGTGCCCGGCCCGGCCAGCACGAAATCCACCACGCCGATCAGGTTCTTGAAATCGCTCGGCTCATGCGTGACGCCCGCCGCGCCCGTTTGCGGTCCGAACGGCACCTCGCTGATGAGGGTGGCCGACTGCACGCCCGGAATCGCCCGCAAGCCAGTGAGCATGCGCGCATTTACATCGGCGGCCTGGCCCGGGTCGAAGCCGTTGACTGTCAGCACAGCCAACGAGCTCTCGTCGACACCGCTGTTGATCTGGATCATCGTCCAGCGCCGTGCCACCAGGAAGCAGGCGTTGCACAACACGGCACAGGCCAGCGCGATTTCCACCGCGATCAGCAAGGTGGCCAGGCGATGGCGGCGCAGCGCCGCGAGTATCGGTTTGATCTGCATGGTCGGCCTCCTCACAGTGCCTTGAGTTGCCAGCCGGGAACCACGCGGCTGGCGCGCAGCGCAGGTATCAGCCCAGCGAGCAGGCTGGCGCCGACCGCCAGCACGAACGTGACGAGGAACATGGCGGTATCCAGGTGTGCGAGATGGGCGTAATCCACCGGTTGCTGCCGCACCAGCCACAAGCCAACCAAGGTCAGCAGCCAGCCGAAGAAGCCGCCGAGCAGCCCGATCAGGCCAGCCTCGACCAGGCACTGCGCGAAGATCGCGCCGCGGGTAGCGCCCAGCGCGCGGCGCACGCCGATCTCGCTGCTGCGGCGCAGGAACTTCGCCAGCAGCAAGCCCACCGCGTTGAACAGGCAGATGACGAGGAAGGCCGATGCCAGCCACGCCTGCAGGCGCACATCGCCGGGCACCTGGCCGCGGTAGGTCAGCCAGGTCATCAGGTCGCGCAGCCGCGCATGCTCGCTGCCCACGGCGAAGCGGCCCAGCGACTTCTGCGTGTTCGCGTAATCGTCCACGAAGCGTGCGTAGTCGCGCACCTTGGCCGGGCTGTCCAGCTCCACCCACAGCCACACCCACACGCAGTCGGCGTTCTGCAGGTCGCCCATGGATGGCGGCACATGCCAGCAGGTGTAGGCCTGGAAGTTGCCCTTGTTGATTTCCATGCTGCTGGTGAACGGGGCAAAGACGTCTTCCGACTTGCTGAAGTTCTGGCTCCACGGGTCGTAGAACAGCGGCGTGGGGCGCCACGGCTTCAGCACGCCGACGATGCGCATGTCGGCGTCGCGCACGCGCAGGATGCGCCCCACGCTGTTGGCGCCGCCAAACAGTTTCTGGTTGAGGTCGGCCGAAATCACAGCCACGCGCGCATGGTGCGCGTCGTCGTCCGCGCTCCAGCCGGAGCCGTACTGGAACGGCACGTCGAACATCGGGAAGAAATCCGCCGAGGTGGAGAGCATGCTCGGCATCAACGGCGGCTGGCCACTGTCCGGCACGCGCACTTTCACGGGACTGCTGGTGATGATCGCCTGGCGGTCGGCGCGATGCGCACCCCACAGGTCCATGGCCGAGCGGTAATCCATCGCCGGACGCGGCTCCGTGGCTCCCCCCACGACGGGGTTCTCCGGATCCACCTGCGGGAAAAACAGCACGCTGCTCTTGCTGGGTATCGGATCGCCCGAAAGCAGATGCACCACCGTCAAGGTGGTCATGCACGCGCCGATGCCCACCGCGATTGCCAGCACCATCAGCACGGTGAGTACGCGGTTGCGCTTCAGGCTGCGCAGGGCGAGGTCGAGGTAGTAGCCGAACATTCCAGGTCTCCTTGATTGAGCTCCCCTCTCCCGCAAGCAGGAGAAGCCCCGCATCACTCCCCTCTCCCGCTTGCGGGAGAGGGGTTGGGGGAGAGGGTTCCCCAAGCGTCAACCGCAAGCCCCGCCCTCTCCCCTGCCCCTCTCCCGCAAGCGGGAGAGGGGAGAAAACATCACGCCGCGCGCGTGGCCGTCACCGGCGGCACGTTGGAGGCGCGCCGCGCGGGCACGAAGACGGCGCACTGGCCAAGCACCAGCACGGCCACCACGCCGACCAGGGTGTAGACCACCGGCAGGCGGTCCATCTGGTAGAGGCGCATCAGCCACAGGTTGAGGCCGATCGCCAGGACGATGCCGATCACCGCGCCGCTGCCCGCGATCAGCAGGTTCTCCAGCTGGAAGTAGTGCAGGATGTCGACCTTGCGCGCGCCCAGCGCGCGGCGCACGCCG
>Ga0134128_10006952_pt1 | contig 13693 bp, 13 predicted proteins | sample KB31754_FD_96462 | JGI IMG/M metagenome (GOLD analysis project Ga0134128, IMG submission 96462) | Terrestrial soil microbial communities with excess Nitrogen fertilizer from Kellogg Biological Station, Michigan, USA - KB3-175-4 | ecosystem: Environmental > Terrestrial > Soil > Unclassified ... | reverse complement strand
GCAAAGGACGATGTCCCTTCGGGTTGCACGAGGACGGGGCGCTGCCGCGTCGCTCGGCCTTGCCGATGGCCCGCATCGCCGGCGGCCTCGCTCCTAACATCGCCCCGTCCTCGTGCAACGCAGGCCCATGCTATTTCCCAGACAGGCTCCCAGCCCAGGGTGCGGCGTGCTGGATATGCCGGCGCGCGGCGCCCAGGAGCCTGTCCGGGAAATAGCGTCCTTTGCCTCCGGGATGTCGTCGCTCGTCGCTCACGATGCTATGGCATCGCGGCGCTCCTCGTTCCTAGCCCGAAGTCAAAGGACGATGTCGCAGACCCGTGCTATTTCCCGGACAGGCTCCTAAACTCGGCGATCGATCCAAGGAGCCTCCCATGATCGCCTTCCGCGACCGCATGGCACGCGGCCAGAGCCGCACTGGCTGGCTCGACAGCCGCCACAGCTTCTCCTTCGCCGAGTATCACGATCCGCAGCAGATGGGATTCCGCACGCTGCGCGTCATCAACGAGGACCGCGTCATCCCCGGCGCCGGGTTCCCGCCGCATGGCCATCGCGACATGGAGATCGTCACCTGCGTGCTCTCCGGCGCAGTCGAGCACAAGGACAGCCTCGGCAACGGCGCGGTGATCCGGCCCGGCGAGGTGCAGCGCATGAGCGCCGGCACCGGCATCGTCCATAGCGAGTTCAACCCGTCGCCGACCGAGCCTGTGCATTTCCTGCAGATCTGGATCCTGCCCGAGCGCAGTGGACTCAAGCCCAGCTACGAGCAGAAAGCCTTTCCGGCGGCGGAACGGCGCGGCCGCCTTCGCCTCGCAGCGTCGCCCGGCGGCGAAGAGGGCGCGATCACGCTGCATCAGGATGCGCGGCTCTTCCTCGGCTCGCTCGCCGCAGGCGAGAGCGTCCGCTACGCACCGGCGGCCGGGCGCGGCCTCTGGCTGCAAATCGCCGGCGGCATCGCCGCGCTCAACGAGACGGAGCTGCGCGAGGGCGACGGCGCGGCAATCGAAGGCGAAGCGATCACGGTCGCCGCCGAGACGGATTGCGAGCTCCTGCTGTTCGACCTGGCGTGATCCGAACCAGGCCGTGTCCTCATTAACTGACGCCGCTCGCCAATGTCCGTTGTGTGGCGCATTACGGACTTAGGCCTGAAATCCGGTCACTTCCGGAAAGTGCCAACAACAGACCTAAGGCTTTCCCACCATAAACTGAGTCGACTGGTGGTGCGTGATTCGGAGGAGCTTCGTTCGCCGCCCGGGCTAACCCGGCGTCGACGTCGACCTCGCCTTTTCGATCTCTCGCTCGAGCTCGAACAGCCTGCGCCGCAGGGCATCCATTTCGAGCCTTGCAAGAACGGCAACTGCCTCATCAGCGATCTTCGCGAGCATCGCGCGCTCATCATGGGTGAGATCTGTGCCGTTCGCATGCTCCCCGTAGAGCGCGAGCGCATGGAAACGAAAACGATCGGCGATCGGAACCGCGAAAATGGGCTGCGCCGGCCCGGATGGGAAATGGCGGCGCCGCCCATCACCTGCATCGAGGCTGAAGGGCTTGCGTCTGCTCATGGGTGCGAGGATCGGATCGGCGGGGTCGAGCGTCTCGGCATGTCCTTCGCCCCAACCCTCGGCGAGCGAGCGGCGAAATGTTCCCTCCTCATTGCGAAAGAGGGCAGCGGAGGCGAGGTCGAGCGAGGCATGGGAGCGCCGGACAAGGATGGCTTCGACCTCCGAGGGCTGCCGCGCCGTCAATATGTCGACCGCAATCTCACCGCCCGCTCTTGCGACTGTGCGGTTGAAATGCCGATCCACGAAGTGGACGCCAATCTCGTGCAGGCGCGTGATGACGAAGACGAACGCCGCCGTGATCAGGAACCAGGTCCAGGCTGGAAGGGCAAGATGCTCGTCAACCCCCTGCCGGATATAGCCAATGCCCTCATGCAGCATGAGTGCCGGCACGCTGAGCAGGATGCCGAGTATGGTGACGCGACGCAGCGGGATCGAAATGGTGACAACGCGCGGCCGCCGCACGGCCTCGAACACCAAGAGGCAGAGCACTCCGTTGACGAGCCGCACGAGTCCCCAGACCTCCTCTTGAAGCCCTTCGCTTCCGAGCAGGTTGGCGAGGAGCGAGGTGTATTCGGCAGAGTCGGCGAGAATGATTGCGGGCAAGCCGATCAGGCAGCCATAGATGACCCAGCGCAGGCGTTGATAGTCGTTGGGAGGCAGCTCCTTGCGGCGCATGAGGAGAATCGCGAAGACCGCGGCCACGACGACCAGCCCGGAGAGGACGCCGATACGCGTTACGAACTCCGTGCGATAGCCGAGGAGATTAGCGTAGCTTGCGCCGAGCAACATGGCCAAGAGGACGGCGATCGCCGGCAAGGCACGTTCGAGCGGACGCCAGGCAGGCGAGATCTCGTCCCGCGGCACGCGCAGCGCGAACAGCATGAAGCCCGCATAGCCCGCCCCCTCCGCGAGGACGCCGGCGAGATTTTGCGTCAGCAACGCCAATGGGGAATGTTGCAGCAAGGCGTAGAAGGCGTCGGACCGGCCGGGATTGAACCACAGGACATAGAGGAAGAAGCCCCAGGTCATGGGGCCTCGCCGAATGAGCACGAGCCAGCCGGCCGCGAGCACCACCGCAATTGCGGCGAGCTGATCGAGGAGCAAGGTCGCACGCACCACAATGGACACCGGGCGCGGATCGGCGACGAGCTCAACCCGTCGCGCTCGCGCTTCTCCGGCCGCGGCGAGATCGAGCTCGGCACGGCGGCCGACCGAAACGAACCGCTGGCCGCCGAGGATGGCCTGCGCGGTTGCGCAACTCGGGGTGCCCCAGGGAATGCAGCGCATTCGCGTAAGGTCCAGGCGGTCGCCGGAGCGGACTCCCGCTCGATACGCGGGCGATGCCTCGGGCTCGCGGAATGGCCTGACGACGTTGGTGATGTAGCCGTCATTGTCAGCCGACAGGCCGAAGGAGCCGAGTGGCGCCACGACGCGGTTAAGGTCCGGAACGACCATCACCAGCGCCCAAAACGTTAAAAGGAAAAGGAGAACCCGCTTCGCACCGAGCGCGAGACGATGTTTCCTCAAGCCACTATCTCCCTCCCCACTATCTCCCTCCGACGTATCCTGTCCGCCGCATCGAAGACGGCGCTCAACCGCGCGTGCACCTCTTCCGCATCGTGCTCGGCGCCCAGTCGCCTAAAGCCGGCAAGATCGGCGAAGAGCACCGTAACCCGCCTGCGCTCGCCAGCCGGCACCGCCGGCGAGCTTGGCGGGGCGACCTTGCCGATCGTGCGTATTGCTCCCTCAGCCGGTGAGCGCTCGGGTAGCGCCGCAATAGCGTCCAATAGCTTGCGGCGATGTCCTACAGCCGCGACGCCAAGCTCCTTCAGGTCCTCGGCTGTCAAGCTCGACAGAACCGCGGTGTTGACGGCGTGCTCGCGGAACGCCGCCTCGTATTGCTGGAGGCCGAGCCGTTGCAGCCAAGCCGCGATCTCCACGGCGGCACTCCTGCTCAGTCCATACTCGGCGCATTGTAGCCGCTCGTTGCCGAGGTGACTACGAATTGATGCTTGCGAGCTAGCGATGAAGGCTCAATGACGACATTTGAGCAAAAGATGGCGCCGCATGGCATGAAGGTCTTCAACCAGCTTCGATTCAGGTGATCCGGATGCACGCAGCTTAGTGGCGCGCCGCAAGGTCTGCTTGATCAAACTGAAAAGCACAGAGTCCTGGGCGACAAGTCCGCTTCCAATAGGTTGACCCGACGTTCGGCGGCACTTGGCGGAGTTCTCCCTGACCCGAACCGGACCTGATGTCCGGATCAAGCGCGATTTTGTTGACGGGAAGATATCTGCGCCCGCCACTGCTCAATCGCCGTGCACGCGGCACCAGGGTCCATGCCATCGGTGACAGGCCAAGTGCGTGGCGCCCGTGCACCGCCGCAGCGCGTATTCCCGTCGCACCCCTTCGCGCGGCCATAACGCGAACGTGACTTGCTGGATACGGGTCCCGGCACGTTTGTCTCGTCGAGGTCGGTGAGAGGAGAAGACCGATGACTCGCACAACACCAAGATGGTTGGCGACTGTCGCAGCGACTGCCACGCTGCTGTTCCTCGCCGAGCCGCTGGCGCTGGCAATGGGCGGTGGCGGTGGCGGCGGAGGTGGTGGCGGAGGCGGAGGCGGAGGCGGAGGCGGAGCTGGTGCAGTCGGCGGAGCAGGAGGCGGTGCCCGCGCGCGGAGCGCCAGAGCTGCGAGCACAAACGATGGCGCTGATTCGGCCGGAGCTACGGGAAGCGCAGACGCTGGAAGCGGCAGCTCGGGGACTGCCACTACAGCTCCCGGAGGCGCGGGTGCCGGAGGCGCGGGGGCCACCTCGGGCGCTGGCCCCGGGAGCGAAAATCCCGGCGAGAAAATTTCGCCACTTCCCGGGCATTAGTGAGCGCCTGGGACCGCCAACCTCGCCATCCTTGGCCCGAACGGCAGCCTGCACGGCGCGGTGCCCGATCAATTCTCGCCTATCCTCCGCTCGATGCGCCGGTCTGGCACGAGCCACATGAGCGCCACCAGAAGATAAAGCACGACTGCGATCCACTGGCTCAAAAACGCCAACGGGATGGCCAACAGCAGGTGGGAATTGGCCCAAAGAATGAGCCCGTCGACGCGAGCGACTGCGTGCAGTGTGGTGATTGTTCCAGTAGATCGCCACGTAGATGAAGTTCCATGACGAACCGATGCTTACGAGCGAACTGGCGTACCGCGATGGTCCATGAGGCCCGCGATCCCGCCAATGTCCGTTGTATGGCGCATTACGGACTTAAACCTGAAGTCCGGTCACTTCCGAAAAGTGCCATTTCCGGACATTCTCACGATGCCTTCAACTTGCTTTGGTTTGACGAGCTTGCGCGGGGTCCCTTTTCGCGTGTGGAGCGCTTCCCTGCTTGTCGCTTCGGGATCGCCTCGTGGGTCGGATTCTCTTCACGTCTCTGGCGTTGCACGGCCCGCCGCTCGCAAACGCGCCAGCCCTCCGGTCGTCCTACCGTCTGGCGCGGCGCCGTATCGAGTTGCGTGGAGAAGCGCCCCGGTTCGATCTTAGTTCGTCGAGTTGCTTGCGTCGCTTCCGCCGCCAACGCATTTGCGCGGTTTCCTGTCGGTTTGTAGCTTCGTTCGAAGTAATAATCGACTCATCTAACAGCGAGTCACCATTGCTGCTAGTCTCATAGAGTCAGGCGAGTGCGGTTTCGCCTGGGGAATGGGGGCGTCCATTGACAAGCTATCGGTCGATCTTCACACCCAGCACGGCTGCCGAACGAGAGGAAAATTTTCGCACTTACTTTGAGTTTGCGCGGCGACGGTCTGGCGAGTTGATCGAAGCCGACAAAGATTTAGCGACCAAGCGCGAGCGCCTAAGAGCGATGCAAAACGTGCCGATTCGATCACGCCGACCTCTCTCCGACCCAGACGCATTCTATCGAAACTATGTGTCTCTGCGTGATCCGCCGGAATCTCTAGATCGGAAGACCCTGCTTCTGACATGCATTTATAAATTTGCCCGCCACGAGTGGGTCGGGATCACTGCCGCGTGGGAGGCAACGCCAAGTTTGGCAAATTCCGAAAACCTGACCGACAAGATAAGCCGTTATCATCTTGCAGAAGAGTTCTGTCACATCCGCTTGTTTCACGAAATGTTTCGCACGATGCAACTCGACAGAGTCGAATGGGTACCGCTAGGTCCAATTATGCAGCGGGTGTATCGGTTTCTTCCCTATCTACCGGGACTTTTGCTGGATGCGCCAGCCTTCGTCACCGAGCTGATGGGTGCGGTCTTCTATCGCCATCTCGACAGAGCGTTTGACGATATCTTCGCCGATGAACCCGAGGCGCGCGAAAGGCTCCGTGCGCTGCTTCGCGAAATCGCAATTGATGAAGTCGCGCATGTCGGCCAGCGACGCAACTTCCTTGGACCTGTTGGTATTCTTTATGCCCGGCTATTGATGGTCCCGATCGTCCGAGCTTTTTTCCGTGACATTCCTGAGTCTCGGTTGCTGTTCGACGTGGATCAAGTGATCCGCGACGGGCTCGATTTCGATTACGGTCTGGTCACCAGTGACATGATGGAGCAAAGCTGGGTGCCGAGCTATTGCTGTACGGGGCCTTGTCCTTGAGCGGCAGGTGGCGCTATGGAAACAGCTCAGAGGCGCGCGTCATTTGCGAAGGCGCTCGTGAAATCACCACACGTAAATATGCGCGGCCGGTCTCGGAATGGGTTGCAAGGATCGGACTGGACCCGACTTTCTTCAGCACCCATTCTCTTCGACGGACCAAGGCAACCCTGATCTACCGCCGCACAGGAAAATCTGCACGCCGTTCAGCTGTTGCTGGGTCACACCAATATCGAGAGCACCGAGAGGTATTTCGGCATTGATGTCGACGATGCCCTGGCCCTCGCCGAGCGGGTTGACGTCCGAAATATCCGGGCAGAGCAGGCTCAGCTCCGCTCGGCTTTTTGGGCAGCTCGGTGTCATTTTCAGACATGGAGCTCTATCAGGGCGCTCACTAGGGCCAATGCTTGGGGTTAGCGGTCGGTGCGGGTTGGATGCGAGGATAAGTATGAGCGCCTGCGCTCTTGGTGGCTTCAGCAAGCAATGGCTGGTGTTCTGGCTTCGAGATCGAAGTCAGCCGCCCTTCGCGACTAATGCGCTCACGCCGGACTAGCTCGGCGCGGTGATCCAGGCGATGACGCGATACAAGGGCTGGCAGCCAGCAATGCGGTCACGGTGGCATCGCCGTGAGCGCGCGCGTCGCGATCATCTGTGCGGCGGGCTGCTGGCTCGCCGCCGCCGCCTTTCCGTCGGCCAGCGCCGGTTCTGCGAGCAAGCGGCTTGCCCGGTGCTGCTGATCGCGGATGAATTTACGCCGGCCAGCGCCCATGGCCCGCTGCACCGGGAGCGCCATTGGGGACCACCGAGTTTCGGCGACGATCCGGCGACCGACAACACCTTCAACGCGCTTGTCCTGACACTCGATCATCCGCTGATGGTGATCACCTGGTACTATACGCCCGATGCGGAGCCGATCCCCATTACGAAGCTGCAATTGCACGACGAACGCTCGCCGATCGGCGCCGACAGCTTCCTCGGCAAGCATGTCGAGGCCAAGGGTCTACTGGCCGAGCAGGTTTCACCGAGCGACGTGACCGAAGTCACGATGGATCTGACGGCGATCCGGGCCGTGCCAAAATCCGAAGTCCCGGATTGCGGCCACTGAGAGCGGCGCGCCACATCCTGCGATAGAGCAAGATCTTCGCGAACCCGAGCCGCCGAGCGCCTCGGCGGCCATCCCCATCAACGGCAAGCGCGGCGCGCGCGAGAGGGGCGGGTCACGTCGCCGAGGCTGCCCGCGGCGACGGGATCATCCAGGAATAACCCGTGCCGCTGTCCAGATTCCTATCGAAGCGGCTGAAAGTCGACGGTAATCGGGTCCCTTCTTAGCCGCTGTTGCGCAGGCCAGCGGCGATGCCGTTGATGGTGCGATGGATGTCACGGACGGTGTGCTCGTCAGTGTCACCGGCGCGGTAACGCTTCAGCAGCTCGATCTGCGCGTGGTTCAGGGGATCGAGATAGGGGAAGCGGTTACGAATCGAACGGCCGAGCAGCGGGTTCTTCTCCAGCAGCGAGCCTTGCTCCAGGATGTCGAGCAGCGCCGCCACCGACGCTTGCCATTCGGCGCGCAGCCGGCCGAAGATCGCTTCGCGCAATGCCACATCGACGACCAGCTCGGCGTAGCGCGAGGCGATCGCGATGTCGCTTTTCGCCAGAACCATGTCCATGTTGGAGAGCAGCGCCGCGAAGAACGGCCATTGGCGGTACATCGCGCGCAGCGTCGTCATGCCATCATCGGGATGGCCGGCGAGCCAGGCCTGGACCGCCGACCCGAAGCCGTACCAACCGGGCAGCATGAGCCGGCATTGCGCCCAGCTGAACACCCAGGGTATGGCACGCAGATCGGCGATGCGGCGGGATGGGCGACGCGAGGCCGGGCGGCTGCCGAGATTCAGATTGACGATCTCGCCGATTACCGTCGTTTCCCAGAAGTAGCGCTCGAAGGCCGGTGTGTCATAGACCAGGCTGCGGTACGCACGATGGGCATGACCCGACAGCTCTTCCATAGCGGCGACATAGGACGCCGGCGGCACCGGCGCGGAATCGGCGATCAGCGTCGCCTCGAGCGTCGCGGCGGCGAGCGCTTCGAGATTGCGTCGGCCGACCATGGGGTTCGAGTACTTGCTGGCGATCACCTCGCCTTGCTCGGTGATGCGGATGGCGCCGTCGACCGCGCCGACGGGCTGCGCCAGGATCGCCTCATAGCTGGGGCCGCCGCCGCGCCCGACCGAGCCGCCGCGGCCGTGAAAGAGGCGCAGCCGCACGCCGTGCCGCCGGCAGACCTCGACTAGCGCGACCTCCGCCTTCCACAGCTCCCAGCCGGAGGTGAGATAGCCGCCGTCCTTGTTGCTGTCGGAATAGCCAAGCATCACCTCCTGCACGCCGCCGCGGTAATCGATGAGGCGCCGATAGGCGGGCAGCGCGAGGAGGCGATCCATGGTCACGCCGCAACGGCGCAGGTCGTCGATCGTCTCGAACAGCGGCACGATGCCGAGGTCGAGCTCTTGTTGCCGCGGACGGTGAAGTCCCGCCTCTTTGAGCAACAGCGCCACTTCGAGCACGTCGGAGAGGCCATCCGCCTTGGAGATGACGTAGTTGGGCACTGCCGCCTTGCCGTAGCGCCGTTGTGCCTCGGCGGCGACGCAGGGAATGCGAAGCTCGTCGGCGGTGTCGTCAGAATAGGAGACGAAAGGTGAGACCAGCGGCCGCGCGGTCGCGAGCTCGGCGAGCAGCAGAGCGACGCGGCCGTCCTCGCTGAGGCTACGGTAGTTGGTCCCTGGCGCCGCGGCCTCGAACAGCTCGGCGACGGTGCGCTCGTGCGCATCGGCATTCTGGCGCAGGTCGATCGCGGCGAGATGGAAGCCGAAGACGTCAACCGCCCGGCGCAGGTCGCGGAGCCGGCCGCGTGCGAGGGTCACCGAGCCGTTCGCGACCAGAGAGCGGTGGAGAACGTCGAGGTCGGCGGCAAGCTCGCCCGCCTCGGCATACGGCGGTGCGTCGCCCACCGGCGCGCGCAGCACCTCGGTGCCGGTGAGCGCTCGCGCCGTCGCCGCGAGCCGGGCGTAGATGCCGGAGATGGCGCGGCGGTATGGCTCGTGCGCCCGGTGCCGGGAGTGGTCGGGCGAGCGCTCGGCGAGCGCCTCGAGCTCGGCCGTCACGGTCACCAGAGGCGCATGGAGTGACAACTCACCGCCCAGCGCGTGCAGTTCGTCCAGATAGAAGGCGAGCGCCCGGTCGCATTGCATCGTAAGCGTTTGGCGCAGCACCTCGGCAGTGACGAAGGGGTTGCCGTCGCGATCGCCGCCGATCCAGCTCCCGATGCGCAGGAAGGATGGTAGCGGGGCCGAGAGCTCGTCGGCGAGCTGGTCCTCGAGCGCCGCATAGAAGCGCGGCAACTCGCGCAGGAAGGTGTAATCATAGTAGGCGAGGCCGTTCGCAACCTCGTCAATGAGCGCGAGCCGAGTCCGGCGCAGGAGAGCGGTCTGCCACAAAGTCAGCACGGCGCGCCGCAGCGATTCCTCGTTCGCAGCCGCCTCTTCGGGGATGAATTGGACCCGGTCGCGCTCTGCGAGCAGGCTCGCGATCTCCCGTTCGCGGTCGAGCGTGCTCCGGCGCCGCACCTCGGTCGGATGTGCGGTCAACACCGGGCTCACCAGCGCCCGCGCGAAGAACGCTTGCAGCTCCGCCGCTGACAGCCCGGCATCGCGCACCGCGGCGAGCGCTCGCGCCATGGTGCCTTCGCGCGGCGCGGAGGCGATCATGGCATGTGCCCTGGTGCGGCGGATATGATGCTGATCCTCCGCGATGTTGGCGAGATGCGAGAAGTAGGTGAAAGCGCGGATCACCTGCGTCGTCTCCTCGCGCGACAGACGGGCGAAGATGGTCTCGAGCTCGCGCCGGGCAGTCTCGTCGGCATCGCGATGGAATCGGATCGAGGACCGGCGGATGCGCTCGACGATGTCGAAGATCGCCTCGCCCTTTTGGCTACGCACGGTCTCGCCGAGGATGCGCCCCAAGAGGCGAATGTCGTCACGAAGCGGCAGGTCCTTGTCGGCTATATCGAGAGGATGCATGGGCTCACATTCCGAATAGGGGCTCTCCGGCGCCGGCGAGTTGAGCGCGCCGGAGAGGCCGAGCGCAAGCGCGTGGTGGATCTCCGGGTTTCATAATGCCATACCGTCCCAGAGGGTGCACAACCGCGTGGCAAGAAGCGAGATCAGTTTAAGGCGCGCTGGTTCCTGCAACAACGTCTCGGCAGCCGACCTTTAAGAGGCGTGCGCGCCGGAGCGATTACGCAGCAGGATGTTCGTCGCTGTGACCGACCGGGGCTACTTCATTGGGAGCCCCAGCAAACGAGGTTGAGTTTCGGGTGGCGGCGCTGCGCCGTTGACAATTTCCACCGTCGGCCCCATTTATAGGCGGTCAATCGACCTTGGGTCGGCCTGTTGTTCCGCTCTACCGAGCTAGATTCGGTCCCATCCAAAATTCGCAAGTTGACCCGTAGCGCATCCGCGCTGCGGCATCTCGTTCATTGGAGGGACTGATGTCCAACGGTACGGTCAAGTGGTTCAATGCGCAGAAGGGGTACGGCTTCATTCAGCCGGATGATGGTTCGAAGGATGTCTTCGTGCATATCTCCGCTGTGGAGCGCTCCGAGATCGGCAATCTGCACGAAGGTCAGAAGGTGAGCTTCGACCTCGAGCGCGGTCAGCAGGGCAAGACTTCGGCGGTCAACCTCAAGTCCGCTTGAGAGAGGAAGGACGGGGCGGCTGCGGCCGCCCCGTTCGTGTTTCCGCTCCGCACCCTCCGGGGCGGCGACAATGCAAACTCGAGTTCCACGTGATCGAAAGCTGTAGTGCGCCTTCGGTCGGCGCCTCATTCTCGTCGCAGGACTGGCGCAAGCGCCTCGCCCGCTATGCGAAGCCCGATGCCGGCCGCGCAGTCGGCCAGCTCCTCACTACTGTCGTGCCATTGCTCGCGAGCGCCGCGGGTTTGTTCTGGGGCTTGGCGCAAGGCTTCTGGCCCGCGCTTCTCTGCGCCATACCAGCGGCGCTCTTCCTCGTGCGCCTTTTCATCATCCAGCATGATTGCGGCCACGGTTCCTATTTTCGCTCCGGTCGGGTCAACAACGCCGTGGGGCGCATCCTCGGCGTCATCACTCTGACGCCATACGCGGCTTGGCGGCACGATCATGCAATTCATCACGCCGGTTCCGGCAATCTCGCCCGACGCGGCATCGGCGACGTCACGACGCTCACCATAGCCGAATACCGCGTCCGCTCGCGGTGGAGCCGTCTGGCTTATCGGCTTTATCGCCATCCGGTGGTGCTATTCATCATCGGGCCCGCCTATGTGCTGTTGCTGCGCTATCGCCTGCCTTTGGCGAATTCATTCCGCGATCGGCGAAGCTGGCTCAGCATCCTGGGCACCGACATTGCCGCTGCGGCGCTCGCCGCGGGAATCGCGGCGCTGGTCGGCCCGCTCGCGTTGCTCGCCGGCTGGGGCAGTGCTCTGATGCTGGCGAACGCCATCGGCGTCTGGTTCTTCTATGTCCAGCACCAGTTCGAGGACACCTACTGGCGTTCCGCCGCGCTCTGGGACTTTCACGCCGCCGCCCTCGAAGGCTGCTCTTTCTACGATCTGCCGCGCATCCTGCATTGGTTTACCGGGTCGATCGGCTTCCACCACATCCATCACCTCGCCAGCAGGATTCCGAACTACCGGCTGCGCAGCTGCTTCGAAGAGAACCCGGAGTTGCAGCAGGCGAGGCGACTGACATTGTGGAGCAGTGTCAAGGCGACGCGGCTCGCCGTCTGGGATGAGGAGCGGCAGAAGCTGGTGAGCTTCCGCCAGGCACTTGCCGCCTGATCGTGCATGGCCTGCGAGGAATCAGCGCGCGTCGACGCGGACAATCGCCTTGATCGGCCCGCGCGAGCGGCCGGACATCGCTTCGATCTTGCGGTCCTGCGCCTCGATGGAGGCGCGGGCAGAAGCCTCTGCATCGAATTGGTTGATCTCGCTCGAGGGCACCTTGCGGTTGGAACTCAGCGTTCCGTCCTCGTAGATCACGTTGAACAGCACAAAGCCGTTCTCAACGGGCTGCTTTTTTTTGGGCCATGATGTTTCCGAGCTCAGCTATGCGACTCGTCGTCCGTTGTTGCGGCCTTTCCTCCTGCGCCGATTTGCGCAGCGCCGCCGTTTCCCGCCGGCGCTGCCCCTTCTCCTCGCGCTTCCGGCTGAGATCGGCGTCCGAGCCGCGTCGCGGCAGGCGCGCGTGCGGCGAAATGCTCAGAGATTTGTGCCTCGTTCATGAACACGGCGCCCTTGGGATCATTGATCGCATACACGACGAACCCGAGCTTGAGGAACCGCTCGGCGCGCAGCAGCGCGTCCTCTTCGTTGCCCTCCACTGCTCGGCTCCATCCCTCGCTGCCAATGCGGTGGTGCATGTCCCACCAGATGATCCAGCTCATCTGAGCCTCCTCTCGCGCCGGCGACTTGAAAGCGCTTGTACGGGATTGACGATAACGCATGTCGCGCGGCTCCTCGCTATGGGTCGCGGACGCGAGCGCGCGACCTCTTTGATGAAAGGCGACGCGACCCTCGATCGCGTCCGATCGGCCGATGCCGACGATGGCCTATAGGTAGTGCGGCACCAGGATTTCGCAATCTTCTTTCGCTGCAGTCGAAGGGCTAGGACGCGATAGTTTGCATCGGTTCGCGCCGCGCGATCTGGCAGCCTGGCTGCAGTCTTTCTACAGTTCAAAGAGGCTATTCAGTCCGTGCTGGAGCCATATAGCGGCAAGAGCGCGTATCCTCACCATGGGCAGAGGGTCGTCATGGGGCAGCGTCTGATCCAGCCGGCTTCGGACATGTTCTTGGGATGGGTCCCAGTTGCGGAAGGCAAGCACTACTACGTGCGACAATTGCGCGATGCCAAGATCAAGCCGATGATCGAAACCTTCGATTCCGACGGGTTGTGCGATTACGCCCAGATCTGTGGCCGGGTGCTGGCGCGCGCCCATGCAAGGGGGGCGACGCCTCCCTCATTAGCGGCTATCTCGGCACGAGCCCGCGGTTCATGGCGCAGTTCGCAGTCCCCTACGCGGACCAGACTGAGCGCGATCATGCCGAACTTAAGGCTGCAGTGCGGAGAGGCAAGATTGAAGGCTATCGTGAGTAATCCATCATCGCAGTCCCCGACTCGTTTGTGGCACCGAGCTACCCGGAAGAAAGTGCAGAGCTGAGTCCACATCCGTGCGGGTCATACGGACATCGACAGGCTCGGTGGCGGCGGAGAGCGGGGCATGGGTAAGGATCGGCTCTGCGCTTTTAGCGATGGCGTCATAGCCATCATCATTACCATCATGGTGCTGGAGTTGAAGGTGCCCACGCACGCCGATTGGGCGTCGCTCGCAGGCGTGCTCCCTGTGTTCCTGAGTTACATCATGAGCTTTATCTATGTGGCGATCTACTGGAACAACCACCACCACTTGCTGCACACAGTCGCTCGCGTCGACGGGCTCATTCTCT
>Ga0134128_10006951_pt1 | contig 13693 bp, 11 predicted proteins | sample KB31754_FD_96462 | JGI IMG/M metagenome (GOLD analysis project Ga0134128, IMG submission 96462) | Terrestrial soil microbial communities with excess Nitrogen fertilizer from Kellogg Biological Station, Michigan, USA - KB3-175-4 | ecosystem: Environmental > Terrestrial > Soil > Unclassified ... | reverse complement strand
TGCTCGAGGTGGTACGATTCGTCGTCCCACGCGAACGACGGATACAGGACGAGCGTGAGGAACAGATCGTAGCCGTCGTCGAGCACCAGGAGCTGCCCGACCGGGCGCTTCTGCGTCGAGTGATAGACGAGATATTTCTCGGCGCTGTGCGCGCGGATGTAGCGCTTCAGCGTGAACTCGCGCGCGACGATGTCCTCGACCGCGATCTTCTTGTCCCAGCAGTCGCGGCAGTAGCGCTCGTCGCCGCGCGGCTCTGACACGTTCTTGTTGCCGCACAGCGTGCAGCGGACGGACTCGGTCGTCTTGCGGGCCACCCCAGGATTATAGTTGACTCTCCCATGGCCCTCGACATTCCCGCGATCCAGAACGCACTCGCCGCCGAGCACATCGACGGCTGGCTGCTCTACGACTTTCACGGATCGAATCCGATCGCCGTCTCGCTCATGGGCCTCGCCGGGCGCCACATGACGCGCCGGTGGCTGTACTTCATTCCGGCGTCCGGCACGCCGCGCAAACTCGTCCACGCGATCGAGTCGTTCATGCTCGACGGCGCGCCGGGCACGCGGACGATCTACGCCGGCCGCGAGCAGCTCGAACAGGGCCTCGCCGATCTGCTCCGCGGCTCGAAGGTCGTCGCGATGGAGTACTCGCCCGAGTGCGCCATCCCCTACCTCGCCCGCGTCGACGCCGGCACGATCGAGCTCATCCGGCGCCTCGGCGTCCGCGTGGTCTCGTCGGGCGATCTGGTCGGCCGGTTCGAGGCCGCCTGGTCGGCGGACCAGATCGCGACGCATCGCGCGGCGTCGGAGCGGCTGTATCGGATCAAGGATCGCGCCTTCGCCTACGTCGGCGCGAAGCTCTCGGCCGGTGAGCGCGTGACCGAGTATGAAGTCCAGCAGACGATGGTCGGCTGGTTCACGGACGAGGGGCTCGTCGCCGACGCGGCGCCGATTGTGTCGGCGCAGGAGCACGCCGGCAACCCGCACTACGCGCCGACGGCCGACGGCCCGCAGCGCGAGATCAAGCCGAACGAGGTGCTGCTCCTCGACCTCTGGGGCAAGTTGCCCCAGCCGGGCGCGGTGTATGCCGACATCACGTGGGTGGGTTTTGCCGGCGATCCGCCCGAGGCGATCGCCAAGGCGTTCGGCGTGATCGTGGCGGGCCGCGACGCCGCCATTGCCCGCGTCCAGGCCGCCGTGAAGACCGGACAGCCGATCCACGGCTTCGAGGTCGACCGCGCGACGCGCGACGTGATCACGAAGGCCGGCTACGGCGACAAGTTCGTGCATCGCACCGGCCACAGCCTCGGCGAGGAAGTCCACGGCAACGGCGTGCACATGGACGACTACGAGACGCACGACGACCGTCGTCTGGTCCCGGGCACCGGCTTTACCATCGAGCCTGGGATTTACACGTCGGAATTCGGCGTGCGGACCGAGGTCAACATGGTCGTCGGCGCACACACCGCCGACGTCACCGGACCGTGCCAGCACACGCTCACCAAGATCGCGACGAGAAAAGCATAGGTTCCGGGTTCCGGGTTCCGGGTTCCGGGTTCCGGGTTCCGGGTTCGCGGTTGCCGGGTTCCCGGTTACTGCGTTCGTGGTTCCGGGCTCGGCGTGAACCCTGGAACCCAGAACCCAGAACCCAGAACCCGGTAACCCGGAACCCGGTAACCCTTTAGAATGGGTGTGCGCGCCCGGAGGCTTTGGCGGCGCGCACGGAGCCGTCTCTTTATGGCCAACACGAAGTCTGGCGTCATCCTGATTGCGCTGGTGTCGCTCGTCGCGGGCATGGTGCTCGCCTCGAAGCTCGACCTGACCCCGGCCTCACTCGCGGCCGTCGCGGTCAACGTCCCGCGCACCAACAGCGCGCCGCTCACCGGCCCGATCGACGCCACCACGTTCCGCACCATCGCGCACGACCAGAGCCCGACCGTCGTGAGCATCATCATCGCGGGGCACCAGAAGCGGTCGCAGTTCGAGCAGTTCTTCAATGACCCGCAGAACCCGGCCCCCAATCGCCGGCGCGGCAACGGCCGCGGCAACGGCGGCGGGGCCAACGACGAGCAGATCATCGAGGGCGCCGGCAGCGGCTTCATCATCGACAAGGCCGGCTTCGTCCTCACCAACAACCACGTCGTCGAGGACGCCGACCGCATCGCCGTCAAGCTCGACGGCATGACGCAGCTCGACGAAGGGCTGCCCGCCAAGGTCGTCGGCCACGACGACCTGAGCGACGTCGCGCTCCTCCAGCTCACGCAGCTGCCGAAGGCGCCGCTGCCGGAAGCGAAGTTCGGCGACTCGTCGCAAATGGCCGCGGGCGACTGGGTGATGGCGATCGGGAACCCCTTCGAGCTGTCGAATACGGTGACCGTCGGCGTGGTGAGCAGCGTCGGACGGCCGATTCAGAAGACGACCGGACGTTCGCAAAACATGATTCAGACCGACGCCGCGATCAACCGCGGCAACTCGGGTGGGCCGCTGCTCAACATCCGAGGTGAGGTCATCGGCATCAACACGCTCATCTACACCGAGCAGGCGGCCGGCGTGGGCGGCGGCGGCAACGTCGGCATCGGCTTCGCCATTCCCATCAATCAGGTCCGTGACATGCTGCCGGGGCTCAAGGCCGGCAAGGTCTCGCGCGGCCGGATCGGCGTCTCTATCGAGCGCGTCCCCACGCCCAAGGATCTGGCGGAGTCCTACGGGCTCCCGAGTCAGGAAGGCGCGCTCATCTCGCGCGTCGATCCGAAGGGACCAGGCGCGGCCGCCGGCGTGAAGATCAAGGACTTCGTCGTCGAATTCAACGGCCAGAAGGTCCATGACGACAACGAGCTGGTGAACATGGTCATCGCCACCCAGCCGGGCGCGACCGTGCCGATGAAGATTTATCGTGACCGCAAGCCGATGACGATCGATGTCAAGGTCGGCGATCTCGATCTGGCGGCGGAAGCGAGCGCCAACACGTTCACGACCCTGCGCGCGATGCCCGACGTCGAGAGTAAGAAGACGGCCCTCGGCATCTTCGTCGCCGACGTCGACGCGAACATCGCCAAGCAGCTCAGCCTGCCGGCCGACAAGCGCGGCGCGCTCATCGTCGACATGGACCCGAACGGCGACGTGATGCGTCCGGTGCCGCCCATGGATCTCGGCGCGGTGATCTTCGAGGTCGACGGCAAGCCCGTCGCCAACGCCAAGGACGCCGTCGACGCCTTCGCGGCCGTGCCCGTCGGTCACACCGCCGCCATCGTGTTCTGGGAAGGCGGCGAGATGCAGCTCGGGCTGATCAAGCACCACTAAGACTCCGGCTGGCGCCAGCGGGCCGAGTCTTCGAAAGCGCGCTGGCTTCACCCGGAGTCCTTCTGCCCCGCGGATGATCGAACAGGAGATCAAGCTCGCCTTCGACAGCGTCGAGGCGGCACGGCAGGCCGTGACGACAGCGGGCGGCCGGCTCGTCGTCGCCCGCCGCCTGATCCGGGATCAGCTGTTCGACACGCCGGACAGACGCCTCGGCGCGAGCGACCGCACGTGTCGCCTGAGGCGTGAGGCCGATCAGGCGATTCTCACCTTCAAGGGCCCGACCCTGCCCGGTCCCGTCAAACGCCGCGAGGAAACCGAAACCGTCGTCAACGACGCCGACGCGGTGTCGACCGTCCTGGCCGGCCTCGGCTTCGAGCCGACGTTCCGATCGGAGAAATACCGGGAGGAATACGCGATCGCCGGAGCCGAGGTCACGGTGGACGAGACGCCGGTCGGCGTCTTCGTCGAGATCGAGGGCACGCCAGAGACGATTGAGGCCATCACCCGAGCGCTCGGCCGCACGCCCGCCGACTATCGCCTCGAGTCCTACCCTCGTCTGTACATGGCCTGGTGCGCGGCGCGCGGCCGCACCCCGACGCACATGACATTCGAGTCCACGTCCGCATGATGCCCGCGCTCGTCCTGGCCGCGGGCCTCGGCACGCGGCTGGACCCGCTCACCCGGCTCCGCGCGAAGCCTGCGGTGCCGCTCGGCGATCGATCGCTGCTCGAGCGCATCCTCGACGGCCTCCAGCACGACGGCGTGCGCGACGTGGTCATCAACCTGCACCATCGGCCCGAGACGATCACGCGGATCCTTGGCGACGGCGCGGCGCGCGGCCTGCGCGTGCGCTACTCGTGGGAGCGCGAGATTCTCGGATCGGCGGGCGGGCCACGGCGCGCGCTGCCCCTTCTGGACGCCGACACGTTCCTCATCGTCAACGGCGACACTCTTTGTGAGGTCCCCCTCGCGCCGATGCTCGCGGCGCACGAGCGGAGCAGCGCCGATGTCACGCTGGCCGTCGTGCGGAACCCCGCGCCGCAGCACTACAACGGCATCCGCGCAAGCGGCGACGGCGTGGTCCGCGCCTTCGTGCCCAAGGGCCCCGAAGCGGCGGGCACCTGGCACTTCGTCGGCGTCCAGATCGCCGACGCCGGCGTCTTCACCTCGCTGCCCGACGGCGTGCCCGCCGAGACGGTCGCCGGCCTCTACCGGGCGTTCGTGTCCACCGAGCCCGGCCGCGTCTGCGTTTATCCGGTTGACGCGGCGTTCGTGGACGTCGGGACGCCGCGCGACTACTTCGAGGCGGCGCGCCGGTTCCCCGCGTTTCGGCCCGTTCCCTCGTCGGTCACCGACTCGGTCGTCTGGCCGGACGCGGCCGTCGGTCCCGGCGTGCAGCTCACCCGATGCGTCGTCGCGTGCGATGTGCCGGAAGCCCCCGAGATCACGGACGCCGTCCTCGTGCCGGCGGCGGTGACGCGGCCGGGCGACCCGTGCCGGCTGGCGGGATCGGTCGCGATTTTTCCGTTCGCTGGTCTGCCATAGACTGTCGCCATGCACGACGCCGTCCTCCCGGCGCCGGTCACCGCCTATCTCGAGCGCGCGGGCCAGACGGCCTCACGCGTCGTGCCGCTCACCGGCGACGCGTCGGACCGGCGGTACGTCCGCGTCATCTCGAGTGACGGCACGCGATCGGTGCTCGCCGTGTACGGCGCGCCGTTCGACTACGCCACGCTGCCGTTCGTCAACGTGCACGAGCTCCTCTCGCGGATGCCCGTGCCGGTGCCGGCCATCCTCGATCATGCGGACGATCTCGGCGTGCTCGCGCTCGAAGATCTCGGCGACCTCACGCTCCAGGCGCACGTCGGCACGAACGCCGTCGAGGCCCACGCGTCGCTCTACCGCGAGGCGGTCGCGTTCCTCGACGTGATCCAGCGCCGCGGCCGCGAGCTGGCCGACGCGCGGTACGTGTCCTACGGGATCGCCTTCGACGCCGACAAGCTCACGTGGGAGATGGACTTCTTCGTGAAGCATTTCCTCGAGGCCTACCGGGGCGCGGTGCTCACGCCCGAGGTTCGGATGGCCTTGGCCGAGGCCCTCGGCTCGATCGTCGGCGAGCTAGCCGCCGAGCCGCGCGTCCTCTGCCACCGCGACTACCACAGCCGCAACCTCATGCTGGCCGGCGACCGGCTGTGCATCATCGATTTCCAGGACGCGCGCCTGGGACCGGATACGTACGACCTGGTCTCGCTCCTGCGCGACTCGTACGTCGACATCGGCGCCGCCGACACCGACGCGCTCATCGACTACTTTCTCGCGCTGCAGGGCCGCACGGCCGAGCGCGGCGCCTTCCGCCGCCGCTTCGATCTCATGGCGGTGCAGCGCAACCTCAAGGCGCTCGGGACCTTCGGCTTCCAGGCGACGACGCGCCGGAATCCGGTGTACCTGCAGTACATTCCACGCACCCTGCGGTATGCGGCCGAGACGCTCCGAACGCATGCACGGTTCGGCCGCCTGCACGACATCCTCGCGGGCCTGCTTCCGGAGCTGCGATAGATGGCGACGTTCGGTCTGTCCACGCATCTCTTCCACGGCGATCGCCTCGAGCGGTCCCATCTCGAGACGATCAAGGCGCACGGCTTCGACCTGGTCGAGCTCTTCGCGACGCGAACTCACGTCGATTACCACGACGGCCGCTACCTCGACGGGCTCGCCCACGCGCTCGACGCGACCGGCGTCCGTGCGGTCAGCCTCCACGCGCCCATCTGTGAGTCGTATGTCGGCGGCGTCTGGGGCCGAGGCTACTCGAACGCGATGAGCGAGTCGGCTCGCCGGCTCGAGGCGGTCGAAGAGACCCGCGTCGCGCTGGGCGCGGCGAAGCGCCTCGGCTGCGAGTTCGTCGTCCTCCACCTCGGGACGCCGGTGACGCAGGACGTCCCGGCCGGCGACAACGACCGCGGCGCCGTTCGGCGCAGCCTCGAGACGCTGGGCGAGGCCTCGGCTGCCATTGGCGTGCCGCTCGCGCTCGAGGTGCTGCCCAATGACCTCTCGGATCCGGACGTGCTGCTGCAGTACTTCGACGAGATCGAGCTCGCTGGCGCGGGCGTCTGCCTCGACTTCGGCCATGCCAACCTGCGCGACGGCGCGCCGGAGGCGGCCGAGACGCTGTCGGGGCATGTCGTGACGACCCACGTCCACGACAACAAAGGCACGCTCGACAACCACCTCGTCCCCTTCGAGGGGACGATCGACTGGGCCCGCACGCTGACGGCCATGTGGAAGATCGGCTATGCCGGCCGGTTCATGTTCGAAGTGGCCGACCACGGCGACGCGCTCGGCGTGCTCCGGCGCACCGTTAGCGCTCGGACCCGTCTTCAGGCGATACTGGACGGATTGTCCGAGCCGCTCGCGTTCGACGAGGGCGCCTGACGCCCGGACCCGTCCTTCCCATGCGCGCGTACATCGAAGATATCGCCCGGCACGACGGCCAGGCCGTCGAGATCCGGGGCTGGCTCGTCAACCGCCGCTCCAGCGGCAAGATTCACTTTCTGCAGGTGCGCGACGGCTCGGGCTTCATCCAGGCGGTCGTCTCGAAGAAGGCCGTCGGCGACGAGGCGTTCGCCCGCGCCGACCATCTCTCGCAGGAGAGCGCGATTGTCGTCCACGGCACCGTGCGCGCCGACTCGCGCGCGCCCGGCGGCTACGAGCTCGACGTCTCGGGTCTCGACGTCGTGAGCGAGGCGCACGACTTCCCGATCACGCCGAAGGAGCACGGCGTCGACTTCCTGATGGACCGGCGCCACCTCTGGATCCGCGCGGCGCGCCAGCAGGCCGTGCTGCGCGTCCGGCACGAGGTGATCGACGCGGTCCGCGACTACTTCAACTCGCAGGGGTTCATCCTCGCCGACACGCCGATCTTCACGCCGTCGGCCTGCGAAGGGACGACCACGCTCTTTCCCGTGCAGTATTTCGACGACGCGACGGCGTATCTCACGCAGAGCGGCCAGCTCTACAACGAGGCCAACGCGATGGCGCTCGGCCGCGTGTACTGCTTCGGCCCGACCTTCCGCGCCGAGAAATCCAAGACCCGCCGGCACCTGACGGAATTCTGGATGGTCGAGCCCGAGGTCGCCTACGCGAACCTCGACGACATCATCCAGCTCGCGGAGGGGCTCGTCACGAGCGTGATCGCGCGCGTGCTCGATCGCCGTCAGACGGAGCTGAAAACGCTCGAACGCAAGACGGACTCACTCGAGACGATCACGAAGCCCTTCGCGCGCGTCACGTACGACGACGCGGTGAAGATTCTCAAGGAGAAGGGCCTGCCGTTCGAGTGGGGCGGCGATTTCGGCAGCCCGGACGAGACCGCGTTGTCGGAGCACTTCGCCGGCCCGGTGTGTGTCACGGGCTACCCGAGCGCGATCAAAGCCTTCTACTTCAAACCGCAGGACGGCCGGCCGGACGTCTCGCTCTCGGTCGACGTGCTCGCGCCGGAAGGGTACGGCGAGATCATCGGCGGCGGCCAGCGCATCGACGACCTGAACCTTCTCCTCCAGCGCATCGAGGAGCACAAGCTGCCGAAAGAAGCCTACGAGTGGTATCTGGACCTGCGGCGCTTCGGCGGCGTGCCGCATGCCGGCTTCGGCATGGGCATCGAGCGCGTGGTCTCGTGGATCTGCGGCCTCGAGCACCTGCGCGAAGCCATCCCCTATCCTCGGATGTTGTACAGGCTGTACCCGTGAAGGTGGGATTTGTCTCGCTCGGCTGCCCCAAGAACCTCGTCGACGGCGAGGTGATGCTGGGCCTTGCGCGCGACGCGGGGCACGAGATCACCGCCGACCCCGCGGCCGCCGACGCCATCGTCGTCAACACCTGCGCGTTCATCGACGAGGCCAAGGAAGAATCCATCGACGCCATCCTCGAAATGGCCAAGCTGAAGCGCGACGGCGGCGCGAGGAAGCTCATCGTCACCGGCTGTCTGGCGGAACGCTATCGCGACCAGCTGAAAGCGGAGATTCCCGAAATCGACGTCGTGCTCGGCACGGGGGAGGTGCCGGAGATCACAGGCGCGCTGGGCGGCGCGCCCGGGGCAGGCGTGTCGCCGCTCACGTTCCACCGCCCCAAGCCACACGCCCCCAGCCCCCAGCCCCCAGCCCCCGGCCCAACGTACTTGTACGACGCATCGACTCCCCGCCTCCTGACAACCCCGGGCCACTATGCCTACGTGAAGATCGCCGAGGGCTGCGACTACACGTGCGCGTTCTGCATCATCCCGACCCTGCGCGGGTCCTATCGCAGCCGCGACGAGGACTCGATCGTCGCCGAGGCCGAGCGGCTCGCCGCCGGCGGAGTGCGCGAGCTGCTCCTCATCTCGCAGGACACGACGTTCTTCGGCAACGACCGGGGCCAGCGCGGCGCCCTGGCTCGGCTGCTCCGCCGGTTGAATCGCGTCGACGGGCTCGTCTGGGTCCGTCTCTTGTACCTCTACCCCACGACCGTCGGCGACGACCTGCTCGACGTGATGGCCGAGTGCGAGAAGGTCTGCCGGTACATCGACCTTCCTCTGCAGCACGCGTCGGCCGACGTCCTGCGTCGGATGCGCCGCCCCGGCAATCGTCAGGCTTACGACAAGCTTCTCGCTCGCGCCCGGTCGCGCGTGCCCGGCGTCACGCTCCGGACGACCTTTATCGTCGGATTCCCCGGCGAGACCGAAGCCGACGTGGCCGAGCTCGAGGCCTTCGTGCGCGACACCGCGTTCGAGCACGTCGGCGTCTTCACGTACTCGCACGAAGAAGGCACCCGCGCGTTCGCGATGGACGACGACGTGCCGGCCGCGGCGAAGAAGGCGCGCAAGGCCCGGATCATGGCGGCCCAGCGCGAGGTGCTCGCGGCGCGGCACCGCGCCGTCGTCGGCCGGACGATGCCGGTGCTCGTGGACGGCCCCTCGCCGGACATGCCGCTGGTGCTCCAGGGCCGGCTCGAGGGACAGGCCCCGGATATCGACTCGGTGGTGTACTTCGACGAATGCGACGCGTCGGCCTACGCGCCGGGCACGCTGATCGAGGCGGAGGTCACGCGCGCCCAGGGCTACGACTTCGTCGCGGTGCCGGCGACGGTCGGCGCGCGCGGTCGCTGATCGGGCGCGGCGAGCAACGCCTCCACGCCTCCAAGCCTCCACGCCTCAATCCTGCCGCCGCCGGCGTGACAGCGGCCGAGGGGTCTTGCTATACTTTGAGCGGTCTTTACGGGAAAGGCTGACTGAGTGGGCCCGTGCCCACTCTTTGTTTTTTGGGACGCCTCTTCCCCGCTCGAATTTCGGGATGCTGTCGATGCGATCGAGGTCGCGGTAGTGGCGATCGGAGAGGCCGAGCTTGCCCCGGTCAGAGCCGCGGCCGCGCGCGTCGCCGAGAGCTACGGCCTCGAGATCTTCGACCTGCAGTTCCGGCGGGAGAGCGGAGGCTGGGTGCTTCGGATCGTGCTCGACCGGCCCGGCGGACGACCGGGCGACTCGGTGACGATCGATGAGTGTCAGCGCGTGAGCCACGACGTGAGCGCGCTCTTCGACGTCGACGAGACGATCGGCCGCACGCTGGATCGGCAGTACACGCTGGAGGTCTCGTCCCCCGGTCTGGATCGGCCGCTGCGGGGTGAAGCCGATTACCGGCGCTTCGAGGGTCGGCTCGTGAAGATCGTGACCGACGGGCCGGTCGAGGGCCAGAGTCACTTCGAGGGCCGGCTTTCCGGCTTCGACGCCGGCGTGGTCCTCGTGACGGAGGGTCGGCGCGTGCATCGCGTCCCGCTCGAGCGGATCCGGCGCGCGCGCCTGGAGGTTGAGTTCTGAGCTATGGCCACTGAACTGCAGCAAATGATCGAGGTCGTCGCCAAGGACAAGGGCATCGATCCGACCATCGTGATCACCGCGATCGAGGACGCGTACCTGGCGGCCGCGCGCAAGGTCTATCGGGGCGACGAGGACCTGCGCACGCGCTTCAATCTGGAGAGCGGCCAGGTCGAACTCTACGCCGTCCGGCAGATCGTCCCCGAGATGACGACGCCCGCGAAGGAAATCTCGCTCGACGAAGCGCGGCAGCTCTACGGCGACGAAGCCGAGATCGGGATGGAAATCGAGTTCCCGAAGGAGACCGACAAGCTCGGCCGCATCGCGGCGCAGACGGCCAAACAGGTCATCGCGCAGCGCGTGCGCGAAGCCGAGCGCGAGAAGATCCACGGCGAGTTCAGCCAGCGCGTCGGCGAGGTCGTCAACGCCATGGTGAAGCGGTTCGAGAGCGGCGACCTCATCGCCGAAATCGGCCGCGTCGAGGCCCAGATCCCGCGCAAGGAACAGTCGCGCGCGGAGAACTACGCCATCGGCGACCGCGTCCGCGCGGTCATCAAGGCCGTGACGAAGAACGCGAAGGGGCCGCAGGTCGTGCTGTCGCGGACGGACCCGGCGCTCCTCATCAAGCTCTTCGAGCAGGAAGTGCCGGAAATCTATGACGGCACCGTCATGATTCGCGGCGCCGTGCGCGAAGCCGGCGATCGCGCGAAGGTCGCGGTGTTCTCGCGCGAGCGCGACGTCGACCCGGTCGGCGCGTGCGTCGGCATGCGCGGCACGCGCGTGCAGGCCATCATCCGCGAGCTCCGCGGCGAGAAGATCGACATCGTCGAGTGGTCCGAGGACCCGGTGCAGTTCGTCACCAAGGCCCTCTCGCCCGCTCGCGTGCAGCGCGTCAGCATCGTCGACAACGAGCAGCGCGTGATGGAGGTCGTCGTCGAGGACCGGCAGCTGTCGCTCGCGATCGGCAAGAAGGGCCAGAACGTGCGGCTCGCGGCGAAGCTGACCGGCTGGAAGATCGACATCAAGAGCGAGGAGGAGCGCCGGAAGGAAGTCGAGGCGCAGCTGGCGGGCATCGATTTCGGCGGCGGCGCCGAGGTCGCGCGGCCGTTGTCGCTCCAGGGGATTCACGTCGAAGTCGTCGCCGCGCTCAAGAACGCCGGCTACGACACGGCGGAGAAGATTCTCGACGCGAGTCCTGAGACGCTCGCGGCCCTGCCGGGATTCGACGCGGAGACGGTCGAGGCCGTCCGAGCCGCGGCGGAAGCCGAACGCGCGCCCGCTGCGGCGCCCGAGTCGACCGAGCCAGAGTCGACCGACGCGTCGGAGGCCGGCGCGCCGGCCGAATCGCACGAGAACTGAGTCACCGAGAGGAACCCTTTGGCCACTGTCCGGATTTACAAGGTCGCCGAACTCCTGGGCATGTCGAGCCCCGAGGCCATGGCCCTGCTCAAGCAGGACACCGGCATCGAGGTGAAGAGCGCCTCCAGCTCCATCGAGGAGATCGTCGCGCGCCAGTTCGTCGAACGGCACGCGCGCAAGCGCAACATCGCGCTGCCGCCGCCGAGCGCGCTCTTCGCCGAGACGCCGGCCGCCAAGCGCCCGGCCGGCAAGGCCGGCGCCAAAGCGCCCGAGCCGCCCAAGCCGGCAGGTCCGACGATGCGCCCGCGGCTCATCAAGGTGGTCAAGCCGCTCCCCATCGCCGGAGAGGCCGCGGCCCACGAGGCCGACGCGATGGCCGCTATGACGGCCGAGGCGACCGCCGCGCTGGAGCACGAGGCCCCGGCGCCCGAGTACGTCGCGCCGCCCGCCGCGGCGTCGGCGCTATTCGACGAACCAGAGCCCGTCGCCGCCGAGCCGGAACCGCCGCCAGCACCCGTCGAGCCGGTGGTGCACACGCCGGCGGCTGCGGCGTCAGCCGAACCCGCGCACGTGGAGCCCGCGCCTCCGGCGCCAGCACCGGTGCCGGCGCCCGTCATGGCGCGCACGGCCGGCCGGCTCGTGCCGCCGACGCGCCGGCTGCGCATCGAGGATCCCCTGACCGGTGAGGCCCCCGCCGCGCGGCCAATGCCGCAGCGTCCGGTGGTCCGTCCCCAGCAGTCAGCGCCCGCGCCGACGCGACCGGCGCCGCCGCTCGCGCCGGGTCAGCGTCCACCGATGATGGCGCGGTCGCCGCTCAGCTCGCCGCGCGCGCCGCTGGGAGGTCCGCGGCCGCTGCCCTCTCAGCCGGTTCGTCCGAGCACACCCGGTCAGCGTCTGCCCGGCAGCCAGCCGCCCCGTCCGCAGTTTCGTCCGTCCGGGCCGCGGCCGAAGGGACCGGCCGCCCGCCGCGAGGAGCGCCCGTTCGCGCCCGCGGCGCCGGCCGCGCCGCCACCCATCACCAAGCTCATCACGCTCGCCGAGGGCATGACCGTCAAGGACCTCGCCGACAAGCTGGAGCTGAAGGTCAAGGACGTCCTCAAGAAGCTGATGGACCGGCGGATGATGCTGACCATCAACTCGACGCTCGACGCCGACACCGCGCAGCTCATCGCGCGCGACTTCGGCGCCGAGGTGCTCATCCGCAGCTTCGAAGAGGAGCTGACGGAAGTCGAGACCGAAGCGTCGAAGCCGGAAGACCTGTCAACGCGGCCGCCGGTCGTGACGGTCATGGGCCACGTCGACCACGGCAAGACGACGCTGCTCGACGCGATTCGGCAGACCAAGGTCGCCGAGCGCGAGGCGGGCGGCATCACGCAGCACATCGGCGCGTACTCGGTCGACGTCAATGGCCGTCGCGTCGTCTTCCTCGACACGCCGGGCCACGAAGCGTTCACGATGATGCGCGCCCGCGGCGCCCGCGTGACCGACGTCGTCATCCTGGTCGTCGCGGCCGACGACGGCGTCATGCCGCAGACGCGGGAAGCGATCGATCACGCGAAGGCCGCGAAGGTCCCGATGATCGTCGCGATCAACAAGATCGACAAGGCGGACTCCAACCCGGAGCGGGTCAAGCGCGAGCTCACCGAACTCGGCCTGATGCCGGAAGACTGGGGCGGCACCACCGTCACGGTCGAGGTGTCGGCGCGGCAGCGGAAGAACCTCGATCAGCTGCTCGAGATGATCCTGCTCGTGTCGGACCTCGCCGATCTCAAGGCGAATCCGTCGCGGATGGCGCAGGGCACCGTCCTCGAGTCGAAGCTCGACCGCGGCCGCGGGCCGGTCGCCACCGTGCTCGTGCAGGACGGCACGCTCCAGGAAGGCGACCTCTTCATCGCCGGCACGGTCGAGGGCAAGGTCCGCGCGCTCTTCGATCACCTCGGCCACAAGCTGAAGAAGGCCGGGCCGTCGACGCCGGTCGAAGTCCTCGGTCTGTCGGCGCCACCGCGCCCCGGCGACACGTTCCAGGTCGTCGACGACGCCATCAAGGCGCGGTAGGTCGTGAGCTACCGCCAGGCCGTCGCGAAGGAAAAGTCGCTCGGCGGCAAGGGCGGCCGCCTGACGCTCGAGTCGCTGCAGCAGCAGATGGCCGAGGGCTCGATGAAAGAGCTCTCGCTCATCATGAAGGCCGACGTGCAGG
>Ga0134128_10006950_pt1 | contig 13694 bp, 13 predicted proteins | sample KB31754_FD_96462 | JGI IMG/M metagenome (GOLD analysis project Ga0134128, IMG submission 96462) | Terrestrial soil microbial communities with excess Nitrogen fertilizer from Kellogg Biological Station, Michigan, USA - KB3-175-4 | ecosystem: Environmental > Terrestrial > Soil > Unclassified ... | reverse complement strand
TGCCGGCCATTGTATTGAGCCCTGCGCTATTGGATATCTATACTTACTTATGGTCTGAAACGCTCTTTATTTTAATTTTTCTTTTTTTTATCATCGCAGGCAGGCAATACCTGGTCGAACATTCTTTACCCACCCTGCTGGTTTTTGCGGGCGTGGCAGCACTCAGCAGCATAACCCGCTACGCAGGCGTTACGCTCATCGGGACCGGCGGCTTTTTGATGTTGCTCGACAGGGCACTGCCGTTAAAAAAGAAGATCAGGCATATTATTATATATAGCGTTGCGGCTTCGTCCATGCTGGCTTTAAACCTGTTACGCAATGCCATGACAACCAACCGGCTGACAGGGCCGCGGGAGGCGTCTGTAACCCCATTCATGGAGAACCTGCACTATTTTGGCACGGTGATGTGCGACTGGGCTGGCTTTTCGGAAAAGCTGTATCCTTTTGCTACGCCGATTGCTATCATTCTTTTTATCGCATTGATGATTGTGGTCGCCTTTAATTATTTTGAGAGAAGCATCCGCACGTACGAAAACCTTGTCGCCACATTCACCCTGCTCTACGGTCTTTTCATCGTTGTGTCGTCCTCCATTTCCCGCTATGAGCGGATCAACACCCGGCTACTTGCGCCCATATTTATACCCATGCTGCTGACCTGCACGTATTGGGCTATTGCCTTTGTAAGAATGATCCGTCCAAAATGGAGGTATGTCGTAGTGCCGGTTTTTGTTTTGCTGATGCTGGGCTTTTCGTACCAGGAATTAACCGCCGATATGCAGCGCTATGACGATGAGAATGACTACGGCGTACCCGGTTACTCGGATGATTCGTGGAACACCTCGCCATTCGCAGCTTACCTAAAAGCGAACAAACATATTTTCAAACCGGGTATCCCGATTTATTCAGACGCCAACGAAGCACTGTATTTTTTATCCGGGACTTATGCCAAATTGCTGCCGCACCGTTATTTCAAAAGCGATATCCAAAAGTTTTATGGACTAAAACATTATTACCTGGTGTGGTTCCCGGCAATGGATAACCCCGAATTGATCAGCCTGAAAGACATTTTACAGGTAAAAAAGTTAACCCTGTTAAAGCAGTTTAAAGACGGGGCTATTTATGAATATAACGGTGAGTAGCGAGAGGTCAGTGAAGTGATAATCTGCGTGCCATATCAGTAAGCACTACCATACGTGACTTAATACCCCGGATTTTACTGCTTACTGCCCCTACTGCCTAATCACCCCCCAACAGTCGCTGCTGCTGCTATTGCTGCTCCCCATGCAGTTACAGCCAAAGTTCCAACGCCCTTCAGCAAGGTGAAAAAAGTTTACAAAAGTTTACACTTTTTCAGTAAATTACGAGTTAAATATCTGGTAATCAAATACTTACTGTTTTATAGTGTAAACCCAAAAAAAGCATTATTTTTTGCTAAAAATATTAGTAATTTTTACTATATTGCATGCCCCCAAAACTTAGCAGAATATGGAGACAGCCACAAAAACCAACAACGCCGCTTTAGCAAAATTCACAGCCGCCACGCAAAAAGTTAATAAGCTCTTATCGCTTAAAAAGATGTCCCCGCAGGATATTGAAGATCTCGACCAGGCCGAACGGGAGTACCTGGAGGAAACGGCTACCCTCAAATTGCAGCAGTTAACCGGCGCCGAGCGCGACAGCTTTATCGAAAAAATAGAGGCCATTGTTCGTGTAAGTACAAAGAACCAGCTTTGGGAGCATAACCAAATGGTCATCAGCAGCGCCATTTCGAAATTCATCAGTAAGCATGGCTATATGCCCACTAAAGCCCTCATAGCCCAGGCGACCGGCCTGAGCCGGCAAACCGTGGTGAAACACGTTAAAGAATATACCACGCACCCCGAATATCTGGCCGCGGTGCAGCAGTTTAAACTGATGGCCCCAAACGTATTGGCAAGCGTTTTTAAATCTGCCATAAACGGCGATACAAAGGCCGCCCGCCTTTATTTCGAAATGGTGGGCGATATAAACAAACAGCCAGGCATGGTGGTAACCGAACAAAACAACTATATCCAAATTAATAACACCATCCTGAGCCAGGAAAACTTAAGGGCCTTAAGCGCCGAGCAGCTCAACCAGATAGAGCATATTATTACCGGTGGACAGGGTAAATGATTTTGAGGGCGGGGGTAAGCAGACGGCTTTTTTTGGTAGATGCAATCTGTAAGCATAATGGTTCGAAGTTGCAAACTTCGAACAACGAGTATGCCTCCGAACTGTGGTCCCGCATCCATTTGCTTATCGCAGTTCTGGAAACCCCATACTGATAGACGATCACACTTCTGGGCGTGCCTGCTTCTATCGCTTTTATCAATTCATCCCGCAACTCAGGCTGGAAACGGCCGCGCTTTTCATACCAGCGAGCCCTTAATATTTCCTCGTTTTCCTTTTTCATACACTTTTTTTAGTGTATAGTTTTTTCCGGACGAGTCAATATTTCTGGCTAAAAACACGTAGGTGAAAATACCATTACATTATCATACATCTATAAAACCTTTTTATTACAGACAAAAGTCAAGGCAATCCAATAGTTTGATTTGTTGGGGCTTTGAGCTATATTTGAATTTATTTGACTAATAATCAGCAAAATACGTTGGTTATCCTAAATCCTATATATTATTATGAATACGACAAAAAATATTTTCATTAGTCATCACCATAAAGACGATAAATCGGTTTCTGATTTCACCAACCTTCTTGCGGGTAAGAATTATAACATTAGAAATAGCTCGATAAGAGTAAATGAAAAGAATAAGGAACGATTAGAAAAGAAACAAGTTCCAAGGAAAACCCTGGAAAGATTATTAAGTATTAAAATGCGTTGGGCAGGAACTGTAGTAGTACTCATTGGCTCACAAACACATTCGAGAGAATGGGTTAACTGGGAAATAGAGAAAGCCGCACGACAAGGAAAAAGAATCCTTGGTGTTTTTATGCATGGCGGTAAAGATGCCAATATCCCGGAAAACTTAGAAAAATATGGCGACGGTTTGGTTGGATGGAATTCTGAAAAAATAATTGCAGGCTTGGAAGGCGACGATGTGGGATGGTGCACTTCAAACGGAGAATCGCGAACCCCGGTAACTAACATTAAGAGGGTTATCTGTCAATAATGAAGTTTTATGGATACAAAATTACGAGGGACTATGGTTTCGCTCCTAATCCTTTTGGTGCATATTGCACACTCGCATGCTGTAAACCCCATATTAGAAAAAAAGCCATAGCCGGGGATTGGATCATAGGTACTGGTGCAATAGAAAATAATCTGCTTTATCATTTAATCTTTCTTATGAAGGTAACTGAAAAAATAACTTTTCAGGAATATTGGGATGACAAAAGATTTAATTACAAAAAGCCGAGATTAAACGGTAGTATGAAACAGGTATACGGGGACAATATTTATCATGTTAGCGAAAATGAGTGGGTTCAATTAGATTCTCATCATAGCCTTCCTGAAGGAAAGCTCAACGATAAAAACCTTAAGCAAGATTTAAGCGGAGATTACGTCTTGGTTTCTGATCATTTTATTTACTTAGGAGATCAATATTTAAAGATTCCAGAAAAGTATCTTGAAATATGTCCGACTGCTCGGCACCGAGACTATATTACTATAAGAAATGAAGAATTGGCCGAAGAATTTACGGAAATGCTTTTTAGAGCTTACCAGCCGGGGTTAAACGGAAAACCACTTAACTGGAAAGAACATGAGCAGTTACAATTACTTTAACAATGGCGTTAAATAGATATTATTACCCGACAAAGTATGATTCAAGAAGCCAGGCCATATCATTAGGAGTAAAATGCACGTTTATTTCCCACCAGCAAAAAGATAAGGAATCGGCAAAGAAAATTGCAGATTACCTGATGGAGGCTGGGATTGATGTATACTTCGATGCATATGATAGTGATTTAAAAATTCATCATCAGTCAAACAATGCAAAAGCTGTAACTGATGCCATTAGAAAAGGTATAAATAATAGCTCTCATATGCTGGTTTTAGTATCACCTAATACACTATATTCAACATGGGTCCCTTTTGAAATAGGATATGGTTTTGATAAAACAGACTTATACGTATTATGTCTAAAAGGTATTCCAAAAGGGGGATTACCTGAGTATATAAAAACAGCAAAAATAATTAGAGATATCTACGACTTAAATAATCTTACAGGGAAAATTTCAGGATTGGGAAAGGAATCATTATTGAAATCAAATCTCATTGAGGGCTATAACAGTTATACAAACCCATTATATAATATTATGGATGGTTTAATAAATGAGAGCTAATAGTTATGAAATGGGCAGATTATTGTATTAGTAAATTAACATTAAACGAAAATGGTCGTATTGATAGTGTTATTTATTGTGAAGACCGAGGTGATACTTTGAGTGCAAATACAACAGAGCAAAATAGGCAATGGATGGTAAGTAAGGTACTTGAAGGAAAAACTTTTTGTGCGATAAAAAAAGTGGAAAGCGGCAGATGGAATAACATTGGAAATTTTTCATACGATGGAAACATATTCCAATGGTTTAAAATACCTAAAAATCTTACTAAGAGAAAAACTTTTAAAAGCTATTACCATTACGAAGACCAGGGATATAAGGAGAAATTTAATAACCTATTTGATGATTTAATAATACATAAATCAGTTGAAGACGGCGATATTGATTCTGATAACTCAGATGAATATATCAAGCAATTAATACATCAAGGATACCTGCATGACACCACAGTATTGATTGTATTAATTGGACCTAATACTAAGGATAGAAAGCACGTTGATTGGGAAATATCAGGAGCTCTTAACTATAAAGTGGGTGATAAATATTCGGGACTATTAGGGTTAAAATTACCTAATCATCCAGATTATGGAACAGGGCAACATACGTATGATTTATTACCGGCACGTTTATCGGATAATCTAAAATCAGACTATGCAATTATAACGGATTGGACCGATGATAGAATAATGATGCAGGAATATATTGAACTTGCTTTTGAAAGACGAGAGACCCATCTAGCCAATTTAGATAACACCAGAAAACAAATGACTGAAAACACCAATGAATAGAATCAAATATCCACTGAATATTTATGTCGTTTGGCATCCGAATTCTCCAGTTTGCAAGGAAATTGCTGAAGAGCTTTACTCAACATTTTGTAGAGATTATAAAAATCCATTATCAAGAGGAATAGGTATACCTGTTTATTTTAGAAATGTCATTTCTGAAGGTAATAAACCTCTAAACATAGATCTGAAAAACGCAGAAAAAAATGCTATCGTATTACTAATTGATGAAGAATATTTTCTGGATGAGAACTTCAAAAAGTATACGGAAGAAATTGCCGGTAAGATAGACGATAACAACCGAATTTTTCCCGTTTCTCTTTTTGATAAAGCTTATTCCATTGGATGCAATTTGAGTACACTTCAATTTACTGATGGAACAAAATTTTTCGATAAAAAATTAAACTTTGAAAAGAAAAAACACGTCGCTAAGGCTATAAGAAAAATTAAAACGGAATTATTACACGATTGCTCTAGGCTAATTTTAGATTTTCATCCAAAACAGAATGATAGAGAGAACGATAGAATCGGTTCGCCTGTGAAATTGTTTTTAAGCCACGCAAAAAAAGACGGAGAAATAACTACGATAAAATTCAAGAAATTTATTGAGGAAAACCTTAAACTCGATGTTTTTTTTGATACTGTAGATATCGCAAATGGATATGATTTTGCGGAACAATTTAAGCAGGAGATCAAACACTCAGCTTTAGTTGTTTTTCATACAGATGAATATTCAAATAGAGAATGGTGTAGAAGGGAAGTTTTAATTGCAAAAAAGTACAAATCTCCGATAGTAGTTGTTCATAATATTATTGAAGGTGAAAAAAGGACATTCCCATATTTGGGTAACATGCCAACAATTGTTATCGCCAAAGACGAAATTTTAGGATTTTATAAAATTGTAAATTTAACACTATATCAGGTGTTAAATAACTTATATCAGAGCAGGCTTCTAGAACACTTTAGAAGTATTCACAATCTCGAAAACAATGAAATTAAAATATTAACCTCTCCCCCAGAGTTATTTAATTTTCTTGATATTAAGGAGTATAAAAATGGGTTAGAGAAAAAACTAATAATGTTATACCCTGACCCCCCTCTCGGAATAGAAGAATTAAATATTTTAAATGAACTGGATGAAGATGTAGAATTTACAACGCCGATTAATTTGAATTAAATATCATGAAAGAGGATAAGATTAATATTTCAGGGGTTGAATCTGACTTAGTTGAAACTGTTAAGAAGCCGCTTAGACAAGGCGTATTGAATGGAAAAAATATCGCGATATCCGTTTCAGTTAATGAAGATTTAGAAAAAAACGGATTTTCTGAACAGCATTTGAATGATATTTCTATCGAAATAGCCAGATACATCATTGCTAATGATGGAACTGCTATGTATGGTGGAGATTTAAGAGTAGGGGGCTTTACATATTATTTTTCAGAGTTATCAAATCAGTATAAAAAGCCAAATGACAAGTCCTTTAAATTTATTAATTATTTCGTTTTTCCCAACACAAAAGCGCTAACAAGAGATGTTAGAATTGATTTTCAGTCGAAGCAAATTTTAATAAAAGAAATTAAGTTACCGAAAGAGGTCATTGTCAATGAAGATAAAGAATACAGACCTTTTGAAAATAATAAAGATAGATTTATATTATGTGAATGCTTTAAAAATATGCGAATCCAAATGGCTAAAGATTGTCAGGCCAGAGTATTAGTTGGGGGGAAAATATCAAATTACTTAGGATACATGCCTGGGGTTATTGAGGAAGCACTATTTACATTCTTGGAGAAAAAACCACTTTTCCTAGTGGGTGGCTTCGGTGGAACTACCTACAAACTTATTAGATTGATAAAAGGAGAAACTGTGGCGGAGTTAACGGATGACTTTCAGTATAATACAGAATTTCAAAAAGGATACAAGGAGTTTATAAAGGGCAAATATGAGTATTCGAATTATAAAAGTATTAAAGAAGCGTTTAGCAAATGTGATGTGAAAATGCTTTCAGAATTAAACAAACTAAGTGTCGAAGAGAACGAGATATTGTTTGAAAGTAAAAATATTCACGAGATTGTATACTTAATAATGAAGGGGCTTCGATCTATTAAATAGGGATTATCACCTCCGGTTCCCTTTACTAATGTTGTAATCGTTAAATTAAAAAATAACCTAAACTATGGAGTTCTCAATCTATCAGCAAGAAGCAAAGAAAACAATTCAGGATTATATACAAGGTAAGGATGCTAACAAATTAGTTCCCTTCCTGGGGCTGATTGGAGAGGCTGGCTCAGTAATTACCGAGCTAAAGAAAAACTTAAGAGATGGGAAGGCATACACAAATTATAACAATAAATTAAAAGAAGAGCTGGGGGATCTTTTATGGTATATTTCTACAATCGCCACTGAAAATGGACTTGAATTGAGTGATATCGCTCAATCAAATTTGATTAAAATAAAAGATAGATTTGATTTGGAGCAATCTGAGAATTTTATCATTTATGACGCTGAGTATCCTGTAGAAGAACAATTTCCTCGCGAATTTGAAATACAGTTTGAAGTTATCCACGAAGGTGATAAGGAAAAAGTAAGAGTCACGAACAACACAACCAATGTCCAACTAGGAGACGATATAACCGATAATTCGCATAAAGAAGATGGTTACAGATTTCATGACATATTCCATTTTGGATATGTAGCATTTCTTGGATGGTCCCCTGTTGTTAGAAAACTAATGGGTATCAAAAGAAAAAGTGATAGTGCCACAGATGAGATAGAAGATGGAGCGAGAGCCGCAATTACCGAAGAGCTTGTTAGCCTCTATATATACAGCTATGGTATGGATCATCAGTTATTTAAATATAGCAATAGCGTCGATACTGAAGTTTTAAAGACAGTTCAAAAATTGGTTAGTGGTATTGAGGTTAAAAATTGCACTCAAAAGCAGTGGGAAACGGCGATAATCAATTCTTATAAAGTTTATGATGAACTCAAACGTAACAACGGAGGTAGGGTATTAGTCAGTATTAAAAACAGGAGACTTATTTATCTTGGCAAATCTTAAATAAGGGTTACTTTTGTTTTAAAAAACTAAATTGATAATAAATAACAAAACGATACTTAAACCAAGCGTAGTCTTTGATACATATTGGAAGTTTGCGGCGGAACGACAGAATATTTTTTTTAATAGAATCCAGCACAAAGAAATTCTAACACGCGATCCGATTCTTCTAAAGCATAAATTCACAAATGCCTATCGTGCTTCAGATCGAGTTAGTCAGTATTTAATTAAAAATGTTATCTATAAGGGAGATCAGAGTCCAAAAGAGATCTTATTCAGGATTTTAATTTTTAAGGTTTTCAATAAAATACAAACCTGGGAGTTGTTAGAAGCCGAATTAGGTGGCATTTATTGGAGCGAATACTCGTTTGATCATTACAACAAAATCTTACATGATGCTTTAACAGCCAAAGAGCGTATTTATTCGGGTGCGTATATCATGGCATCTGGAAAAAGCACCTTTGGCTTTGACAAAAAGCATGAGAATCATCTCAAAACAATCGAACAGATGATCTCCTCTAACTTGGCAGATAAAATTCAAAATGCCGAGTCCTTGGAGGTGGTTTATAATATACTACTGTCTTATCCAACCATTGGTACATTTTTAGCCTATCAATATGCTATAGATGTTAATTATAGCGAATTAACAAATTTTGACGAAATGGATTTTGTCATGCCAGGGCCAGGAGCAAAGGACGGGATAAAGAAATGTTTCAAAAGCTTTGGAAACTACTCAGAAAGTGATATCATTCGATTTGTAAGTGAAAATCAAGAGAAGGAGTTTAATAGACTCGGACTGGAGTTTAAAAATTTATGGGGTAGGCCATTACAACTAATAGATTGTCAAAATCTATTTTGTGAAACAGATAAATACGCTAGAGTTGCCCATCCGGAAATTATTGGTTTGTCAGAAAGAAAACGAATAAAACAGATTTACAAACAAACGCATGTTGATATTAACTACTGGTATCCACCTAAGTGGGATATTAACGCAATGCTTTAAATATGGGACGGGTGCGCGCTAAAGCAACCTATTATTATATCTTTTATCGGCTCCTCCGCCCGGGAACGGCCTTTAAAATCCAATAGAAAAACCTCAAATCTTTCGATCTGAGGCTCTCATTTCAATACGGAATGGACGGGGCTCGAACCCGTCCATAATTGAAGTATCCCATAAGACCCTTTTAATTTCTGGCTTTTGAGTCACTGGTTTACCACTGCCGTTGCTACTTACCACTCCTATTCACTACTCATCACTCACCAAATATATTTTGATTTTACAAACAAGTGCCTATCTTTGCACGGCTCATCTATAGTTTTACTATACAAAAAATGAACGGTTATACATTATATCATCTCCATTTGCACCATCACCACTATGTGGTGACAAGATAATGTATGTTTCTACGCGAAATAACAACCCCGTTTATACTCTTTTTATAGTTCTTAAAATCAAACAGTGAAAACACTCAAAATAGCGATCCAAAAATCGGGTCGGCTCAACGAAAAATCCGTTGAATTATTAAAAAATTGCGGCCTTAATTTCGAAAACTATAAAAGTTCGCTCATATCCCCTGTATCCAACTTCCCGCTCGAAATACTGTTTTTGCGCGATGATGATATACCCGAATATGTTCAGGACGGCATCGCAGACCTCGGCATTGTTGGCGAAAACGTGATTCAGGAAACAGAGGTCGAAGTAGTTTATCTTCAAAAGCTCGGTTTTGGACAATGTTCGTTAAAAATAGCCGTGCCCAACAACCATACGATCCAGCATCTTGGCGCGCTGAACGGCAAATCGATAGCCACCACCTACCCCGTTATTTTAGATAAATTCCTGAAAAAGAATAATATAGAAGCCGAGATACGCACCATTTCGGGTTCCGTAGAAATATCGCCGGGCTTGGGGCTGAGCGATGCGATATGCGACCTGGTATCGACCGGCGGAACGCTTAAAAGCAACGGCCTTGTTCCGTTCGCCGATGTGATGTCGTCCGAAGCGGTACTGATCGGAAGCAAAGAATCCGAAGGTTCCGAACTGGTGAAAGAATTGATCCAGCGGGTGCAATCAGTTTTGCGCGCCAAGGAAACCAAATATGTAGTTTTGAATGTTCACAGGGATAACCTCCCTGCTATTATTAAATTATTACCCGGGGTAAAAAGCCCGTCGGTACTTGGGTTGGCCGAGGAAAACTGGTGCGCGGTGCATACGGTAATACCCGAACGTGATTTTTGGGACAAGATAAGCCAGCTTAAACAAGCCGGCGCAGAGGGAATTGTAGTAATGCCGATCGAGAAGATTATTTTATAGGATCAATTAAAAGCAGATTTCAAAGTCTCCCCTACCGGGGGAGATTTAGATGGGGCTAAATGAAGCGATATAATTATTCAGATTTAACAAAACAGGATATCCAAAAACTGGTGCAGCGCAATGTTGATCCAACCAACGAGATCGCGGCCATCGTAGAAGATATCATCGCCCACGTGCGCGACAATGGCGACAGCGCTTTGCTGGATTATGCCCTGAAATTCGACAACGTGGAACTGGATAAGCTTTACCTGGACAAAGCTGAATTAGAGAAGATCGCGTTAGCCGTAACACCGGCGCAAAAACAGGCGCTGCAAGTCGCTTATAATAATATCCGGAAATTTCACGAGGCACAGGTAAAGACGGAAGAGAAAATAGAGACCATGCCGGGTGTTTCGTGCTGGCGCGAAGCAAGGCCCATTGAAAAAGTGGGTTTATATATTCCGGGTGGGAGCGCTGTACTGCCAAGCACCTTTTTAATGCTGGGCATACCCGCGCGTATTGCAGGCTGTCACGAAATTGTGGTATGCTCCCCGCCGCAAAAGAATGGCATGGTAAATACGTTTGTAGCTTACGTTGCGTTGCTGTTGGGAATAGATAAAATATATCTTGCCGGCGGCGCGCAAGCGATTGCAGCCATGGCTTACGGCACACAAAACATTGCTAAAGTCGACAAGATATTCGGCCCCGGAAATCAGTTTGTAACAAAGGCAAAAACAATCATACAATCTACGACGACAACTGCCATCGATATGCCTGCGGGACCATCGGAAGTGCTGGTAATAGCCGACGAAACGGCTAAGCCGGCTTATGTAGCTGCCGACTTGTTGGCACAGGCCGAACATGGGGTGGACAGCCAATCAATCCTGGTATGTACCTCAAATAAAATTGCAGAAGAAGTTTTAGCGGGAGTGGACAAACAAATACCGGTGCTCCCGCGTGCCGGGATCGTAAAAAAAGCCCTTGAAAACTCGTACGTTGTGATAACCGCGACATTGGATGAAGCTATGGATTTCAGCAACCAGTATGCGCCGGAGCATTTGATCCTGGCAACAACAAACTGGCAGCAAATAACAGCAAACATCTTAAACGCGGGCTCTGTATTCCTGGGCAATTTGACACCGGAAAGCGCTGGCGATTATGCTTCGGGAACCAATCATACCTTGCCAACCAGCGCATATTCAAGGGCTTATTCGGGCGTATCGGTCGATTCGTTTATCAAAAAGATCACGTTTCAGCATATCACACCCGAAGGGATTGAAAATATAGGGCCCTCGGTGGAAATATTGGCGGAATTGGAAGGATTGCACGCGCACAAGAATGCGGTGAGCATAAGAATGTCTGAACCTTGATTTTTAGGATTGAAAGATTGCCATGATTACTCGAGTTAAAATCAAGAAAATCCCCAAATCCTAAAAATCATGGTTCAGACAACAAAATGAAAAGAACATGTTTAGCATTAATAACATACTCAGAGAAAACATCAAAAACCTCGTTCCCTATTCATCCGCGCGCGACGAGTACCAGGGCGAGGCGAGCGTATTTCTGGATGCGAACGAAAACGCTTTTGGCTCCCCGCTGGAGCAGCAGTTCAACCGCTATCCCGATCCTTTGCAGTACCAGGTAAAAAAGCGGTTAAGCGAGATCAAAGGCGTACCGCCGCGAAATATATTTTTAGGCAACGGCAGCGATGAGGCGATCGATATCCTGTTCCGCAGCTTTTGCAACCCCGGCGTCGATAATGTGATTTTGGTACCGCCTACTTACGGCATGTACCAGGTATCAGCCAATATTAACGATGTTGCGGTGCGCAATGTGCCGCTTACAGAAAATTTTCAGCTGAACCTTGAAGGGATTGCCGAGGCGATCGATAATCACACCAAATTGATATTTGTATGTTCGCCGAATAACCCAACTGGCAATTCGATGAACAGGGCCGACGTGGAGACTTTACTGGCTAATTTTAACGGGCTGGTAGTGGTCGATGAGGCTTATATCAACTTTAGCCGGCAAAAAACCTTCATACAGGAATTGACCGAATATGCCAACCTGGTGGTGCTGCAAACTTTATCGAAAGCATGGGGTTTGGCTGGGCTGCGCGTGGGGATGGCTTTTGCAAGTGAAGAAATTATCGAGGTGATGAACAAGGTAAAGCCGCCTTACAACATCAACGAAGCATCGCAGCAGCTGGCCTTGCAGGCACTGGCGAATATTGAGCAGGTGAACAACTGGATAAAGGAAACGCTGATCCAGCGCGACAACCTGGTATTGCAGCTCAAAGATTTTGACTTTGTACTGGATATATATCCCTCCGATGCCAATTTTATCCTCGTAAAAACAACAAATCCGAAAGGGATATATAATTATTTGGTTGAAAAAGGCATTATTGTACGCGACCGTTCAAAAGTCGACCTTTGTGCAGGCTGCCTGCGGATAACCGTGGGGACACCGCAAGAAAATAATACCCTGATCCAAACCTTACAAGATTTTAAATGAGCAAGCCGCAAAAAATGTTGTTTATAGACCGCGACGGCACCATGATCATGGAGACTGCCGACGAACAGATCGATTCGTTTGCCAAACTGGAGTTCTATCCCGGCGCTTTGAAATATTTGCCCAGGATCGCAAGGGAGCTTGATTATGAACTGGTGATGGTATCCAACCAGGACGGGCTGGGAACCGCCTCGTTTCCCGAAGAAACCTTTTGGCCCGTGCAAAACTTTATCCTCAAAACTTTTGAGAATGAAGGCGTCAAATTTTCCAATATCTGTATCGACCGTTCATTCCCATCCGAAAATTCGCCAAACCGCAAGCCTGGCACGGGCATGCTTACACAGTATTTTGACAAAAATAAATACGACCTTAAAAATTCATTCAGCATCGGCGATCGCAAAAATGATATTTTATTAGGTCATAACCTTGGGGCAAAAGCCATATGGCTGAATAATCACACCAATCTGGGCAACCAGGAATTCAGCGGTAAGGATGAAGAAAAAACTATAAAAGACACCATCGCCCTCGAAACCGCCGACTGGGAAAAGATATACGAGTTTTTGAAATTAGGCGAGCGCGTAGTAGAGCATCGCCGGGCCACAAAAGAAACGGACATCTACAGTAAAATAAACCTCGACGGCAAGGGAGAGGCGAAGGTTTCGACCGGGCTACATTTTTTCGATCACATGCTCGACCAGATCGCGCGGCACGGAAACATTGA
>Ga0134128_10006949_pt1 | contig 13694 bp, 12 predicted proteins | sample KB31754_FD_96462 | JGI IMG/M metagenome (GOLD analysis project Ga0134128, IMG submission 96462) | Terrestrial soil microbial communities with excess Nitrogen fertilizer from Kellogg Biological Station, Michigan, USA - KB3-175-4 | ecosystem: Environmental > Terrestrial > Soil > Unclassified ... | reverse complement strand
ATTTAGCAGACCTACCTTGTGCCTGATCACATTTTGTTGAAAACTACTCATGGGGTTACTCCTTTGCGCTTTTCGCGCTCAATTTGATAAAGATTCGTACCTCTATCAAACCGGGTAACCCCACCTTTGGCAAGGCCCTACTGTCAGATTAAATCGAAACTACTACAATTTATGCGACCCTTCGAGCGACTAATACGCATTGCGGCTCAGCATGGAGCTGAGCGAACGGTACGTAATATAAAAAATCTGATCGAGGTTGAGACTAATACTGCAACTAACACATAGCGATACAGAGAGCTACGACTACTCAAACATCGGACGAGAGGATAGCTCGATAGCAAGTCGCAAAGCAGACGAACCCGTGCGTTGACTTTACACCCATCGATCGGATATTTGGTATCGAACATTTATTGTGCGCTCGCTAACTCCCTGAGCTGGATATCCGATCACACTACCCCTCAAGATGAGGATTTACGGTCTCCAGCTTACTCTCACTCTCTCGAAGCAGCTAGAACGGCTGTCACTAAATGAACCAGGAGGTGTTCATGTTGCACGACAAATGGCTTACCGCGAGACTAGCGTATCTACGTGACCTCGAAGCACCAAGCGAACAACAACAACAGCTCCTCTTGTTGGCGGACAAGCTCAAGCGCACTAACGCTGACGCGCGTATCCTTACCGCGTTAATTAAAGCGGAGGCGGCGGCCGAGCGGGCACAAAGGGCAAAGGCGGAAGCCGCGCGCCTTGCGGCAAGGGATGAGGAGGCGGCACGTATTTTGGAAGCGATCAATAGAGAGGCGGTTTTCAGAGAGCGTGACCAGGAGTTGTACAATGCTGCCGAGTTGCTGATTCTCGCAGGTCTCGTGAATCCGGCCACCCGTACTCCGGCATTCGATCGAGGGGAGCTACTGGGAGCTCTGCTCGGATTGGCAAATGTGCCGGCAGAGGATCCTAGAAGACGCGAGTGGAAGCGTGCCGGAGATGCATTGCTCGCTGAGAAAACAAAATAAGCGTGTCATACATCTGCCCGAGTAAAGTATTGTTTCTTTCTGGCTAATGCACCAGCTGATTAATTTCCATGATGGGGAGCAGTATGGCAAGAACGATCATCAGCACGACGCCCCCCATTACCAGGATCATTATCGGTTCCAGCAGCGTTAAAAAGACGCCCAGTCGCCGCTCCAGCGCCTGGGCTTCGAGCTGAGCAGCGCGTTCGAGCATTTCTTTAAGCTTGCCGCTCATTTCTCCGCTTGCGACCAGATGCACGAGCAGTGGCGGAAATACGCGGGTTTCCCGCAGTGCTCTGGAGAGGCTTGCGCCTTCGCGGACCTGTTCGATGGTATTTTCGATCGCTTTACGCATGACCATGTTGCTCATCACGCGTGCACCGGAACTGAGCGCTTTAAGAAGCGGCACGCCTCCTCCGACCAGAATGGAAAGCGTGCTGGCGAAACGGGATGTATTGCTGCTGCGAATCAACGATCCCAGCCATGTGGTGCGCAGCAGCAGAGCGTGCCAGCGATATCTGATGTCATCACGCCGCAGCGCGACGCGTGCGGAAAGTCCCCCGCCGGCAATGGCGAGAATCAGATAAGGCCATGACATGAGAAGGAAATCGCTCAGTCCGATCAGCGCGCGAGTCAGGAGGGGCAGGCTCTGGCGGGAATGCTGAAATACCTGAACTACCTGGGGAACCACATACATGAGCAGGCCGGCAACAATGATAATGGCAATAATGGTCACCAGTGCCGGGTAAAGGAGCGCAAGACTGGTTTTCTGTTTTAGTGTCTGGCGTGCATCGAGATACTCGGCAAGATGACGCAGTACCAGCGGCAATGTGCCCGATTCTTCCCCGCCATGTACCAGCGCCCGGTAGAAATCGGGAAAACTCCTGCTGTAGCTGCCTAGCGCGGCGGAGAGGGAGAGTCCGGCAATCACTTCTGTTTTGACACCGCCGAGCACTTCGCGGGTCATCGGCTCCTCGGCGGACTCGATCAGCGCAGCAAGCGACTGCTCGACTGTCAGGCCGGCGGTCAGCAAGGTAGCCATCTGTCGTGTCAGCAGACTCAGCTCCTCCGGGCGTAAGCCTCGGACCCAGGGCCCCTGGCCGCGGTCGCGAGCGCGAACCTGATCGACGGCCGAAGGCAGCAAGCCCTGCGCGCGCAACTGCGCCCGCGCCTGTCGCGCGGTATCAGCCTGCAGCACACCCGTTACCGTGCGGCCTTCGGGATCAAGCGCTTCGTAGCGGTACGCTTCCATATGGAACTGCTATTCGCGTGTCACACGCACGACTTCCTCCAGGCTGGTGATGCCCTGGGTAGCGAGACGCATGCCGTCGTCACGTAACGAGCGCATTCCAGCGGAAACCACATACTCTCGCAGGTCTTGTTCGGACACGCGATCATGAACTCGCCGGCGCAGATCATTGTCAACCGCGAGCAATTCATAAATCCCGGTGCGTCCCTGATAGCCGGAGTGATTGCATGCAGCACAACCCTGTGCCTTGTATAAAATTGCGGAAGCCGAAAAAGAGCCAAGGGAAGGGGATTTTCCCATGTCCTCGTCCCAAGGCTGGCGACATTCCAGACAGAGCCGCCGCACCAGACGCTGCGCGCCTACGCCGATGAGACTCGATGCCAGCAGAAACGGCTCCACTCCCATGTCGACAAGCCGGGTCACGGCGCTTATCGCATCATTGGTATGCAGGGTCGCAAATACCAGATGACCCGTAAGACTGGCCTGTACCGCGATCTGTGCGGTTTCGAGGTCGCGAATCTCTCCGATCATGATGACATCCGGATCCTGACGCAGGATTGTCCGCAAGGCTCGCGCAAACGTCATTTCGATTCGCGGGTTGACCTGGGTCTGGCTGATGCCATCAAGATCGTACTCGACGGGGTCCTCAACCGTCATGACGTTGAGCGACGCGGAATCCAGCCTCGACAGGGCGGCGTAAAGCGTGGTTGTTTTACCCGACCCGGTGGGACCGGTTACGAGAATAATGCCATGGGGCTCGCGAATAAGCCTGTCCATGCGAGTCAACGTGATTTCATCCATGCCAAGCCGGGGGAGATCCAGGTGGCCAGCCTGCTTGTCCAGCAAACGCAGTACGGCGCGTTCGCCGTGTGCGGTAGGGATGGTGGATACGCGTACGTCGACCGGCCTGCCCGCCATCCTGAGTGTAATCCGGCCGTCCTGCGGAAGGCGTTTTTCCGCAATGTCGAGCTGCGCCATGATCTTGATGCGTGAGATGAGGGCGGCATGTAATGCGCGTGCCGGTTCGATCAGGTCGCGCAATGTGCCGTCCACTCGCAACCGCACAACCGAGCGTGTTTCATAAGGTTCAATGTGGATATCGGAGGCCGCGTTGCGTAACGCCTGTGTAAAGAGCGCGTTGATCAGCCGGATGACAGGAGCATCATCCTGGCTCTCGAGCAGGTCCTCGACCTTCGGCAGCTCCTGCAATAACCTCGAGAGGTCTATATCCTGTGCGAGATCATCTGCGAGCGCGGCGGCGCCTTCGTTTGCGCCGTTATACAGTGCCGAAACGACCTCATTGAACTCGTCGGTATCGATGCGTCGTGCCCGCAGAGGCACGCCCAGAACGCGACGCAACTCCGCCAGTGCTCCGGCCTGGACTTCGTCGCGGACCACCACCTCTGCGTGATCGCTTGTGACCCTCGTCACGGCCACTCCATTTGTTTTGACAAAGACATAAGGAATCCTGTCAGACGACATTATCGGTGCCCGGTTTCAGGGTGTATTATCCATCACTCCCCCGGTATCCCAGTTGCCTTGAGCATTGGAGATATCCGGACTATCTGGACTATCGGGAGTAACGCTGTCATCAAGGATGACAGGCGGCGGTTGACGCGGCGGCAAAACAGGCGATTCCATATCCGGAAGCACAAGATTGAACCCGGGACTGGCTTTTTTCTGTTCGCTCAGCACCCGATCGTACTGTGCGTCAGAAAGCGGATCGGCAGCTTCGCCCGATCGCATCAGCGTTGGCCGCAGGAATACCATCAGATTGGTTTTGTTGCGCGACCGCTTGTTGTAACTGAACAATTGTCCGACCAGCGGAATCCCTCCGATCAGTGGAATTCTTTCAACCGAGTCAGTTACCGTATCCTGCATCAGACCGCCGAGCACGAGAATCTGCCCGTCGTCCACCAGCACTGTCGATTCTATCGAGCGCTTGTTGGTAATCAACCCGTTGGTGGCATTGACCGTGCCAGGAACGACGCTCGAGACCTCCTGAAAAATCTGCACACGGACAGTGTTGCCTTCCGAGATAAGCGGCTTGATCTTCAATGATAATCCCACATCCTGGCGTGAGACGGTCTGAAATGGGGAGGTAACGGCACCGCCCACTGGCGGAATGAATTGGCCGGTCGGAATCGGAACATTCTGCCCGATCACAATTCTGGCTTCTTCGTTATTCAGTGTCAGCAGGGTAGGAGTGGAAAGAATGTTGGCATTGGCATCCGTTTCCAGCGCCCGGATGAGCGTATGAATGTTGAGAACAGGGCCGATGCCGGGAATAGCCGTGACAAGGCCATTCATGATGCCGATGGTCAGACCGGACGCTGCATTCGCTATCGGACTCTGGGCAGTGGAGATGATACTGCCGCCCCCGGCAGTGCCGGCATTGAAATTGGTGCCACCGAAAACCTGGGTTCCGCCTTGCGCCGCATTGCTCAGATTCTGCCACTGAATGCCGAATTCCGCGGCTCTGTCGGCAGTGATTTCGGCAATCAGCGCTTCAATATAAACCTGCACGCGGCGCACGTCGAGCTTCTCTACCACTGCGCGCAAATTATTATAAATAGCATCCGGGGCAGTAATAATGATCGAGTTGGTGGCTGCATCCGCCTGAATGATGCCGAATGTGGCGGAGGTCGCGGCAGTTTGCATCGGAGCCGGGGTGACGGTGGAAGCAGCGGGAACAGCCCCTCCGAGGCTGGAGCCCGGCATGGAGGTGCCCATCGAGCCGCCTATTGAGGTACCTGTCGAGGCACCCATCCCACCGCTGGTGGACGCCCCAAGGGAAGACGTTCCAAAAGCCGTGCCGGTTGCCTGACTCAGCCCTGAAGATGAGGAAACCGGGGACGCCATGTTGTGATAGACCGCCCTGAGGGTTTCGGCAAGCCTGACTGCATCGGCATTCTTGAGAAAAACGACGTGCATGTTGCCAGCAGCGCTGGTCGGAGAATCGAGCACTGTTACCAGTTGGCGCAGACGCGCAAGCGCTGCCCGGTTTCCGGAGCGTGCAAGGAGAGTATTCGAGCGAGCATCGGCGACGATTGTGAAACGCTGCTGAGTCGGGTCTGCGGCCCCCTCGGCCTGGGACTGCATCGATTCAGAAAACAGCCGGTTCACGGTTTGTGCGACATCGATCGCCGAGGCGTGCTGAAGGGGTATCGAGACGGGATCGGTTCCACTTGGCTGATCCAGCGAATCAATTATTTTTGCCAGGCGTTGGAGATTGCTCGCGTAGTCTGTAATAACCAGCGTGTTACTGTTGGGGTTTGCAGTGATACTGTTGTTTGGAGCAATCAGCGGACGTAGAATCGGCACCATCTGCACCGCGGATTCATACTGCAGCGTAAATACCTGGGTCTGGATACGGTCACCTGCGGACTGCCGCTGGTTCGTGGGGCCAAATGTCGGGCTCCGGTATAGCTTGGCATCACTTTCCGGAACGACTCTGATGATGCCATAATCCTCAACAACTGCATATCCATGCAATCGCAATGCCGACAGGAATACTTCGTAGACCGCCGATCTCGGCACCGGCTTGGCTGAAACGATGTTGATCGTACCCTTGACGCGCGGATCGAGCATGAAATTTTTCCGGGTAATTTCGCTGACCGCTTTCACCACGCCTTCAATATCGGCATTGACGAAATTGAGTGTAACGAGATCCTGACCGGCAGAAGGCTTAGATGTACTAGCGCGCAGGGAATCCGCTTTCGGCAGGGCTCCCGGCGGGACGTCAATTTCCTCGACTGGCAGAGCGGCGGAGGGATTTACAGGCCACGTCTCAGTGGCCCAACTCGCCACCACCATCCATAAAAAAACTGCACATAGCGAGCGATGCCGCATGATTTACCTCTGTAGCCCATGAGATGACGGCATCATTCAGTTATGACCGGTGCCTGAAGTTCGCCAGGCAGGTCTGTCTCCACCGGAAAAGCAGGGCCTGCAGGCGGGTTCTGACGCTGCAATACAAGTGTTTCTCGCATTCCGTCACGTTCCAGGACAATATGTTCGGGGCGGACTTCAGCAAGCAGGAGGCCGGGAGCGATGTCTTCACCTTCGGGCACCGCAAGCGTCTCTTTTCCATCCACTTGCAGGAGCGCGTATCCACGCCCACCCCCGGAAGCGGCGATAACCCCGAACAGCCTGATCTCAGGTCCGGCAGGAACAGCAATGGATGGCTGTTCTCGCTGTGCAATACCGAACAGGTCGCTAACAGTCGATATATCTTCGGTCGCTTCCATGTTCGCACGCGTGCCTGACTCGAGGTTGGGCGGAGGGTGGGGGATGAACCAGAGGCGTGCCCAGTACAACAGCACCCCTCCAAGCAACGCGAGTGCAGCGAGGATGATCAAATATACAAGGGCTGTTTGCGCGCGATTCGACCGGTCGATCGAGATTTCCGGCATTCCTTTAATGCTTAACTTTTCAATACGGCTGAAGTAATGACCGAGAGATTTGACTTGAAGGAAAAGTTTTATATTTCCTGTGGAAATGATAGATCATGGCAAGGTTATACGAGTCCTAATAAGAAGCACTTTTATCGGTCTGATCTGAATTGGATCACTTGGGACGCAATTGTACCCTGATCACCTCTCTGCGGGAGTCCTGAAAGTTGTGCCTGGTGTACTCTCGCCGGTAATTTGAACAATCTGGGCAAGGTGCAGCAACCGGCTTTCTTAAAAGTGAAAATGGGCCAGTGATTTGTTCCTGTTTGGCGAATAAGGGATATGTTTTTTTTGAGATTATTGCTGACGTCACTTCCCGGCGCGACTGAAAATTTTTCCCGGCGAGGCCAATGTTGCGCTGCGTCGAGACGTGGATTATGAGGACAGATCGGGAAGCACATATCATGGTGCAAGACCGGAATCGACAATGAACACTTTCTTGGGTAATCTTGGTTCCATTTTGTCCGTTTTTTGATGGGTATTTACGTAAAAATGATAGAGAAATCTGCTTCCGGTTTATTCTCTGAAAGACGACGAGCTCCGGCCCATTTGACCGCCCCAGAGTATGGACTGCGCGGAAGGCAGGGCGGCTTTACTTTGCTCGAGGTCATGGTGGTAGTGGTAATTCTCGGAATTCTCGCTGTAATGGTGGTGCCGAAGATCATCAGCCGTCCTGATGAAGCGCGTATCATCGCAGCAAAACAGGATGTCGCAAGCCTGATGCAGATGCTCAAGCTGTACCGTCTCGACAACCATCGCTATCCCAAGACCGAGCAGGGATTGCAGGCGCTGGTAACGAAGCCGACCGATCCGCCGATTCCACCCAACTGGAAAGCCGGAGGATATATCGAGCGTCTTCCGAAGGATCCCTGGGGCAACCCTTATCAATACCTGAACCCTGGGGTTCACGGTGAAATCGACGTTTTCAGTTTCGGGGCGGATGGCGCCCGCGGAGGAGACGGTAACGATGCGGATATCGGCTCCTGGAATCTGTAAGACCAACAGGATTCGTGACTGAGATAAGAGCCGGGGGCGGATTCACGCTCATCGAAGTGCTTGTCACACTGGTGATTATCGGGCTTTTTGCGGGACTCATCAGCAGCATAGTGCGGCCGGACGAACGGGCTCTTCTTCGTGTCGAGGCGGAACGGCTGGCGCAACTCCTTGACCTGGCTGGGGTTGAGGCGCGTATGTCAGGAAGATCTCTCGCCTGGACAACAGATGGCTCGAGCTATCGGTTCTTGCGGAACCAACGAGACGCCGGCTGGTCGGAAATTCGCAACAATGATCTCTTCCGGGAACGAACGTTTCCACAGGGTATGAAGATCGCAGGCATGTCGATCGAAATGTCGCCAGCAGATTTTATGCGACTGGAGTTCAATCCTCACGGTTCGATGCCGGCTTATGCCATAAAGATATCTTTTGGGACGGAACGCTATACAGTCACAGGATCTCCGGTCGGCGATGTGCAGGCATTGCCGGGAGAGGGAAGATCGAATGATGAAATCATACCCCGGCAGCTGCGGTAGAGGTCGTGGATTCACGCTGGTTGAGGTTCTGGTCGCATTGGCAATCATTGCGTTTGCTCTCATGGCCGCACTGCGTGCCGCAGGGCAGGGGACAATCAATGTCGGTGAATTGCGCTCGCGACTGCTGGCAGGATGGGTTGCAGAAAACCTGCTGACAGAGCAGCGTGCTCGCGGCGCATGGCTGCCGCCTGGCACATATCGTGGAACAGCAAAGCAAGGAAATATGGATTTCACGTGGCGGGCGGATATTATAGAAACTGCAAATCCCTCATTTCGGCGGGTCAATATTTCGGTATTTGCGCCTGTTGGGGAATCGCACCTGCTTGCGCATCTGACAGGATATCTGGCGCAACCGGCAGTCCCGGGAAACCCGTGAGCAGGCTTGTCGGGAGACAGCGTCATGGCAGTTTGCAGGAGTGGAAGATTGCCGCTCAACTTTCCTATGACTTCTTGCCTTCATGTCCCCGACGAGGAAGATGTTCATAATCCATTTCCATGAAATCCATGCGTGAAACCAGTTTTCGGGGATTTACCCTGATTGAGCTGCTGGTTGCGCTGACTGTTCTGTCTTTGCTGGCAGTGATGTCTTATCGTGGACTTGGAGCGGTACTCGATGCGCAAGAGTATGTCAGGCGGGAAACTGAAAAGTGGCGCCGCATAAATTTATTCCTCACAAGGTTTGAACGTGATGTGCAACTTGCGATACCGCGTCCGGTTCGAACCGGCTCCGGCGTCTTGCCGGCCTGGCGTGGAGTGATTAAAGCGGCGCCCGATGGGGGCTTGTTGCCCTACATGGAATTCAGTCGTCTGGGATCCATCGAAGAAACGGATGCCGCACGGCGGACTGCCTACCAGCTGAATGATAAACGGGAAATCGAGCTTTGGTTGTGGCCGGGTCTTGACATCGGTCCCCGGACAGTGGCCATGCGTTATCCGGTATTGGCTGGTGTGGCGAAAATGGAGTTGCACTATCTAACCGCAAATCGTGCATGGGTGAATGCGTGGCCAAGTGCAGCGCCTGACTCGCCGGTGTCTACGATTTCTTCCATTCCCCAGGCTGTGCGCCTGCGCATTGCCCTTGCCTCGGGAGAGGAAATAGAACGTATCTTTCAATGAAGTCATGAGAACAGGACAGCGTGGGGTAGCAGTCGTCCTTGCCATGGGTGTCGTTGCCCTCGCGTCGATAACCGCAACAGCTATCATTACCTCTCAGGGTATCTGGTCACGACAAAGCCAGCTTGCGCATGACTACGTTCAAGCGCAGGCGATGGTCAAGGCGGGGGTGGACTGGGTTCGCGCCGTGCTAAGCGATGACAGCCGGATGGGCAGCGTCGATCACCTGGGCGAACCCTGGGCATTGCAGATGCCAGCGATGCCCGTTGAAAACGGTGAGCTCACGGGCCACATCCACGATCAGCAGGGCTTGTTCAATCTGAACAATCTGGCTCCCGATGGAAAAATCAGTGCGGCACAGCTTGCTCACTTCAAGCGCTTGCTGGCCTTGCTCGATTTGCCGGATGCGCTTGCCGATGCGTTGGCTGACTGGATAGACGCTGACAGCGAACCTCATCCGCAACACGGCGCCGAGGATGAATATTACAGTGTGCTGAACCCCTCTTATCTTACTGCCAACAGACCCCTGACCGATGTAGCGGAACTGGCCCGTATTCGCGGTTTCAACAGAGATATCCGCGCGCGTTTGCGCCCGTTCGTGACGGCCCTGCCGAGCTTTACCACTGTCAATGTCAATACCGCGTCACCCGAAGTGCTTGCTGCCATTGTTGAGGGTCTGGGAATTGGAAATGCCCGCATATTGACTCTCCAGCGCGCGCGCGCCCATTTTCGCGATCACGCCGATTTTCTCAACCGTCTTCCTCAGGGCGCTGCGGTAGAGGAAAGCGATATTGGAACCGGTAGCAATTATTTTCTCGCGACACTCAGCGTAGCTATCGGCGAAGCGCAGGCCGGGGGAGTGGTTCTCCTTAACCGTGATGAGGGCGGGTGGCCCGCTATTGTCTGGCGTAAATATTCATGAGTCTGCTAAGAATCCGATGCCATCTTCTGGAGGAACCATTGAATTGCCAATGGATATGGATTGGCGATGATGAACTGCCCTTGACAGGGGAAGGGCAGATAGCTGATCTGCCGAAAAACGCGAATTCCGCCCAGTTGGTCATTCCAGCTGCCCAGGTTTTGCTCACACGGGCTCGCTTACCCGATGCTGCCAGGCGGCGGACTGGATCAGTACTGGCTTTTGCTGTGGAAGAAGAGATGCTGCGTGAGCCTGATGCTAATCAGGTGAGCTGGATCGGTTCTGCTGGAGACGAGGGGGTGCTCGCGGCTGTGGATAAAAAAGGGCTGACAGAGTGCCTCGATGCGCTTCAGGCTGCTGCTATCCGGGTGGATGAAGTTTACTGTGAAACACTGTTATTGCCATGGATACCGGGAGAATGGAGTCTTGCCTGGGATGGCCAGGAAGGTTTTGTGCGCACTGGCGAGTTTGAAGGGGGAGCAACAGATTGCGGAGACGATGCATCTCCTCCGCTGTCGTTGCATCTTATGCTCGAAGAGGCGGAAAGGCATGGAGCGAGACCGGCCTCCATCGCGCTCTATACAATTGAGCCTGAAGTCGCAATGACATTTGAGGGGGGTGCCGGTGGGGTCATGAAGAATCCTGCGACAGCGCCGCATATCGAAGCGTGGCAAGGCGTGCTCGGCATTCCTGTATACATTGCGGGGACCTGGGATTGGCGCAGGGCACCGCAATCCAGTATCAGCCTGCTGCAGGAACGCAAACGCTGGCCTCTTTTCAGTGGGCTTTTTTCACGTCTGCGGCCAGCAGTCTGGATCGGCGCGGCAGCGTTGGTGATCCATTCCCTGGCCATTGCCGCTGACTGGGCATTGCTTGCCGATGAAGAACGTGCCTTGCATCAGCAAATGGAAACCCGGTTTCGCGCCATATTTCCGGCTGCGGTCGCAGTAGTGGACCCTGCGCTACAGATGCGCCGAAAGCTCGTCGAGGCACGGCATGCGGCAGGAGTGCCTGATACCGCCGATTTCCTTCCCATGATCAAAACAGTGGGAGCGGGATTGAGCGAATTGGCTCCTGGCGGCCTGCACGGGGTTTCCTATGATAGCGGGAGAATAACGCTTGAGCTGGCCGTTGAGGAAGGACTTGCGAACCGTATTGCCGCCCAATTGCGGGAAAACGATCTGAGGGTAGATATCAACCCGGCTTCGGCAGATGCGAGAGATGGAATCGTTGTGCTCGTGGTGAGGATCCCGTGAGGGAACGGCTGCGGAAAGCATGGGAATCACGCTCTCCCCGGGAGCGGCGGCTCATCATGATATTGGGGGTGATTTTGAGCGTGGTACTTTACCTGTGGCTGGTCAGCGCCGCGGACAGGGCGCGTACCCGGTTGCGCTCGAGCCTTCCGCAATTGCGCGTCCAGGCGGAAGAGTTCGAGCAGCAGGCCGCCGGGTATGAGCGCATAAAGGTTACTCCATCCACGCCTCCGTCATCCGGTGATTTGCAGGCGCTTGCGCAAACCCAGGCGGATGACCTAGGGCTTTCCTATGCTTTGAATGGCATCGATGCGCTGGACGATGATCAGGTTCAGGTCACGTTTCAGGCTGTTCCATTCGCGGACTGGCTGAAGTGGACCGTGGCAATGCAGTTACAGCGTGTGCGTTTTGAAAAGGGCCGGATTGAAGCCTTGCCCGAACCGGGAATAGTGACCGTGACGGGAACATTCGTGCGTGCCGCTCCAGAGTAGCACCCGATTGCGGCCGGACCAGTTATGGAATTTTTTGGCGAGCCCATCACCAGCCTGTGACCAATAAGCGGTAGCAGTTACGCCAGAAGATAATCCTTGTCCCAAAAGATATTCCTTACCCTCGAATCTCACCCGTTATAGTCCCGTCGTTCTTCAACGACATTCACATTCCCTTATTCTCAGGAATTTATCCTCTGCCGAGCATTTTTGCGTCGCTGGAAGGCGACGGTCACATGGGACTCGTTTCGCCCAAGTATCTGTTTTGGCTAAAAGAGCAGGGTTGGCATAGAAAATGCTTCAAACGGGCTCAAGCTGATCATTTATTGGAAAAGGCAGGAGCTGGAAACAACAGAGGAATATTTGAGAGAGAGCGATGTTCTGCAGGAACCGATTCAGTTTATTTTCCGGCAACTCGATTTGCGCATGACGTCACCGGGAATTTCTTCAGCTGATTCCCTGGACATCTAATCATCCCGTTGCAGGCTACGGCGCGAGCCGCTAGCTCGACCGAAATTCCGGCAGGAGCCCCAGACCTCCAGCTTCGGGTCAAGCCGCTGCATCTCATCAGCCCCCCGGATTACATGAGTATTGACTTGCTTATTTCCAGAGTTCTATGGAAGGACGTGGGACGCGTTATAAACGTAACGGCCTACAGATTTATTGCTGCTTTTTTTGAAACTTGATTTTTCACAATCAGAAAGGAGTCGAACGTGAACACCGACAAGAGGCAAGAGCAGACCGGCTTACCGGCCCGGCCTGCCGAGATGCTCATATCAACCATATTCGCAGGCGCTGCCTCATCCCGCCACTGCTTTGCAGTGGTGATACTGGGAGCTTTTCTGGGGCTGGCTCCGGTCATTTCCAGTGCAGAACCTCCGGAGGGCAGGGGGCCTGGAGTGAAAAAGCCGCTTGGCTGGGCGAAAGGCCGCATCCTGGTCATGCCGCGCGCCGGGCTGCCGGAAACGGAACTGGCAAAAGTTCTGGGGGAACATGGCGGCAAGGGCAGGAAGATCGGGCAGAGCAATCTGTACATCGTGGACTTGCCGGGCAATGCTTCCGAGAAGGCGGTAGCGGCACGGCTGGCGCACCATCCGGCATTCAAGTTTGCTGAGATCGACCAGGAAGTGGAACCTGCGCTCATCCCCAACGATCCCTACTATGGCAGCGCCTGGCATTTGCCCAAGATTGGCGCTCCCTCCGCCTGGGACAGTTCTCTGGGCAGCGGTGTGACCATCGCCATTCTGGACTCAGGAGTCGATAGCACCCACCCTGATCTGGCCACGGAACTGGTGCCGGGCTGGAATTTCTACGACAACAATTCCAACACATCGGATGTCTACGGGCATGGCACCAAGGTTGCGGGTGCGGCGGCAGCGGCTGGCAATAATGCGCTGGGAGTTGCCTCGGTGGCAGCGCGGTCGAAGATCATGCCGATCCGGATAAGTGGCTCTGATGGGTATGCTACCTGGAGTGCGATTTCTCAAGGGCTTATCTATGCGGCAGACCGCGGAGTTCGCGTCGCCAATGCCAGCTTCCTTGGGCTGACTGACAGTTCGAGCACCCGCAGCGCGGCGCAATACATGAAGAACAAAGGCGGCCTCGTCATTGTCAGCGGTGGCAACACCGGCGTGCAGCAAAATTACGCAGCGACCACTACCATGATTCCTGTCTCTGCCACT